>Ga0160446_100263_pt1 | contig 32863 bp, 30 predicted proteins | sample HID1973I_E1MG_FD_108200 | JGI IMG/M metagenome (GOLD analysis project Ga0160446, IMG submission 108200) | Enriched mosquito-associated microbial communities from UW Madison campus, WI, USA - HID1973I_E1 MG | ecosystem: Host-associated > Arthropoda: Insects > Digestive system > Unclassified ...
ATCTCGGGGCCGCCGAAATTACCGGATTTCAGGCACAGCGCCAGTTCGCGCTCCCCGACCGTCGCGCCGCACCACGGCACGCCTGCCGCAACCTCGGGGCCGATCTCAAGCGCGGTGACGCCCAAGGCCGAGATGACCGCGCCCGAGGTTTCGCCCCCCGCCACCAGGAACCGTGCGAATCCGCGTTCCAGCAGACCGCGCGCGATGGTGGACAGCGTGCGCTCCATCATCTCGCCCGCTTCCATCGTGCCATGTCGGCGCTGGTTTTCCGCCACCTCGGCGGGGTCGGACGAGCCATAGATCAACATCGGCCCGGTCTGCGCGACCGCCCATTCCAGCGCTTCGGCGGCGATATCCTCGCCCGCCGCGATGCGGTCCAGGTTCAGCTTCAGTGTCGGCCACAGCGGTGTCACATGGGCGATCTGCGCGCGCGTCGCGGTCGAGCAGCTGCCCGCCAGCACGACCGCGCGACCTTGCGAGCGGGGCAGGCGCGGGGGCAGCGCCGCGCCCAGATCGCCGCTGTCGCGCAGGTTGGCGGGCAGGCCCATCGCGACGGCCGAACCGCCGGTGACCAGCGCCACGCCGTCCAGCGCGCGTCCAAGGGCGATCATGTCCTCATCCTCGACCGCGTCCGGCACGGCATAGCGGAAACCTTCGCCGCGCAGGTGGTCAAATGCGGCGCGGATCGCCGGTGCGCCCTGCCGCACGGTTTGCAGCGGCACCAGCCCGGTCCGGCCCTTGGCCTGTGCGTCCATCAGCCGGATCAGGCTGGAATCGCGCATTGGCGTCAGTGGATGGTCCTTCATCGGGCTTTCCGCCAGGGGCAGGTCGCCCACGAACAGGTTGCCCTTGTAGATGGTGCGCCCGTTCCGCGGGAAGGCCGGCGAGACGACGGTGAAATCCTGCCCCATCGCCGCCAGCAGCGCGTCCGTCACCGGACCGATATTGCCCGCCGGCGTCGAATCGAAGGTCGAGCAGTATTTGAACACCACCTGCCGCACGCCCTGCGCGTTCAGCCAGTCCAGCGCGGCCAGCGATTGCGCAATCGCCTGATCCGCCGGAATCGTGCGCGATTTCAGTGCGATGACGACGGCATCGGCATCCCTGGGCGTCTGGCCCGCTTCCGGGATGCCGATCACCTGGACGACGCGCAGCCCGGCCTTGACCCAGGTGCTGCACAGGTCCGTCGCCCCGGTGAAATCGTCGGCGATGGCGCCAAGGATGATGCCCATCAGTAGTTCCCCCCATTCAGTCGGCCGGCATAAAAGCCGGGCCGGCGGGCGGGGTCAACGGATGTTCATCAGAAGTCCCGCCGCCAGCTTCGCGCGCTCGACCAGGCTTGCGACCTCGATATGCTCGCCCAGCGTATGCAGGCCCTTGCCGCGCACGCCAATGGAATCCAGCGTGGGCACGCCCATCGCGCCGGTGAAGTTCCCGTCCGATCCGCCGCCGGCAGAGCCGCAGTTCAGCTTGAAGCCGATATCGGCGGCGACGGTGCGGGCGATCTCGTAAAGCGCCATGGTGCCGGGCTGGGGTTCCCAGACGGGGCGTGTCACCCCGCGCGTGACCTTGAAGGCGACGCCGTTCTCTTCGCCTTCCAGCGCCATCATCGCGGCGACGCCGTGGTCAAGATCCTGCTGCCGCTTGGCCATGCTGAGCGCCTCGGCCCGGCATTCCGAGCTGACGCAGTTCACCCATTGCCCGGCATGGATCACGCCGACCGAGAAGGTGCAATCCTCGGTCGTCATCGCCTCGACTTCCAGAATCTTGCGCGCCATCGCGGCGATGGCCGAACGACCCTCGCGAAGCGCCCAGCCGGCATGGCTGGGACGACCCTCGGTCAGCAGGTTGAAGCGGGCGATGGCATAGCGTCCGATCACCGCGCCGCCATCGGGCGAGGCGGGTTCGGGCAGCAGCACTGCGCGCTGGCCGCGGGCGGCATCCTCGATCAAGCCGCGGGTCGCGGGGGTGCCGACCTCTTCGTCCGGGGTGAACAGGAAGGTGACGGGCAGGGGCGTCGTCCAGCCCGCACGGGTGATCTGGCGCATGGCTTCGAAGAAGACATAGTTGCCGCCCTTCATGTCCATGATGCCGGGGCCGAAACAAAGCCCGTCCTCGCGCCGGAAGGGCAGCTTTTCCAGTGTGCCGATGGGATGGACCGTGTCCATGTGCCCGGACACGAGGATGCCGGGCTTGCCCTGGTCGGGATGAGGAAAGCTGACGCGGATCGAATCGCCAAAGCCCATGCGGCCGGGGATCGTCTCGACCGTGGCACCGATGGCGGACAGGTCGCGCGCCGCCAGCGCCATCATCCGGCTGACGGCCGCGCCGTCCCAGGTCGGGCTTTCGCATTCGATCCAGGGACGCAGGCCGGTCAGCATCTCCTCGGCATCGAAGGGCAGGTTCAGCGGATTCATGCGGCATTCTCCAGCGGCAGGCGGCGTTCGACGATACGGGCATAGATCGAGGCGCCGACCGGCAGGATCGCGGGGTCCAGCACGAAGCCCGGATTGTGCAGCGGCACGGTCCCCGCATGTCCCAGATTGCCATAGGCACCGGGCACGACCTGCAGCATGTCCGCGAAATCCTCGGAGCCGGTCGCGGGCTCGGCATCGTCGGTGACGTTTTCAGCCCCCAGAACATCGACCGCGGCGGCCATCCATTCGTCCGACAGCAGGGCATCGTTCAGCAGGACGTCGAAGATCTCGCGGAACTGCAGTTCGATCCTGACGCCATGGGCCAGCGCGAAACCCGTGCAGATCTCGCGCATGCGGCTTTGCATCAGGTCGCGGATCTCGGGCTTGAAGAAGCGGATGGTGCCGGCCAGCGCAGCGGTTTCGGGCACGACGTTATAGGCGCTGCCGGCATGGATCTGCGTCACCGACAAAACACCGCTTTCCAGGGGCGGCATGTTCCGGCCAAGGATCGTCTGGAACTGACCGACCAGCGTCGAGGCGACGACCAGCGCGTCGCGCGACTGATGGGGCATCGCGGCATGGCTGCCCTTGCCGGTGACGGTCACGTCAAAGAAGGACGCCCCCGCCATGGCCGGACCCTTGGTGATCGTGGCGCGGCGGGGCCGGCCGTTCGGTTGGTTGTGCATCCCATAGACCTCGTCCACGGGGAATCGCTGGAACAATCCTTCGGCGATCATGCCGCGCGCACCGCCCAGACCTTCCTCGGCCGGCTGGAAGATGAACACCGCGCTGCCGTCGAAATTGCGGCTGGCGGCCAGATATTTTGCCGCGCCGAGCAGCATTGTCGTGTGGCCGTCATGGCCGCAGGCATGCATCCGCCCCGCATTCTGCGAGGCATAGTCGAGGGCGGCGACCTCGTTGATGGGCAACGCGTCCATGTCGGCGCGCAGGCCGATCCGGCGGTTGCCGTCGCCGCGCCCCTTCAGAATGCCGACCACGCCAGTCTTTGCGACGCCCTCATGCACCTCGTCGAAACCCCATTCGCGCAGCCTTGCGGCGACGACGCCCGAGGTGCGGACCTCCTCGAAACCCAGCTCGGGATGGGCGTGCAGATCGCGGAAGATGGCTTCAAGCGCGGGCGCGTCGGCCTCGATCTCAGGCAGGGTTGGCATCACGGACCTCATTCATGGCTTTGAAATTCTGGAAATCCCAGTCGCGGCCGGGGGCGGCCTCGATCAGGGCGCGGGTATAGGCATGGGCGGGCGCGCCAAGCACCTCGGCCGCCGGACCCTGTTCGACCACCGCGCCGCGCTGCATGACGATCACCTCGTCGCAGATCTGGGCGGCCACGCGCAAGTCATGGGTGATGAAGACGATCGCGATGCCCAGATCCCGCTGAAGCTGGTCCAGCAGGTCCAGCACCTGCGCCTGGACCGAGACATCCAGCGCCGACACCGCCTCGTCCGCAACCAGCACGTCGGGGCGCATCATCACCGCCCGCGCGATGGCGATGCGCTGGCGCTGCCCGCCCGAGAACTGGTGGGGATATCGGGTCAGCGCATCCTTGGGCAGCCCGACCACACCCATCAGCCGCGCCGCTTCGGCCAGGGCCTCGGCGCGCGGGGTGCCATAGTTCAGCGGCCCCTCGATCAAGCTTTGTGCGATGGTCCAGCGCGGGTTCAGCGAGCGCATGGGATCCTGAAACACGACCTGAAGCTTCTTGCGATGCGGCCACAGACGGCCGCGCGACAGGCTGGCGATGTCCTGCCCGTCAAGCTCGATCCGGCCGGAACTGGGATCGATCAGCCGCATGATGCAGCGCGCGACGGTGGACTTGCCCGAGCCGGATTCGCCAACGATGCCCAGCGTCCGGCCACGCGCCAGCGCAAAGCTGACATCCTTAGCGGCATGGGCCTGGGGCAGCTTCTTCAGGAACCCACGGCTGCCATAGATCTTGTTCAGCCGGTCGACCTTCAGCACGATCTCCTGTTCCGACGGGCGCGAGGGGCGCGGCGTCAGGCCGGGGACCGAGGCCAGCAGCTTGCGCGTATATTCGGCGCGCGGGTTGCGCAGCACGGCTTCGACCGGGCCGTTCTCGACGATCTCGCCATGCTTCATGACATAGACCGTATCTGCGATTTCGGCGACGACGCCCATGTCATGGGTGATGAACAGGACGGCTGTGCCGTGGCTGGACTGAAGCTCGTCGATCAGCGACAGGATCTGCTTTTGCGTGGTCACGTCCAGCGCGGTCGTGGGTTCGTCCGCGATCAGCAGGACCGGCTCAAGAACCAGTGCCATAGCGATCATGATGCGCTGGCGCTGGCCGCCGGAAAGCTGATGCGGATAGCTTTGGAAGATGCGCGGGACGTCGGGCAGGTGAACCTGCTCCATGATCGCGATGGCGCGGGCGCGGCGTTCGGCGGCGGAAAGGCCGGTATGCAGCTCCATCACCTCCATGATCTGGTCGCCGACGCGCAGCACCGGGTTCAGCGCGGTCATCGGCTCTTGAAAAATCATGGCGATGCGGGCGGCGCGCAGTTCGCGCATCTGCGCCTGGGTCAGCGGCAGCAGGTTCTGGCCCTGCAGGTTGATCCGGCCCTGCGCGACCTTCAGCGATTGGGGCAGAAGCCCCATGATCGCCAGCGAGGTGACGGATTTGCCGGAACCCGATTCCCCGACCAGGCAGACCGTCTCTCCCTGCCGGATGGTGACGTCGATGCCCTTCAGCACCTGAGGGCGGCCCGGGGTCTCGGGCAGGTCGACGACCAGGTTCTCGGCCGAAAGCGCGACCTGCGCGGTGTCGAAATTGCGTGACTTGAACAGCATGGCTTACCCCGCGCGTTTCTTCAGCCGCGGGTCCAGCATGTCCCGCGCGGCGTCGCCCAGAAGGTTGATCGACAGGATGCACAGCGACAGCATCAGGCCGGGATACAGGATCAGTTCGGGCTTGATGCGGAAGAACATCCGCCCCTCGGCCATGATGTTGCCCCAGGTCGGGGTCTCGGTGCTGACGCCGGCGCCCAGGAAGGACAGGATCGCCTCGGTCAGGATGGCCGAGGCCAGGACATAGGTGCCCTGCACGATCAGCGGCGCCAGCGTGTTCGGAACCAGATGGCGGATCAGGATCTTGGGCATGGACGAGCCAAGGGCAATGGCGGCCTCGACATAGGGTTCCTCGCGCGCGGACAGGACCACCGCGCGGACCAGCCGCACGACGCGCGGGATCTCGGGGATGGTGATCGCGGCGATGACCGACCCGACCGAGGGGCCGTTCAGCGCGACAAGCGCAATGGCCAGCAGGATCGACGGGATCGCCATCAGCCCGTCCATCATCCGCATGATGATGGCATCCGCTGTGCGGAAGAAGCCCGCGACCATGCCGATGACCAGCCCGACCACCACCGAGACGACGGCCGTGGCGATCCCGATCAGCAGCGACAGCCGTGCGCCGATCAGAACCCGGGACAGGATGTCGCGGCCGAAATTGTCGGTGCCCAGGGGATGCCCCTCGATCGGACCTTTCAGGCGCATCAGCGGGTCCATCTTCAGCGGGTCATGGGGCGCAAGCCAGGGCGCGAAAAGCGTGACCAGGACGATAAGCAGCAGGACCACCAGCGCGATCCGCGGACCCAGCCCGAATTGCGGCAGGCGGATCATCCGCAGGATCGGCTGCATGGCCGAGGCGGGGCGGGGCGTCTGGGACATCAGTAGCGGATCCTCGGGTCGAAGAAGCTGTAGCTGAGATCGATGACCAGGTTGACGAGGACGTAAAGAAAGCTCGTCAGCAGGATCATCGCCTGAATGACCGGATAGTCGCGCGCCAGAATGGCATCGACGGTCAGGCGGCCGATGCCGGGGATGTTGAAGACCGTCTCGGTCACGACGACACCCCCGATCAGCAGCGCGAATCCGGTGCCGATCACCGTCAGGATCGGGACGGCGGCATTGCGCAGTGCGTGTCGGAACAGGACCGTCCGCTCGGGCGCGCCCTTGGCGCGGGCGGTGCGGATGTAATCCTCGCCCAGCACCTCAAGCATGTTGGCGCGGGTCATGCGCGCGATCAGCGCGACATAGATCGTGGTCAGGGTCAGCGCGGGCAGGATGGCGTTCTTCAGGAAGGGCAGCGGCCCGGCCGAGATCGGCGTGAAGCCCTGAACCGGGAACCAGCCCAGCTTCAGCGAAAAGACCAGGATCAGCAGATAGCCGATGACAAAGACCGGGACCGAAAAGCCAAGGACCGAGAAGGTCATCACCGCGTAATCGGCGGCGCTGCGGTGGCGCCAGGCGGCCAGAACGCCCATCGGCACCGCCAGCGCGACGGACAGCAGGATGGTCAGCAGCGCGATGGACAGTGTCGGCCCCATCCGTGCCGCGATCATTCCCGAAACCGGCGTGTGCGAGATCAGCGAGGTGCCCAGATCGCCGCGCGCAAGCTGGCCAAGCCAGGTCACGAACTGGATATGGATCGGCTGGTTCAGGCCCATTGCCTCGCGGATGGCCTGAAGCTGGGCGGGGGTCGCCATGTCGCCGGCGATGATCGCGGCCGGGTCGCCTGGCGTCAGGCGCAGCAGCAGAAAGACGAAGACCGCGACAAGCAGCATGACCGGGATCACGGCAAGGATGCGGCGCAGCAGGTATCCTATCATCGGAGTGTCCCTGTTCGGACCAGATGGAAAGGGGGCGGGCATGCCGCCCCCCAAGGGAACCGGGCCTTACTCGGCCTTCTTCAGGTTCCAGAAGACCGGCACGGGCGAAGGCAGCATCTCGGTGATCGTCGTCCGCCGCGCCTGGGGCAGGGTGTATTGCCCCAGCGGCACCTCCAGCACGGTCTGGATCGCGTGGGCCTGGATCTTTTCACCCACGGCCTTCTGCGCTTCCGGGTCGGCGGCGGCGATGTAATCGGCCTTCAGCTGCTCGATCGTGTCATCGGTGGGCCAGCCGAACCAGGCGCTGTCGCCGCGCCCGATCAGCATCGGGTTCGAGATCGGGTTCGAGATCTCGGGCACCATCCAGTTGGTGATGAACATGTTCCAGCCGCCCTCGGCCGGGGCCGACTGGCTGGCGCGGCGCGTCACCAGCGTCTGCCAGTCCATCGGCTGCATGTCGACGGTAAAGCCCGCGTCGCGCAGCATCTGCGAGATGACGACCGGCTGCGTCGCCAACGCCACCATGTCGGTGGGCGCCATCAGCACGACAGGCGTGCCGTCATAGCCCGACTCCTTCAGCAGCGCCTTGGCCTCGTCCATGCTGGCGCCCTTGGTCAGCGTCTCGGCCCCGGTTTCCGAGCCAAGGGGGGTGCCGCAGCCCAGCAGCGCGCCGCAGATCTGGTAATAGGTCGGATTGCCGATCATCGCGGCCAGCACCGATTCCTGCGAGATCGCCTTCAGCGCCGCCTGCCGGATCTTTTCGTTGTCGAAGGGAGGGTGCAGGAAGTTCATCCGCGCCATGGTCTGCATACCCGTTGGCTCGCGCACCTCGACGGCGATGTTGGGATCGCCTTCAAGCAGCGGGATCAGGTCGACCTGCATCTGCTCGATATAGTCGATCTCGCCCCCCGACAGCGCGTTCACGGCCGTCTGGATGTCGGGCATGTTCACCCATTTCACCTTGTCGACATTCACGACCTTGCCGCCGGCCATCCAGCTGGCCGGCTCGCTGCGCGGAACGTAATCGGTGTTCTTGGCATAGGTGACGCTGATCCCCGGCTGGAATTCGGCATCGACGAACTTGAACGGCCCCGAGCCGGTATAGTCGGTGATCGCCTGGTCGGGCGGGGTCGCCGCCACGCGGGCCGGCATGATGAAGGGCGGCAGTGCGGATTGCTTGGACAGCACGTCCAGCATCGGCACGAAGGGTTCCTTCAGAACCCAAGTGACGGTCTTGTCATCCGTCGCCTCAAGCTTTTCGGTCCGGTCCATGATGATCTGGCCGCCCGCGTCCTTCTTGGCCCAGCGTTCCAGCGAGGCGACCGCGTCCGCCGCCGTCACCGGCGCGCCGTCATGGAACTTCAGCCCGTCGCGCAGGGTGAAGACATAGGTCTTCTGGTCGTCCGAGACCTTCCAGTCCGCCATCTGCGGCTGCGGCTTGAACTCGGCATCCTGCGCGATCAGCACGTCATAGATCATGTAGGCATGATCGCGGGTGATATGCGCGGTCGTGATGACAGGGTCCAGCACGCGCAGGCCCGAATGCATCACGGCGGTCACCGTGGTTTCCGCCCAGGCCGCGCCCGCCATCATGGTCGAGGCCAGCAGGGCCGCCGTCAGTCTGTTGAACATGGTCTTCCTCTCTGTCGGGTTACGGGGAATGCGCTCCGGTCGTGGCGCCGGATTCGCGGGTTTCTTCTCAGGGTGCGAAGGGCTTTCCCTGCGGTTCCAGCCGGATGCCGGGGCGCAGGTGGCGCCACGGCAGGCTGGCCGGGCTGATCGGCATCGGACCGGGCGCGACGCAGGTCAGGATCGTCTCGGCGATGTGCTGGAAATCGGCGCGGAAATGGACCGAGCTCTTGTTGACAAGGATCGCCTGTTCCTCGGGCTGGATGCCAAGGAAGCGATACATTTCGCGATCCGCCATCTGCGCCTTTTCCGAGGTGACGGCGATACGGATTCCCCCCAGCCGCAGGCAGGCCGAGGGGCCAAGGTCCAGATGCGCGCCGCCGTAATAGCCGCCGGTGGCGTGCAGGCGGCCGTCCGAGACGGTCTCGACGGTGAACTGCGCCTCGAACGGGGCGTCGCCGGGAATGCCGGACTTGCCGCCAAGCGCCAGATGCAGCACCGCGCCGGGCCCGGCCTGATGCGCGGCCCGCGCCGCCGCCGGGTCGGTGATCAGGCCGATCGCCGCGCGGTCGGGGTTGCAGGCGGCCAGCGCGCGCAGCATCCCGGTCGTGTCGCTGTCGCCGCCCGCGCCGGGATTGTCCTGGGTGTCGGCGATGACGATGGGGCGGGTCGCGGCCCCGGCCAGCCGCATCGCCTCGCGCACGCCGTCTTCGGGGGCGAAGGCGCGGCCGGCAAATTCCGGCTCGGCCGCGATGACCGCTGCCGCGATCAGGTCGGCAGCGGCCCCGGCCGCGTCCGGCGTCGCGCCATAGGCCACGACCGAGGGGCCGCAATCCGCGAAGTCAGCCGCCGGAAAGCCCATGAACAGAGATGCGCTGTGCAGGTCGGGGCGATCCTGCGCCGCCAGCGCGTAAAGCCTTGCGCCCGGTTCGCCCAATGTCGACTGCCAGGCGATCGGGATCAGGAAATCAAGCTGCCGGAACGCCTTGTGGTTCGATGCTCCCGCCATCAGCCGGTCCAGCTCGACCGCGGCGCGGCGGCCGGTTTCGGCCATGTCGACATGGGGATAGGTGCGAAAGCCGACCAGGGCATCCGCCGCCTCGACCATCCTGCGGGTGATGTTGCCGTGCAGGTCCAGCGCCGCGACGACGGGCACATCGGGTCCGACCGCGTCGCGCACCCGTGCCAGAAGCTCTCCTTCACCATCCGGGGCGCCTTCGGCGACCATCGCGCCATGCAGGTCCAGAAAGACCCCGTCCAGCGGACCCGCCCTTTCCAGCCCGGCGATGATCTCATCCGTGATCGCGAGATAGCACTCGGCCGTGACCGGGGCCGAGGGCACCGCACCCGCCCAGAGAATCGGCAGAAGCTGCCAGCCCGCCGTCTGGGCATGGGTGAGCGCGCCCGCGACCGGCAGGTTCACGTCCCGCGCCCGCTTCAGGATTTCGGTTCCGCGCGACAAAGGCAGATAGCCACCGCCCTTGCGAAACGCCTCCATATCGGCGGGGCTGGGGGCAAAGGAATTGCTTTCATGCACGAAGCCCGCCAGCGCGACGCGGCGCGGCCGATGGGAAGATCCGGGGGAAGGGGCGGCAATCATCTGTATTGTATTCCGATACACTTGCATTGCATAATGACTTTACGAGTCCGTTTTTAATTCTGTCAACCGAGAGGTTTGTTCTTGTCGCGCGGTTCGGAAACTGACCCAGAAACGGCACAGGACCCGCTTTTCGTGCAGTCGCTGGGTCGCGGGTTTCAGGTGCTGGCAAGCTTTTCCGGTGCCGAACGCGCGCTCAGCCTGTCGGAAATCGCGGCCCGCGCCGGCATCACCCGCAGCGCGGCGCAGCGCATCGTCCACACGCTGCGCCAGACCGGCCACCTGCGCCTGACCGAGGATGGGCGCGGTTTCCTGCCCGATCTTGGCGTGCTGGACCTGACCTATGACTATCTTCGGCTGAACCCGCTGATCCGCGCTGCCAGCCCCGTGCTGCTGGAACTGCGCCGCAACGTGCGCGAACGTGTCGACCTGTCGCTGTTCGACGGGCAGCGGATGGTCTATGCCGCCCGGATGCAAAGCAAGCGCGAGATGTTCTTCGCGACGCTGCTGGGTCATGCCGTGCCGACCTATTGCACCTCGGGCGGGTGGGCGGTGATGGCGATGCTGCCCGATCCGCAGGTCGATGCGCTGCTGGCGGCGGCCGATCTGCGCGCAGTCACGCCCCGCACCCTGACCGACCCCGACGCCATTCGCGCCCAGATCGCGCTGGTGCGCGAGACCGGTCATGCGCTGGCGCTTGAGCAGATCGTGATGGGTGAAATCGCATTGGGCGTGGCGATCGCCGGATCCGACGGTCGGCCGGTCGCCGCGATCCATGTCGCGGGTTCGCTGGCGGAATGGGAACCCGAGGAGTTCCGCCGCCGCGTCGCCCCCCTTGCGGCCGAGGCCGCACTGGCCATCACAGGCGGCTAGACCTTCCCGCGCCGGGATGTGAAACCCTCAGGCTTCGCTTGCCGTTCGCCGTTCCGACTGCCATCAATGACCCGCCAAAAGGGGAGATTTGACATGCAAATCCGCTATCTGCACACGATGGTCCGCGTCCTTGACCTTGACCGGACGATGGAGTTCTTCCGCCTGCTCGGGCTTGAGGAGACGCGCCGGATCGAGAATGACAAGGGCCGCTTCACGCTGGTTTTCATGGCCGCGCCCGGCCAGCCGGAATGCCCGGTCGAACTGACCTGGAACTGGGACGGGGACGAAGGGCTTCCCTCGGACAGCCGCCATTTCGGCCATCTCGCCTATCGCGTCGGCAATATCTATGAGCTGTGCCAGAAGCTGATGGATGCGGGCGTGACGATCAACCGGCCCCCGCGCGACGGTCACATGGCCTTTGTGCGCAGCCCCGACAACGTCTCGATCGAGCTGCTGCAAGAGGGTGAGCACCTGCCGCCGCAGGAACCCTGGGCCAGCATGGGCAATACCGGCCACTGGTAAGGCGCGGGCAGGGGCCGGTCCGCTTCAGTAGATGTAGCGGATCTGCTCCAGCCAGTAACGCTCGATCCGGCGCCATTGCAGGTTCACAAGCTCGATCGCCGGATCGTCCAGCACACCGGATTCGCCAAGCCCCTCGGCATGGCGCGAGAAAAGCTCGGCCACGCGGTCCCGGACCTGCTGCCCGTCGGCGGTCAGGCGCACCTTGACCGAGCGGCGGTCCATCTCGCAGCGTTCGTGGCTGAGATAGCCAAGCTCGACCAGCTTCTTCAGGTTGTAGCTGACATTCGAGCCCTGATACATGCCGCGCGAACGCAACTCGCCCGCCGTCACCTCGGACGTGTCGAGGTTATAGATCAGCAGCGCCTGCACCGGCGTCAGGTCGGAACGGCCAAGCCGCTCGAACTCATCCTTGACCAGATCCAGCAGCAGCCTGTGCAGGCGCTCAAGGATCTGAAGGCTTTCCAGATAGGTCTCGATCCGCGCAGGAAGCGCGGGCCGCAGCGTGGCGACGGGACGGAGAGGGCTGGTCTGAGGCATTCGGCTCATTCCGTTCTGGGTCTGTTTCAGGGACCATGAACAGGATTTCCGAATCTCAGGTTAATTCGCGCGAACTATCGCGGTCTTGTCTAAAATTTTCAGGATTTCGGGCGTAAGCGCTCGGTCGCGAATACGGCGATGCGGTCCAGGATCGGAACCAGCGGCGTGGGGCCGGGATTGCGTCCCGCCATCCGGGCGGTGACCCAGGGGTAAAGATCCTGGTCATTCTCGTTCAGCAGCGCCTCGTAATCGTCCAGCTCGGCCGGGGTCAGGTTCCCCATCTCGCTGTCCGCGAAGGGACCAAGGATCAGGTCCATCTCTTTCATGCCGCGCCGCCAGCTGCGCATCCGCAGCCGCTTCAGCCTTGCTTCGTCCTGGTCCAACTTCGCCCCCGGCTTGTCTGTCCGCGTCTGCGCGCCTAAGACTTCAGGCGCCCCAGCCGCAGGATGCATTCGATGAGCCTTTTGTCCCAGACGCTCGCCCGCGTCAAACCCTCGCCCACCATCGCCATTACCGGCCGTGCCCGTGAACTGGCCGCCGAAGGACGCGACATCATCAGCCTGTCGGCGGGTGAGCCCGATTTCGACACGCCCGAACATATCCGCGAAGCGGGCAAGGCCGCGATCGACGCGGGCCATACCCGCTATACCGCCGTCGATGGCATTCCCGAGCTGAAGCGCGCCATCTGCGACAAGTTCCGGCGCGAGAACGGGCTGGACTATACCCCCGCCCAGATCACTGTCGGCACCGGCGGCAAGCAGATCCTGTACAACGCGCTGATGGCGACGCTGAACCCCGGCGACGAGGTGGTGATCCCCGCGCCCTATTGGGTCAGCTATCCCGACATGGTGCTGTTGGCCGGCGGCACGCCCGTCGTGGTCGAGGCCGAGATGCAGAACGGATACCGCATCAGCCCCGAGCAGCTTGAGGCCGCGATCACGCCGAAAACGAAATGGCTGATCCTGAACTCGCCCTCGAACCCGACCGGGGCGGGCTATGACGAGGACGCGATGCGCGGCCTGACCGACGTGCTGATGCGTCATCCCCATGTCTGGGTGCTGACCGACGACATCTATGAGCATCTGGTTTTTGACGATTTCCGCTTCGTCACCCCCGCTCAGGTCGAACCGGGCCTGAAAGACCGCACGCTGACCATGAACGGGGTCAGCAAGTCCTATGCCATGACCGGCTGGCGCATCGGCTATGGCGCAGGTCCGGTCGAGCTGATCAAGGCGATGGGCAAGTTGCAGTCGCAATCGACCTCGAACCCGACTTCGATCAGCCAGTTCGCGGCGCTTGCCGCGCTGGAAGGACCGCAGGATTACGTGGAAACCAGCCGCGCCGTGTTCCAGCGCCGCCGTGATCTGGTGGTCGAGGGGCTGAACAAATGTCCCGGAATCGTCTGCCCGATGCCGCAGGGTGCGTTCTACGTCTATCCCTCGATCCGCGACCTGATCGGCAAGACTTCGGCCGGGGGCACGGTGATCACGGATGACGAAGCTTTCGCCACCGCGCTGCTGGATGAGACGGGGGTTGCGGTGGTGTTCGGCGCGGCCTTCGGCCTTAGCCCGCATTTCCGCATTTCCTATGCAACCTCGGACGAGGTGCTGACGGATGCGTGCGACCGCATCCGCCGGTTCTGCGAAGGGCTCGTCTGAGCCCTTACCACAGGTATTTGCGCAAGGCCTCACCCTCGACCGGCTGGCTGCGGTCGGGGGTATCCACGCTGACGCCGACATCGCGCAACAGGTGCGGCGGCAGATCGGCCAGCGCCTTGCGGGTCACTGGGTCATCCAGCGCCGCGTAGCGGTCGGTGACGACGTTCCGCAGGCACGGATCACCTGCTTTCCTGAAGCCCAGAAGCGTCAGCAGCCGGTCGGCAAGCCCGCGGGGCTGCCGGGTGAAATCACTCGCGAACATTGCTTACTCCTCCACAAGCATGTGGTTGATGGATAAGCACTATGCTACTGTCCGGCGGCTCCTGACCAACAAAGCCTCTGCAAGCATCCATAAGGCCGGCTTATGTCGATTCCGCCCCTTGCCGCACTGCGCGCCTTCGAGGCTGTCGCCCGCCACCTGAGTTTTACCCGAGCGGCCGAAGAACTGGGCATGACCCAGGCCGCCGTCAGCTATCAAATCCGGCTGCTGGAAGAGCGGTTGGGCGTGCCCCTGTTCCTGCGCAAGACGCGCGAAATCTCGTTGACCGAGACCGGGACGCTGTTCGCCCGCCCGACGATCGACGCCTTCGACATGCTGCGCGAAACCTTTGCCGATCCGGCGGCGGATGCGGTCTCGACGCTCTCGATCTCGACCGTGCCGACTTTTGCCGGGGCGTGGCTGTCGCAGCGGCTGGGCAAGTTCCAGATGAGCAATCCGAACCTGGCCGTGCGGCTGGAGACCAGCGACAACATCGTCGATTTCGGGCGCGAGGATATCAGCGTCGCCATACGGTCGGGGCAGGGCGATTGGCCGGGGTTGACCTCGCATTTCCTGATGAATGTCGAGTACACCCCGATGCTGACCCCCGAGATGGCGAAAAAGCACGATCTGCGCGAACCGGCGGACCTGCTGCGCATGCCTCTGCTGGATGCGAGCGACGAAAACTGGGGCGTCTGGATGGCCGAGGCGGGGCTTGAATATCCCGAATGTCCGCCGCGCGCCGGGCTGACGCTGTCCACCGACCTGCACGAGGCACGGGCGGCGCTGGCGGGCTATGGTGTCGCACTGCTGACGCCGCGCTTCTTCCGGTTCGAACTGGCGACGGGAAGCCTGATCCAGCCTTTTCCGCAGGTCTCGCAGAACGGGCGGGGCTATTGGCTGGTCTATCCGCAGGGTCGGCGCAACCGGCCGGCGATCCGCAAGTTCCGCGCCTTCTTGCTGGACGAAATATCTTGCGACCCCGGCTGAGGCCGGGGTCGCGTCACCCCTGGGGGCAGGGGATTGCTCAGGCCACGAAGGGAACGGGCCGGGTCAGTGTTTCGGGGCGCAGGATCGCGTCCAGCCGCTCTTTCGGCAGCAGGCCCTTTTCCAGCACCAGTTCATAGACGCCGCGCCCGGTCAGGTGGGCTTCGGTCGCGACCTCGGTTGCTGCAGCGTAGCCGATATAGGGATTCAGCGCGGTCACGATCCCGATAGAGCGCCGTACGGTTTCCTTGAGCACGTCGCGATTCGCGGTGATGCCGCGCACGCAGTTGTCCTCCAGCGTCGCCAGCCCCGCGACCAGGTGATCGACCGAGCGGAACATAGAATAGGCGATGACGGGTTCAAAGGCGTTCAGCTGAAGCTGTCCACCCTCGGCCGCCATGGTTATGGTCATGTCATTGCCGATCACCTCGAAGCAGATCTGGTTCATCACCTCGGGGATCACGGGGTTCACCTTGCCCGGCATGATCGAAGAACCGGCCTGCTTGGCGGGCAGGTTGATCTCGTTGAAGCCGGCGCGCGGCCCCGAGGACAACAGCCGCAGGTCGTTGCAGATCTTCGAGATCTTGACCGCGACGCGCTTCAGCACGCCCGAGACCTGCACGAATGCCCCGGTATCCGATGTCGCCTCGACAAGGTCAGCGGCGGTGACGACGGGGATCACGGTGATCTCGGCCAGACGGGCGCGCACGCGTTCGGCATATTCGGGATGGGCGGTGATGCCGGTGCCGATGGCCGTGGCGCCAAGGTTGATTTCGCAGATCAGCTGCGCGGCCTCGGCCAGGCGCTGCTCATCCTCGCCGATGGTGATGGCGAAGGCGTTGAATTCCTGTCCCAGCGTCATCGGGACGGCTTCCTGCAACTGGGTGCGGCCCATCTTCAGGATATCGCCGAACTCGGCCCCCTTGGCCTCGAAAGCGCCGCGAAGCGAGGCCAGTTGCTTGATGAGCTTTTGCAGCCCCTTCCAAGAAGCCAGCCGCAGCGCCGTCGGATAGACGTCGTTGGTCGACTGGCTCATGTTCACATGTTCGTTCGGGTGCAGGAATTTGTATTCGCCCTTGGCGTGACCCATGATTTCCAGCGCGCGGTTCGCAATGACCTCGTTCGCATTCATGTTGGTCGAGGTGCCCGCGCCGCCCTGGATCTGGTCGACGATGAACTGGTCATGCAGCTTGCCCGAGCGGATCTCCTGGCAGGCGGCGACGATGGCGTCGCGGCGTTCGGGCGACAGCAGGCCCAGATCGGCATTGGCCATGGCCGCCGCCTGCTTGATCGCGGCCAGCGCGCTGACCAGTTCGGGGATTTCCCCGACCTTGCGCCCCGAGATCGGGAAATTCTCGACAGCGCGCAGGCTGTGGACACCCCAATAGGCATCGGCGGGAACTTCACGGTCGCCAAGCAGATCGTGGTCGATACGGGTCTTCGTCATTGTTCACCTCGGCTGCGCATCCACCGTCCCCGCGCGACAGTGGCGGGGCCGTTCCGGAAAGGCAGGTTTTCGGAATGGTATCTTATCAGGTTTCCAAGGTTTTTTCGCCCTTGGTCACTTGCGATCTAGGCCCGTGCGAAGGTGATATCCAATGCCAAGTCGCGCTGGGTTATTCCGAATCCGCATAGTTTTCGCCAAGCTCTCCGGCCACCTGCCAGACCCGCCCGGTGATCCCCCGCCCGCGCGAGGGGTTGCGGTAAAGTCGGATCTCCATCGGCAGTTCCGGGGCGACGACTTCCAGCCGCCCGGCCTCGATCTCGGCCCCGACCAGCAGGCGCGGCAGCCATACGATGCCGTGACCGGCGATGGCCATGCCCTTCATCGCCTCGGCCATGGACGCTTCGTCGATATGGGCGACATAGACGCGGGGCGCGCCCTGCTGTTCCTGCGCGATCCGGGTCATCGCGTTCAGGAACGAGCCGCGCGAATATTGCAGAAGCGGCATCCCCTCGGTCAGCCATTCCGCGGGCCAGCCGGGGCGGGCGACCGCGGCAAGGCTGTCATGCCCGATCACCAGATGGGGATAGCGCGCCGGGTCCAGCGGAATGTTCACCTGGGGATGGGCATAGGTCAGGAAGAAGTCATAGCCCCCCTCGGACAGGGCCTCGATACAGCGGTCGAAATTCTCGGGTTTGACGCGGCTGGTCATCTGCCCCGCCGCCGCCTTCAGCCGCATCAGCCAGCCGGGCAGGAAGGTCACGCTGAGGCTGTGCAGCGACAGGAACGAGATTTCGCCGCCGCGCGCGCGCGAATGGTCCCGGAACTCGACCCGGCGCGCATTCAGCATCCGAACCGCTTCCTCGGCCGTTTCGCGAAACAGCACGCCTTCGGGCGTCAGCGTCACCGGATAGCCATCGCGCGAAACAAGGTCGGCGCCCATCCATTCCTCAAGTGAGCGGATGCGGCGGCTGAAGGCGCTTTGGGTCACGCCGCGCAATTCTGCCGAACGCGAGAAGCTGCGCGTCTCGGCCAGGGTCAGGAAATCCTCGAGCCATTTGAAGTCCATCGGCCCTCCTTTGTCCCGGTTTAACCGAGCGTTGAGGCCGCCGCCACCGAAAGCCGGTTGCAGCAAGGGGCGCATGGCGATAATGGTGATGTAATAACATTGCAAAGATGAGGAGGCCATGACTACCCGCGACCATCGCCTGCCCGTCACCGTCCTGTCCGGCTTTCTCGGTGCGTGCAAGACGACCTTGCTGAATCATGTGCTGAACAATCGCGAAGGTCGTCGTGTCGCGGTGATCGTCAACGACATGTCCGAGGTGAACATAGATGCCGATCTGCTGCGCGCGGGCAGCGACCTGTCCCGGACGCAGGAAAAGCTGGTCGAGATGACCAACGGTTGCATCTGCTGCACCTTGCGCGACGATCTTCTGGTCGAAGTCCGCCGGCTGGCCGAAGAAGGCCGCTTCGACCACCTTCTGATTGAATCGACCGGCATCGCCGAACCCCTGCCTGTGGCCGCGACCTTCGAATTTCGCGATGAGGACGGGGACAGCCTGGCCGATGTGGCGCGGCTGGATTGCATGGTGACGGTCGTCGATGCGGTGAACCTGCCCGCAGATTTTGCCGGCCGCGACGGATTGATCCAGCGTGGCGAGTCGCTGGGCGCTGACGATCCCCGCAGCGTCGTCGACCTGCTGACCGACCAGATCGAATTCGCGAATGTGATCGTCCTGAACAAGGTGGGCGATGCCGGGGCAGGGCGCTTGCAGCAGGCACGGCGGATCATCCGTGCGCTGAACCCCGATGCAAGACTGGTCGAGACCGATCACGGCCGGGTGGAGGCGGACCACATCTTCGACACCGGGCTGTTCGATTTCGACCGCGCGCATGAACATCCGCTTTGGGCGAAAGAGCTTTACGGCTTTGACGAGCACCTGCCCGAGACCGAGGAATACGGCATCTCGTCCTTTGTCTATCGCGCGCGGCGTCCCTTTGATCCGCGCCGCATCCATGCGGTGCTTGGGGGTGGGCTGGCAGGGGTGGTCCGGGCGAAGGGGCATTTCTGGATTGCCACCCGCCCCGATTGGGTGGCCGAGTTCAGCCTTGCGGGCGCGATGTCCAGCGTGGCGCCGCTGGGTCGCTGGTGGGCGTCCGTTCCACGCCAGCGCTGGCCCGACCACCCCGAGGCACGGGCCGAGATCCGCCGGCACTGGGTCGAGCCCTTTGGCGACCGTCGGCAGGAACTGGTCTTCATCGGCTCGGGCATGGATGCCGAGGCGATCGGCCGCGCGCTGGACGACGCGCTGCTGATGGTGCCCGGCTTCTCGCCCGAAGATTGGGCGGATCTGTCCGATCCCTTCCCGCGCTGGGATAAGGGCGCGGCCGTAGCGCTGGCCAGTCCCGCATGAGCCGGGGCAACCTGTCCACTTCGCTGCGCGCCCGGACCGTCTTGCACCCGATGCAGCGCTATGATGCCCTGCCTGCCGACCTGCGCCTTTGGCTGGCGGGGGCGGCGCTGTCCTGGAGCACGCGTTCTGCCCTGCGGCACTGGCGCCGTGCGATGGCGCAGGTCGGGAACTGTCCCCTTGCCGCGCGATCCCGGCTTGACGCGATCGAGGCACGGCACCTGGCTCGCGACGCGATACGGGTCTGGGGCGCGTCCCATCCAGCCTGCGGAGGCGCTCAGGCCCCCGGTCAATAGCCCCGCAGGATCGTCAACGCCGCCGAATAGGGCGTGGCCGACGCGCCGCTGTTGATGCTTGATCGCAGCAGATAGGTCTTGAGCAGGTTTTCCAGCTTTTCGGGCTCGGCGAATTGAGCGACCGAGGAACTGCCGGTCATCTTCTCCAGCCGGGTCTTCATCTCGTCCACCTGCCGGTCCACGGGCAGCCGCCCGAAGGTGGACCCCAGACCGAAGGCCCCCTCGAAGATCTTGCGCAGGGGCTGCGAGCCGAGGATCTGATACCACTTCGTATTGTCGCTGGAACCGGACTCGGCCAGCGCCGGAAGTTCCCGCCGCGCGTTCAGCGCCAGTTCGATTTCCTGATACCTGTCGCCGATGTTCCGCTCGAAGGTTTTCGAGACGTAAAGATCCAGGATCGCGCCGACATCGGCGGCGCTTTCGGTCGCACCCCCGGCCTGTCCCATGCCCAGGGCCTTGTTCAGGTTCAGATAGCGCTTGTCCGACAGGCGGTTGACGATGCTGTTGCTGTCGTTCGGGTCGGCCTCAAGCACCTTCTTGATGAACAGCCGGTTCTTCATGTCGGCTTCAAGGCCAAACGCGCGCAGGGCGACGTTCAGCAGGCGGTAATCCGAGACCATCTGGTCGGCGGTCTTCACCTGCGGCAGCTTCTCGGCGAAATAGGTGCGCGAGCGCAGGATTTCGGGGTCGCGGGCCAGCGTGGCGCGCTGGGTCTCGGCCGTGCGCTCAAGCAGCTTCCAGCCGGTATAGCCGCCCTGTCCGACCTGGACCTGATAGGTCATGGCTGGACCTGCGCGAGCAGCCGCGCTTCGCGCGGAAGCAGGGTGCGAAGCTGCTTCATGGCAAGATAATAGTTCCCGTCGATCAGCGCCTTGGTCGCGGTGTCAAGGATGCCGCGGCTGTCGCTGTCAGGCAGGGCGCGAGACAATTGTTCGACACCGTGCAAGGCCTGCATCCGGCCCTGCGTTTCGTCCGCATCGCCGCTGATGACGAGCTGGCAGATATAGCAGACGCGCGACACGGGCGTCTGGGCCTCGTCCGGGTGGATTGCGTCGCGCAGGCGCAGGATATTGGCATTGGGCGACCTGACCGACAGCCGGGCGCGCTTGTCGCCGTTCTCGATCACCGCGCCGTTGATCAGCACCCTTTCGCGGGGGGCAAGTTTCAGGATCAGCCCGCTCATGCCGCGCCCTCGCCGCGCAGGCCCTTCATCACGGCCAGATTGACGTCGATCAGGGCGTCGGTCGTGGCCTTTCCGCTCAGTACCGACTGGCCGTGCCTGAGCGAAAAGATGGCAAGCGAGATCAGCCCGGCCTTGACCTGATACTCGATCCCGTTCGCGGGGTCTGCCAGATCGGTGGCCAGCAGCGTCCACAATTCGTTGTTGCGCGAGACGGCGACGACCGTCGCGTCCGAGCGACATTCGCGCGGCGCCAGATGCAACATTCGCGTCACGCGCGAAAAGGCGTCGTATTCCATGTCCTTGGCACCCCTTAATGCGGGGCTGCCATAGGCGCGTTCGGCAAAAGGCATGATCGCGTTCAAAATCGTGCTTCCCCTTGGGGTTGAACCGAAGGCGGCGGGGGCTGCTTGCGAAGCCCCCGCCGGTTTCTATCAGCCGCGGAACAGCGACAGGATCGAGGACGGCGCCTGGTTGGCGATCGACAGCGCCTGGATGCCAAGCTGCTGCTGGGTCTGCAGCGCCTGCAGGCGGGCAGAGCTTTCCTCCATGTCGGCATCGACAAGCGAGCTGACCGCCATCTTCAGCGAGTCGGTCAGCTTCGACACGAAATTCACCTGGTCGGTGATCCGCTGCCCGGACGAGCCGAGTTCGGCCGCGCCGGCGATCGCCACGCCCAGCAGCGATTCGATGTCGTCAAGTGCGGTCGCGGCCGAAGCCTGGTCCGAGATTGTCGTCACCGTGCCGCCCACGATGCTTGCCTCGAAGTCGACGCTTTCCACGTCGATCTTCGATGCGCTGACCGTCGCGCCGCTGCGGTCCATCGAGCCGATGACCGAATAGGTCGTCGCCCCGTTGACCCCGTTGGTGCTGAGCAGGTTGACGCCGTTGGCCTGCGTTCCCGCCACGATCGAGGCGATCTGGTCCCGCTTCGCGGACATCTGCGTCTCGATCGTGTCGAAGTCGGCGTCGCTGCGGTTGGCGCCAATTGCCAGCTGCTTCATTTCCTGAAGCAGGCTTTGCACCTGTTCGGCGCCCACCCGTGCCGTCGCCACGGTCTGTCCGGCGACGTTCAGGTTGGTCTGGATGGTCTTGAAGGATTCCTGATCGGTCTCCATCGTTTTCGAAATGGCCCAGACCGCCGCATTGTCCTGCGCCGAGCCGACCGATTTCCCGGTCGAGATCTCGGTCTGGGTCTTTGCGAGGTTCGAGTTAATGCCCTTCAGCGTTTGCAGGGCGACAAGGGCAGAGCTGTTGGTCAGAATGCTGGACATTGATTTCACTCCTTGAAAGGGGCAGTTTTATCCCCCATTGACACAAGGCCATTCTGACCTGCGGCTTTCACCGATGCGTTCTGCACATTGGCGACCATATGCGCCGGTGGTGAATAAATCCTGAATCCGGAAAGCCGATCAACGCGATTGATCGCGACAATTGATTCAAAATCTTCCGACTTCGGAAGGCGCAGTCGCGCCGACCTGACGCGACCCCGCACGGTCGTAGGTTTCCAGCCGCCGCGACGCGCCAAGGATCTGCCGGATCCGTTGCCGCGCCAGCGCCAGCCCATCCCGCATGGCTGCGGAAAGCGAGCGGATCTGCCCCAACTCGTCGGATATCTGCCGTTTTTCCAATGGGCTACGGGCATGGCGCAGGTCAGTTTCCCGGAATTTCGCCAGGATTTCCTCGGCCAGGTCAAACCGCCCCGCCTGCAGGGCCAGTCGCGCATCGCGCAATTTCGCGATGTCGATCATGCCCCTTCTCCTGTCTTGCGAAGCAGCCCCAGATCGATTCGCGCGGCGATCGCGGTGGCGTGGACATCGGTCATCATGCTTGAGAACTGATCCTCGCCGATGCCGCCGCCAAATTCTCCGGAAAGGGGCTGCGGCCCGGCATATTTCAGCATTTCGGCAAGGAATGCCTTTTCAATGCCATCTTCGACGGCTGTGGTTTTCATGGTCTTAATGTTCGGGGATGCAGAAACGGAAGTGATGTTCATGGACGCCTCATTTCAGATGCGAAAACCGTTTTATTTGCCTGCGGTAAATATTTGGTAATCAGGAACGGCTAGACCGGCGGCAAATCAGATTGGTTTGAAAATGATTATTGGCGCGATCGAAAATCTGCTGGCAACGGCACTTTCCGGACTGAAGGCCCAGCCACCCGCTGAGGTGGACGACACGGCCGAGGTCCACAGCTTTGAAATGGAACTTGATCTTGGCGCGGAACCCGTCCCCGCCAGCCCGCTGCCTGAGGAAGTGGCGTCGGAACCCGACGAGGACGCCGAGGCGATCCGGATTGATGGTTCAGAGCCTGACACGCAGGTCGCGGTTGCGATGCAGGTCCCAAGCCCGGTCGTCGCGCTGTCAGGTCTGGTTCCGATTGCGACAGCCAGCCCGACGCCCGATCCTGAGGCTCTGCCGGCCGATCGCGCGCCTTCGTTGCAGGGCGAAGTTACGTCGGACGGCGGCGTTCCGATCTCAGGTCTGCCACTCCATCGCGGAACCCCGGATCTGGCTTCGCCGCCCGTGCAGAGTGGGGACGGCAGTCTGTCCGGGACAGATGCCGCACAGCTTCAAGTTGCCGCTGTCCCGTCACCGCCCACGCCGATGGCCGGATCCGAAGCGGGGTCCTTTACGCGGCCATTGCAAGGCTTGCCGCCGATGTCGGGCGCGCAGACCACACCCGTGCCGCAAGCGGCCTCTGCGCCGACGGCGGCGATCCAGTCCGCCCCGTCGCGGCAGGATCTGTCCCGTTCCCCGGAGTTTGCGACGCGTCCTGAAGTCGCGGCGGCCCACATGACGCCCGGCGCACTTCCCCTTCGACCCGCTCCCGCCACGTCTGAACGGCGCGGGGGTGACGTCGCGCTGGCCCCCGCCGCGTCCCGACCGGCCACTGCCGAAGCCGCTCCATCTGCCCCCGAGGTTGCCGCCGCTGCGACGCAGCCGCGTGCCTATCCCAGACCAGTCCCGGCATCCCCGGCCGTGGCTGCCAGTGCCCCGGCGCAGGTCACCGACCCCTCTGCCGCCATGCCCGCGACCGACCCCGGCCTTGCGGCGGGGATTACGGTGCATCTGCCCCGCGATCGTCGCGCCGAGGGGGCGGTTCAGCCCGCCGGCCTGACGCTTGCGCATCCGTTGGCCGAACCGCGCCGGATCATTCGCCAGGTTGCGGAACGCGCCGCGGATGCCAAGCAGAATCAGATCGAGATCACGCTTTCCCCCGAGGAACTGGGCAAGGTCCGGTTGGTCATCACGCCGGGCGACAATCCGGTCGTCACCGTCCATGCCGAGAATCGCGATGTGCTGGACCTGATGCGTCGGAACGGAGAGCTGCTGGCGCGCGAACTGCGCGATACAGGATTGGGCGGCGCCTCGATCTCGTTCGGAGATGGCGGGGCGGACAATCCGCAATGGCAGCGCCCCGAACGGTCGCCCTTTGCGCAGGCCCGCCTTTCCGTCGAGGAGGGCGAAAGCGCCGCCGAAAAGTCCGTGGCGCCACGCGCCGTCGCGGGGCGGCAAATCGACATTCGTATCTGAAAGGGACCATCATGGTTACAGGCATCGGCACCACCTATGGCAGCTCGACCACGGCCAATTCGACCGCCAGCACCGCCTCGGCCACGTCGGTCGGGGGCGACTACCAGACCTTCCTGCGCATGTTGACGACGCAGGTGCAAAGCCAGGACCCGCTGAACCCGATGGACAGCAGCGATTTCGCCGTCCAGCTGGCCACCTTTTCGGGGGTCGAGCAGCAGGTCAGGACCAACTCGCTGCTTGAGCAGATGGTCTCGGGGTCGAACGGCCAGCTTGGCCAGCTTGCCGACTGGATCGGGCGCGAAGTCAGGACAACCGGCCCCGTCTGGTTCCAGGGCGAGCCGCTGACCTTGCAGATCGACCCCGCAGCCGGTGCGGATGCAGCACAGCTGGTGACGCTGGACGCCTCGGGGAATGAGGTCGGGCGCGAGGCGATCGGGACCGGCGCGGGCGAGGTCGACTGGCTGGCGCAGGATCAATCGGGTGCCGTCCTGCCCGATGGGCTTTACCAGTTCCGGCTGGATTCGCTGTCGGGCGGCGAGGTGATCGGCTCGACCCAGGTGCCCGCATACAGCCGCGTGACCGGAGCCGAGCTTTCGGACGCGGGTCCCCTGCTGATCCTCACAGGCAACAGCGCGGTTTCCCCATCCGAGGTCACCGCGCTTAGGGAATAGAACGCAATCGGGGGTCAGCCCCGGCCATGCGGTTCGTCCCAATCGATGATCGGGTTGATCGGAATGATTCGGTTCGGATTTATCGTGTCGTGGCTATAGTGATAGTGACGCACGATATGGTTGAAATCGACCGTTGGGGCGACGCCGGGCCACTGATACAGTTCGCGCGTCCAACCCCAAAGGTTCGGGTATTCGCGCAGCCATTTCCGGTTGCACTTGAAATGGGTGTGATAAACCGGGTCGAAGCGCAGCATGGTGGTGAGAAGCCGCCAATCCGCCTCGGTCGCGCACGTTCCGCACAGGTAACGGTTCTGGCCCAGATGCGCCTCAAGCCAGTCGAGCGTGTCGAACAGCGGGTGGACCGCCTCGTCATAGGCCTGTTGCGACGTGGCGAAGCCGGCCTTGTATACGCCGTTGTTCACCCGGTCGTAGACGCGGTCGTTCATTGCGTCGATCTGCGCCAGCAGCGCGGCTGGGCAGTAATCGTCGCGGTTGCCGGTCAGTCCGTCGAAGGCGCTGTTGAACATGCGGATGATCTCGGCGCTTTCGTTCGAGACGATGGTGCCCCGCTGCTTGTCCCACAGGACCGGCACCGTGACCCGTCCCGAAGCAAGTGGGTCGGCCCGCAGATAGATCTGTCGCAGGAAATCCAGTCCGAACAGCCCGTCACCCGTGGCACCGGGAAAATCGGTCGAGAAGGTCCAGCCCTCGGACAGCATGTCGGGATGGACGACCGAGACCGAAATATGGTCCTGCAGCCCCTTCAGCGCGCGAAAGATCAGCGTCCGGTGCGCCCAGGGACAGGCGTAGGAGACGTAAAGGTGATACCGCCCGCTTTCGGCAGGAAAGCCGCCTTCGCCCGAGGGGCCGGGGCCACCGTCTGGGGTGATCCAGTTCCGCCACGACGTCGTCGTCCGCTGGAAACGTCCGCCCGTGGTTTTGGTGTCATACCATTCGTCATGCCAGATGCCGTCGACCAGTCGTCCCATCCTTGCCCCCTTGGCTTGCGTCCGGGGCAGAATGTGGCGACTATCGCGTTGGGTGCAATCGGAAGATGCACCGGGCGCGCGGCCCTTGTCCCGGACGATGGGCGCGCCGGAACGGGCAGGACCATGCCGACGAAAAGGGAAAGCATCGGATGAGGGACGAAGGCGCCGCGCCCCAGGGCCCCGTGTTGGCAGAGGTGCGGCTGCGCGCCTCCGACCTGCCGCTGGGCGTTGGCGAGCCGGTGGCGCTTGCCTTTATCGCCGGTGTGGACGGGCCGTCCTATCGTCCTGTCGGGGCGGCAATGGCTATCGGTCCGGACGCAGAGATGTGGGGTTCGCTGTCCTCGGGGTGCATTGACGCGGATGTCGCACGTCACGCGCGCGAGGTTGCGGCCAGTGGCCAACCCCGCGACCTGCGCTATGGCGCGGGGTCGCCGTTTCGGGACCTGGAGCTGCCCTGCGGCGGCGGTCTGGATATCCGGGTGATGGCGGTCCCCGATGCCGCAAGCCTTGCTCCGATCCGCTCGGCGCTTGCGGGGCGCAGGCCGATCAACCTATGGCTGGGCAGGACCCTGTCCACGACCCCGGCAGATGATGCCGTGCTGCGGCTTCGGGTCGATCCCGACCCGCGTTTCGCGGTCTTCGGCAAGGGCCCCGAGGCGCTGGCCTTTGCGCGTATGGCGGCGGGCGCGGGCTATGAGACGCATCTTGCCTCGCCCGATGCCGAGACACTGGCGATTGCGGGCCCGCAGATCCGTGGCGTGCATCTTGTCGGGCCGTCGCCACTGGCGCGGGTGCCGGTCGATGCCTTCACCGCAGGGGTTCTGTTCTTTCACGATCACGACCATGAACCCACAATCCTAGCGCATCTGCTGCAGGGGCCGGCCTTCTATGTCGGGGCGCAGGGCAGTCGCCGTGCTGCGGCTGAGCGCTTACGTCTACTGCGCGCCGCGGGTCTGGCCGAAGACCGGCTGGAGCGGCTGCGCGGACCGATCGGGCTGATCCCCTCGACCCGCGATGCCCGAACGCTGGCGGCCTCGGTCCTGGCCGAGGTGCTGGCCGTGGCCATGCAGGACGTGTCTGCTGGCTGATACAGGCATCCGCCCGGCGCGCTAGGCCCAGGGCGATTGCAGCAGGTCCAGCGGGATCTTCAGGTAACGGCGGCCATTCGCCTCGGGCTCGGGCAGGCGGCCGGCATTGGTGTTCACCTGCAGGGCGTGCAGGATCAGCTTGGGCATTGGCAGGCTGCGGTCCCTGGCCTCGCGCGCGGCGACAAATTCGCCCTCGGTCAGGTATTTCGACATGTGGATGTTCGTGGCCCTCTGCTCGGCCACGGTCGATTCCCAGGCCGGTTCGCGCCCCCCTTGGCAATAGTCATGGCCGGTAAAGATCCGCGTGGTGTCGGGCAGGGCTAGGATGGCCTGGATCGAATGCCACAGGACATGCGCGCTGCCACCGGGGAAATCGGCGCGTGCCGTGCCGCTGTCGGGCATGAACAGCGTATCATGGACGAATGCCGCGTCGCCGATCACATAGGTGACCGAGGCGAGCGTGTGCCCCGGCGACAGCATCACGCGACAGGGAATGTTGCCCAGCCAAAACTCTTCGCCATCGGCGAACAGGTGATCCCACTGGCTGCCATCGGCACGGAAATCGGGCCAGTTGTAGAAATCTTTCCACAGTTTCTGGACCTCGACCACCTTCTCGCCGATCCCGACAGGCGCACCCGTCCGGCTTTTGAGGTAATCGGCGGCCGAGAAGTGGTCGGCATGGGGATGGGTGTCCAGGATCCACTGGACGTGATAGCCGCGCGTCCGCACGAATTCCAGGATCCGGTCGGCCTCGACCGTGGCGGTGGCGCCCGATTTTTCGTCGAAATCCAGCACCGGGTCGATGATCGCGCATTGCCCCGTCTCGGGGCAGGCCACGACATATTGGATCGATCCGCTGCGCGCTTCGTAGAAACCTGTTACGTCTGGGGCCTTGGACATGGAATTCGGGTCTCCGAATTTACAAAATACCGGAACGTCTTCCACTTCATATGCAAAGCGCGGCGGTCAGGCAACTCGACGCACGCGAAAGGGAAAAAGGGGCCCGAAGGCCCCTTTACCTACCCGAACTCGACGAGGAGGTCTTTTGCGTCGATTTGTTGTCCTGGTGTGGCGTGGAGTGTCCTGATTGTGCCTTCGCGGTCGGCGTGGATTGCGGTTTCCATCTTCATGGCCTCGATGGTCAGCAGCAGGTCTCCGGGATGGACTTTTTGGCCCGCAGTGACCGCGACCGAGGCGATGACGCCGGGCATGGGGGCGCCGACATGGCTTTCGTTGGCGGGGTCGGCCTTGGGCCGGGCCGAGGCCTGGGATTTCACCAGCCGGTTCGGCACCCGGATCACGCGGGGCTGGCCGTTCAGCTCGAAGAAGGCCTTCACGTCGCCCTTTTCGTCGGTCTCTCCCAGGGTCAGCAGGCGGATTTCCAGCGTCTTGCCGGGGTCGATCTCGGCCTCGATCTCGTCGCCGGGTTCCATGCCGTAGAAGAAGGTGCGGGTCGGCAGGGTGCGGACCGGGCCATAGGCCTCGTGCCGGGCCATGTAGTCGGTGAAGACCTTGGGATACATCAGGTAGCCGTTCAGGTCCTCGTCATCGACCGGCTTGCCGTCCAGCTCGGCCGAAAGCTGCGCGCGCACGGCCTCGATGTCGACCGGGGCCATGCTGGCGCCGGGGCGGGTGGTCAGCGGCGTCTCGCCCTTCAGCACCTTCCTTTGCAGCGCCTCGGGCCAGCCGCCGGGGGGCTGGCCCAGATTGCCGCGCATCATGTCGACAACGCTGTCGGGGAAGGACACCTCGGTCGCCGGGTCCTCGACCTGGGCGCGGGTCAGGTTCTGGGCCACCATCATCAGCGCCATGTCGCCCACCACCTTGGAACTGGGCGTGACCTTGACGATGTCGCCGAACATGCGGTTCACCTCGGCATAGGTCCGGGCGACCTCGTGCCAGCGGTCCTCAAGCCCAAGGCTGCGCGCCTGGGCCTTGAGGTTGGTGAACTGGCCGCCCGGCATCTCGTGCAGCCAGACCTCCGAGGCCGGGGCCTGCAACCCGCTTTCAAAGGCCGCGTATTGCGCGCGGACCGCTTCCCAGTAGTTCGAGATCTCGCGGATCGCGCCGATATCAAGCCCGGTATCGCGATCGGTATGGCGCAGCGCCTCGACGATCGAGCCCAGCGTCGGCTGGCTGGTATTCCCCGACAGCGCGTCCATCGCGCAATCGACCGCATCGACCCCCGCCGCTGCCGCGGCCAGGATGGTGGCGCCGCCGATGCCGCCGGTGTCATGGGTGTGGAAATGGATCGGCAACCCGACCTCTTCCTTCAGCGCCTTGACGAGCAGGCTGGCCGCAGCGGGCTTCAACAGCCCCGCCATGTCCTTCAGCCCCAGCACATGCGCGCCCGCGTCGCGCAGATCGCGGCCCATCGCGACATAGTATTTCAGGTCGTACTTGGCGCGGTCGGGGTCAAGGATGTCGCCGGTATAGCAGATCGTGCCCTCGCAGATCTTGCCCGATGCGACCACCGCATCCATGGCGACGCGCATGTTCGGGGTCCAGTTCAGGCTGTCGAAGACGCGGAACACATCGACGCCGGTTTCCGCCGCCTGGCGCACGAATTCCTGCACCACGTTGTCGGGATAGTTGGTATAGCCGACCCCGTTGCTGGCGCGCAGCAGCATCTGCGTCATCAGGTTCGGCATCGCCGTGCGGATGTCGCGCAGCCGCTGCCAGGGGCATTCCTGCAGGAAGCGGTAAGCCACGTCGAAGGTCGCCCCGCCCCAGCACTCGACCGAGAAGAGGCCGGGCAGGTTCGCGGCATAGCTGGGCGCGACCCGGATCATGTCGATGGACCGCATCCGCGTCGCCAGCAGCGACTGATGCCCGTCCCGCATCGAGGTGTCGGTGATCAGCAGTTGCTTCTGGCCCAGCATCCAGTCGGCGACGGCCTGCGCGCCGCTTTCCTCCAGCAATTGCCGGGTTCCGGGCACCGGCTCGGCGCGGGGTTTCGGGGGAACCGGGGTGCGCGCCTCGGCCGGCGGGCGGGGACGGCCCGCGGTCTCGGGGTGGCCGTTGACCGAGATGTCGGCGATATAGGTCAGGATCCGCGTCGCCCGGTCGCGGCGCTTGGCGAAGTGGAACAGGTTCTCGGTCGTGTCGATGAACTTGGTGGTGTAGCTGTCGTCCAGGAAGGTCGGGTGCTTGAGCAGGTTGATGACGAACTCGATATTCGTCGCCACCCCGCGCACGCGGAATTCGCGCAAGGCCCGGTCCATCCGCGCGATGGCCTTTTCCGGGGTTTGGGCATGGGCCGTGACCTTGACCAGCAGGCTGTCGTAATATCGGGTGATGACGCCCCCCGAATAGGCGGTGCCGCCGTCAAGGCGGATGCCGTTGCCGGTCGCGCTGCGATAGGCGGTGATGCGGCCGTAATCGGGGATGAAGTTGTTCAGCGGGTCCTCGGTCGTGACCCGGCATTGCAGCGCGTGGCCGTTCAGATGCACGTCCGCCTGGCTGGGCACGCCGGTCGCCTGCGCCAGCGTCGCGCCCTCGGCGATCAGGATCTGGGATTGCACGATGTCGATGCCGGTGACCTCCTCGGTCACGGTATGCTCGACCTGGACGCGCGGGTTCACCTCGATGAAGTAGAAGGACTGGCTGTCCATATCCATCAGGAACTCGACCGTGCCGGCATTCTGATAGCCGACGGCGCGGCCGATCTTCAGCGCCAGTTCGCAGACCTCGGCGCGCTGTTCCTCGGAGAGATAGGGGGCGGGGGCGCGCTCGACCACCTTCTGGTTGCGGCGCTGGACCGTGCAGTCGCGTTCGTAAAGGTGGTAAAGCCCGCCATGGCTGTCGCCCAGCAATTGCACCTCGACATGGCGGGCGCGCAGGATCATCTTTTCCAGATAGCCCTCGCCATTGCCGAAGGCGGCCTCGGCCTCGCGCCGGCCCTCGCGCACCTTCTCGGGCAATTCCTCGGGGTTCTGGATCGGGCGCATGCCGCGCCCGCCGCCGCCCCATGACGCCTTCAGCATCAGGGGATAGCCGATCGCGGCGGCTTCCGTCTTGATCGCCTCCATGTCATCGCCCAGCACCTCGGTCGCGGGAATGACCGGCACGCCCGCGGCAATCGCCACGCGCCGCGCGCTGGCCTTGTCGCCAAGCGCCCGCATCGTGTCCGCGGTCGGACCGATGAAGGCGATCCCGGCCGCCGCGCAGGCATCGACGAAATCGGGGTTCTCGGACAGAAGCCCATAGCCGGGATGGATCGCATCCGCCCCCGAAAGCTTCGCCACCCGGATGATCTCGGGAATGCTCAGATAGGCCGCCACCGGGCCAAGACCCGCCCCGATCCGATACGCCTCGTCCGCCTTGAAACGGTGAAGGCCAAGCTTGTCCTCCTCCGCATAGACCGCAACCGTCCGCTTCCCAAGCTCGTTCGCAGCCCGCATCACGCGGATCGCAATCTCGCCTCGGTTCGCAACTAGGATCTTGCTGAACATCTCTTCTCCCCCGGTATCCCGGGAAGACATGCTAGCCATGCTGCATTGCAGCGCAAGTGTCCTGTGCGGTTGTCAGCCGAAGGTACCGGTCAGCGCCGTTCGCGGAAGAACGCCAACAGCAGGTCGCGCGCCTCGGCTGCGGCCAGCCCGTCGAAGATCTGGGGGCGGTGGTGGCATTGCGGATGGTCGAAGACCCGCGCCCCATGCCTGACGCCGCCCATGCGGGGATCATCGGCCCCGTAATAAAGAACCTCGATCCGTGCGGCCGAGATTGCGGCGGCGCACATCGGGCAGGGTTCCAGCGTCACCCAAAGCCGCGCGCCGGGCAGCCGTTCCGAGCCGATGGCGCGGCAGGCGTCGCGGATCGCCAGGATCTCGGCATGGGCGGTCGGATCGGCCAATTCGCGCGTCCGGTTCCCAGCGCGGGACAGCACGCGGCCCGCGGCATCGGTCAGAACCGCGCCCACCGGCACCTCGCCGCGGGCGGCGGCGGCGCGGGCCTCGTCCAGGGCCGCGGGCATATGCGATGAAAACTCCATGCGGGTTTCTGGCGCGAGACGCGATGGCGCGCAAGAACCGCTTTCCATGTTATGCGTTATGTCGTATTCGCCCGCTTTTGCTACCGCAGAGATGCGCAGGAGATCGCTATGACCGATATACCCGACACCCCCGAATCCGAATCCCAGAAATCCGAGGGCGACCGCATCGCCAAGGTGATGGCGCGTTCCGGCGTTGCCAGCCGCCGCGAAGCCGAGCGGATGATCATCGAAGGCCGCGTCAGCGTCAACGGCAAGAAGATCGACAGCCCCGCGCTGGACGTGCTGCCGAGCGACCGCATCACCGTCGACGGCAAGAAGCTTGAAGAGCCGCAGGAAACCCGGCTGTGGATGTATTACAAGCCTCTGGGCCTGGTGACGACCGAGTCGGACGAAAAGGGCCGCCAGACGGTGTTCGACGCGCTGCCGCGCGATCTGCCGCGGGTGATGACCGTCGGCCGCCTCGATCTCAACTCCGAAGGGCTGCTGCTGCTGACCAATGACGGTGAGCTGAAGCGTCGGCTGGAACTGCCGACCACCGGCTGGCTGCGCCGCTATCGCGTGCGAGTGAACGGCACGCCGAACGACCTGACCTTTGCGCCCCTGCGCCGCGGCGTCACCATCGATGGCGAGGACTTCGCCCCGATGGAGATCAAGCTTGACAGCCAGCAGGGGGCGAATGCCTGGCTGACGGTCGGCATCCGCGAGGGCAAGAACCGCGAGATTCGCCGTGCCATGAACCATGTCGGGCTGATCGTGAACCGCCTGATCCGCGTGGGATATGGTCCCTTCAAGCTGACCGGCATGGAAGAGAACGAAGTCCGCGAGATCAAGCGCAAGGTGCTGCGCGACCAGCTGGGCGGCCTGCTGACCGGCGAAGAAACCGATGCGAAGCCCCGCAGTTTCCGCGATCGCGGCGCCGCAGGGGAGGAGCGCGAGGGCCGCTCGGGCGCGCCGTTTGCCCGTCGTGAAGACGGTGACCGCAAGCCCTATGCCCGCCGCGAGGGAGATGACCGCAAGCCGTTCGCGCGTCGCGAGGATGGAGATCGCAAGCCCTACGCCAAGCGTGAAGACGGCGACCGCAAGCCCTATGCCCGCCGCGATGGGGATGACCGCAAGCCGTTCGC
>Ga0160446_100264_pt1 | contig 32727 bp, 36 predicted proteins | sample HID1973I_E1MG_FD_108200 | JGI IMG/M metagenome (GOLD analysis project Ga0160446, IMG submission 108200) | Enriched mosquito-associated microbial communities from UW Madison campus, WI, USA - HID1973I_E1 MG | ecosystem: Host-associated > Arthropoda: Insects > Digestive system > Unclassified ...
AAGATTTCTGTTGAAAGCACGCCACCAGATCCGCCCAGCACCATCGGATTGCCGAAATCCGCCATGCTTTCGATGAAACCAATCAGGAACGCATTGGCCAGACCCGGCGCCATCAGCGGCAGCGACACTCGGCGAAAGGTGCGCCAGCGATCCGCGTGCAACGTCTGCGAGGCTTCCTCGATCGATGGGCTGACTCCCTCGACCACGCCGACCAGCACGAGGAACGAAACGGGCGTGAAGCTGAGAACCTGCGCCAGCCAGATCCCGGTCAGGCCATAAAGCCACCGCCCCAGTTCGAAACCGGTCATGGTTTGCACGAATTGCGTGATCGTGCCCGATCGGCCCAGCAGCATGATCAGTGCAAGGCCCACCACGAATGGCGGGGTGATGATCGGCAGGATCGACAGAAGCCGCAATGCCTTCTTGAAGGGGACGTTGGTGCGGGTGGCGACCAGCGCGAATGCAAGGCCAAGCGCCGTTGATGCCGTGGCTGTGCAGATGGCAAGGAAAAAGGTCCGCCACGCGACACCGCAATAGCCCCCTGCCAGACAGGACAAGCTCCAGATCTTTGGGTCGACAAGGTTGCGCGCCACTCCTTCCGCGGTGAACGAGCCGTCGAAATCCTGGAAGGCGCCGATGAAGATCGACAGGATCGGGTAAAAGACGAAGACCGCGACCAGAAGGATCAGAAGCGCAATGGCGGTCAGCACAAAGGCATCGCCCTTCAGCGTCCCCTTTTCTGCCAGTCCAAACGAGATCAGGCAGGTAAACGCGACCCCCAGCACGACCGCCCCCGCCCCGAAGGCCTGCTGGCCGGAGACTTCACCGAAGACCCGCTCCAGCAGATCCCAGTTCCATCCCCGTGTGCCGATGGCGAGCCCCTGGACCGTCAGCCAGCCCAACCCGACCCAGCCAAGCCAGATCATTGCCCGCCCCCGCGACGGCCCCGGCGAACGGGAAAAACGCAGGGCACCCGCGATCGCCAGCAGAAGAACGACTGGCCAAAGTTGCCATCGCCCCAGTGCGGCCTGCGCAGCGCCGGGCATCAACTCGGGACGGCTGAAAAGGTCGCCGATCCATTTGAAGCCAAAGAAGCCCGCACGCACCCGGTACCAGGGCAGCACCAGAATTGCGAAGGTCGCTGCGACAAGAAGCCAGTCCAGCCGCCTGTTGTCACGGTTCATCGCGGACCCGATCGCATGTGCAAGAGCGGCCTGATGCCGCTCTTGCGCAGTCATGGTCATTGACCGGCACGGCCGCCGATCTCGGAATCCCAGCGAGTCAGCAGCCGCTTGCGCTCATCGGCTGAACCGAACTTGGCGAAATCGTAGTCGATCAGCTTTATCTTTGACAGGTCGGGCACCTCCTTGGCGGTGGTCGCGGCCTTGTTCGACGGGATCTGGAACGACCCGGCCTCTGGCATCAGGTTCTGCGCCTCGGGCGTCAGCACCCATTCGTAAAAGGCCTTGGCCTCGTCAGGGTTCTGGGCCCCCTCGACCAGGGACATCGAACCGACCTCGAAGCCAGTGCCCTCGCAGGGGGCGATCGTCTTGATCGGGAAGCCTTCGACGGTCTGCGACACCGCGTCGTGCATGAAGACGATGCCCAGCCCCGTCTCGCCGCGCGCAGCCGCCTTCACGGGAGCGGAACCTGATTTCGTATATTGCGAGACATTCTTGTTGAGCGCCTTCAGATAGTCGAAGGCCTTGTCCTCGCCCATGATCTGCACCAGCGTCGCCAGCGCGGTATAGGCCGTGCCGGAGGAGTTCGGATCGGCGATCTGGATTTCGCCCTTCAGGCCGGGATCCAGCAAATCCGCCCAGCAGGCCGGTTCCTTCAAGCCCTTCTTGGCAAAGATGTCGGTGTTGTAGCCCCAGCCGAGCGCGCCGGTATAGACGCCCACGGTGCGATAGCCCGAAACCTCTGCCTGCTTGACCGCCCAGTCCTGCAACTGCGGCAGGCTGGGGGACTTGTATTCCGCGGTCAACTCGTCGGCCGCCGCCTGAAGATGGGGGTCACCGGTCCCGCCCCACCACAGATCGGTCTGCGGGTTGCGCGCCTCGGCCCGCAATTTGGCGTAGGTTTCGCCCGAGGACAGGCGGACCATGTTCACATTGATGTCCGAATGCCCGGCTTCGAAAGCACCGACAAGTTTTTCGCAGATGACCACATCCGCCGAGCAGATCAGGTTGAGTTCTGCCGCCTGAGCGACTGCAGGCGAAAGCGCGGCCGACCCCAGCAGGGCGGCCAGTATCTTGATTTTCATTTCTTTCCTCCCTATCCCTGTGAAGGGCAGCTTGCTCGCAAAGCTGTGCAATGATGTTTGCGACCATTGAAATGCGAGTCAATTACAAAAATCTGCATCAGAATTTTGTCACGACTGCGCAGGGCGCTATATTTGCAAGGCTGTGCATCAAGGGTTTGACGAACATGTCTCCCTTGCCCATGCAGGCGTCCGCGTCATGGAAGATCGTCACCGGCGGCACCATCGGGGCACGGTTCTGCGCGACCCGAGATTGCGGGATCAATGGCCCATGCGGCGATCAAAGCAAATATTGACTATACCATCCCAGCCAGCTGCGATAACAGACGCGTGGAAACAGGGCATATACCGTTGCGCGTCCCAACGTCGGTGACCAAACCGGATTTTTCCCGAGTTTTCAGTACATAACCCGCAACCGGGCGTTCCGTGGGCGCCAAACCGACGAGGAGGACACGCATGTCCCAGATTTCCTTGACCTTCCCCGATGGCAATTCGCGCGACTATCCCTCTGGCATCACCGCCGCCGAGGTCGCGGCCTCGATTGCCCCCAGCCTTGCCAAGAACGCGATTTCGGCCAGTCTCGACGGGGCGCATATCGACCTGCAATGGCCGATCGAGAAATCGGGCAAGATCGCGATCAACACGATGAAGGACAATGCGCCCGCGCTGGAACTGATCCGTCACGACCTTGCCCATATCATGGCGCGCGCCGTGCAGGAGCTGTGGCCGGACGTGAAGGTCACCATTGGCCCGGTCCGCGATCAGGGCTGGTTCTATGATTTCGACCGCGCCGAGCCCTTTACCCCCGACGACCTGGGCCAGATCGAGCAGCGGATGAAGCAGATCATCGCCGCCCGCGACCCGGTCCGCACCGAGGTCTGGGACCGCGCCCGCGCCATCGCGCATTACGAAGCCAAGGGCGAGCCCTTCAAGGTCGAGCTGATCAACCGCATCCCCGAGGGCGAGCCGCTGCGGATGTATTGGCACGGCGACTGGCAGGATCTTTGCCGCGGACCGCACCTGCAGAATACCGGCCAGGTTCCGGCCGATGCCTTCCGCCTGACCCATGTCGCGGGCGCCTATTGGTTGGGCGATGCCTCGCGCCCCATGCTGCAGCGCATCTATGGCGTCGCGTTCAAGAACCGCGACGACCTCAAGGCGCACCTGACCATGCTGGAGGAAGCCGCCAAGCGCGACCACCGCAAGCTGGGCAAGGAAATGGAACTGTTCCATTTCCAGGAGGAAGCGCCCGGCATGGTCTTCTGGCATCCGAACGGCTGGACGATCTATCGCGAGCTTGAGGCCTATATGCGCCGCCGCCTTATCCGCGCGGGCTATAAGGAGATCAAAACGCCGCAGGTCGTCGACCGCATCCTGTGGGAGAAGTCGGGCCACTGGGAAGCCTATCGCGAGAACATGTTCATCGTCGAGGTGGACGAAGAAGGCGCCAAGGAAAAGCGCGTCAACGCGCTGAAGCCGATGAACTGCCCCTGCCACGTCCAGGTCTATAACCAGGGCCTGAAGTCCTATCGCGACCTGCCTCTGCGTCTGGCGGAATTCGGTTCCTGCCACCGCTATGAATCCTCGGGTTCGATGCACGGCCTGATGCGGGTGCGTGGCTTCGTCCAGGATGACGCCCACATCTTCTGCACCGAGAACCAGATCGAGGCGGAATGCGCGGGCTTCATCAGCCTGCTCTCCTCGGTCTACAAGGATCTGGGCTTCGAGAAGTTCGACATCAAGCTGTCGACCCGACCCGATGTCCGCGTCGGCTCGGACGAGATCTGGGACAAGGCCGAGGCCGCCCTTTCGGGCGCCATCGAGCATCTCGGACTGCCCTATGAGGTCAATCCGGGCGACGGCGCCTTCTACGGCCCGAAGCTGGACTTCAAGCTGACCGACGCAATCGGCCGCGAATGGCAGTGCGGCACCTTCCAATGCGACTTCAACCTGCCCCAGCGCCTTGGCGCGGAATATGTGGGCGAGGATGGCCACAAGCACATGCCCGTCATGCTGCACCGCGCCGTATTGGGCAGCTTCGAGCGTTTCATCGGCATCCTGATCGAAAACTATTCGGGTAAAATGCCGCTTTGGCTCGCACCGCGTCAGATTGTCGTTGCCTCTATCGTCTCGGGCGCAGATGATTACGTCCATGAAGTCGTCGAGGCGCTGCGCGCCGCCGGTTTGCGCGCCGAAGCCGATACCCGCAATGAGAAGATCAACTACAAGGTGCGCGAGCATTCGCTCGGCAAAGTACCGGTCATCATGGCGATCGGATTGAAAGAGGTCGAGGAACGCAGCGTTTCTTTGCGCCGCCTCGACAAACAGGGTAGTGAGTCCTTGTCACTTGACGAAGCAGTCGGGTCTCTACGAACCGAAGCGACCCCACCGGATCTGCGCTGACAATCAGCAAGGATCAGCGACAAATTGCCAAGCCGGCCGTGCGTTCTGATTTCTTATCAGAGTGCTCGGCCTTTTATTGCTTGCGTTTTTTTGGGAATCGTTCATCCTCTCGGACGCGTGAGCACGACTTTCTACCGCCTCCCTTCACGGGGCAGCCGGACTTACGGGAAAGGGCTGCACGGCCCCGGCCAGCAATTACGCCCCGGGTGACTTGAAGGAGAGACGGTATTATGGCTACCGGCACCGTGAAATGGTTTAACGCCACCAAAGGCTATGGCTTCATCGCGCCCGACGACGGCGGCAAAGATGTGTTCGTGCACATCTCGGCTGTCGAGCGTGCGGGCCTGACGGGCCTCAACGACAACCAGAAGATCGCTTACGAACTGCAATCCGGCCGCGACGGCCGCAGCTCGGCTTCGGATCTGAAACTGCTCTGAGCAGCAGGTTGGCGAACAGGAAACGGCCCGTCTTGGACGGGCCGTTTCTTTTTGCGAAACCGGGCTCACGATATTCCGGACCTTGTGCAACTGCGTTTGTTTTTCTGATCACCGACAATTGGTTATCAGGCCGCGCATTGCGCGATTGGAAAATTGAATGAACCTTTCCGAAGAAATCCTTCGCGCGGGCGCTGGCCTGCCGGACCGGCTGGCGCTTTCGGCGCTTAGCCTGAGCCGGGCTGATCGCTGGTCGCATGCGCGCCTGCGCCGCGCGGGCCTTGGCGCGGCGACGGGCCTGACCGAAGCGGGATTGCGCCCAGGCGACCGGCTGCTGCTGCCGCTTGCGCAAGGACCGTATCTTGCCGTGGCCTTTCTGGGGGCAATTGCAGCGGGAATCCTGCCAGCCGCGTTGCCGCCCCGACCGGATCCGCGTGACCTTCGGGACGCGATTGCGGCGCTTGAACCGGCGATGATCTTGGCTGATGCCAGCCTGCCGGTGCCAAGGCAGCCCCCTTGCAGACTTGATCCCCGCGCGCTTGCCGGGTTCGAATCCCTGCCCGCTGCCGGGTTCGCCGACCGCGATGCAGAGGCGCCGGCCTATCTGGTGTTTTCCCAAGGCGCGCCGCTGGTCCGCCGCCACGGGTCTGCTGCCAGCCTCCCTCAAATCGCCCAGAGCCTGGGCCTGTCCGGGCAGGACCGATTGCTGCACGTGATGGCGGCTGACGAAGCGCTGTCACCGGAGCTCGGCTTGCTCGCACCGCTGGCATCGGGGGCGACAGTTCTGATCCCCGCAGCGGGCCTTGCTTCGGCTCAATTGCCCCTGCTGGCGTCACGCCACGGGGCCAGCATCATCGCCGCCCCCGCCGCGATCCTGTCACAGATGCTGGCCACCGACTGGAAACCCTGGGCCAGCCTGCGGCTTGCTCTTGTCACGGATGAGGAGAGCCCGGCCCCCGCCCTTCGTGCGGCATGGTGTGGGCGAACGGGGGGCGAATTGCGGACGGCGCTGCGGATCGGATAATCGTCAGCCCGCACGCCCGGCCCTTGCGCGCCGCGCCCAACCGCGCGAATACCGGGAAGCCGCAATAGCGGTCCCGTATTACCAGCCTTGCCCAAAGGCCCATCGCAAGGATCGCTGATGACCGCCCAAGTTCGTCTCGACATTTTCGCCGACCCGGTCTGCCCCTGGTGCCTGATCGGCAAGGCCGAACTGGACCACGCGCTGGAAAGCCGCCCGGAACACCCCTTCGCGATCACCTGGCAGCCTTTCCGTCTTGATCCGCAGATGCCGGCCGCCGGCATGGATTATGTCGCCTACATGAAGATGAAATTCGGCGACGAAAAGGGCATCATCCAGGCGATGAAGCCGGTGATGGAAGCGTCCGAGCGGCTGGGCCTGTGGATCAACCCCTCGCTGATCGAACGCGTCCCGAACACGTTGAACGCCCATCGCCTGCTATACTGGGCCGGGCTTGAGGGAGTGCAGACCCCGGTCATGTCCGACCTGATGCGTGCGCATTGGCGCGAAGGAAAGAACATCTCGAACCCCGACGTGCTCGTGGCCATCGGCGAAAGCGCGGGGATGAACGGCGAGGTGGTGCGCCGCCTTCTGGCCACGACCGAGGATCGCGACCAGGTCGCCGCGCGCGAAATCCACGCCCGCGAACGCGGCATCAGCTCGGTTCCGACCTTCGTCGTCGCCGACAGCCATGTCGTATCCGGCGCGCAGCCCGCCGCGCTGTGGATGCAGGTGATCGACGAGCTGATTGGGCCTTAATGCCGCAGGGGGCCCCCGGCCCTTTCCTGCATCCGATCCGGCGACTATGATCTCCCCTCAGCCGAAACCGTGCCGAGGACATCCCGATGAACCGTTTCGCCCCCCCGATCGCCGAGCAGATCTGGGACATGAAATATCGATTGAAGAACGCCGAGGGCCAGCCCCTTGACCTGACTGTCGAAGATGGCTGGCGCCGTGTCGCCCGCGACCTCGCCCGCGTCGAAAAGGATCCCGCCCAGTGGGAGGATCGATTCTACGCCGCGATGGAGGACTTCCGCTTCCTGCCTGCCGGCCGCATCCTTGCTGGCGCGGGCACCGGCCGCGACGTCACGCTGTTCAACTGTTTCGTCATGGGAACGATCCCCGACAGCATGGGCGGCATCTTCGACATGCTGAAGGAAGCCGCGCTGACCATGCAGCAGGGCGGCGGCATCGGCTATGACTTCTCGACGATCCGCCCGCGCGGGGCCGAGGTCAAGGGCGTGGCCGCCGATGCCTCGGGCCCGCTGAGCTTCATGGACGTCTGGGACGCGATGTGCCGGACGATCATGTCCGCAGGCAGCCGGCGCGGTGCGATGATGGCGACCATGCGCTGCGACCATCCCGACATCGAATCCTTCATCGAGGCCAAGCAGGACAGCGCGCGCCTGCGCATGTTCAACCTGTCCGTCCTGGTGACGGATCCCTTCATGCAGGCGGTGCAGGACGAAGGCGGATGGGACCTGCAATTCGGCGGCAAGGTCTATCACACCGTCAAGGCGCGGGATCTTTGGAACCGGATCATGCGGGCGACCTATGACTTCGCCGAGCCGGGCGTGATCTTCATCGATCGGATCAACCAGCAGAACAACCTGCATTACGCCGAGACGATCTCGGCAACCAACCCATGCGGCGAACAGCCCCTGCCCCCTTACGGCGCCTGCCTTCTGGGGTCCGTCAACCTTGCGCGGCTTGTCGACGCGCCCTTCACCCCCGACGCGCACATCGATGCCAAGGCGCTGGACGAACTGGTCCGCACCGCCATCCGCATGATGGACAACGTCATCGACGCTTCGAAATTCCCTTTGCCGCAGCAGGCGGAAGAGGCGCGTACCAAGCGTCGCCTTGGCCTTGGCGTCACCGGCCTTGCCGATGCGCTGCTGATGGTCGGCCTGCGTTACGGCGCGGGCGAAGCCGCCGACCAGACACGCGCCTGGATGAAGGCCATCGCACGCTCGGCCTATCTGGCCTCGGTGGATCTCGCCAGGGAAAAGGGGGCCTTCCCGCTTTTCGACGCCGACCAGTATCTGAAGTCCGGCTTCATGACGCGGATGGACGATGATGTCCGCGAAGCGGTCGCAAGCCACGGCATCCGCAATGCGCTGCTGACCTCGATCGCGCCCACCGGCACCATCTCGCTTTACGCAGGAAATGTCAGTTCGGGCATCGAGCCGGTCTTTGCCTTCACCTATATGCGCAAGGTCCTGCAAAAGGACGGCAGCCGCACCGAGGAAGAGGTCGTCGACTATGCCGTCCAGATGTGGCGCGATCTGAATGGCGACGCGCCCATGCCCGACTGGTTCGTGAACGCCCAGACGCTGGACCCGCAGGATCACGTTGCCATGCAGGCGGCGGCACAGGAATGGGTAGATTCCTCGATCTCCAAGACCATCAACTGCCCCGAGGATATTTCCTTCGAGGCGTTCAAGGACGTTTACCTTGCCGCCTGGGATCAAGGCTGCAAGGGGTGCACGACCTATCGCCCGAACGCGGTGACAGGCTCGGTCCTGTCGGTCAGCGAATCCACCGAGGCCGCCCCCGAGACGGATAGCGGCGCCGATGTCGTCTATCTGACCGAACCGCTTGACCGCCCGCCCGCGCTTGAGGGCGCGACCTACAAGCTGAAATTCCCCGGCAGCGAGCACGCGATCTATATCACGATCAACGACATCGTGCGGGCCGGGCACCGTCGTCCCTTCGAGGTGTTCATCAACTCGAAGAACATGGAGCATTATGCCTGGACCGTCGCGTTGACGCGGATGATCTCGGCCGTGTTCCGGCGGGGTGGCGATGTCAGCTTCGTGGTCGAGGAGTTGAAGGCCGTCTTCGATCCGCGCGGCGGCGCATGGATCGAGGGCCGCTATGTTCCCTCGATACTGGCGGCAATCGGGGGCGTCATTGAACGCCACCTGATCAGCACGGGCTTCATCGCTGGCGAAGGCATGGGACTGAAATCGGACCCGCAATCCGAAATCGTCGCGGTCGGGGAACGACCGCGCGGTCCCGCCTGCCCGTCCTGCGGACAATACGGCATGCGGATGATCGAAGGCTGCATGACGTGCCCGTCCTGCGGCCATTCGAAATGCGGCTAGCCCGTCAGGCGACCTGCGCGGCGGCCCTGGCGGTCGCCGCGCGGGCATTCGAGACGGCCCAGTTCAGGGCCGCATCCGCGACCTCTTCCCACCCCTCATCCAGGCACGTCCAGTGCGACCGGCCCGAAAAGATGCGCAGGTCCGTGCGCGAGGGCGCGCGCCTTTGCTTCTCGTAGATCGCGCGGGTCATCGAGGCATCGGCGATCAGGTCGAGCTCTCCTCCGATCATCAGCAAGGGCGGACGGACAGGATTGTCCCATCGGATCTTCATCGGCCGGACGACGCCGTTCCAATAGACGCGGCCGGGCGTCGGCACGATATAGCGGTCGTAAAGTGCGTCATGCTGTCCGGCCGGGGCCGTCTGCGCAAAGCGCGTGCGGAAGAAGTCCCGCGTCATCACCTTTGATTTGCGCCAGCTGAGCGGATCGAGAAAGACCGGCAGCGCCGAGCGCAGCGCATGGGGATGGATCGGCACGCCGGGTGTCGGCGCAGGATTGATCGACACCCCGCTGACCCCCAGCCCACGGTCCAGCAAATGCTGGACGATCACGCCGCCCAGCGAATGCCCGATCAGGATCGGAACCTCGGGCTGGTCGGCGATGATACGGGCATAGTGATCGACGATCTCGCGCTGTCCCAGCTGCGCCAGCGCCGGATCGGGCGCGCGCCGCAATTCGGCCGGGGGGCGATCGTCATGGGGCCAGTCCGGGGCAAGGACGCGATGGCCCGCCGCCTCGTAACGACGCTTGACCCCATCCCAGCTTACGGAATTGAGCCATGCGCCGTGGATCAGGATGATCGTTTTCGACATGTGGTGTTCCTGTCTGGCAGTGAATGCCTAGCGCGGCTTGGCGCGGTGGCGGATGAAGCTCGCGATCCATTCCGCCGCGAGTTCGGGAACCTCGTGCTGTGGCCCGTGTCCCATCTGCGGCAGGACCACCAGATGCAGGGACTTCCACGCCCTGCTCAGCGCGAACCAGTTCGGCGCGGGAAAGACGATTTCGTGATCGCCGCTGATGACAAGAATCGGGACTGTGCCTCGCGCCAGAAAATCACGATAGCCGCCCGGGTCTGGAAACGTATCGGGGGCCGCGCGATCCTTCAGAAGCCGAATATAGGTTTCGGGCGGAATTTCCGGGCTGCGATCGCCCCGACGGGCCGCGATGCGCTGGTGCGAGGCCTCGGCCGCAGCGCGGCTGGCGGCCGAGGCCGGTTCGAAGAACAGGATCGTCTCATCCGCAAGATCATTGACCGGTTTCAGCGCGGTCTCAAGAAAGATCGGCTCGGAAGGATGCTCGACCGGACCGGGGGGCGTGGTGCCGATCAGGACCAGATGTGACACGCGGTCGGGCACCATGCAGGTCGCCGCCTGCGCGGCCAGCCCGCCGATGGACCAGCCCGCCAGCGCGAAGGTATCGACGGCCAGCGCATCGGCAAGGTCGATCACGTCCCGCGCCATCGCCTCGGCCCGATAGCTTGCGTCTCCTCCCGATTGGCCAAGGCCGGAATAATCGAAGGTGATCACGCGAAAGCTGCGCGCGAGGTGGTCCAGGAAAGCGGGATCCCAACTGTCCAACACACCGCGAAAGCGCAGGCACAGGATCAGGGGTGGCCCGGACCCGATCTCGCGATAGGCAAGAGTGCGGCCATTGGTTGCAACGAAACGTGTGGGGGTGGCGCGGGCAGAAATCTTGTCGGCAAGAGCAGTCATGAACCCTCCTTCCCGTCAACGATGCGAGAGCAGAGCTGGCCCGGTCCCGCTATATATGTGCAAAAAGATCACGTATCGGCAAAGGTTTGTAAATACAGCACGAATGAGGTTCGGGCCGATTCAGGTTGCGGCCGGGGGCATTTGCCCGAAAGCTGGGCATTCGAGCCCCTCCCCCTAGCCTTGCCAGAGGGTAGCCCCCCAGATCGCACCCGCGCCGAAGGCCTGGATCAACATTGGTCCCGCTGGCAGGCCGCCGGCCTCGGCCACATGCCACGACATGGCAAGCGGAATGGTCGCGGCCGACGAGTTGCCGTGCCACTGCAGCGTGCCAAGCCGCAGGGTGTCGGAAAGCCCGGTGCGGTCTGCCACCTTGTCGAGGATGCGCGCATTGGCCTGGTGTGGCGCCCAGCAGCCCAGTTCCGCGGGAGAGACACCGCCCAGCGCCATCACCTCGCGCGCGGATTGCGCCATCGCCTCGACCGCCATGGAAAACACCGCGCGGCCATCGGGCATCTGCATCCCCAGCCCCTCCGGCGCATCCGGGGCAAAGGGCAGACGGCTGCCGCCGCGCGGGATCCGGATCGCATCGTAATGCGCCCCGTCCGATTGCAGGCGGGTCGCGCGCGGTCCCTGCCCCGGCGCACCCGGCTCCAGAAGCACCGCACCCGCCGCATCCGCGAACAGGATCCGGGTCGAGACATCGGCGGGATCGATCCTGCGCGACAGCAGGTTCGCCGCGATGACCAGCACGGGCTGGCCGCTTAGCCGCACATGTCCCGCGCCAAGGATCAGCGCGTGCACGAAGCCCGCACAGGCCCCGGCCAGATCGACCGCCCCGCATCCCAGCCCAAGGCGATGCGCGACCAGCGGCGCGGTCGGCGGCAGCAGGTGATCGGGGGTCGATGTCGCGAGCAGCAGCAGCCCGACCCTGTCCGGCGCGCATCCCGCCTGCCGCAGCGCCATCGCACCCGCGGGAACGGCCAGATCGCTCAGCGCCTGGTCCGGGGCAGCATAATGGCGTGCCCGGATCCCACTGCGCGCCGCGATCCAGCCCGGGGGTAGATCCATCTCGGCCTCGATCTCGGCGTTCTCGACGCAGCGCGTGGGCAGGTAGTGGCCAAAGCCAGCCATGCGAACGCCGGGATCAGCCGAAGACATCTGCGGCCTCGATCATCGCGTCATGACAGGCGCGCAGTTCCGCCCCGGTGCTGCAATAGGGTGGCAGCAGATAGACCGTGCGCCCCAGCGGCCGGATCAGCAAGTCGCGCTCGGCGAAGAAGCGCATCAGTGCGGGGCCGGTATCGGCCATGTAATCCGCGCCCCCCGCCCCGATCTCGGCGGCAAGGATCGTGCCCATGCACCGGACGGAGGTCAGGCCGGGATACCCCTCCAGCCGTATCGCGCCTTCGGCCTGTTCTGCCGCCACAGCGTCGATCCGCGCCTGCACGGGCTCTTCTCGCCATATCTGAAGGTTGGCACAGGCGGCGGCGCAGGCGATGGGGTTCGCGGTATAGGACGAGGAATGGAAGAATGTCCGGCTTCGGTCCGTCGACCAATGCGACTGGAAGATCTCCTCGCGGCACAGCGTCACCGCCAGCGGCAGATGCCCCCCCGTGATCCCTTTCGAAAGACACAGGATGTCCGGCGCGACGCACGCGTGATCGCATGCGAGGAAGCGGCCGGTCCTGCCCCAGCCGGTCATCACCTCGTCTGCAATCAGCAAGACTCCGTGGCGCGCGCAGATTGCCGCCATCTCGGCAAGGATCGCGGGCTGGTAAAACCGCATTCCGCCCGCCCCCAGCACCAACGGCTCGATCAACAGCGCCGCCGTGGTGGGATCGCGAGCAAAGCGTTCAAGACTGTCCAGAGTCGCCTGCTCCGCGCCCGGCTCGGGGAACGGAATCCGGTCGACCCCGAACAGCAGCGGTTCATAGGGCTGGGTGAAGCTGCCCCTTTCGCCCGCCGACATCGTCCCGACGGTATCGCCGTGATAGCTGCCCTGCATCACCACGACGCGGTGGCGCGGGCTGCCCAGATGCCGGAAATGGCCCAATGCCATCTTCAGCGCCACCTCGACCGAGGTCGAACCGCTGTCGCTGAAAAAGACGCGGCTCAGCCCCGCAGGCACCATCTTCAAAAGCCCATCAGCGAATTCGCGGGCGGGTTCATGGGTGTGACCGGCAAAGATCACCTGATCCAGACGCCCGGCCTGATCCCGGATCGCCTGAACGATGCGTGGATGGCAATGGCCATGGGTCACTACCCACCATGACGAGATCGCGTCAAAGACCTGCCGCCCGTCCCCATCCAGAAGCCAGGCGCCCTCGGCCGAAACCACCGGGCGCATCGCGGGAAACAGCGCGTGCTGCGTGAAGGGATGCCAGATCGGAGAGGTCATGCCCCCTCCACGCGAAAGGCGTCCGCGGGGAACCCGGCATCAAAGGCGTGGGTCAGGCGCTCGGGGCTGACCTGACCCATCCAGTCCAGCCGGCCAAGGCGGCGCACCTGTCCCATCCGTTCGATCGTGGCTTCAACTTCGGGTTCGGGCGCACCAACAAAGGCGATGCCGTGGACCGGAACCCCCGCACGGCGCAGGGCGGCAAGGGACAGAAGGCTGTGGTTGATCGTGCCAAGTGCGGTGCGCGCGCACAGGATAACCGGCAAGCCCCAGGTCGCGAAAAGGTCAAGGAAGGTCCGCTTGGCGTCCAGCGGCACCATCAATCCGCCCGCCCCCTCGATCACCAGGGGACGGATCGGGGGCGGATCAATCGTGCGAATATCGATTGTCACCCCCTCATGTGCGGCGGCGATATGGGGCGAGGCCGGCAGACGCAGCCGCCATGCCTCGGGCAGGACGGGACGGCCCGACAATTCCGCGACGATTTCGCTGTCGGTCTGCTCGTCCAGCCCGGACTGCACGGGTTTCCAGTAATGCCCGCCAAGACGCGCGGTCAGCCCGGCCGAGAACATGGTCTTTCCGATGCCGGTATCGGTCCCGGTTACGACGAAAGCCGTCATCCGATGTCTCCTTTTGCCGCAAGTTGCCCCAGCAGATCGAACAGCAGGTCGATCTGGCCATCCTCGGGGTTCATGGTAATGGACAGCCGCAGCCGCTCGGCCCCCTTGGGGACCGTCGGCGCGCGGATGGCCCTGATGTCGAAGCCCTGCCCCGCCAGCATCTCCGAGGCCGCAAGGCTGCGGGCATCGCCCGGCACGGGTACCGGCTGGATGTGACTGCCGCTGGGGGCAAGGCCGATCTGCCGTGCGCGGACAGCAATGCGATCGACCCGCGCCTGCAATGCCCGCCGCCGTGTCGCGTCCTGCGCAAGATGGGCCAGCACGCCGCGCAGGATCTGGGCCAGCAGCGGCGATGGCGCGGTGGAATAGATAAAGCTGCGGGCGCGATTCACCAGAACCGAGATCAGCGCCGGCGCCGCACAGACAAAGGCGCCCTGCACGGCAAGCGCCTTGCCGCAGCCATGCATCAGGACGATGCGCTCTTGCACCGCCAGACCCGCCGCGATGCCGCGCCCGCCGGGACCTAGGACGCCGGTTGCATGGGCCTCGTCCACGATCAGGAAGGCATCCTCTGCCTCGGCCAGTGCCGCCAGCGCCGCGACGGGAGCAAGGTCGCCGTCCATGGAATAAAGGCTCTCGACCGCGATCCAGACACGGCCCATGCCGCCATCGCGCCGCCAATCGCGCAGCACCTGTCGCAGGCTCTCCAAATCGTTATGCGCAAAGGCCCGGCTTTCGGCACGGCCAAGCCGGATGCCGTCGCGCGAACTGGCGTGCAGCAAGGCGTCGTGGAGAACCAGGTCGCGGGCCTGCGGCAGGGCCGAAAAGATGGCCAGATTGGCCGCGAAGCCGGAACCGAAATAAAGCGCGCCGCCGGTTCCGAAGAAAGCCGCAGCCTCTGCCTCAAGCGCTACCAGGGGATCGTGATTGCCCCGCAGCAGCCGCGCCGCACCAGAGCCGACCGGAATACCGCTTTGCAGAGCCGCGTTTGCCAGTTCCCCCAGCAGGGGCGACATGCGCAGGCCAAGATAGTCGTTCGAGGCGAAATCGATCCCCTGAACGGGGCGCAATTCGCGCAGACGCTGGCGCTGCGCAAGGCTGTCGAGCAGACCCTGATGCGCCGAAAGCGTCATTCCGCGGCTTCCGGCAGATCCTCGGGGCGGATGCCCAGCCGGTCGAAAAGCTGCCGGTCGCGATCCTCGGCCGGGTTCGCGGCGGTCAGAAGCGTATCCCCCATGAAGATCGAATTTGCCCCGGCCATGAAGCAAAGGGCCTGCATCTCGTCGCTCATTGCGGTGCGGCCCGCGGAAAGGCGGACATAGCTTTGGGGCATCAGGATGCGGGCCAATGCGGTCGTGCGCACGAAATCCAGCGGGTCGATCGGCGCTGCCGCCTCAAGCGGCGTTCCGGACATGGGGATCAGCATGTTGATCGGGACGCTTTCGGGATGAACGGGCAGATTGGCCAAGGCCAGCAGCATGTCGACACGGTCGCCCGCCGCCTCGCCAAGACCCAGGATTCCGCCCGAGCAGACCTTGATCCCCGCCTCTCGGACACGCGCAAGGGTCTGGAGACGGTCGGCAAAGCTGCGGGTGCTGACGACCTGCGGGTAGAAGCCTTCCGAGGTGTCGATATTGTGGTTGTAGTAATCCAGCCCTGCCTGCTTCAACTCATGCACCTGGTGATCCGACAGCATCCCCAGCGTCATGCAGGTTTCCATCCCCAGCGCGCGCACGCCCTGGATCATCGCCACAAGCGCCGGCAGGTCGCGATCCTTCGGCTCACGCCAGGCGGCACCCATGCAATAGCGGGTGGCCCCGGCGTCCCGTGCGCGCCGCGCCTCGGTCAGGACGCGCTCGACCTCCATCAGCTTCGATGCGCTCAGCGTTGCGCCGTTGCGGGCGGACTGGCTGCAATAACCGCAATCCTCGGGGCAGCCGCCGGTCTTGACGGACAGCAGGCGGCTGACCTGCACCCGGTTCGGTTCAAAATTCGCCCGATGAACCGTCTGCGCCTGCAGCAGCAGGTCCGTGAAGGGCTGACGATAAATCTGCGTCGCCTCATCACGGGTCCAGTCATGGCGTGTCGCGCAAGAGTCTTCGGGCATCCCGACCTCCGATTTCCAGATAATTCCTGTTCTGGGGGATGTTTGCTAACTTCCTCATAGATTTTTGCAAGAATTAATTTCCGCATCTCAATCTATTATCTATACTTAAGCCGGGATGAAGTGGCTCACCCACACATGACGCGCTCAGCCTTCGGAACTGATGAATCCGCCGATCTCGCACGATCACAGCCGCCAGCCGGCATAATGAACGCGTTCAACAGCCCATTCGCCCCACGCACAGGTGCCACTCTTGTTTTTACATTAGTGCTAATGTAAAAACCGCCCATGGAAACCATGCATCCGCCCGGACTGGGTGAGCTTCTTCGATATGTCGGCGAGTTGATCGATGCTGGCGCCGCGCAGCGATATCGTGAACTTGGCCTGCCCTATCGCCCCCGCTACACGCCGATTCTGCGCGCATTGATGGCGGGGCATGCCACGGTGACGGAAATCGTCGCACACAGCCGCCTGACCCAAGGCGCCGTCAGTCAGACCGTCGCACTGATGGTCACGGACGGGCTTCTTGCTCGCGAAGGGGTCGAGGACGGCCGCAAAAGCGCCTTGCGCGTGACCGAACGCGGCAGCGCGATGCTGGGCATCCTTCAGAACCATTGGCAGGACACCTTCGCCGCGATCGAGGCGCTGGAAGCCGAGACGGGCCACCCCCTGCGGCTAGCCCTTGAAGACGCAGCTGATGCGCTGGAACGCACCGGTTTTGCGGCAAGGCTGCGGCTGGCGGCACAGGAAAGGAAACCAACATGACCAAGACTTCGAACCGGACCAACTGGTTCGACCAGGGCGGGCGCAGCTATGCCCTGTTCCGGCCGGAATATCCGCCGGAGCTGGCGGCCCGGCTGGCGGAGCTTACCCCCGGTCACGGGCGGGCACTGGACGTCGGCTGTGGAACCGGTCAATTGACCGTGCAACTGGCCGAGCATTTCGACGAGGTGATCGGACTGGACCCCAGCGCCGAACAGGTGGAAAACGCCACGAGGCACCCGCGCGTCACCTATCTTCGCTCCGCCGCCGAGGACATCCCGCTGGGTGACCACGGGGCCGACCTGATCGCAGCCGCGCAGGCCGCACATTGGTTCGACCGCCCCGCATTCTATGCCCAAGCGCGCCGCCTTGCCGCCCCGGATGCGATCATCGCCCTGATCAGCTATGGCGTCCTGCATCTTGACGACAACGCCCTGAACGACCGGTTTGCAAAGTTCTACCGCGACGAGATCGGCCCGTTCTGGCCGGCAGAGCGCAAGCTGGTCGACGGCGGCTACGCCGATATCGAGTTCCCGTTCGACGAACTGCCTGCCCCCACCCTTGCCATCCAACGAGATTGGGAACTGGGCGAGTTCCTGGGCTATATCTCGACCTGGTCCGCCGTGCGCCGCGCCGTCGATGCGGGACAGGACGGCATCCTGACCGACTTCGTCCGGGATCTTTCCGACCTTTGGGGTGACGACCGGCACGCGCATCGCGTCACCTGGCCCATCAACATGCGGATAGGACGGATATGAGCACCCCCGCCCCTGGCCTGCTTCACCGCGAGACCATGCGAGTTGAGGCGCGCCACACAGTCCCCGCCATTGCGCCCGACTGGCCCGGCTTTGCCGACATGCCCCCGGTCCTCGCCACCGCGATCATGGTGGGCTTCATGGAGCTGACCTGCATCACAGCGCTTCGCCCATACCTGCAGGCAGGGCAGCATACCGTCGGAACCCGCGTGGACATGAGCCATGTCGCCGCAACTCCGGTCGGAATGCGGATCACGGCAGAAGTCGAACTTACCTCGGTTCAAGGACGGACGTTGACGTTCCGGGTATCCTGCCATGACGATGCTGGTCTGATCGGCGAAGGGATCCATAACCGTGCCATCATTGATGTCGAACGGTTCCTGGCCCGCGTCGCAAGCAAGCAGGGTGAAGCGGGGGCATAGCCGGCAAGCATTGAAAATGCGCGATCACAGCACCCGTCGCGCATCCATAACGCATTGTTTCCTTGGGATTCATGCGCCGCGCATCTGGGCGTTCATCCACCATCTTCAATATCATGTCATATTGGGAAATGGTGGGCGACCCTGGAACACCCGCACCATAAGAACAGCACAGTATTTGCTGACCGAAGTGTCCCGCAAAATTACACTGCGGGACACCCTCCCCGTAAGCGCGCCGAATCCTCAGGCTGTACGACGGCACAGATTGAGAAGGGCCGATCCCCTCCCGGACCGACACTCTGAAGGTGATGAATCACTCGATGCCCTTCCTCAGTCAGGAAAGCATGCGCTTGACCTGGCCCTCCGCCCTGCTATCGAAATGGTCGAGGCGCGCCGTTCACCTGTAGCTATGCGGACAATGCAGCCATTCGATACACACGCGATCAGCTTGTTCGCTCTGTTTCACGCCGGCGCGCGACGTGACAGCGAACCGGGCGCTCAAACAAATGTCGAGCGCCCGAGGCAATCTTACTTCTTCAGATCCACGACCACTTCTTCAAGCTCGCCCTGGAAGTCGAAGGGCGCCTTGTAGTCCGTGGAGAGGGCGGTGCCGGTATCCATCCCGACGTCCTGGTTCTCGGACAGCGAATACTTGAACGGGGTCGTCTGCTCGATGGCACCCGAGCCGGCTGGCTGGCCGTCGATGGACAGCGTGATGGTGCCGTTCTTGCCCATCTCTTTACCGCCCTCATAGGCGAAGTCCATCTTCACCTCGTGTTCCCCGGCGGGCAGCGCCGCGTCGCTTTCGAACGAATAGACCGCGACGTCGATGTAGTTATGCGCGGCCTTCAGCTTGCCATCCTTGAGATAGAAGGCCCAGCCGCCGGTATTGCCGCCTTGGGTGAAGATCATGCCATTGGCATTCTCCTCGACCTTGACCTTGGCGGTGACGCTGAAGGACTTGTTCTTCAGGTCCGGGGCCGAGGATTCCGGCAGGCCGGCCAGCACACCTTTATAGGTGAAGTTGTCACGCCCGCCTGCAAGGTTCGGCTTGCCGGTGCCTTCGGCGCTGAAGCGCTCTGCCCCGCGCCAGTCAAGCGGCAGCGCCTTGTTCTTGGAGGCCTCGGCCCACCACAGCGCCTTCAACTCTTCCAGCTTCTCGGGGTTTTCGGCCGCGATGTCCTTGGACTGGGTGAAGTCCTCGTCGAGGTTGTAAAGCTCCCATTTGGCCTTCGTCGGGTCGAACTCACCGCGAACCGGGTCCCAAGGCTCGAAAGCCAGCGATGCCGCCCACCAGCCTTTGTCATACATTCCGCGGTTCACGAACATCTCGAAATACTGGCTGGTGCGGACCTCGGGGGCCTTGGCATCATCCAGCACGCTGAGGAAGCTTTTGCCTTGGATCGGGGTCTGGGCCGTGCCGTTCACGCTGCGCGGCTCGGGGACGTTGGCGGCGGCTAGAATGGTCGGCGCGATTTCGATGACATGCAGGAACTGGGTCCGCGTTTCGCCCGTAGCTTTGAGCTTGGCGGGCCATTTCACGATCAACGGGTTGCGCACGCCGCCGAGATGGCTTGCGACCTGCTTGGTCCATTGGAAGGGGGAATCCACCGCCCAAGCCCAACCCGCCGGGAAGTGGTTGAAGTGCAGCTCGGTGCCGATCTCGTCGATGCGGTCGATCATATCCTCAGCCTTCATCAGATAGGCGTTGACACCTTTGGCAAACACAGGAAGGTCTTTTGCGGCTGTCACGAACGACGGGATCTCACTTTCTTCCGGGCGTTAACTAGGCGCTACGCGATTGCGCCGCGCCGCCCGATGTAATTTGGAGCCGAAGGCCCCAGTTTACGTGTATCCCCCGGTATGTTCCGGCAGTGTAATGGAGGACCCGACAATGGGTGCCGACCAAGAACATAAGAAGCCAGTCCAACAGGAAAACCCCCCGCAGCAAACGCAGGAGGCGCCCGACATGCCTCAGCGCGGCGACGGAGAGAAAAGCAATCAAATCGAGCGGCCCGGCGAGCATGAAAAGCAGCAGCGCGACCAGCGCGGCTGACGTCGTCGAGCAAAGGCTGATCGCTCCCAGTTCCTGCGGGCGATCAGACACTACATTTCTTCAAATGACGCAGCGAGGTTCGGGCGACCCGTCCGCACCTATGCGCTGAATGAATCACTCACAGGACAAGGCGGGGAGGTAGCGACCTCGCCGCTTTTTCAGTCTTTCCCCTGAAGGAAACAAAATGAGGCAAGACATAGAACTCATGAACTGTCTCAGTGGGATACGTGAAACCTATGCCTCGCCACCATGGCGTCTGGAGGGCGTTTCCGCACATGCACGGGGAAGCCTTGTTAGACTTGTGCATGTGAATGGCGAGCAGACTGCCATTCCGGTTCTTCTTCAAGCCGACCACGTTCTGCCGATGTTTGCGGCCTGGTCAACTGATTAGCGACGGTTCCGCTCAATCTGGGGCTATCGCAATCATCCAACTCTCGGACTTTTTTGGGAGATCGATACCAACGGTCTGCTCTGGCAGCATCGTCCCAGACACCGCACATCAGCAATGCCGGCTATGTCCTTTCGTCCGGCAACAGGGAGGTACATTTAATGGATTCCGAAAATATCAGCGACATCGTCGAGAAACGCATTCTCCTGCGGGACAAGGCGCGAGTAAGCGAGCGACGAAAAACAGGCGGGGCCGAATATGACATGCTGGTTCGCGCCACGAACGGTATGGACGATCCGGCCACCAACGAGGCATGGGCGACAAGCAATCGGGGCCATGGCGGGCAGCCGCCGCATGGGGACGGGCAGACGGGTGGTATAGGTGCGAATCGTGAGAGTGAGTTCAACGATCGAATGGACGCCCTCGCACTACGTGTGAGCGAATTGGAACTGCAGTCGTTGGAAAACGCAGAAAGCTCCGACCTTGGCGGCAGTGAACGTGGCTTGAAGGATGCCCTTGCGTGGCTCGAGCGCGTGACTCCGGTTGTTCGTCGGCTTTACTGGGCGGTCAAGGAAGCGGCTCCTCAATTCGAAGGACCGGACAGAACGGCGCTCGATCAGGCCGTAGGCGCGCTTGACGCATGGCAATCCGCCCATTCACGGCTGCACGAGACGATTGCCGAAACAAAAGCGCGCGAGTTGGACCCGTAAGCATCTGTCGAGGAATGAGACAGGTGGGAGAGGATCTGAATTAATCAGCCTGCGTGGGGCGGATTGCCCCCAGCGAGTAGACGCGCTAGCCCAGATGCGACTTTGTTTGCGTTGAGAGTTTGGCGCGCCGGTGGCGGCGTCCGAGCTAGGTTGGCTTGGCGGTTAAAGTCTCGCTGCACGGCGTCTGAACGGCGGCTTCTACCTATGCCGCAGGGCAGCATTTGTCACGGTCGACTGACCGGTCAGGGCTCTGAACGACCAGTCTAACTGTGCCTCAGCACGGTTCTCCGAGAAGTTCCAGCGCCGGGAACTGCTCGAAGAACTCGGCCGCAAGGCTGGGATGCATGAGGTAGACCGCCATGACATCCCGGATCCCGGCCATACCCGCACCATGGATTGCGTAACCGTCCTGACCGGCGTGGTGCGACAGCCACGCATGCATGTCGTCCAGCATCTTCCCGAAACCCGAACCCGGGACATAGATGAGAAGGCGCACGGGAAAGGATCGCTCACTGCGCTTGCCTGTGGAACTTGATCGCCTGCTCATGAGGTACTGCCGCCAAATCGCTTATTCAGGAAGAAGGCGATCAGAATAGGCGTCACGGCGACAAACCCGTTTCAAGCCACGCCTCTTACGAACACCCCTGCGGCCTCCAGCGCTTCGATGAAGGCATTTCGCGCATCCTCGGGATCAATTTCCCCCTTGGTCAACCGCAGCACTGCTAAGGCGGCGGTCTGGAATGTCGGTTCTTCTGGTTGGCAATGCCTCATCAGTGCCATCCCCATCCCTAAAGCATCGTTGACAATGCGGAAGTTGCCCACAGTCTCCTCATAGCTCACGGGGCGGATGGTCCGAGGATCACCCATCATACGCCCTCCAGCTGCAGCGCGCCGTCTGGAAGAGGGCGCTGAAGGTGCTTCGCAATCTCCCACGGCGCGTACATCCAGGCTTCCCATTCGCCTGGCGTCCGCAGGATCACCGGCATGGCTTTAGGGTGGATGACCCCAACTTCGACATTGGGCTGGCAGGTCAGGAAGCCGAACAGATCATCAGTCGTTTCGCCGTCTTTGACCTTGCGGATGCTGGTCCAACCGCGGGTCTCAATGCCCGCGAAGAACATCGGGCCGTCGTTCACCGGCGCAAACCAGACTGGCCGCTTGTCAGCGCCGGGCTCGCTGAAGCGGTCGACCGACACCAGGCAGCGGTGCTCTGGCCCCAGCCAGCGCCGCCAGTGCGGGCTGGCGACGTTGCGGATGTTTGTCACCCCGCTGTCCCGGCCGCTCTTGCTGTGGAACTGCGGCGGGCTTGGCATGCCCCAGCGCGCCTTGACGAGATCCCAGCCCTCACCCTCGCCATGCCGGATGATCGGCGCCAGACGATCGGGATAGATATCCCCCGGCTCCAGGTTCACTGCACGATCCGAAAGGCGCGAGAACAGCCGGCGCATCAATTCCTGAGGGGTGCTGCTGTGGTAGAGGTTGCACATGCGGTCAGGTCTTTTCGTTTTGCCAGATCCATTTCGTAATCTGACGAACCGGGCGCCGGACGGTCAAGCCTTCGGCCAGTTCCCCCGCGCTCGGCAGGCTCCATTGGATGTCGAGATATTCCGAGGTCTTACACTGGCCGCACTTGAAGGGAGGAAGGTGGGCCTGATGATACGGCCCGACCACCTTCATCAGGTCCGTCGCCCAGTACCGCGCCGTGCGCTTGCACATCGTGCATCGGACCGTGAGCAACATCCCTTTCTCCGCCTGCTGATAGAGCATGGGGTTACGGAAGGGGTTCGAGGAAAAACGTTTCGGGGGCATGGGCGAGCAGTGAGAACAATACGAGAACACACTAGACCGACGAGGAAAGAGAGTCGATGCCGAGCGATGGGAACCCGGACCACAATTCTGCGTTTTCCGGCCGTCAGCGCGTCGGAGGTATGGGAGGGTTGCCCGATGGACGAGAGTGTATTGGCGTGCGTGCCCGGACTGCTGAAGCACGCGAGGGGGTTTCAGCTTGACGAGGAAAGAGCCGAGGACCTCGTCGCGACAACATTAACCTGGGCAATCGATCATGTGGATCAGTTTGATCCTCGGTTCGGCATTGAGAACTGGCTCGTCTTCATCACTGACATGTTGGCTTGTGAAGTTCTGGGCAAACCAACGCCTGCTCCCTGAATGGCTGCTCCTGTGATTGGTCTGCTATCTCGCCTTTTGGCGCGCATCGCGCACATTTGCAGCATGACAAGCAATGCTGTGGAAAGGTGCAGCCATGAAATATCCGCTCTCTATCGTTAAGGAAGGCGACGGCACGATTACCGTAACCTGTCCCGACTTTGACGAAATCAGGGCGACCGCCGACACCTTCGAGCAGGCTTTGGCGTGTGTGGAACTTGCCGTCGCGGATATCATAGCTGAACGCCTTCAGGCCTTCGCGGATATCCCAGTGCCCACGAAGGCGAATGGGCCATGCGCACTTGTTCCCTTGGCACTGGACATCAAAGTTCAACTTCTTTGGACACTGAAACAAGCTGGGCTGACCCGCGCCGATCTGGCGAGACTGACGGGATGGCCGCGTACCAAGGTCGACCGTCTGTTCTATCCCCACCACCAAGCCAAGCTTGCGCATTTCGAGGATGCCTTTGCGGCTCTGAACAAGACCGTAATATTGCGGCTGGAGTCTGTCCCGCAGTTCCGCCCTCAAGCCACGGAAGAGCTTTTGCCCCCAACCTTGCGCGGGCGGTCGAAATCCTGACCGTTTTGCGGTATCTTGCTGGGACCGTCCAACTCAAAGGAGGGTGTCATGTCGGGCACTGAAAAGGCAATCCGCTCGGGCGAAGAACCGGTTCAAGTTGAGGCTCCACCGGTAGCCGACCTCAGCGACGAAGAGGTCGAGGCGGTGTTCGAAGATCTGGTTGCGCAGATCGACGCAGAGCAACAGACGTCTGAAACCTGAATGGCCCCGAATCGGCGTGAGCGAGGGGGATAAGCGCCCCTCTGATGCGCAATAATCCGCCACACAAATCCCACACACCTTTCTATAGAAGGTGGCATTTTTGGTGGACTCGGCAACTTTTAGTTGCCGATCTGCCCGTTGTTACGACAGACTAACAATGTCGTGAAGCGGATTTTCGCCGAATCGATAGCCCTCGTTTGCGCCGCAATTTGCGTGCCTTTCTGAAAGGACTTCCCATGCCCTACTACACTGAAATCCCCGACGGAGTTATCACCGTCGGCGCCGATCTCGGCATTGCGCTTGTCGATGACACACAACTGCTCAATGCGTTCGGCACCTCTCAGGAGTTCAGCCAGTACGATGTCGATGCCAACGGCGCGACGACCCTCTCCAATGGCGACAACGTGTCTCTTGTAGATGCAGATGGCACATCGCTGACGGGAGCGGGAACCTATGTCGGTTCCGCGACTTTTGCCACTGCCGCTACCACTGTAGGCATCAGCGGACTTGCATCTATCGGCCTCCAAGTGAACGAGTTGGAAGGCTCGATCATGGAAGCCAATGGTACCTACTATTTTATTAGCGATGAGCCAGTAGACGATGGGCATATCAACGTCACCGCGAGCATAACGGTTGCTGGCTTTCCGGTCAGCGTGACGGGTCCGATTTCCGATATCACAGACCTTCTCGCCGACGCTGTTGCAGACCTTCCGTTGGGTGTTGGGACGGTTGCATCTGGACTCATTCGAGGCGCGGAGGGGTTGATCCAGACCACCGCAAACGCTGTGGCCACCACACTGGACAACGACACCACTGATGATCTGGCACTAAGCGACGCAGAGGTTTTCTGTTTCGTAGCGGGGACCATGATCGAAACTCGCAACGGGCAGATCGCGGTGGAGAACCTCAGGGTCGGAGATGAGGTGCTGACGCGTGACCGGGGATTCCAAGAGATCCGCTGGATCGGTTCCGTTAAAATTCCCGCCGCAACTCTCACTCGGCAGCCCAAGCTGCGTCCTATCCGGATCAAAGCCGGTGCAATCGGTGCCGACATGCCGTCATCGGACCTTTTGGTTTCGCCCCAGCACCGGATCTTCGTACGCTCGAAGATTGCGGTGAAGATGTTCGGAGCCTTGGAGGTCCTGGTTCCAGCCAAGCAGCTTCTGCAGCTCGAAGGCGTCGATTATGCCGAAGATCTCGAAACAGTGGAGTACTTCCATTTCCTGTTCGACCAGCACGAGATTGTCATGTCGAATGGTGCCGCTACGGAGAGCCTGTTCACCGGTCCTCAAGCACTGAAAGCCGTTGGGCACGCCGGGCGGGCCGAGCTCCTTGCTCTCTTCCCCCAGCTAGCCGACCCAGAGTTTTCCCCTGAACCAGTCCGCGCCATTGCATCCGGCCGTCAATCACGAAGGCTTGCGATCCGTCACACTGACAAGCATCGGGCACTCGTTTCCTGACGAGCTTTCCGGGCCTCGGGCATCTGTAAGTGACTGGGTGCTGACATGATGGTGTGCGGTGTCTCGGATCGCCCAAGGAGGCTCGCCTGAAACGCAAAAAGGCCCCCGCCTCGAGATGACCGAGGCGGGGGCAATGTTTAGAGGAGCCGGGCGATCTGTTCGCGATTGCTGATCAGCAGCTCCTGCGCGGCTGTTCCACCGGCCGAGCTGACCGTATAGGTCAACCTGACCTCTTCGAACTGGAAGCCATGGAAGGTCTCGCGGATCTCGGCGGTGTCGTTGATGCTCATCACGAACCCGCCACGAATTGCGGCCAGGCGCTCGGACATCTCATGGAAGTCGGCACGGGCGAACATGCCTTTGCCATAGTCCGTCTCTCCCCCGAAATACGGAGGGTCGAGATAGAAGAGCGTCTCCGGGCTGTCGTAGCGTTCGATCAGCTCGCGCCAGTCCAGGCATTCCAGCACGACGCCATCGAGCCGTTCGCGCGCTTCTTCAAGGATGACCTCAAGACGCGCCATCGAGAAGCGCGGTCCCGAGGTCGGCGAGATGCCGAAAACCCCGTTGACCTTGCCGCCGAAGGACAGGCGCTGCAGGTAGAGAAAACGAGCCGCGCGCTCCAGGTCGGTCAGGGTGCGCGGATCCGTTACCCGCAACCGGTCGAACTCCTTGCGGCTGGAGATCTGGAACTTCATCACCTCCATGAATTGCGGCTAATGCCGCTGCAGGATTCGGAAGAGATTAATGATCTCGCCGTTCAGATCATTGGCGACCTCCAGGCGCGGCTTGAAACGCCGGCGCAGGAAGACTCCGCCCATGCCGACGAAAGGCTCGGCATAGGTGCGGTGATCCAGCGCCTCAATCCTCTGGATGATGCGGCCGTGCAACTGCTTTTTGCCGCCGAGCCAAGGGGCGATCGGCGCGGCAGGTTTAACTTGCTCCAAGATATGATTCTCACTTACGCGGCCCCTGCCCTCGCGAGGGGTGCAGGCGACCATAAGTGTGCTTTGGTCGGGGCGGCTCTCACTCCAATGGTTGCCGCTTGGATCGGGCTGTTAGCGCAGGCCGATCCCCTGCCGCACGCGGCAGGACGTTCTATCTAGCGATCGAGCGGCAGGTTGCGGTTGATCGCTTCCCCGATCTTCTTTCCTGCGTCAAATGCCGACTTGCCGTTCTCGACCATCTCGATGATTTGGCCTTCTTTCTTCGGGTCGAGGGTATAGGGGCGCGGTATCGCGCCGCTGAAGGTGCCGCGCTGCTGGGCGAAGATGATCAGATAGAGGGGATAGAGCGTGCGCATGAAGCTCGCGATCTGCTCTCCGGTCCAATCCAGCCCGACCTGCTGCGCGATCGCGGCGACCGCATTGGCAACCGGCTCGCTGCCCTCCCCCGTCAGATGCGTGAAAGCCAGATCCACGGTGGTCAGCGCCGTCGGCACGATCCCCAGCCAGAAGCTACGGGTCTTGGCGATCCAGATCGGCACGATGGTCTTGATCGAATCCATGTTCGAAGTCCTCTTTCGATTTTTGAAGGATGGCCCGCGCCCGCTGTCGCGCCGCGTCGTCATCGACCACGCACGGCAAGACCGGTGACAGGACTGGCGGGAAGATCAGGCGTTGAGCGCGGCCCATGTCTTGGGACCGATAATCCCGTCGGCCACGAGCCCCCGGGATTTCTGGAAAGCGATCACGGCCTTGTAAGTGGCCTGGCCAAAGATCCCGTCGACGCCATTGGGATCGACGCCGAGAAGCAGCAGCCGTTCCTGTGCCGCGCGCACGGCCGCGTTGCGGCTGCCCAGGCCGATCTTCGGATAGACGGGGGCCAGCGTGTCCGGGATCGCCTGCCAGCGCTTGTAGGCGGCCTCCAGGCGGGTGTGATAGCCGTTGGCGGCATAGCCCGCGCCGTTGTAGCCGCGCGCGAAGCCGGACCAATCATGTCGGCGCAAGTCATCGTCCAGCGCCTCGGAGCTGATGAAGCTCACCATCGCCTCGAGGCCCGCAACCTCGCGCTCGCAGAACGCGGCGACCATGTCCCCGGCCGAGGCGTAACCGGCGGCCTTGTGATTGAAGCCCATGATCTGGCCGAGGCCCCAGCTGGCAGATTTCAGCGCTGCGGCAGCATCGATCCTGATGGCTGTGGCCAAGCGAGGATAGCTGTCCGCCGGATAGGCGCCCGCGCGCCATTTCGGATAGGCCAGCCCCTGGGCTTCCGCCACGGTGCGCTTTGACCCCTGCCCCAGCTCGCGATAGAACACATGCGGCTCGAACAGCATCTTTGGCCGGCCCTCCCTGTCGAATCCGCCGGCCGAGGTCTCGACCTCGATCACGGCGCGGATTTCGTCTTCGCCGACGCCGATCACCCGGCCGACACGGGCCACGTCGATATCGGTGAGCGGCCTTGCGGCGCCCTTGAACCCGGCTGGGTACATGCGGTTCTCCAATGAAAAAGGCCCGCTCAAGGGCGGGCCGAGAGGTGGTGGAACTTTGCGATCAGATTCTTAGTTGTGCGCCAGTCGCGGCCGGGGCCTCCCTTATCCGGCCACGATCAGGCCGGGTGCGGGGGTAGGCACCCCACCCGGCCGCTCAAACATTGGTCGTAACAGATCTGAAGACGCGCTACAGTTGCATGGACGCGAGTAGTCAGCGCCGTCGACGTTGCCCCAGTCAGCCATGCCTCGCCGGGAGTTTTTTGACAGTCCGCCGCACAAATCTATCTGCCTTGCACAGCATCCTTTGCTTTTTCGTCTTTTTCCCGATAGCTAGAAGACGCAACGTTTCAATATGCGCACTCTGTTTCCTCGATGGCTTCAGTCTGCTGTGTTCTGACCGAGCCAAGGCTGCCGCGTTTTGCGGGTAGCCCTCATGAAGGGAAGAGCACGATGGCCGCTGGCACCGTGAAATGGTTTAACCCCGCCAAGGGATTTGGCTTCATTGCCCCCGAAAGCGGCGGAAATGATGTATTCCTGCACATCTCCACGGTCGAGCGGGCTGGCCTCCAGAGCCTTGCCGACGGTCAGGCTGTAACTTTCGATCTCGAACGGACCCGGGACGGACGTCAGGCTGCAACTAACCTGGCCTTGGCTTGAGACAGCAAAATCGCGTCGATTTGCCATCCTCGCCAATAACAGCGAGGCACAAATGACCAAAGCCAAGGACCTGTTTAGCAACCCACTCGTGCCGCTCACACCTTGGGAACGTACGAAGACCGAAGCTCTGCAAATCCTCGACGATGCAACAGATCGCCGACAGGAACTGACCGCGTCTCTCAAAGAGGCCCGGTTGGCACGTGAAGCCGAAAACCCAAAGAACCGTGCAGACAACAAGCCGAAAAAGAAACCCTGATTGCTACCGGGGGATGGTGGTGGCGACTAATCGTCGCCACCGTCCGAAAAGGTTAGCCCTCGCGACAGGGCCTCGTAGCTGCAAGCCCGCCAAAGGTGAGGCGCTATCTTTCGGGCGTTAACAGTGCGCTGCGAGATAGTTGCGGAAGGAGGGCTGCATTCCAGGTGCGGAACCCCCACCTTCAGATCATCTGCGTGGCGCGCGAAGCGCGCAAGAACTGAGGCTTGGAACCAAAGTTTATAGCCTATCTGCGCCCGATCGGGCTACCCGTGTCGAGCGTAGTATTTCCGGGGAAGATGCAACAAGGCGGGACAAAGTTTTGCCCGCTGGTATGCAGGCTTCAAACCAGCCGGAAGGCGAGGCGGCGGGGTCAAGATCCCGTCGCCCCTGCCCATCAACGCAGAGGGATATGATTTGCCAAAAAGGGTTGTTCTTACTGATGCAATGAGCGGCATCACCGAATTCTTCGACCATCCACCTTGGCGTCTTGCTCTCATCAGTACCTATCCTCGATGGAGCATCGTCAAGCTGATCCACGACGACGGAACGCAGCTCATCATCCCGACCCGAGCTTCAAGAGCGGCACTCGACTTGAGATTTGACATCTGGCGGATGAACGACTCGGATTACTTATAAGATCTCCGTTTAGGTCAAGAGCCAGCTTGAATCTGGCCGGGCCATGTACAATCCGCAAGTTCGGCGAATCCGGGCTTCAGGCAGAGAAGAAAATACGGCTGAGCGCCACCCCGATAAATCAATCAAAGTGACGGGGCCGCGGCCGTGGCCGCAAAACCTCCATCACGGACCTGGCCGCGGCAGCAGCGAATAGGTGACCACGTCGGTGCGGTCGAAAACGCGCCGACCGTCACAGTCATATTCCAGCGCGACGAAGAGCTCGATCCGGCCGGGTCTCAGGGTATCCGGCGGCACCAGCTTGATGCGCAGCCGGGCAGTTTCCTCACCGATCTGGCGGGACGGCATCACAGCCGAGCCCGGTGTGGTGACGCCACCCGCCTCGGTAAACAGGCTCTGCCCGCCGATCAGGACGCATTTCGCGCCGAGCTCGGTCCGCTCCAGGACCAGGTTCAGGATCACGGCCTCGCCGACATGGACCGGTTCGGTGACATAGCTGAGACCAGGCGTCTGTCGGATAACGCGATTGTCGCCGGTGGCGTCGGTCAAATCCGTGCGCAATGCCGCGACCTCTTGCTGCAGGGCGGCCAGAACGCGCGGACTGTCCCAGATCAGCTGCATCGTCGCCCAGAATGGCGTGAAGATCGCCAGCAGGATGGCCCCGACGACCCAGAATGCGATCCCGGTCAGCCAGATCCAGAGGCGATCGAGAAAGAACTGGCGCGTGGGCACCAGGCGCGGGCCCTTGCTCTCTATGGTCTGGGTCATCGATCGGCGTCTCCTTCCGCGCCCGGACTGTGCAACGGGCATCCCTTGACCAGCCAGTCCGGCCAGCGCTCGTTGTCGACCGCCTCGCCGTCCCGGACCGTGCAGCTGCAGCCATGCTGGATGGCGATCCATTCGCCCGGGGCGACCTCGCGGCCGCTTTCATCGCGAAACGTCATGCGACCGATGCCCCCGTGATGCGGGCCACGACGGTGGCCCGGGTTGCGGCAAGGCAGACGATGCGCTCCAGCGCGGCGGTGACTTCGACCGTCGCGCCGACCTGGGTGACGGTGACGGGCTGGATCCCCGCCCAGTCCGAGAGGTCGATCGTGTCGGTCGAGGTCAGGTCGGTGATGGTCTGCAGCTGGCCGGTGCGCATGATCCGGAAGATGTCGGCATCGCTTCCGCCGGTCAGGCGATGCGAGCCGCCGGTGACGATCAGCAGGTCGTTGCCGGTCCCGCCGAGCAGCGTGTCATTGCCCGCACCCGCGATCAGGGTGTCGTTGCCGGACCCGCCATCGAGCGAGTCATCGCCCGCGCCGCCGTCGAGATAATCGTTGCCGGCATAGCCCATCAGGGTGTCGTTGCCGGCGCCGCCATAAAGCGTGTCATGCGGCTGTTCCCAGTTGGCTCCATCGCTGCCGCCGATCCAGTCATTGCCGCGCCCGCCATAGGCCAGCACCCGGCCGCCCAGAGAGGCGCTTCTGGAATTGGCGACACCGGTCAGGATGTCGTCGCCGTCGCCCAGCTCGACCACGCGGTTCTTTCCGGCGCTGAGGACAATGACGTTGCTGTCGGCATTGCCGAGGATCGACATGCCCTCGGAATTGTCGGTGAGGTTCAGGAAGCCGACGCCGGTCGGCATGGTGATCCGCTGCTGCGCCACCCCGCGCCAGGGCGTGGCGGCCTGGTACATGCGCAGGTAGTTGGGCGTCCGCGCCATCTCCTCGACATCGCCCATCAGGAAGATGCTGTTGGTGATGGCCTTTGCCGGCGGCTCCCAGCCGAGAAAGGAGGTGAAGGGCGTGCCGGGCCGCAGGATCGCGCCATCCGTCACCAGGTCCAGGCCCCATTCGCGGCAGGTCTCATAGAGCATATCCCGATACTGCAGGAAGAGCGGATTGGTCGGGTCCCTCAGCGCGATGTTGTCCTTCAACCACGGGTCGGTCATGACGTTGTAGAACTCGAAGCTCTCGTCCTGGTAGACCGAGACCCGCCACGGCCCGATGGCGCCGGAGGCAGAGCCGTAGTTGAAGCTCGGGACCATCCGCTCGGGCATGGGGTGGCCCTCGCAGAAGGGCTTCAGGGAGACGCCGCGGTAATGCGACGGCAGATCGACGCCGAGGATGTCGCAGACGGTCTTGCCGATATCGATCAGCGACACCGGGTCCCAGACCTCGCGCGCGACCGTCTGGCCGGGCAGCGAGACCATGAAGGGGGCGTTGCAGGATTCCTCCCAAAGCGTGAACTTGTGCCAGCGGTCCTTGTCGCCCAGGTGATAGCCGTGATCCGACCAGCAGGTGATCAGGGTGTCATCGTTGAAGGGGCTGGCTTCCAGCGCATCGAGGACGACGCCCAGCTTCTCGTCGGCCCAGACGACGGCAGCGATGTAATTGCGCACCGAGCGCCGCCAATAGTCGATTTCCTCGGGCGTCCAGGTGCCGGGGCTGGGCGTGCCGATCTGCTGGCCCATGCCGACGAAGTCGCGCGGGAAGGGCAGCAGGTCCCAGGCCAGCGGCCAGTCGGCCGGCATGATGATGTCGCCCAAGTCCAGGCTTTCGTAGATCCGGGTCGGCGCGTACCAGGGGTTATGCGGATGGTGGAAGCCGCATTCCCAATGCCAGGGCCCGTCCGCCGGATCGCGCGAGAGCAGGAATGCCGCGGTGCCGTCCGAGACCATGGCGTCGTAATATCGGTCTTCCTGGTCGTCCCAGCTCTTGCCATACATCCCGCCCCATTCGACACCCTCGCCGGATGGGTTCCAGATCACCGTGAAGGGCGGGCTGTCATAGAGCGCGGCATAGACCGAGGCCGGCTGTGGCACATAGCCGTGGAAGATCTTGCCGATGGTGCCCATCCAGTAGCCGGCGCGGCGCAGGTGATAGGTCCAGAGATGCTCGGGCTTGACCCAGTCGCCCACCGGATCGAGGTTGAAGACCCCGGTCTCATAGGGCGAGAATCCCGACATGATCGAGGCCCGCGACGGATTACAAATCGGGATGGTCGCCGAGGCGCGCCGGAAATTGGTCGAGCGCGCCTCCAGCCGGGCGAGGTTCGGCAAGGCCACCTCGATCCCGAAGGGCGAATGCCCCCATTTCCCCGCCTGGATGAAGTCCTTGTACTGGAACAGGTCATCGAAGGCGATCATCAGGTGATTGGTCATGCCGCGTAGCCCGTGAGGTTGTAGTCGTTCCAGGCCGACATCAGCAC
>Ga0160446_100265_pt1 | contig 32629 bp, 28 predicted proteins | sample HID1973I_E1MG_FD_108200 | JGI IMG/M metagenome (GOLD analysis project Ga0160446, IMG submission 108200) | Enriched mosquito-associated microbial communities from UW Madison campus, WI, USA - HID1973I_E1 MG | ecosystem: Host-associated > Arthropoda: Insects > Digestive system > Unclassified ...
GATGATCGGCGGGATGCGCAGCAGGCGGATCAGCGCGAAATTCGCAATCCCCACGCCTGCACCGATGGCGATGGTGGACAAAAGCCCGGCCAGCACGACCAGCGCAGGCGCCGCCGTCATGCCCCCCATCAGTTTCAGCGACAGGGTGCCGGCCAGGGTCATCGTGGCCGGGATCGACAGGTCGGTATTGCCCGGCCCCAGCGTGATGACCAGCATCTGCCCCAGCCCCGTCAGTACCGAGAAGCTGGCGAAGGTCAGCGCGGCGACGGCCAGTGCCATTCCTCCGCCGCCGCCCGCGCTCATCGACCAGGTGGCCAGGAAGGCGGCGAAGGCCGCGACCCAGGCCCAGAACCAGGGCGCGCGGTGAAGGTTCGCAAGTCCGCTCATGCCCGTTTCTCCGCCTGCCGGACGACCAGCCGCGCGGCCAGCACAAGGATCAGGATCGCGCCCTGCGCGCCGATCTGCCAGTCGGGGGACAGCCGCAGAAAGGACAGGAAGCTGCCTGCCAGCGTCAGGGTCAGCGCCCCGATCACCGCGCCCACGGGCGACACGCGTCCACCGGTGAATTCGCCCCCGCCCAGGATTACCCCGGCGATGGACAGCAGGGTATAGCGCAGCGCGATATTCGCATCCCCCGAGGTCGTCAGCCCGACCAGCGCCATGCCCGCCAGCACCGCGAAGATCCCGGCAAGGCCATATGCCATCGCCCGCAGCCGGATGGTCGAGCGTCCGGCCCGCGACACCGCCCGCGCATTGCCCCCCAGCGCCCGCAGCCGGACGCCGAAGCCCGAGCGCATGACCAGAAGATGCGCGACGGCGGCGATCAGCACGCTGGCGATGATCGCCATCGGCACCAGCGGCGGTTTCGATTTCATGATCGCCGTCAGCCATGCCGGAGAGGTGCCGCCCGGTGACGGCAGGATCAGCACCGCCGCACCGCCCCAGACGAAGGACATGCCCAGCGTGACGACGATGGCGGGAAGCTGGCGGATCTCGATCAGCGCGCCAAGCGCGGCATAGGCCAGCACGCAGCCCACCAGCATCGCCACGCCCAGTGCCGGGTTCACCGGCAGGACCGAGGCGGTGATGCAGGCCACAAGGCTGACGAAGGCGCCCATCGACAGGTCGATGTCATTGACCATGATGATGATCATCTGCGCCACCGTCGCCAGCGCGATCGGCACGGCCAGGTTGAACAGCAGGTTGATGCCGACATAGCTCATGGCGCGGGGCTGCAGCCAGAAGACGGCGGCGACCAGCACGGCAAGCGACAGGACGGGCAGCGCGAGCCTTGGGTTCACAAGGCGCATCATGCGACGTCCTCGCCCAGTTCGAAGCTGGCGGCCAGGACGTTTTCCTCGGTGATGCGGTTGCCCTCCAGTTCGGCCGAGATGACGCCATTGCGGAAGACGAAAACCCGGTCGCAATTCCGGATCTCGTCCATCTCGGTGGAATACCACAGGAAGGTGCGGCCATTCGCGGCCTCGGCGCGGATCATGTCGTAAACCTCGGTCTTGGTGCCGATATCGACGCCGCGCATCGGGTCGTCCATGACGACGACCGGTGCGGTGGTCGCCAATGCGCGCGCGAACAGCGCCTTTTGCTGGTTGCCTCCCGACAGCGACAGGATCGGGTTGCTCATGTCGGGCGTGCGGATGCCGATGCGTTTCTGCCAGTCGGCCCCGACCCGCGCCTCGGCCGCGCGGTCGATCAGGCCGCGACGGGTCAGGGTCGCCAGCGCGGCAAGGGTCAGGTTGCGGCGGATCGACCAGATCGGCATCAGCCCGTCCCGCCTGCGGTCGCCCGCGACAAAGACGGCGGCGGGCGCGGGTGTGGCGCGCCAGTCCGAGCTTTGCGAGAGATAGAAGCGCGCCAGCGCCTCGGCCTGTCCATGCCCGGCCAGACCGGCAAGGCCCACGATCTCGCCCTTGCGGGCCTCGATCCCCTCGGGGGTGCGCAGAATGGGATGGGACTTGTCGCCCAGGGTGCGGGCAAGGGCCGCGGGGCTGGGCTGGTGCCCGTCCTCGGCCACATGGCCCATCGCGTCGACCAGCCCCTGCCGGGTGAAGGCGGCGGCGGGGCGGTCCGCGATGCTGCGGCCGTCCCTCATCACGACGATGCGGCTCGCGACCTCGAAGATCTCGCCCATCATGTGCGAGATGAAGATCACCGCCCCGCCATTTGCACAGAACCGGCGGATATGGGCCAGCAACTGGGCTGCGATGGCCGCGTCCAGCGACGAGGTCGGCTCGTCCAGCACCACCAGCCGCGCGGGCGCTTCGCCTTCGGCAAAGCCGATCGCGATCTCGACCATCTGCTGCTCGGCCAGCGTCAGATCCAGGACCGGCGTCTCGGGGCGGATGCGGTGGCCGGGGAAAATGCGGTCAAGCTGGCTGCGGATGCGTTCGCCCGCCCGCTTGCGCCAGCCCGCGCCGGTCAGATCGCGCTGCACCACCTGCAGGTTCTCAAGCGCGGTCAGGTTCGGGCAAAGCATGCCTTCCTGCGAAATGGCGCGGATGCCCGCCCCGCGCGGATCATGTGCGCCGGGATAGGCGACGCGGCCGTCGCTGGGCTCGAACAGCCCGGTGATCAGGTTGACCAGCGTGGACTTGCCCGCGCCGTTATGGCCAACGAGGCCAAGGCATTCGCCGGGCGCAATGGAAAGATCGACGCCGTCCAGCGCCTTGAGCGCGCCGAAGCGCTTCGACGCGCCCTCCAGCACGACGACCGGGGCGGAATGCGCCCCGGTGTCCTTGATCTGTGCGGCCATCACTTCGCCTCGGCGATCACCTTCTTGGCGTCGTCCTGGGAATAGTCGACATTGGTGACGCCACCTTCGGGGGTGCCTTTCAGCGACTCGTCCAGCGTCTCTTGCGTTACCGAAAGGAACGGCACGGTCAGTTCCTTGGGCACGTCCTGCCCGTCCAGGATCTGCTGCGCGACCCAGAAGGCCAGGGTCGAGACGCCCGGCGCGATCGAGGTCGAGACGGTTTCATAGCCGTTCGCGTCGCGCTGTTCGGCCCACCATTTCAGTTCGTCCTGGCGGTTGCCCATGACGATGATCGGGGTCGGGCGACCCGCCGCGGCAAAGGCCTGCGCCGCGCCATAGCCGTCGCCGCCCTGCGTCACCACCGCGGCGATTTCCGGCAGCGAGGGCAGGACGCCCGCGACCGCCTTTTGCGCCACGTCCTGCGCCCAGTCGCCGTTGACCGAGCCCACGATCTTGAAGTTCGGATGCGCCTTCACGCCTTCCTCGATGCCCTGGTGGATCTCATCATCGACTGAGACGCCGGCAAGGCCGCGGATCTCAAGCAGGTTGCCGCCGTCGGGCAGGCGCTTGGCAAGGTATTCGACCTCGTCCCGACCCATCTTGACGAAATCGACCTTGACCCGCCAGGCACAAGGCTCGGTCACGACGCCGTCGAACGAGACCACGGTGATCCCGGCATCGCAGGCCTCCTTGATCGCGCCGTTCAGCGCGGTGGGCGAGGCGGCGTTGATGACGATCGCATCATAGCCCTGCAGGATCATGTTCTGGATCTGGGCGGCCTGTTCGGTCGCCTGGTTCTCGGCTGTGGTAAAGGCATCCGCGCTGGCCACGACCTTGTCGGCGACGGCCTTGTCGGTGACGCGCTTCCAGCTTTCCAGCATGGCCTGGCGCCAGCTGTTGCCGGCATAGTTGTTGGAAAGCGCGATCTTCTTTTCGGCGGTGTCGGCCATGGCCTGCGTCCCAAGGACCAGGCCCAGCGCGGTGGCGGCAGTCAGCAGCATTCCCTTGCGGGTCATGTCGTTTCTCCTCCCAGTTGTCATCGGCCCCTTGACCGGGGTCCGTTCTCTCCCAGGTGCAGGATATGCGGTTCGGACATTCTGCATAGGGGCGATTTGCGGTCCGCCTGCGTCCGCCCGCGTGGCATGTGCGGGAACCCGCAAGTCGCCCCTATCTCCGTGGAATGGCCCGCGAAACTGTGCCATCGTCCGCGGGCCGTTGGGGGGAGGCGGCACGAGATGAAACATGGCCGCATCACTGCCGCGCCGGACCGGGCCGACATGCCCGAGGCGGTCCCGGAACCGCTTTGGTCGCACCTGTTCCGCATCTCGCGCGCCTTGGCGGGGCGGCTGGATTTCCTGTCCGCGATCCAGTCGGTGGCCCGAGAGATCGCGCGCTTCCTGCCCTATGATCACCTTGATCTGTGCCTGCTGCGCCATGACGGCACGCTGTCGGCCGCCTATGAAACCGGGATCGACACGGCATGGGGGCGGCTTGGAAATGCCTCGGTGCAGTCAAGCCCGATCCGTGACCTGCTTCTGGGGCGGTTCGACCACATGCTGACGGGCGATGCGATGCGCGATCCCCGTTTCCACTATCCCGGTGCCTTCACCGCTCCCATCCACGATCACGGCCTGCGCGCGCGCGTGCATGTGCCACTGGTCGTAGGCGGAGAGATCATCGGCGCGCTCAGCATCTCGTCCTTCCGCGCAGATGATTACGGCATTCCGGACGTCGCTGCCGCCCGGCAGGTCGCGGACCTGATCTCGCCCTACATGTTCGCGCTGCGCGAGGCCGAGCGTTCGCGCCACGCCGCCATCATCGAGGCCGAGGCCCGCGCGCGTGAAGAAGGGTTGCGTCAGGGCGCGCTGAACCTGACCGAGGCGCTGGAGCAGGAGCGCCAGCGCATCGGCATGGACCTGCACGACCAGACTCTTGCCGACCTGAGCCGCCTGATGCGCGACCTGTCGCGCCCCGGCAGCGTCGATGCCGAGGCGATCCTGTCCCGGCTGGACGATTGCGTCGCGGATCTGCGGCGCATCATCGATACGGCGGTGCCCTCGATCCTGGACATGTTCGGCTTTGCCCATGCGGTGCGCGTGCATCTGGAACGCGCGGCGGGCGAGGGCACCCGGATCGAGGTCCATGACGACAGCGGTGGCGCGCCCGACATGCTGGACCCGGTCGTGCGCATCGCGCTGTTCCGCATCGTGCAGGAGGCGATCAACAACGCCGGCCGCCATGCCCGCGCGTCGCGCATCGGGGTGCGCATCGCGGGGCGGCCCCGGCTGCGCGTCACCATTGCCGATGACGGCTGCGGGCTGCCCGAGGAAATCCGTCGCGGCCGCCGCAAGGGCGGCATGTCCCACATGCGCACGCGCGCCCAGCTGATCGGCGCCAAGTTGTCGGTCCGCAGCGGGCGCACCGGCACCAGCGTCAGCGTCAGTCTGGGCGGCACTCCGGGGACCGCGCCATGAAGGTTCTGCTGGTCGAGGACGATCCCCTGCACGCCGCCTTTTTGCGCGATGCGGTCGGTCAGGCGCTGCCCGAGGTCAGCCAGATCCTGACCGCCGACAATGGGCGCGAGGGAGAGGTCATGGCCCGGCGCGGCGTCGGCGCGGTGGTCATGGACCTGCAGATGAAAGAGCGTAACGGCATCGACGCCGCCCGCACCATCTGGTCCGAACGTCCCGAGACCCGCATCCTGTTCTGGTCGAACTATGCCGATGAAGCCTATCTGCGCGGGCTCAGCCGGATCGTGCCGCATGGCTCTCCCTATGGCTATGTCCTGAAGACCGCGCCCGTGCAGCGACTGCATCTGGCCATGCGCGCCGTGCTGGTCGAGGGTCAGGTGCTGGTCGACCGCGAGATCCATCGCCTGCAGCAGCGCCAGTCCCGCCCGGCCCATGCCCTCAGCGAAAGCGAATATACCGTGCTGCTGGACATGGCGCTGGGCCTGCCGGACCGCGAGATCGCGCGCCGCCGCGGCATGTCCGAGCGCACGGTCCAGAACCGGTTGTTGTCGCTTTACGACAAGCTGGCGGTCGATCTGCCGGGGGAGGGCGCGCCCGCGATCAACAAGCGGGTCCGCGCAGTGGCTTGCGCGCTGTCCAGCGGCGCCCTGAATGCGGAGGCCCTGCGCATCGCCGAACGCGAGATGCGGGACTGGCTGCTGGCCCGGCCCGCTGAATCTCAGGCCGGGTCGATCCGTTCCAGATAGGGCAGCGGATCGGGCTGGATCATCTCCTGCACCGCCTCGATCCGCAGCATGGCGCGGCGGCGCGAGATGCGCAGATGCGCGACCAGCGCGGCCCTTGCACCCGCGATGTCGCCCGAGAGAAGTCGAAGGACGACCTCGCGGTGTTCGGTCAGAAAGGGTTCGGTCCCGAACAGTTCCAGCGTCAGCTGATACAGCATGTGATGCGCGATCAGCAGGGATTGCGGCAGGCGGATGGCCCGGATCAGCGCGTCATTGCCGCAATGGCCCAGCATCTCGACATGCAGGCGCTGCTCAAGATGGTCCAGCAGGGCGCTGTCGCGATGGGCGTCGGGGGCCATCGCGGCCTCAAGCTCGGCCAGCATCTGGTCAAGCAATCCGCCCGGCAGATGTGGCAGCGCCTTTTCCATCGCAACCGGCTCCAGCAGCCAGCGCAGTTCGAACAGCTCGTCGATATGGCGGGCCGTCAGGGCGGGGGCGAACCAGCGGCCGCTGTCGTCCTTGCGGATGATGCCGCGGTTCTGAAGGCGGCCGACCACGTCGCGCGCCACCGTCCGGCTGACGCCACAATGGCGGGCCAGCATCGCCTCGTTCACGCGCCAGCTGCCCAGCGAACTGCGCGAGACGATCTCCATCTCGATCTCGGGATACAGCATCTCCCACCCGGCGCGGGGCGTCAGGCGGACGGGATCGGCGGGGGCGGGGCGCGGGACGGGCTGGACGCTGTTCGCGGCGACGCTGAACCGTGCGGCCCCCTGACGCTCCAGCAGGCCCAGCCGGGCCAGTTCCTCAAGCGCCTGCCGCGCGGGCGAACGGCTGATCCCGAAACGCTGGACAAGCTGGCCCTGCGTCAGGATCGCGCCGGGCGGCAGCAGGCCCTGTTCGACCTCGCGCGCAAGTGCCGCTGCCGCCTGCTGGTAAAGCCGCGGGGCAAGGCGGCTGGGGTCTGTGGTCATGTCTGCTGGCTCCGCCTTGGTCCGGGCAGGATGGCCCTGTCGGGCGGCATTGGCAATCTTGGGGTGCGGCGGACCATTGTGCGGGCCCCGCCATCGTGTCTAGTGTGCGCAACAGACATTTCGAGGGGGAGGAGATCGGATGACCCAGGACCGCCATATTGCGCTGGCCGAGCTGGACCGTTTCTGTCGCGCGGCCTTTCTGGCCGTGGGCGCGGACGAGGCGACGGCGGATGCGGCGACGCGTTCGATGATGCATGGCACGCGTTTCGGCGTCGACAGCCACGGCGTGCGCCTGCTGCCGCATTACCTGAAGGTGCTGCAAGGAGGCCGCCTGAACCCCCGGCCGCAGGTCAGGAAGGTCGGCGGCATGGGCGCGATCGAGGTGCTGGACGCCGATCACGCGCAGGGCGCGCTTGGCGCCTATCGCGGGATGGAACGCGCGTGCGAGCTGGCGCGCCAGTTCGGCATCGGCGCGGTCGCAATCCGCAACAACTCGCATTTCGGGCCCGCAGGGGCCTATTCCCTGGCAGCGGCACAGCAGGGCTTGATTGGCATAAGCTTTTGCAATTCCGACAGTTTCGTGCGTCTGCATGACGGAGCGATGCGGTTTCACGGCACCAACCCCATCTCGGTCGCCGTTCCGGTTCAGGGAGAGGACCCGTGGTTCCTGGACATGGCGACCAGCGCGATCCCCTATAACCGGGTGCTGCTGTATCGCAGCCTTGGTGTCGAATTGCCGGTCGGCGTCGCCTCGGACGAGGCCGGGGTGAACACCATCGACCCCGGAAAGACCGAGATGCTGGCCCCGCTGGGGGGTGAGTTCGGCTTCAAGGGGGCAGCACTGGCAGGCGTGGCCGAGATCTTCAGCGCGGTCCTGACCGGCATGACGCTCAGCTTCGACATTCCGCATATGGACGGGCCGGATTTCTCGACCCCGCGCCGGATGGGGGCCTTTGTGCTGGCGCTGAACCCGGATGCGTTTCTGGATCGCGCCCAGTTCGATGCGGGGATGCGGCGCTATGTCGACACCCTGCGCAATTCCCCCGCGCGCGAGGATTGCCGCGTCATGGCGCCGGGGGATCGCGAATGGCAGGTCGCCCGCCAGCGCGAGGTTCAGGGGGTGATTCTGGACCCGACGACCGCGACCGAGTTCGCGTCGCTGTCGGCAAGCCTGGGGATCGCGCCATTGGCCTGACCGCTTTATCCCCCTGTCTCGACTTGCGAAATTCGCCGGGGCAGGGGGAAATCAAGCAAAACCCGTCCGCTGCACTGCAAATTTTTCTTGACCGGACGCATTTCGGATTCCTAATCTCGAATTGGTCAAACCAGTTTGACCCCGCGCCATGTGGAGGTGGCGCAGGTTCCGGAGGACAGATGCACCACGACGCCAAGCCCCGCCGGCAATACCGGCAGGTGGCCGACCAGATCCTGTCGCTGATCGCGACACAGGGGCTCGCGCCGGGGGCGCGGCTGCCCTCGGAACGTGATCTGGCCGAGCTGCTCAGCGTGTCGCGCCCGTCGCTTCGCGAGGCGCTGATCGCGCTGGAGGTTGAAGGGCGCGTCGATATCCGCATGGGATCGGGCATCTATGTCGGCGCCAGCCTCCTGCCCGAAAGCGGCGGGATCGGGCTGGACAGCGAAGGTCCGCTGGAGATCCTGCAGGCCCGCGCCATCATCGAAAGCGCCATCGCCGAAGAGGCCGCGCGCCATGTCACCCCCGCCTTGCTTCAGCGGCTGGACGACAACCTGCATGAGATGGGGCAGGCGCTGGACGACCGCGGGCGCGCGATCGTGCTGGACGGGCAATTCCACATCGCCGTCGCGGGCGGGGTGGGCAACGGCGTGCTGTCGAACTTCACCGCCGAGATCTATGAAAAGCGGCTGTCGCCCTTTTTCGTGCAGTTCTCGACCCGGTTCGAGGGGCCGCGCACCTGGCGCCTGGCCTTGGCCGAACATGGCGCGATCCGCGATGCCATCGCCGATGGCGATGCCCCCGCCGCGCGCGAGGCGATGCGTCATCACCTGACGGAATCGCAACGAAGATTTACCGAAAGCTTCCTGGTCGAGGGTACCCTGGGAGCCTGACCACAAGACCCTGAACTCAACGCTACTGGGAGGATATGCATGAAGTTCACGATCAAGGGCCTGATGGGCGCTGCCGCCATGATGATGGCCAGCACCATCGCCGCACATGCGCAGACCACGCTGAAATGGGCGCATGTCTACGAGACGTCCGAGCCGTTCCACACCGAATCCGTCTGGGCGGCCGAAGAAATCGCCAAGCGCACCGACGGTCGCTACAAGATCGACGTCTTCCCGGCGTCGCAGCTGGGCAAGGAAGCCGACATCAACCAGGGCCTGAAGCTCGGCACGGTCGACATCATCATCTCGGGCTCAAGCTTCGCCGCGCGCGACTACAAGCCGATCGGCGTGACCTATTACCCCTATATCTTCCGCGATCCGGCGCACCTGATCGCCTATACGAAAAGCGATGTCTTCAAGAAGCTTGCGCAGGGCTATGAGGACGCGACCGGCAACCACATTGCCGCAGTCACCTATTACGGCACCCGCCACACCACGGCGAACAAGGAAATCAAGACCTGCGCCGACATGAACGGGGTGAAGATCCGCGTGCCGGACGTGCCTGCCTATCTGGCGATGCCGCGCGCCTGCGGGGCGAATACCACGCCCATCGCCTTTGCCGAGGTCTATCTTGCGCTGCAGAACGGCACCGTCGAGGCCCAGGAAAACCCCCTGACCACCATCGAGGCCAAGAAGTTCTACGAGGTCCAGAAGAACATCGCCCTGACCGGTCATATCGTCGACCACCTGAACACCGTGATCTCGAAACAACTGTGGTCGAGCCTGTCGGACGAGGACAAGAAGATCTTCTCTGACGTGATGATGGAGGCTTCCGAGCGCGCCACCAAGATCGTCGAAGAGCGCGAGGCCGCACTGGTCGAGAAGTTCAAGGCTGACGGCCTGACCGTGACCGAGGTCGACAAGGCCGATTTCGAAAAGACCGTGCTTGAGAACCAGCCGGTCGAATCCTTCGGCTATGTCCAGGCCGATTACGACGCGATCCGCGCCGTCCAGTAATCGTCCCCGCGCCCCGGCGACACCTTGCGCCGGGGCCATCCCCCACCAGTTTCGGAGCCTATGACATGGCCGAGCAAGATCACACGCTGACCAGCGTGGAAGAGATGGCGCATGCCTTCGAGGACGAAAGCGGCCCCGTCGATCTTTCCCCCTATTCCGTCGAGGACTGGATCACGCTTGCGGTGTTCTGGGCGATGGGGGGCTGCGTCTTCCTGCAATTCTTTACCCGCTACGCACTGAACAACAGTCTCGCATGGACCGAGGAGATCGCGGCGAACTGCCTCGTCATCATTGTCTTCCTTGGCGCGATCATGTGCGTTCGCCTGGGCCGGCATATCATCGTCGACCTGCTCTACAACATTCTTCCGCAGCGTGTCGGACGAGTGCTGCAGGTCATGGTGGACGTCATCGGCATCGGCTTCTTCGGCTACATGTCCTGGCTGATGTGGCGCTACATCGAGGTCGTCGGCACCGAGCGCATGGTCACCGTCGACCTGCCGCGCGGCTTCGTCTTCTACACCGTCTTCATCGCCTTCGTCCTGATGCTGCTGCGCGCGGTGCAGAACTTCGTGCGCGACCTGACCAGACCCAAGACCGTCCGCGAGGAAGCGGCCGAGTCCGGCTTCACAGGAATCTGAACCATGCTCCTGCTTATCGGATCATTCCTTCTTCTGATGATCATCGGCGTGCCGGTCGCGATCGCGATGGCGGTGGCGTCGCTGGCCTATATCGGGGTCTATAACGTCGCCCCCGATATCATCGCCGCGCAGCGCATGATCGCAGGCGTCGAAAGCTTTCCGCTGATCGCCGTCCCCTTCTTCATCCTTGCGGGCAACCTGATGAACATCGCGGGCGTCACCGGCCGCATCTATCACTTCGCCCTGTCGCTGGTCGGCTGGATGAAGGGCGGGCTCGCGCAGGTGAACATCATCGGCTCGGTCGTGTTCTCGGGCATGTCGGGCACCGCGCTGGCCGACGCCGCCGGGATCGGCACCATCGAGATCAAGGCGATGAAGGACCACGGCTATCCGGTCGAGGCCGCGGTCGGCGTCACCGCCGCCTCGGCGACGCTGGGGCCGATCTTTCCGCCGTCGTTGCCCTTCGTCATCTACGGGATGATGGCAAACGCCTCGATCGGCGCGCTTTTCATGGCCGGCATCCTTCCCGGGATCGTCATGACCTTGCTGATGATGCTGACGGTCTATGTCTTTGCCCGCCGCAAGGGCTGGGGCTCGGACACGCCGTTCCAGCTGAAACAGCTTCTGGGCGCATCGCTTGAGGTGCTGATCGTCCTCAGCTTCCCGCTGGTGGTCTATCTGATGGTCATGGCGGGGCTTTCGGTCAACATCGCCGTCCTGATCGGGCTGACCGCGCTGATCGCGCTCGACTGGTATTTCGACTGGCACGCGGTAATGGCGCTGATGGCCCCGGTGCTGCTGATCGGTGGCATGACCATGGGTTGGTTCACGCCGACCGAGGCCGCCGTCGCCGCCGTGATCTGGTCGCTGTTCCTGGGCCTTGTGCGCTATCGCACCATGACCTTCCGCAGCCTCGCCAAGGCCAGCTTCGACACGATCGAGACGACCGCCTCGGTCCTGTTCATCGTCACCGCGGCCTCGATCTTTGCGTGGCTGCTGACGGTTTCGCAGGCCGCGACCGTCTTTGCCGACTTCATGTTCGCGCTGACGGACAACTGGTGGACGTTCCTGATCATCGTCAACATCCTGTTGCTGATCGTGGGCGCATTCCTTGACACCATTGCGGCGATCTCGATCCTGGTCCCGATCCTGATGCCGGTCGCCGCGCGCTATGGCATCGACCCGGTGCATCTGGGGCTGATCGTGACGCTGAACCTGATGATCGGGCTGCTGACGCCACCGGTCGGGATGGTGCTGTTCGTGCTGTCGCGAATATCGAAGATGTCGGTCGAGCGGACGGCGCTGGCCATCCTGCCTTGGATGATCCCGCTGTTCGTGGCCTTGCTGCTGATCACCTTCATCCCGCAACTGACGTTGTGGCTGCCGACGCAGCTGGGCCTGATCCGCTGAACCATGCCCGCGTGGCCGCTGGGTTGCGCGGGCATCGCTTGAACTGGCACCCATGCGGACCTTGGCCGGTGTCGCATGGGTATTTATGAAACGGTGAAAGGCTGAACGATGCGCACAAGGGTTGCACGCCTTTACGGTGCCCATGACCTGAGGGTCGAGGAGCAGGAGGTTGGCCGCCCCGGCCCCGGCGAGGTTCTTCTTGCCATGGCGGCGGGCGGAATCTGCGGATCGGACCTGCATTATTATCACGACGGCGGCTTCGGCCCGGTCCGCGTGCGCGAGCCGATCATCTCGGGGCACGAAGCTTCGGGGCGGGTGCTGGAGGCGGGCGAAGGGGTCGATCTGGCGCCCGGCACGCTGGTTGCGGTCAGCCCGTCCCAGCCCTGCGGCACCTGCGAATATTGTCTGCGGGACATGCCGGTCCATTGCCTGGACATGCATTTCATCGGCAGCGCCATGCGGTTGCCCCATGAGCAGGGCATGTTCCGTGACCTGTTCACCGTCCCCGCGCGGCAGGTCCATGCCTTTCCCGAAGGCATCACCGAGGGCGAGGCCGCCTGTTCCGAGCCGCTGGCCGTTTGCCTGCACGCGGTGGCGCAAGCGCGCGACCTGCTGGGCGATCTGTCCGGACTGCGGGTCATGGTCACGGGGGCCGGGCCGATCGGGCTGCTGGTCCTTGCGGCGCTGCGCCATGCCGGCGCGGGCGAGGTCATCGTCACCGACCTGACCGATGCCGCGCTGGACCGCGCCCGGGCGATGGGGGCGGCGATGACGATCAATGTCGCGACCGACGCGGGGCCGCTGGAGCCGCTGCAGAAGGACAAGGGCCAGATCGACCTGATCTTCGACTGCTCGGCCGCCGGTCCCGCCCTGCGCACCGCCTTCGCCGCCATTCGTCCGCGCGGCACCTTGATCCAGGTGGGTGTCACCGGTGACATGACCATTCCGCTGAACGCGCTGGTCGGCAAGGAGATCACCTGGCGCGGCTCGCAGCGCTTCCATGCCGAATTCGCCGAGGCCGTCCGCCTGATCGGTAGCCGTGCCATCGACCTGCGCCCGATCATCAGCCACAGCCTGCCGCTGGAACGCGCGCGGGAGGCGTTCGAGCTGGCTTCGGACCGCAGCATTGCCTGCAAGGTGCAACTGACCTTTGCCCATCAGGAGCAAGTGAAATGAAATACACGTGGCGCTGGTTCGGTCCCGTCGACAAGGTAAGCGTCCGCGACGCCTTGCAGGCGGGTGCGCATGGCATCGTCAGCGCGCTGCATCACGTCCCGACCGGCGAGGCATGGACCGTCGATGGCATCCGCCAGCGACAGGAGGAGGTGCGCGCGGGCGGGCTGACATGGGACGTGGTCGAAAGCGTCCCGGTCTCCGAGGACATCAAGACCCAGACCGGCGACTGGCGCGCCCATGTCGCCAATTGGCAGGACAGCCTGCGCCGCCTGTCGCAATGTGGCATCCGCACGGTCTGCTACAATTTCATGCCGGTGCTGGACTGGACCCGCACCGACCTGCGCTGGGAAACGCATCAGCACGCCCGCGCCATGCGTTTCGATCTGCCCGATTTCGTGGCCTTCGACATTCATATCCTGAAGCGCCCCGGCGCCGTGGCCGACTATCCCGAGGCTATGGCCGAGGAAGCCGCGCGCCGCTTTGCCGCCATGCCGGATGAGCGCGTCGCAGCGCTTGGCCGCAATATCGGGGCCGGGCTGCCGGGTTCGGCGGACGGCTATACGCTGGAGCAGCTTCTGGAAAAGCTGCGGACCTATCAGGGGATCGATGCGATCCGGCTGCGCATCAATCTGGTCGATTTCCTGTCGCAGGTGGTGCCCGTGGCCGAAGAAGTCGGCATCAACATCTGCGCCCATCCCGACGACCCGCCGTGGCCGCTGCTGGGGCTGCCGCGCATCCTGTCGACCCGCGACGACTATGCCCACATGCTTTCGCAGGTCGACGCCCGCGCCAATGGCGTGACGCTGTGCTCGGGTTCGCTCGGCGCTCGTCCCGACAACGACCTGCCGCAGATCGCCCGCGAGTTTGCCGATCGCATCCATTTCGTCCATCTGAGGAATGTCACGCGCGAGGCGGAGAGCATCCCCTGTTCCTTCTTCGAGGACGAGCATCTGGAAGGCGGCACCGACATGGTCGAGGTCATCGCCGTGCTGCTGGCCGAGGAAAAGCGCCGTCGGGACGAGGGTCGCGAGGATCACCAGATTCCGATCCGCCCCGATCACGGTCAGGAAATCCTCGACGACCTCAACCGCGGCGCGCAGCCCGGCTATCCCGCCATCGGCCGCCTCAAGGGGCTGGCGGAACTGCGCGGGATCGAGCGGGCGCTGTCGCATCCGCGTCTGGGGGCCTTTGCATGAGCCGGCTTTCCTCGCAATCCGTGCTGCCTGAAGCCGTTCACGTGCCGGAATTCGACCGCGCGACCCTGCTGCCGGGCATCGTCCATCTGGGCTTTGGCGCGTTTCATCGCGCGCATCAGGCGGCCTTTACCCAGCGCGCGCTGAATGCCGACCCCGACGCCTGGGGTATCGTCGCGGTCAACCTGCGTTCTGCCGGTCCGATCCGCGATCTTGAGGCGCAGGACGGGCTTTACACCATCATCACCCGTGGTCCCGATGGCGACAGTGCCGAGGTGATCGGCGTGACCGAGGATTGGCTCTGCGCCGCCGAGGACGGGGCCGAGGTGCTGGCGCGGCTGGCGGATCCGGCGATCCGCATCGTGACGCTGACGGTGACCGAAAAGGCCTACGGCGTCGATCCCGCGACCGGCGGGCTGGACCGGAACCATCCCTCGATCGCGGCCGACCTTGCCGACCCAAGCCATCCCGGCGGCGCGGTCGGGTTGCTGGTCGAGGGGCTGCGGCTGAGGCGTGCGGCGGATACCCCTTCCTTCACCGTGCTGTCCTGTGACAACCTGCCGTCGAATGGGCGGGTGTTGCGGCGTCTGGTCACCGAATATGCCGCGCTGACCGATCCCGGGCTTGCCGACTGGATCGCGGCCGAAGTCGCCTTTCCGTCAAGCATGGTCGACCGCATCGTTCCGGCCGCGACCGATGCCACCCGCGCCCGTGCGGCGGCTCTGCTGGGCGGGGTCGAGGACGTGCTTGCGATCGAGACCGAGCCTTTCATCCAATGGGTGATCGAGGACGAATTTCCGCAGGGTCGCCCGGCATGGGACAAGGCGGGGGCGGTCATGGTGGCGGATGTCGAACCCTATGAGAACATGAAGCTGCGGATGCTGAACGGCACCCATACGCTTGTCGCGCATCTGGGCATCCTGAACGGGTTGGAGCATGTCCGCGACGTCATGGCGGTGCCCGCGCTGGTCGCGCAGGTCCGCGCGCATATGCTGGCGGCGCGGGCGACGCTGGACCCGGTGCCGGGGATCGACCTTGACCGCTATGCCGACGACCTGATCCTGCGCTTTGCCAATCCCGCCATCGCCCACCGCAATATCCAGATCGCGATGGATTCGACGCAGAAGCTGCCGCAGCGCATCTTCTCGCCCGCCACTGACGCGCTGGCGGCGGGGCAGGACATCACCCCCTTTGCCCGAGTCATGGGCGCGTGGATCGCGGCGATCATGAAGTGGCGCGAGGCGGACGATCCGCGCCGCGCCGAACTGCTGGCGGCAGCCGAGGCCGGGGAAAATCCGGCGCGTGCCTTCCTCGACCTGCCCGGCCTGCTGCCGCAGGCGCTGGCGGTAAGCGCGGAATGGCACCGTGCCGTCACCGCAGCCGTCGCCGAATTTTCCCATCTGACCGAAAGGAGCGCGTCATGAAGGCGCTGATCTGCGAGGAACCGGGGCTACTCGCCCTGATCTCGCGCCCCGAACCCGTCAGGGGGCAGGGCGAAGTGCTAGTCCGCGTCCGCCATGTCGGCATCTGCGGCACCGATTTCCACATTTTCGGCGGCAAGCACCCCTTCCTGGAATATCCCCGCGTCATGGGCCACGAGCTTTCCGGCACGGTCGAGGAAGCCCCCGAGGGAAGCCACCTGAGCGCGGGTGATCCGGTCTATATCGTGCCCTATCTGTCCTGCGGCTCGTGCCAGGCCTGCCGCATCGGGCTGACCAATGCCTGCTGCAACATCAAGGTGCTGGGCGTTCATACCGATGGCGGCATGGCCGAGCTGATCTCGGTGCCGGCGCAGAACGTCATTCCGGCGGAGGGCATCCCGCTTGAGGATGCGGCGATGATCGAGTTCCTTGCCATTGGCGCGCATGGCGTGAAGCGCGGAAACATCACCGCCCGCGACCGGGTGCTTGTCACCGGATCGGGACCGATTGGCATGTCCGCGATCATCTTCGCCAAGGCACGCGGCGCACACGTCACCGTCATGGACACGCGCGAGGACCGGCTGGCCTTTGCCCAAAGCGGGCTTGGCGCCGACGCCGTGATCTTTGCCGACAAGGATGCCGAGGCCAGTGCCGCCCGCCTGACCGGCGGCGACTGGTTCGACGTGGTGATCGACGCGACCGGGGCCGCGCCGCCCATCGAGCGCGGCTTCGGCTTCCTCGCCCATGGTGCGCGCTATGTGCTTCTGTCGGTGGTGCGTCAGGACATCACCTTTGCCGACCCGGAATTCCACAAGCGCGAGGCGACGCTGATCGCCAGCCGCAACGCCCAGCCCGACGATTTCGCCGAGGTCGTGGCCCAGATGCGGGCGGGCCGCGTGCCGACCCGCGCGCTGAACACACATCGGGGTTCCCTGTCGGACGGGGTGCACCTATTTCAGGACTGGTCGCGCCCCGAGGCGGGCGTGATCAAGGCCATTCTCGATCTTTGAAGAAACGGAACGAAGCCATGAGCGCGCCCAAGACTGTGCCAGCCATCATCCGCCTGCGGCCCGAGGACGATGTCATCATCGCCACGCAACCCATCCCGGCAGGCACGGTCCTGTCCGAGGAGGGGATCACCACGCTTGGCGACATCCCTCCGGGCCATAAGATCGCGACGCGTGACATTGCGGCGGGCGAGGCGGTCAGGCGCTACAACCAGATCATCGGCCTCGCCTCGGTCGCGATCCCGGCGGGCAGCCATATCCATGTCCATAACCTTGCCATGACCGATGTGCAGATGGACCATGCCATCGGCGCGGATGCCCGCAATGTCGAGATGGTGGCCGAGCCCGCGAGCTTCATGGGCTATCGCCGCCCCGACGGGCGTGTGGCGACGCGGAACTATATCGGCATCATCTCGTCGGTGAACTGCTCGGCCCGCGTTGTGCGTTCGATCGCGGATCATTTCCGCCGCGACATCCGCCCCGAGGCGCTGGCCGATTTCCCGAATGTCGACGGGGTCGTCGCGCTGACTCACGGCATCGGCTGCGCGGTGGATTCGAAAAGCGAATCCATGCGCATCGTGCGCCGGACGCTGGCGGGCTTTGCCACCCATCCCAATTTCGCCGCCGTCCTGTTCATCGGCCTTGGCTGCGAGACGAACCAGATATCCGAGATCATGGCGCAGGGTGGTCTGGCCGAGGGGGCGAATCTGAAAGCCTTCACCATTCAGGATCAGGGGGGCACGACCAAGACGATCGAACACGGCGTGAACCAGATCAAGGCGATGCTGGCCGATGCGAATGCCATCGCGCGCCAGCCGATCCCGGTTTCCGAACTGGTCGTGGGCCTGCAATGCGGCGGGTCGGACGGCTATTCGGGGATCACGGCGAATCCGGCGCTGGGTCATGCGGTCGATATCCTCGTCAGCCATGGCGGCACCGCGATCCTCAGCGAGACGCCGGAAATCTACGGCGCCGAACACCTGTTGACCCGCCGCGCCGAGACGCAGGAGGTCGGCGAAAAGCTGATCGCCCGCATCGACTGGTGGAAGGAGCACACCTCCCGCAACGGGGCCGAGATGAACAACAACCCCTCGGCCGGGAACAAGGCGGGTGGGCTGACCACGATCCTTGAAAAGTCGCTGGGCGCGGTCGCCAAGGCCGGGACCACGAACCTGCGCGGGGTCTATGAATATGCCGAGCGGGTGACGGAACATGGCATGGTCTTCATGGACAGCCCCGGCTATGACCCGGTGTCCGCGACGGGGCAGGTGGCCTCGGGCGCGAACCTGATCTGCTTCACCACTGGGCGCGGCTCGGCCTTTGGCTGCGTGCCCGCGCCGTCGCTGAAGTTCTCGACCAACACGGCGACCTGGAAGCGGCAGGAAGACGATATGGACCTGAACTGCGGCACCATCATCGAGGGCGAGGCCACCATCGAGGAACTGGGCGAGACCATCTTCCAGATGATGATCGACTGCGCCTCGGGCAAGAAGTCGAAAAGCGAGGAACTGGGCTACGGTCAGGACGAATTCGTGCCTTGGCAGATCGGCGTCGTTACCTGAACCGCCGGAAGGTGGCCGCGGGGCAACAGCCGCGCGGCCCGATTTCCGGCCCGTTGCAGGCCCGCATCCTGGCCGCGAAATTGGGGCCGACCTTCACCCGACGAGAACCCCATGCTGCGCGCCGCTTTCCTTGCCCTGTCCCTTCTGTCCGCTGTCCCCGTCTTGGCCGAACAGGCCGGTGGCTCGGGCCTGCCTGCCCCCGAGAACCGCAAGGAATGGATTCGCGCCGTGCAAAGCCGCGTCGAGGCCAATGCGTCCGCCAGGTTCTGGGCGCAGGGGCAGCGCGACTCGTCGATGAAGGACAAGACGGCCAAGATCCAGTTCATCGTGCATCCCGATGGCGGCATCGCCGATGTTGAAATGGTCGAGGCCAGCGCCGGGCTTTCGGAACAGGCCCGCAAGCGTCTGGTGGCGGCGATCGAGGATGTACCGCGCCTGCCCACCTTTACCCCGGACATGCAGCAGAAGCCGATCACGATCTTGCTGCCGCTGAACCTCGACTGACGCGCTGGCCGAACTGCAAAGCCGCGACCCATTCGGATCGCGGCTTTCTGGTCGGGCAGCGGGGAGGAGCCGCCCGTTCGGGCCGCACCGGGATCAGTCGGCGCGGGCCTCGCCCAGGCGCAGGCCGGCAGGTGCGGGGCGCAGCGTCGTGACAGGATGGACGGCGTCCATGTCCTCGCCGGCAAGGGCACGGTCCAGTGCCTCGCGGTCCAGCGCGCCTTCCCAGCGGCTGACGACGATCGTCGCGACCGCGTTGCCGATGAAGTTGGTCAGCGAGCGGCATTCCGACATGAAGCGGTCGACGCCAAGGATCAGCGCCATGCCGGCGACCGGGACCGTCGGCACGACCGACAGCGTCGCCGCCAGCGTGATGAATCCCGCCCCGGTCACGCCCGCCGCCCCTTTCGAGGACAGCATCGCGACCGCCAGCAGCAGAAGCTGCTGCGACAGCGTCAGATCGGCATTCGTCGCCTGGGCGATGAACAGGGCCGCCAGCGTCATGTAGATGTTGGTGCCGTCCAGGTTGAAGCTGTAGCCCGTGGGCACGACCAGCCCGACGACCGAACGCGAACACCCGGCCTTTTCCATCTTCTCCATCAGCGCGGGCAGCGCCGATTCCGAAGAAGAGGTGCCCAGCACCAGCAGCAGTTCGGTCTTGAGATAGGCGATCAGGCGGAAGATCGAGAAGCCGTTGGCAAGTCCGACCGCGCCCAGCACCACGATCACGAACAGGGCCGCGGTCAGGTAGAAGGTTCCGACCAGCGCCGCCAGGTTCACGACCGAGGCGATGCCGTACTTGCCGATGGTGAAGGCGAAGGCCCCGAAGGCGCCAACCGGCGCGGCCTTCATCAGGATGTCGACGACACGGAAGACCACCTGGCTCAGCGTCTCAAGCAGCGAGACGACGGGCTTGGCCTTTTCGCCGACCAGGATCATGCCGATCCCGAACAGGATCGCGATGAACAGGACCTGCAGGATGTTGCCGTCCACGAAGGCCGAGGCCATGGTCGACGGGATGATGTCCATGACGAAGCCGGTCAGCGTCGTTTCATGGGCCTTGGCGGCATAGGTGGTGACCTTGCTGGCATCCAGCGTCGCGGGGTCGATGTTCATGCCCGCGCCGGGATGGATCACGTTCGCGGTCACCAGACCCACGATCAGCGCCAGCGTCGAGAAGGTCAGGAAATAGGCGAACGACTTGCCCACCACGCGACCGACGCCCTTCAGCGAGCCCATGCCGGCAAGGCCGGTCACGATGGTCAGGAAGATGACCGGGGCGATGATCATCTTCACCAGCTTGATGAAGCCATCGCCCAGCGGCTTCAGCGCCTCGCCGGTTTCCGGATAGAAATGCCCGATCAGCGCGCCCGCGACGATGGCGAACAGGACCTGGACATAAAGATGACGATAGAAGGGTCGGGATGCGTGCGTGGTCGGCTGCGTCGACGTGTCGAGTTGCATTTGGCCTCCTCCAACCTGCAATGATGTGACTGTGACGGACATGCTACAGTTCTGTTCAGCGCCGCCCAAATTCGCGGCGCATGGCAGCAATGCGCTGATTTCATGGGGTTTTGGCGGGATGGCGTCGCCAATATTGTGTGGTTTTCCGCACAGTGGAAATGTGCTAGTGTGAAATTCCACACAAGCTTGGTCAGGTTTCCGGAATGGCGTCCGTCGGGAAGGCCCTTGATTCGAGAGCGCCGGGCGGCGTCCCCCGTTGGCTGTGGCTGCTGATTGCCCTGGTGCTGGCGGGCGTCCTGGCGAGCGGTTTTCGCATCGGCCAGCATGACGCGCTGAACGATCTGCGCCTTGCACAGGAGGTCGAGCTGCGCACGCGCGTGCAGGCGCTGGAAGGCGTGCTGTCGCGCCAGCGCGCGGTCGCGACAGTGCTGGCTGATGACGCGCTGGTGCGGGACGCCCTGGCGGACCCCTTGCCGGGGAACCGCGCCGCGGTCTCGTTGAAGTTCGACCGGCTGCGCGACCAGACCAACAGCTCGGTCATCTATCTGCTGGACCATCGCGGGGTGGCCATCGCGGCCTCGAACTGGGACGAAGCGACCAGCTTTGTCGGGCAAGACTACAGTTTCCGCGATTACTTCAGCGATGCACTGCTGCGCGGAGAGGCGACGCAGTTCGCGCAAGGCACGGTCAGCCATCGTCCCGGTCTGTATCTGTCCCATGACGTGGTCGGGCTGGCGGGCGGGCACCCCGATACCGCGACCGAGCCGCTGGGCGTGGTCGTGGTCAAGGTCGAATTCGACGCGCTGGAACGGAACTGGGCGGGGAATGCTGCACAGACCTTTGTCACCGACCCCTCGGGGCAGGTGATGCTGGCGGGTGATCCGGCGCTGCGCTTTCACCCGATGCCGAACGAAGGGGACGCGATCCGCACGACGCAGGCGGTGCCGGGGATCGACTGGACGATGACGATGGCCTCGTCCACGGGTGCAGCGCGCTATGCCGGGCTGCTGACGATGGGCGCGCTGGGTTTCGTCCTGACGCTGCTGGCCGTTCCCGTCGTGATCCTGATGCGCGCCCGCCGTCGCGCCGCGCGCGAGGCCGAGGCTGGACGCCGCTATCGCGTCGAGCTTGAACGCGCGGTCGAGGAACGCACTCGCGCCCTGACCGGAGAGATGCGCGAACGCCGTGCCGCCGAAGAGCACGTAGCCCGGCTTCAGGACGAGATGGTGCAGGCCAACAAGCTGGCCGCGCTGGGCCAGATCACCGCGGGCGTGGCGCATGAGGTGAACCAGCCGCTGGCCACCATCCGCCTGCTGGCCGAGAACGGGGCGGCGATGCTGCCCGAGGGGCAGGCCCCCGAGGTCGCGGGAAACCTTGCCGGCATCCAGCGCATGGCGCTGCGGATCGGACGCATCACCGAGCAGTTGCGCGGCTTTGCCCGCAAGGCCAGCGGCACCGTCGGTCCCGTCTCGCTGCGCGAGGCGCTGGAGGTCGCGGTGCTGATGACCGGCGCATCACATGCGGGGCGCGGCATCCCGGTGGACATGCCCGCCGTCGATCCCGGCCTGCTGGTCATGGCCGAGACGGTCCGGCTGGAGCAAATTCTGGTCAATCTGCTTCAGAACGCGCAAGAGGCATTGGCTGGCACGCAGGATCCCCGCATCCGGATCGGGGTCGAGGCGGCCGAAACCGTTCGTGTCACCGTCCGCGACAACGGTCCGGGCCTGACGCCCGAAACCGCGGCCCGCCTGTTCACGCCCTTTGCGACCAGCAAGCCGAACGGTCTGGGGCTGGGGCTGGTCATCTCGCAAGAGATCGCGCGGGATTTCGGCGGCGACCTGCGCGCGCTTCCCCCCGAACCGGGGCAGGGAGCCTGCTTCATTCTTGAACTTCAGGGGGCCATATGACCCAGACGATCCGGACGGTCCGGCTGGTCGACGACGACCCGGACCTGCTGATGGCGCTGTCCCAATCACTGAAGCTGGCTGGCTTCGCGGTCGAGCCGTTCGGCTCGGGGGCCGAGGCACTTATCGGGCTGGGACCAGATTACCCCGGCATCGTGCTCAGCGATGTCAGGATGCCGGGCATGGACGGGATGGACCTGTTCGGGCGGCTGAACGCGCTGGACCCCGACCTGCCGGTGATCCTGCTGACCGGCCATGCCGACGTGCCGATGGCGGTCGCCGCGTTGAAGCGCGGGGCCTATGACTTCCTGTCGAAGCCGGTGGGCACGGACCAGCTGGCCGCGGCGCTGAACCGCGCCTGCCAGTCCCGTGCGCTGGTGATCGAGAACCGTGCGCTGCGCCGCCAGCAACAGGAGGCGCTGGCCCAGGATACCCGGCTGATCGGCCACAGCGCGATCATGCAGAACCTGCGTGACAGCATCGAGAGGTTGGCGGCCGCGGGCGGTGACCTGCTGCTGGTCGGTCCCGGCGGCTCGGGCAAGGAAAGCGTCGCGCATGCCCTGCACCGGCAGGGGCCGCGCCGCGCCCGCGCCTTCGTGCATGTCGCCTGCGCCGCGCTGGACGAAACCCGGTTCGAGGCCGAGTTTCTGGGCCTCGAACCCTCGGGTCGGCAGGCGCGCAGCGCCGGGCGGCTGGAAAAGGCGCATCGCGGTACGCTTTACCTGGACGAGATCGACCTGCTGTCGCCCGGTCTTCAGGCGCGCCTGATGGGGCTGATCGAGGCGGGGGAGTTCTGGCCCGCGGGTGCGGCCGCGCCTCGGCCGCTGGACCTGTGCATCATCGCCTCGACCCGCCGCGATCTTCAGCCGCTGGTGCGCGAGGGGTTGTTCCGGGGCGATCTTTACTATCGCCTTGCAGGGGTAGTGCTGACCCTGCCGCCGCTGCGCGACCGGCGCGAGGATATCCCCGAACTCTTCCGCCATTTCCTGCTGGAGGCCTGCACGCGGCTGGACCTCGCGCCGCCGGTCATTCCCGCAGCCGTCTCGGCCCGGCTGGCCGCACATGACTGGCCCGGCAACCTGCGCGAATTGCGCCGCTTTGCCGAAGCTCACGCGCTGGGGATGACCGCGCCTGACCGGGTGGCCGAGCCTGCGCCGGAGGACGGGGGGCGGGGCCTGTCCGAAATGGTGGCCGAATATGAGGCCGACCTGATCCGCGAAGCCCTGCGGCTTGAGCAGGGCAATGCCAGCCGGGCGCTGGCCCGGCTGCGGCTGCCGCGCAAGACCTTTTACGACAAGCTGACGCGCCACGGCATCCGGCCTGCCGATTTCCGCGCCGGTGCCCCTGCCGAGGACTAGGCGGCGGCCTTTCGCCTTTGCCCCATGCGGATGGCTTGGCCCGGGGCGTCCGACGCGGTATGACACCCCCTGATCCAAGGGGAGCCGAGCGAATGGACGCGACCGACCGTATTGCGCGCAGGATTGCCAGTGAAATCAATGCCTCGGCCCAGCAGGTCACGGCAGCGGCGGGGCTGCTTGACGGCGGCGCGACCGTGCCCTTCGTCGCTCGCTATCGCAAGGAGGTGACGGGCGGGCTGGACGACACGCAATTGCGCACCCTGTCCGAGCGCCTGGCCTATTTGCGCGAGCTTGAGGCGCGCCGGAAGGCGATCCTGGAATCGATCGAGGCGCAGGGCAAGATGACTCCCGATCTGGCCCGTGCCGTTTCCGGGGCGGAAACCAAGGCGACGCTTGAGGATATCTATCTGCCCTTCAAGCCCAAGCGCCGCACCAAGGCGATGATCGCGCGCGAAAACGGACTGGAGCCGCTGCTGCGTGCGATCCAGGACAATCGCAGCGCCAACCCCGAGGCGCTGGCGGCCGGTTATCTGACCGAGAACGTGGCCGACCTGAAAGCCGCGCTGGACGGTGCGCGCGACATTCTGGTCGAGGAACTGTCCGAGAATGCCGATCTGCTGGGCCGTCTGCGCCAGTTCATGCAGGCGGATGGCCGGATCAGCGCCCGCGTCGTCGCGGGCAAGGAACAGGACGGCGCGAAGTTCAGCGATTATTTCGATCATGCGGAAAAGTGGTCCGCGATCCCCGGCCACCGCGCGCTTGCGATCCTGCGCGCCGCCAAGGAAGAAATCCTGACCATCGAGATCGCGCCCGAGGACGAGACCGGCACCGCGCGCGCCGAAGGCATCGTTGCCGCCGCCCTTGGCCGGTTGGGCGACGGGCCGGGCGACCAGTGGCTTCGCAAGGTCGCGGGCTGGACCTGGCGGGTCAGACTGTCGAATACGATGTATGTCGACCTGCTGACGGAATTGCGCACCCGTGCCCATGCCGATGCCATCCGCGTCTTTGCCCGCAACCTCAAGGACTTGCTGCTGGCCTCGCCCGCGGGGCCGCGTCCCACCATCGGGCTGGATCCGGGCATCCGCACCGGGGTGAAGCTTGCCGCGGTCGACGCGACCGGGAAAGTCGTGGAAACCGCGACGCTTTACCCTTTCCAGCCCAAGAACGACCTGCGCGGGGCCGAGGCCGCGCTGGCCGCCGCCATCGTGCGGCACAAGATCGAACTGATCGCCATCGGCAACGGAACCGCCAGCCGCGAGACCGAACGCATGGTGGTCGACGTGCTGAAGCGCCTTCCCGCGGGGGTGAAGGCCCCGGTCAAGGTCATCGTCAGCGAGGCAGGGGCCTCGGTCTATTCGGCGTCGGAACTGGCGGCGAAGGAGTTTCCCGACCTTGACGTGTCGCTGCGGGGCGCCGTCTCGATCGCGCGCCGCCTGCAGGATCCGCTGGCCGAACTGGTCAAGGTGCCGCCGGAATCGATCGGCGTCGGCCAGTATCAGCACGACGTGGACCAGCGCCAATTGACGAAAACGTTGGAGGCCGTGGTCGAGGACGCGGTGAACGCCGTCGGCGTCGACCTGAACACGGCGTCCGCTCCGCTGCTGGCGCATGTCGCCGGGCTGGGTCCGTCGCTGGCCCAGAACATCGTCGCCCACCGCGATGCCGAGGGGGCCTTTGCCTCGCGCGCGGCGCTGAAGAAGGTGACCGGCCTTGGTCCCCGCGCGTTCGAACAATGCGCGGGCTTCCTGCGCATCCGCGACGGGAAAGAGCCGCTTGATGCCTCGTCGGTCCACCCCGAGGCTTACGGTGTCGCGCGCCGGATCGTCGCCGCCTGCGGACGCGACATTCGCCAGATCATGGGGGACGGGACCGCGCTGAAGGGCGTCCGGGCGGAACAGTTCGTCGATGACAGCTTTGGCCTTCCCACCATCCGCGACATCCTGTCCGAGCTGGAAAAGCCCGGCCGCGACCCACGTCCCAGCTTTGTCACGGCAAGCTTTGCCGAGGGGGTCGAGGACATCAAGGACCTGACGCCCGGCATGGTTCTGGAAGGCACCGTGACCAACGTCGCGGCCTTCGGCGCTTTCGTCGATATCGGCGTGCATCAGGACGGGCTTGTCCATATCAGCCAGTTGGCCGACCGCTTCGTGAAGGACCCGAACGAGGTGGTGAAGGTCGGCGACGTGGTGAAGGTCCGCGTGACCGAGGTGGACGTGCCCCGCAAGCGCATCGGCCTGACCATGCGCAAGGATGGCGGCGCCAGCGCCCGCGACGCCCAGGCGGAGCGCGGCCCGAAATCGCCGCAACAGCCCGTGCGCGGCCCGAAATCGGCCCGGCCCGCTGCGCCCGAAACGCCGGGCGCATTGGGGGCGGCCCTGATGAACGCGCTGCGGAAACCCTAAAGCGTCAGCAGCGCGGCGCGGAAGTCGGGGTCCGAAAGCACCACCTCTTGCGCGCCAAGTGCGGCTGCCCGCGCCAGCGCGCGCGATGTCTGGACTTGTGCGAACTCGACCGCATCGGTCAGCGCGCGCCCGCACGCCAGCGCCGCGATAATCAGCCCCGCGAACAGGTCACCCGTGCCCGCCATTGCCACCGGCAGGCGCGGCACCGGATGGCGGCTGATCCCCGACGGTCCCAGGATGACGCTTTCCAGCATCCCACCGGCGGTCTCGGTCAGGTGGCAACCGGTGGCGATCAGATGCGCGCCCGGTGCCATCCCCAGCGCCGCTGCTGCGCGGGGCAGATCGGCAAGTGCGGTGATCGGCTGTCCGGTCAGATAGGCGATCTCGAACGGGTTGGGCGAGGCGATGTCAGCCAGGGGCAGCAACTCGTCGCGCAGGATGGTGGCGATCGTTTCGGGCACATACAGGCCCGGCGCATCATCCCCCATCACCGGATCGCAAAAATAGATCAGATCCGGGTTTTCCTGCTTGGCCCGCTGAACGAAGCCCGCAACCTGCCGTGCCACCTCGACCGACCCGATATAGCCGGTGACGACATGGGACGCGCGCGCTGGCAGGCCGCGTTCCCAGACACCTTGCAGAAGATCGGCGAAGAAATCGGCGGGCATCGCCCGGCCGCGCAGGGTGGGATAATCCGGCGTATTCGAAAAGACGACGGTGGGAACCTGCGCGACCTCCAGCCCGGCGGCCTGCATCGGGAAGACGGCGGCCGAATTCCCGACATGGCCCATGACCACCTGGCTTTGGATCGAGATGACAAGAGGCGGTCTCATGCGCGACCCTCCAGGCTGCCGTTCAGGCGGGGGGTCCAATCCTCGACCCGCCCGCTTTCCAGACGGTTGCGCGCGTAAAGCCGCCATTTCTCGGCCAGCACCTCCAGCGCCGCGATGTTCTTCAACTCTTCGGCGTTCAAGCGGTCGACATAGAAGGCATGCCAGATGCGGTGCAGGGTCCAGTCGGGCGCCGCCCGGTCGACAAGGACGATGGTGTCGCCCGGCGCGACCGTTCCGGGTTCCAGAACGCGGTAATACCAGCCGGTGCGTCCGGTCTCCTGCACGCGGCGCGCCATGTCGGGGATGGCGAAGCGGTGGGTCAGCTTCCAGCAGGGCTGCCGCCCCTGGCTGACCTGAACCAGTGCGCTGCCCATGCGGAAGATGTCGCCGACCGCGACGGACGCTTCGGTCAGGTCGAGGGTCGAGATGTTCTCGCCGAAGGCCCCCGGCGCGTCCAGCAGCGGCAGCAGGCCCAGATCGGCCCGCCACGCTTCGTAATGGTCGCGCGGGTAATGATGCACCGCCTTTTCCGGCCCGCCATGCACCCGCAGGTCTGCCTGCTCATCGTCTGCGAATCCGGTCGGTCCCAGCAGGCGCGGCCCGCTTACCGGGCGCTTGTCGATGGCGCTGGTCCGCTGGCCGCCGCCGAGGGGCGCGACCCGCCCGGTCAGAAGGGTGATGCTGGTCATGACTGGCTCCGGATTCTGGCGGCAAAGACTAGCCGTTCCGCGACGGCCCACAAGCCGCGAAAGAAAGACGCCCGCCGTTCCGGGCGGGCGTCGGGGGATGCAGCCTCAGGCTCAGAAGTCCCAGTCTTCGTCCTCGGTCGCGACGGCCTTGCCGATCACATAGGACGAGCCCGAGCCGCTGAAGAAGTCGTGGTTCTCGCTGTCCGGCGACAGCGCCGCCATGATCGCGGGATTGACCTCGCAGGCGGCCGGCGGGAACAGGGCCTCATAGCCGAGGTTCTGCAGCGCCTTGTTCGCGTTGTAATGCAGGAAGGCCTTCACATCCTCGGTCAGCCCGATTCCGTCATAAAGCTCGGCGGTGTATTTCTGCTCGATGTCGTAAAGATCGAACATCAGCGAAAAGGCGAAATCCTTCAGCTCCTGCTGCTTTTCAGCCGAAAGCTTCTCGGCCGCGCGCTGGAACTTGTAGCCGATGTAATAGCCATGCACCGCCTCGTCACGAATGATCAGGCGGATCAGGTCGGCGGTATTGGTCAGCTTCGCGCGGCTCGACCAGTACATTGGCAGGTAGAAGCCGGAATAGAACAGGAAGCTTTCCAGAAAGACGCTGGCGATCTTGCGCTTCAGCGGGTCCGATCCGGCCTTGTACTCCTCAAGGATCAGCCGCGCCTTGGCTTGCAGATGCGGGTTCTCCTCGGACCAGCGGAATGCCTCGTCGACCTCCTTGGTCAGGCACAGCGTCGAGAAGATCGACGAATAGCTGCGCGCATGGACCGCCTCCATGAACGAGATGTTCGAGAGCACCGCCTCTTCATGCGGGGTCTGCGCATCGGGCATCATCGAGGGTGCGCCCACGGTGTTCTGCACGGTGTCCAGCAGCGTGAGCCCGGTAAAGACGCGGATCGTCAGTTCACGCTCGGCCGGGCGCAGCGTCGCCCAGCTTTGCACGTCATTCGACAGCGGCACCTTCTCGGGCAGCCAGAAGTTCACGGTCAGGCGGTTCCAGACCTCAAGGTCTTTTTCATCCTCAAGACGGTTCCAGTTGATGGCGCGCAGCGGCGTCCGCGTGGCTACATGGTCTTTCATCGAAAGCCCCTTCATCGTTTTCCAAATACCCTACGGGGGTCCGGGGGTGTAAAACCCCCGGCAGCGGCGCGGATCAGAGCGTGCAGGAGACGCAGCCCTGGACCTCGGTTCCTTCCAGCGCGGTCTGGCGCAGCCGGATGTAATAGATCGTCTTGATGCCTTTCTTCCAGGCGTAGATCTGGGCGCGGTTGATGTCGCGCGTCGTGGCCTCGGCCGGGAAGAACAGCGTCAGGCTCAGGCCCTGGTCGACATGCTCGGTCGCCGCCGCATAGGTGTCGATGATCGCATCCGGCCCGATCTCATAGGCGTCGCGGTAGTATTCGATGTTCTCGTTCGACATGAAGGCGGCGGGGTAATAGACGCGACCGATCTTGCCTTCCTTGCGGATCTCGATCTTGGCGACGATCGGGTGGATCGAGCTGGTCGAGTTGTTGATATAGCTGATCGAACCGGTCGGCGGCACCGCCTGAAGGTTGCGGTTGTAAAGCCCGGTCGCCATCACTTCGGCTTTCAGCGCGGCCCAATCCTCGCGGGTCGGCAGGGTCATGCCTTCGAAGACGCGGGCGACATCGGCCATGGTCGGCAGCCAGTCACGTTCGGTATATTTGTCGAAGAAGCTGCCATCGGCGTATTTCGACTTCTCGAAATCCTTGAAGGTCGCGCCTTTCTCGCGCGCCAGCAGGTTCGACGCCCGGATCGCGTGATAGGCGACGGCGGCGAAATAGACCGAGGTGAACTCGACCCCCTCGGGCGAACCGTAATGGATGCGCTCGCGGGCCAGGAAGCCGTGCAGGTTCATCTGGCCAAGACCGACGGCATGGGCCTCGTCATTGCCGCGCCGGATCGAGGGCACCGAGTCGATCGAGGACATTTCCGAAACCGCGGTCAGCGATCGGATCGCGGCCTCGACGGTCGCGCCGAAGTCCGGGCCGTCCATGGTCGCCGCGATGTTCAGCGAGCCGAGGTTGCACGAGATGTCTGTCCCCATGCGGGAATAGCTGAGATCCTCGTTGAACTCGCTGGCCTCGTTCACCTGCAGGATCTCGCTGCACAGGTTCGACATGGTGATGCGGCCGTGGACCGGGTTCGCCTTGTTCACCGTGTCCTCGAACATGATGTAGGGATAGCCCGATTCAAACTGGATCTCGGCCAGCGTCTGGAAGAACGCGCGGGCGTTGATCTTTTTCTTCTTGATGCGCTTGTCATCGACCATCTCGGCGTATTTCTCGGTGACCGAGATCTCCGAGAAGGGCACGCCATAGACTTTTTCCACGTCATGCGGCGAGAACAGGTACATGTCCTCGTTCTTCTTCGCGAGCTCGAAGGTCACGTCGGGAATGACGACGCCCAAGGACAGCGTCTTGATGCGGATCTTTTCGTCCGCATTCTCGCGCTTGGTATCCAGGAAGCGCAGGATGTCGGGATGGTGTGCGTTCAGATAGACCGCGCCCGCGCCCTGTCGCGCGCCAAGCTGGTTGGCGTAGCTGAAGGAATCTTCCAGCAGCTTCATCACTGGGATCACGCCCGAGGACTGGTTCTCGATCCCCTTGATCGGCGCACCCGCCTCGCGCAGGTTCGTCAGCATCAGGGCGACGCCGCCGCCGCGCTTCGACAGTTGCAGGGCCGAGTTGATCGAGCGCCCGATCGATTCCATGTTGTCTTCAAGGCGCAGCAGGAAGCACGAGATCAGCTCGCCCCGCGACTTCTTGCCCGCGTTCAGGAAGGTCGGCGTCGCGGGCTGGAAGCGGCCGGACAGCATCTCCTCCATGAAGCGCATGGCCAGCGCCTCGTCGCCGCGCGCCAGCGCCAGCGAGACCATCACGACGCGGTCCTCGTAACGCTCAAGATAGCGCTGACCGTCGCGGGTCTTCAGCGTATAGCTGGTGTAATACTTGAACGCGCCCAGGAAGGTGGGGAAGCGGAACTTGCGCTTGTAGGCGGCATCCCAGATCGCGCGCTGGAAGTTCTTGGAATACTGGTCCAGCACCTCGGGTTCGTAATAACCCTCTTCGACCAGGTAATCGAGCTTCTCGTCCAGCGAATGGAAGAAGACGGTGTTCTGGTTCACATGCTGCAGGAAATACTGATGCGCCGCCTTGCGGTCGGCGTCAAAGCGGATGCGACCCTCAGTGTCGTAAAGGTTCAGCATCGCGTTCAGCGCGTGATAGTCCAGCTCGGCCTTTACGCCATCGTCAAGCATTCTGTCCCCCAGAATTTGTTGAGCCCCGCATCGACGCGGGCAATATCTTCGTCATTTCCCGCAAGCTCGAAACGATAGAGCACGGGCACCTTGCACTTGTCCGCGATCACCCGCCCTGCCAAGGCAAAGGTCGCGCCGAAATTCCGGTTTCCGGCGGCGATGACGCCGCGCAGCAGGGACCGGCGGCCCGCATCGTTCAGGAAGTGGATCACCTGCTTGGGCACTGCGCCCCGGCCTTCACCATCGGCATAGGTCGGGCAGATCAGCACGAAGGGCAGGTCGGGCGCGGGCATCGCGTCCTTGGGCGAGATCGGGATGCGGCCGGCTGGCAGGCCAAGCCGCGTCACGAAGCGCGCCGTGTTCCCCGAAGCCGAGGAGAAATAGACAAGCCCGCCCATCGGTCCGGATCAGGAAAGACGGCCGATCATGTCCGGGCGGAAGCCCGCCCAGTGCTCTTCGCCGGCGATCACGACCGGAGCCTGGCGATAGCCGAGCGAGGTGACCAGCTGCATGGCCGCGTCATCCTCGGTCAGGTCCACGATATCGTAGGCCAGCCCCCGCGCATCGAGCGCGCGCGTCGTCGCGGTGCATTGCACGCAGGCGGGCTTGGAATAGACAGTGATGCTCATTGCCTGTGGTCCTTTTCTCATACTCTTTTGTCTCGGTCCGCGCGCAGCGGCGACAGCCAGTCATCCCGCGTAAAATTCACGCAGGAACCTGCAAATCACCAACCACCTACAGTTGCATTTCGAGCCGGTAAGCCGACCGGAAACTGATCCGGTTCGACTCGTGCCGCAAGCGCGTTCACCCAGTATATAGAGACACGCTTTGCTTCGCTACCCATATGTTGTGGTCCAAACAAAGAACGCCGGGTTTCGCGAGTCGCGTGGCAAAGATGCAATTGTCAACCGTCAGGTTGCGGGGTTGGTCCTGTTTCTGATGGTGGTTGTATTGCCCCAAGGGGCGCGGGGGGCCGCTTCTAGCCCCGCCGATTTCGGGCGTCCACCTTAAAAATCGCGGGGGAAGCGACGCTCCAGATCCGCGACCTGTTCGGGGGTCAGCGGGCGAGTCCGCATTCCCCGCAACGCCAGGAACAGCTTTGCTGTCTCTTCAAGCTCTTCGGTCGCATAGACGGCGTCCTCAAGCGATTTTCCCGCCACCACCGGCCCGTGGTTCGCCAGCAACACGGCGTGATGATCCGAGGCCATTTCCTCGACCGCGCGTGCAAGATCCAGATCTCCGGGCGCGAAATAGGGGATCAGCGGCAGGCGGCCGACTCGCATCACGTAATAGGCGGTCAGGGGCGGCAGCACGTCGCGGTGGTCGATGTCATGCATGCAGCTGACCGCGACGGAATGGGTCGAATGCAGGTGCACGATCGCCCCTGCGCGCGGGCGGCGGCCATACATCGCCATGTGCAGGAAGCTTTCCTTGGTCGGCTTGTCGCCCGACAGCAGATTTCCCGCCAGATCCAGCCGCGAGATCCGCGCCGGGTCGATGGCCCCCATGCTGGAACCGGTCGGTGTCATCAACCAGCCATCTTCAAGTCTGACCGAGATATTGCCCGAGGAACCGAAGGTAAGGCCCCGGTCGAACAGGGATTTCGCAAGCCGCGCGATGTCTTCGCGCTGTTTCGATTCAGTCATCCAGCATCTCCAGCGCCTGGGTGAACATCTCGGGGCCGCCGAAATTCCCGGATTTCAGGCACAGGGCCAGTTCGCGGTCCCCGACCGTCGCGCCACACCA
>Ga0160446_100271_pt1 | contig 31741 bp, 19 predicted proteins | sample HID1973I_E1MG_FD_108200 | JGI IMG/M metagenome (GOLD analysis project Ga0160446, IMG submission 108200) | Enriched mosquito-associated microbial communities from UW Madison campus, WI, USA - HID1973I_E1 MG | ecosystem: Host-associated > Arthropoda: Insects > Digestive system > Unclassified ...
CCATGCCCGATTCCCCACGCCGGGCGAGGGGAATCCTCGCCGGTCTCGGCGGTCTGGTCGGCCTCAGCGCGCTCACCGGCGTGCTCGTCGCCGTCACCGTGACTCCCGCGGTCGCCCTCTCCAGCTCCGCCGCGAGCCAGGCGATCACGCTGTTCGACGACCTGCCGAGCACGCTCGAGATCGACCAGCTCATGCTGCCCAGCAACTTCTACGCCACCGACCCCGACACCGGGCAGCCGGTCCTGCTCGCGAAGTTCCTCGAGCAGGACCGCACGCCCGTCACCTACGACCAGGTCGCCTCGGTCATGTACGACGCGATCCTCTCGAGCGAAGACCCGCGCTACTACGACCACGGCGGCGTCGACGCCATCGGCACCGCCCGCGCCGTGCTCTCGAACCTCGCCGGCGGCGGCGAGACGCAGGGCGGCTCGACGATCAGCCAGCAGTACGTCAAGAACGTGCTGGTGCAGCAGTGCGAGGCGACCGCGAAGACGTCCGACGAGAAGTACGCGTGCTGGTCGGACGCGACGACCTCCAGCGGCGCCGAGGGCATCGAGCGCAAGCTGCAGGAGATGCGGTACGCGATCGCGCTGGAGCAGAAGTACTCGAAGGACGAGATCCTCCTCGGCTACCTCAACATCGCGAACTTCGGCGGCACCACGTACGGCATCGAGTCGGCGGCGCGGTATTACTTCGGCACGACGGCTGCGAACCTCACGCTCGGGCAGGCGGCGGCGCTCGCCGGCATGGTGCAGAACCCCAACAGCTATCGCATCGACCGCGCGGACGGCTCGATCACGACCTCCGACGGCACGAAGCTGAACAAGGCGCCCGACGGCTCGGTCGACGATGTGCAGGGCAATGAACTCGCGGCGCTCGACTCGCTGCTGGCCGACGGCACCATCACGCAGGAGCAGTATGTCGCCGCGGCCGACGGCTACACCTCGACCAAGGGGCGCCAGCTGTACGTGCTCAGCCGGATGCTCGCCGACAAGAAGATCACGCACGACCAGTACGTGGCCGCCGCGATCGAGCCGATCGCCCCGACGATCACACCGACCGCGACCGGGTGCGCCGCGGCCGGCGGAGCCGCCTACTTCTGCCAGTACGTGAAAGACACGATCCTGAACGACCCGGCGTTCGGCGAGACGAAGGCCGACCGCCTGCAGACGCTGCAGCGGGGCGGACTCAACGTCTACACGACGCTCGACTCGCGCCTGCAGTCCGCCGCCGAGCAGGCCATGACGACCTACGCGCCGCCTTCGGCCGAGATGCCGACAGCCAAGGGCGCGGCCACCGGCCGGTTCGGATCGACGACGGTCAGCATCGAGGCCGCGACCGGCCGCATCCTCTCGATCGCCCAGAACACGACCTTCACCGAGGATGCCGCCCTCGACGATGACCCCGCGTACTCGTCGCTCGTGTTCGCCGGCGACCTCGCGACCGGCGGGTCGACCGGCTTCAACGCAGGCTCGACGTTCAAGCTGTTCACCCTGCTGGACTGGCTCGAGAAGGGGCACTCGCTGAACGAGTCGCTCGACGGCCGCCTGCGCGTCTTCGATCACCTCACCACGTGCGATGGCGACTGGACGAACAACTCGAAGACCCTGGTCAACAACTTCGGCAAGGCGGCGGGCAGAGTCGGCACGCCGCTGCAATTCACCGCCAGCTCGCTGAACACCGGCTACTTCGCGATGGCCGAGAAGCTCGACCTGTGCGACATCGAGAAGGTCGCGAGCCGCCTCGGCGTCACGCTGGGCGACGGCACGCCCATCACGATGAAGAACCTCAACTCGATCATCGGCACCGCCGCCGTCTCACCCATCGCCATGGCCGCCGCGTACGCGACCGTCGCGAACGGCGGGACCTACTGCGAGCCGACGGCGATCGACCGGGTGACGGATGCCGACGGCAACGAGGTCGCGGGGCTGGAGCACTCGTGCACCACTGCCCTGGAGCCCGAGATCGCCGCCACCGCCGCCTACGCGCTGCAGGGCGTGATGGCCTCGGGCGGAAGCGGCACGCAGGGCAACCCCTGGGATGGCACGCCCGTGCTCGGCAAGACCGGCACCCACGAGGCCTGGCAGACGTGGCTCATCGAGTCGAGCAGCAAGGTGACGTCCGCGACCTGGGCGGGCAACGCCGACGGCTTCGGCGACGTGTTCAACACGTGGCACGACGGCACGCGGCTGTCCGACATCCGCTACCGCATCGGCAAGGCCGTGCAATCGGCCGCGAACGACGCGTACGGCGGCGACGCCTTTCCGAGCCCCGCTGCCGACCTCGTCAAGACGGTGCAGGTCACGCTTCCCGACGTCACCGGCCTGAGCGTCGCCGACGCGCAGAGCCGTCTCGAAGCGGCAGGCTTCACCGTGAGCGTCGGCGACGCCGTCGACTCCGATGCCGCGGCCGGGCTCGTCGCCACGCAGGACCCCGGCGCGGGCCGAGTGACTGCCGGCACGACGGTCACGCTGCATCCCAGCACCGGCACGCCCGTCGCCACTCCGGGCGACGACAGTGACGACACCGGCGGCATGGGTGACGGCGGAGGAGCCGGCGGCACCGGGAACGGCACCGACCACGGCACAGGCGGCTGAACAGCGGATGAGTGGATGCCGCGGGGCGCGGCATCCACTCATCCGAGGTCGCGCGCCTACTTCAGCGCGTCGTACAGGTCCTGCTCCATCTGGAGGTACTGCGTGAGCCCCAGACCGTCGAGGTCGCTCAGATACGACTGCCAGGCGCCGTCGTCGTCGATGTCACGCTGACCGGTGACGAACTCGGCCTGCGCCTGGGTGACGTAGTTCGCGATGTTCGTCTGCAGGTCGGCGAGCTCGGCCGACGTCTCGTCGTCGGGCCACAGCTTCTCGGCCGGGAACAGGATGCTCTCGTCGGGCTGGTACGGCTCGTACAGCTGCGTCGCCTGCAGCAGGCGGCGCTCATAGCCGTCCGTCGTGTAGATCTCCTCCGGGAACACCTGCGAGTTGCGGAACTCCAGCGAGTCCCAGTACTGGCCCATCGAGCGCCACGCCGCGTTCGACGTCTCGTCGTACGTCAGCGGGCGGAACGTCGGATCGAGCTCCGGGTCGAGGGCGACATCTCCCGGCTCCGCCGGAACCCACGCCTCACCCTCGGGACCCATCGCGGCGCGCTTCGTGCCGTCGTCCGTGACGATGTAGTCGATGAGCTTGATCGCCTTGACGCGCTCGTCCTCGGTCGACTTGTTGGTCAGCGCGAACATGCCGAGCGGGTTGACCGGCGACTTCCACGTGGCCAGCTGTGTGCCGTCGGGGCCGGCGACCGGGGCGATCGCGTCGTAGTGGGTGTCGCGACCGTCCGGCGAGTCGGCCGTGACGAACTCGTAAGGGTGCAGCACCGCGGCAGAGCCGAGGATCTCCGCGCCGGCATTGTCGCCCAGCGCCTTGAGCGCGTCGCCGTTCTGGGTGAACGACGCCTTGTCGAGCAGACCTTCCGATGCCAGGGACTCGAGGTACTTCAGGCCCTCCCGCCACGCGTCGGATGTCGCCGCGAGGGTGACCTTGCCGCCGTCCATCACCATCGGCGGCGGACTCGTCGGGCCTCCCACGGGGGCGTACGTGAACGCGTTCATGAAGAAGTTCATGATCGGCTCGGACGCCGAAGCGCTCAGCGGCACCTCGTCGGCCTGACCGTTGCCGTTCGGGTCATCGTCCTTGAACGCGCGCAGCACGTTGCGGAGCTCTTCGGTGGTCGTGGGCGCCTTCAGACCGAGCTTGTCGAGCCAGGTCGTGTTCATCCACAGCTTCGACGGGAAGCTGCAGTGGAAGCACTCGCTCCACTGCGTGATCGCGTAGATGTGGCCGTCGGGAGCCGTGACCGACTGCTTCCAGTCCGGCTTCTCCTCGAAGCGCTCCTTGAGGTTCGGCGCGTACTCGTCGATGAGGTCGTCGAGCGGCACGAGCACGCCCTGCTGGCCGTACTTGAGGATCTCGCTGCGTGAGAAGGCGTCGACCCACGGCACGAGGAAGTACGCGTCGGGGTAGTCGCCGCTCGCGAGCGAGACCTGACGCTTCTCGCCCGCCACGCTCCCGTCGTACGTGGTGGTCTGCCAGTCGAAGTCGATGTCGAACTTCTTCTCGACCTCCTGGGTGAACAGGTTGTCCTTGAGGGAGCCGTTGTCGCCCTGCGGACCGAACGCGACGAGCTTGCCGTTGTCGTCGTCGGCCGCAGGCGTGCACGCGGCCATCGCGACCGTCATCGCCAGGACGGCGCCGACGGCGGCGACGCCTCGGATCATGCTGTGTTTCATTGCCGGAATCTCCTTTGCCCGGGTCATTGCGGTGGTGGGTCTGTGGGAGGGGTCGGTCGGGTCAGCCCTTGACGGCGCCGACCATGATCCCCTTGTTGAAGTACTTCGCGACGAACGGATAGACGACGAGCATCGGCACGGTCGCGATGACGACGGTCGAGTACTTCAGCAGGTCGGCCAGTTCACGGCGCCGCAGCTGCTCGGTGACGTTGCCGCCGCCCGCACCGGTGTCGTTGAGGATCAGGAGTCCCCGCAGCACGAGCTGCAGCGGCTGCAGGTCGGCATTGCGCAGGTACATCAGCGCGTCGAAGTAGGAGTTCCACTGCATGATCGCGTACATGAGCGCGATCACCGCGATGAGCGGCTTCGCCAGCGGCAGCACGATGGTCCACAGGATGCGCAGCTCGCTCGCGCCGTCCAGCTGCGCGGCCTCGTACACCTCATCGGGGATCGACGAGCGGAAGAACACCATCGCGATGATCACCTGCCACACCCCGATCGCGTTCGGCAGCAGCATCGACCAGCGGGTGTCGAGCATTCCGAGGGACTGCACGACGAGGTACATCGGGATGACGCCACCGCTGAAGAGCATCGTGAACACGACGCCGCCGGTGAGGACCTTGCGGCCGAACAGGTTCTGACGAGACAGCGGGTAGGCGATCGCGACGGTGCCCGCCACGCTGATCAGCGTGCCGACCACGGTGTAGAACACCGAGTTGGCGAAGCCGCGCACGATCGCCGGATTGCCCAGTGCCTCCGCGTAGCCGCGGAGGGTGATGTCGACCGGCCAGAACAGCACCTGGCCCGACGACACCGCCCGCGGGCTCGATAGCGAGCTCGCGACGATGTTCAAGAGTGGCAGCAGGACCACCAGCAGGAAGATCCCGAGCAGCACGTACGCCACGATCACGAACGCGCGGTCGGTCTTGGTCTCTTTGACCTTGACGCCGAGGTACGGCGAGCGCCGACGATTGCGGTTGCGTCCGGGCACGACCACGGCGGCCGTCGCGGCCTCTTCGGCGAGGAACGCCTCGTTCTTGATGACAGTGCTCACCACAACCCATTTCCTGTGACGCGCTTGGACACGGAGTTCACGACGAGCAGCAGCACGAGGCTGATCACCGCGTTGAAGAGGCCGATCGTCGCGCCGAGACTGAAGTTCGCGTTGAGGATGCCCGTCTTGTAGACGTACGTGGGGATGATCTCGGAGGTCGACAGATTGAGCGGATTCTGCAGCAGGAACGCCTTCTCGAACCCGATGGCCATGATGTTGCCGACGCCCAGGATGAGGATGATCGTCGCGGTCGGCATGAGTGCCGGCAGATCTACGTGCCGGATCTTCTGCAGGCGGGACGCGCCGTCGATCTTGGCCGCCTCGTACAGCGAGACGTCGACCGAGGAGAGTGCGGCGAGGTAGATGACCGCCGAATACCCCGTCGTCGTCCACAGGTCGGTCGCGACGTAGATGTGCCGGAAGAAGTCGGCGTCGGCCAGCAGGTCGATCTGACCCGCGCCGAAGAAGCTGAGCGTGCGCCCCAGCAGCCCGACGCGCGGGGACAGCAGCAGGATCGTCATCGACACGACGACCACCGTGGAGATGAAGTACGGCGCGTAGGTCACCAGCTGCACCGTGCGCTTGAAGAAGCGCAGGCGCACCTCGTTGAGCGCCAGAGCCAGGATGATCGGCAGCGGAAGGCTCGCGATCAGCGTGTAGGCCGCGAGGATGAACGTGTTGCCGACCAGACGGGGGAAGACCGGGTTGCGGAACAGCCGCTCGAAGTTGTCGAACCCGACCCACGGGCTCCCCCACACGCCGTCGATCGGGTTGTAGTTCTTGAACGCGATCACTGCGTTGGCCATCGGCACGTAGCGGAACACGATGAACCACACGATCGGCAGCAGCAGCAGCAGGTAGAGCTGCCAATACCGTCGCAGGCTGCGGGCGAATCTGACGCGATTCGTCACCCGCCGCGGCTGCTCGCTCACCGCCTCGACGGGCGGCGCTTGCTCGACACTGAGCTTCATCTGGGTCCTCCAGGGAGTTACTTTACGTCGTAATATTATGTTGTCGATCTCGATTCCGCTACCGATTGATCCGATGTCTTTTGCAGACATCACCTCGGAACCCTCTCAAGGAGGCGTGGAGTGACCGCTCTCTTCGACGTGCGCGACTTCGACTGGAGGCCTGGCGCAGACGACGCCGGGCCCGCCCTGCAGGCGGCGATCGACGCCGTGCGCACCGCGTCGGGGGACGCACGGCTCCTCCTGCCGCCGGGCGATCATCACGTGTGGCCAGAGACCTCGATCCACCGCGAGCTGTTCATCTCGAACACCGTCGGAATCGACCCGCGATACGCGACGAAGTCCATCGGGATGCTGCTCGAAGGCGTCCGCGACGTCACCGTCGCCGCGGACGGCGCCCGGCTGATCGTCCACGGCCGGCAGAGCGCGCTCGCGGTGATCGACAGCGGCGCGGTCCTCGTGGAGGGTCTCGAGGTGGACTGGGCGGTGCCCACCGCCATCGACGTCACGGTGGTGGATGCCGGAGTCGACGCCGGCCGCGCCTGGCGCGTGCTCACCGTCCCCGCACAGAACCCGTTCCGCATCGACGGCACCGACATCGTGTGGGAGTCGGAGCGCTCGCCGTTCACCGGCGAGCTGTACTGGTCGGGCCGCAACGCGCTTGCCTACAGCCAGGTGTGGGACCCGGCGTCGGGACGGGTCAGGCGCGCCCGGTGCCCGCTGTTCGACGACGTCGCCGGAATCGACCGCCTGGATGCCCGGACCCTGCGGATCTCGTACGCGACGGCATCCCCTCCCGACGATCTCGGGCTCGTCTATCAGCTGCGCGAGACCGACCGCGACCACCCGGGCATGCTCGTCCTCGACAGCGCGCAGGTCGAGCTGCGCCGGCTGCGCGTCCGCTACCTGCACGGATTCGGGCTGGTCGCGCAGAACAGCACCGACCTCACGCTCGACGGCGTCGTGTTCCGCGCGCCGGAGGGCGGCGGGCGCGTGACCGCTGGTTTCGCGGACTTCGTACAGTGCTCGGGCATGCGGGGCAGAGTCGACATCCGCGGATGCGAGTTCGACGGTCCGCACGACGATCCGATCAACGTCCACGGCACGTATCTCGCTGTGGTCGAGGCCGAGGCGCACGCCCTCACGCTCGCGTACCGCCACGATCAGACGGCGGGGTTCCCCTCCTTCGCGGCGGGTGAGCGGATCGAGATCGTCGACCGCCGGACGCTGCTGCCTGTCCACACCACTGAGGTCGGGCGGGTGACCGGTCCGTCGGGCCGCGACCTCGTCTCGGCCGCCGATCCCATCCGCGTCGAGCTCGCCGACCCGCTGCCGCCGGATGTGCTCGCAGTCGCCGGCAGCGGCGATCTCGCCGTCGAGAACATCACGCGCACGCCCGAGGTCGCCATCACCGGGTGCGTGTTCCGGCACGTGCCGACCCGTGCGATCCTCGTGACGACCCGTCGGCCGGTGCGCATCGAGGGATGCCGGTTCGAGGGGATCGCGATGCCCTGCATCCAGATCGCCGGCGATGCCGCCGACTGGTGGGAGTCCGGCCCGGTGACCGACGTCGCGATCGTCGGCAACACGTTCCGCGACGTCGTGGCCGGCGTGCTCGAAGTCGCACCGGGCATCGTCGCCGCCGGCGCCCCCGTCCACGGCGCCGTGCGGTTCGAGGGCAACGACGTCGAGCTCGCCCAGCCGCTCCTGGCCGAGCTGCGCGGTCTGCGCGACTTCACGGCGCGGGCCAACCGCGTGAACCGGGTCCACGGTGAGCACCCCGTGATCCGGAGGGATGCCGGCGTCCGCGTCGACTGGGACGGCCCGGAGCCGCCCCGTATCGAGGTCCGGCCGGCTCCGGCCTGACCGGGAGCCGTGTCGGCCCCGCGGGAGAGGCGACCGCGCCGACTCAGCGCGTCAGCAGGTACGCTCACTCCCCCAGGGAGTGCGCGCGCACCATGTGAACCGGCCGGGAGTTCGTGCGGGTTCACTGCACGGCCGCAGGAACCCCGTCGCGGCGGCCGTGGCGCGCGGCGGCGATCAGGCTCTGCGTGTACGGGTGGCGTGCCCCGCCGAAGATCTCGGACGCCGGCGCCGTCTCGACCAGGCGCCCGTGCTGCATGACGGCGACCCGGTGCGAGACGCGTCGCACGACGGCGAGATCGTGCGAGATGAACAGGTACGAGACGCCGGTGCGCTGCTGCAGGTCGATCAGCAGGTCGATGACGGTCGCCTGCACAGTGACGTCGAGCGCAGAGGTCGGCTCGTCGCACACGATGAGCGGCGACCGGCCGGCGAACGCGCGGGCGATCGCGACCCGCTGCTTCTGCCCGCCCGACAGCTGATGCGGCAGCTTGTCGAGCGCATCGGCGGGGAGTCCGGTCTGCGCCACGAGCTCCTCGGGGGTTCCGTCGCCGTGGAGCAGCTCGATCGCGCGCCGCAGCGTCTGGCGCACCGTGCGGCGCGGGTTCAGCGACGCGTCGGGACTCTGGAACACGATCTGCACGGGCGGCGGCGCGGTGGGCGCGTCGAGCCGGACGTCGCCGTCGAACGCCGTGAGCCCGGCCACCACCCGGCCGAGGGTGGTCTTGCCGCTTCCCGACTCGCCGACGATCCCGAGCGTCTCACCCCGGCCGATGTGCAGGTCGACGCCGTCGAGCGCCACGTGACCGGCGTAGCGCTTGCGCAGGCCGGTGGCGACGAGGAGCGGGGAAGGTGCGGCATCCACCCCCTCGCGCACCGGGCCGTCGAACGCGGGGATCGCCGCCACCAGACGTCGCGTGTAGTCGTGCGCGGGACGGGCGACGAGGCGGGCGGACGACGTCGTCTCGAGCAGCCGGCCGTGCTCGAGTACGCCGACACGGTCGCTGTGGGCGGCCACGAGCGGCAGGTCATGGCTGATCAGCAGGCTCGCGAATCCCAGCCGCTGCTGCAGGCGCGCGATGAGCGCCAGCACCTCGGCCTGCACCTGGCTGTCCAGGCCCGTGGTCGGCTCGTCGAGGATCAGCAGACGCGGGCGTGCGGCGAGCGCCATCGCGATCATGACGCGCTGCTGCTGCCCGCCCGACAGCTCGTGCGGGTACCGCGCACCCAGCCGGTCGGGATCGGGCAGCCCCACTTCGGCGAGAGACGAGACCGTGGCCTCGCGCGCCGCGCCACGCGGCACCCCGCGCAGCCGGTGCGCCTCGGCGACCTGCGAGCCGATGGATGCCGTCGGATTGAGCGCCCGCGACGGCTCCTGATAGACCACGCCGACGTCGTCGCGGCGATAGCGCCGCAGTCCCCCAGCGTCCAGCGCGAGCACGTCGCGGCCGGCGACACGCAGCTGGTCGGCGCGGACCCGGGCGCCCTTGGGCAGATACCGGGTGAGGACCAGCGCGATCGTGCTCTTGCCCGAGCCGGACTCGCCCACGAGCCCGTGGGCCTCGCCCTCGGCGATGTCGAGGTCGACGCCCTGCACGGCCGTGCGCAAGCCGCCGTCGACGCGGTGGTCGATCGTGAGCCCGCGCACCGAGACGAGACCGGTCATCCGCGCAGCACCTCCTTGAGGTTGTCGGCGACGAGGTTGACCGACACCACCAGCGAGGCGATCGCCAGGGTCGGGAACACCAGGGTCCACCACGCCCCCTGCAGGTAGGCGCGGTTCTCGTTGACGGCGAGCCCCCAGTCCGGCGACGGCGGCGCGGCCGCGAGACCCAGGAACGACAGCGAGGATGCCACGAACACCGCTCCGCCGATGCTCAGCGCGGCCTGCACCGCGACCTGCGGCCATACGTTCGGCAGCAGCTCCCTCGCGAGGATCCACCTCGCCCGCTCGCCCTGCACGCGCGCGCTCGTGACATAGTCCTTGCCCATCTCGACGAGCACCTCGGCGCGGATGATGCGGGCGATGCCGGGCGCGAACAGCACCCCGATCGCGGCCGCCAGCACGAGCGGGCTGCTGCCGAAGGCGCCCACGATCACCAGCAGGAAGATGAGCGTCGGCAGCGCCAGGAACACGTCGAACGTTCGCATGAACAGCTGATCGACCCAGCCGCGCCGATACCCGGCGACGAGCCCGAGCGCGGTGCCGAGCAGCGTGGCGACAAACGTCCCGAGGGGCCCGATGAGCAGGGCCGACTCGGCGCCGGCCAGCACTCGGGCGAACACGTCGCGCCCGATGCGGTCGGTGCCGAACCAGTGCTCCGGGCTCGGTGGGGCAAGCTTCGTCCCGGTGTCGCCGAACGGGTCGAGACCGAGCCACCGCCACGCGATCGCCACCACCACCCACCACACGATGACGGCGGCCGGCACCGTGAAGGTCGGACGCCGCAGCAGCGCGGCCCAGGCGCCCGCGGGGCGCGGGGTGGCGGCATCCACGGACTCCACGAGCTCGACGCGGTCGGCCAGCAGCACGTCGGCGGCCATGTCACTCCCCCTCCGTGAACCGCACGCGCGGGTCGACGATCGTGAACGTGATGTCGGTGACCAGCAGCGCGCACAGCGAGATGAGTCCCGTCACCATGACGCCGGCGGCGAGGATGAACACGTCCTTCTTCTGGGTGGCGGTCACCAGCAGCTCGCCCAGGCCCGGATACCCGAACAGCGTCTCGACGACCGCGCTGCCGCCCAGGCGTGCGCCCAGGTACACGCCGATCAGCGAGATCGTCGGGATCAGCGCGTTGCGCGCGACGTGGCGGCGGAAGAGCGCTCCGCCGTGCAGACCCTTGATGACGGCCGTCCGGTAGAACTGCGAACCCGTCGCCTCGACCACCCCGGTGCGGGTCATGCGGGCAAGCACCGACACGTACCCGAGGGCGAGGGTCACCGCCGGCAGCGTCATCGCCCGCACCTGCGGGAAGAACCCCGTGCCGACCGCGTCGCCGGACTGGATCGGCAGCACCGGGAACACCAGGGCGAAGACGATCAGCAGCAGCACGCCGACCACGAACTCGGGTACGGAGGCCAGCGACATGAGCCCGACCGTCACCGCGCGGTCGGTGCGCGAACCCTCGCGGCGCGCCTGCCAGGCGCCGACCCCGATCGCCAGCGGCACCAGGATCGCGAACGCGTACAGCCCGAGCAGCACCGAGTTGCCCAGACGCCCGAGCACGAGCGCGGCGACGGGCTCGCCGTACACGAGGCTCGTGCCCCACTGCCCGGTGACGAAGCCGCCCAGCCACGACAGGTAGCGCTCGACGATGCCGCCGTCGAGACCGTGCGCGGCGTTCCACTCCTGCACCTGCGCGGCCGTCGCATACTGCCCGAGGGCGTTGCGCCCGGGGTCGCCGGGGACGACCTGGATGAGCCAGAACACCAGCACCGACACGACGAGCAGCACCGCGGGGATCTGGACAGCCCGCTGCCCGATCAGGCGCGCGATCCCCCGATGGCGCACACTCAGCACCGCCGGCCCCCGCCCGAGGCGGGGACCGCTCTCCAGACGAGGGCCGGCGGTCATGGGTCAGTCCTCGATCGAGATGCCGGAGAAGTCGTAGCCGGTGTAGAAGTCCAGCGCGCCGGCGAACTCGCCCTTCACGCGCTTGTCCTGCAGCGACTGCGCCTTCGAGAAGGCCGGGACGATCACGGGCAGATCGGTCCACTGGATCTCGGCGATCTTGTCGGCCAGCTGCTGCCGCTCTCCGGCCTCGGTGGTGGCGTCGAACTGCGCGGTGAGCTCCTCCAGCTCGGGGTTGGAGTAGTGCGAGGCGTTCCACGCCGAATCGGCCGCATAGATCAGCGACACGTACTGCGACGGCACGCGCTTGGCCCAGTTGGTGACGGTCACCCCGGCGTTCAGCCACGGGGTGTCGTCGCCCTCGGCGTAGTACTGCTCGCCGGTCAGCACGTCCAGGTCGACGTCGAAGCCCTGCACCGCATTCAGCTGCTGCTGCAGCACCTCGCCGAACAGCTGGTTGTCGGTGGTGACCGTGAACGACAGCGTGCGGCCGTCCAGCAGCTCGGCGACCTTGTCGAGATCCTGCTCGCGCTGCTCGAGCCCCGCCGGCTGCGGCTCGTAGTCGGGGAAGAAGGTGACGTCGTCCGCGATGTCGGCGTTGCCCTGGTACACGTCGTCGACGAGCCCCTGGCGGTCGATGGCCCAGGCGAGCGCCTCGCGCGCCGTCGGGTCGTCGAAGGGCGCCGCGGTCACGTCGAGGAAGATGCCGTCGATCTTGTTGTAGCCCGACGAGATGGTGTCGTACTTCGACGCGTCGACGGTCGCCGCGACGTCGGAGGTGAGCCCGATGCGGTCGATCTCACCCGCCTGGAAGGCGAGCAGGGTCGCCTGCGTGTCGCCGTAGACCTTGAGCTCGACGCCGTCCAGCTCGATCGCGTCGGCGTTCCAGTACTTCGGGTTCTTGACGTAGGTCGCGCCCTTGCCCACGGTGTAGTCCTCCAGCAGGAACTGGCCGGCGCCGACCGGGTTGTCCAGCCACGTCCCCGGCTCGTAGTCGGCGGGGAGGATGCCGGTGTTCGTGCCGGTCAGCAGCAGCGGGAAGTCCGAGAACGGACGGACGAGCGTGAACACGACCGCCTCGTCGCCGTCGGCGGCGACCGAGTCCAGGATGCCGTCGAACGCGCTCCGGCCCGGCGATTGGCTGTCTTCGGCGGTGATGGCCTGGAACGTCGCGACCACGTCGGCCGAGGTGACAGGAGTGTCGTCGTTGAACACCGCACCGTCGCGCAGCGTCACGGTCCACGTGAGACCGTCGTCCGAGGCCGACCAGTGGGTGGCCAGGCGCGGGTTGAGGTCGCCGGCCGCGTCGAGACTGATGAGCGGCTCGGTGACCAGGCCCGAGATGATCTGCGCGTTGTAGTCGGCGACCGTCAGCGGGTCGATCTCGCTGCCGGGGTCGGTGATCGGCAGACGATAGACATCGTCGGATGCCGCGCCGGACGCTGTGCCGCCGGCCGGGCCGGTCGCGCACGCGGTGAGGCTCAGGGCGAGGGCGCCCACGGCGAGCGCGGCGAGCGCCGCACGCAGCGGGGGTCGGGGGTCGAGCGAATGGACCATGGTGTTCCTCTCGGGCAGGACGGGTGCGGCGCGTCGGACGTGTCGCAGGCTGTGGTGAGCGATCGTGGACCGGGTGCCGGGGCGTCGCCAAGCGGTGCCGGACGCGCCGCGACACCCGCGGTCACGATCTGTCATGCGGCGTCATGCGGTGCCGACCGCGATGCCGTCGACTTCGACCGTCACGCGCTCGGAGTAGAACGCCACGCGGCCGGCGGCGGCATCCATGAAAGACCTCTCTTCGCCCGGCGCGGTCGCGGGTTGCCGCCGATGAACACGCATGACGGAGTGTGACGATGGATGCCGCCGCATGACGGGGCCGGTCCGGCATCGGTGGAGAGCGCGCCTAGCGTGACCGCCATGCCTCACCCGAACCCGCTGCACATCGGCCTGTTCGCGCACCTCGCCGAGCACCGTGGAACCGTCGAGCAGACCTATCTCGACTACCTCGACCTCTTCGAGTACTCGGAGTCGGTCGGGGTCGAGTCCGCGTGGGTGCGTCAGTTCCATCTCGCGAAGCCCGACGCCGGGCGCCTCGGCGGACTGCCGTCGCCGTTCGTGTTCCTCGGGGTGCTCGCGGCGCGCACGACCACGCTGCGGCTCGGCACGGCGGCCATCACGCTCCCGCTGGAGCGCGAGCTGCGGGTGGCCGAGGACGCAGCGGTGCTCGACGCCCTGAGCGGCGGACGCGTCGAGCTCGGGCTCGCCAACGGCGGTCAGCCTCAGGTCGCGGCGGCCCTGGGGGTCACCCGCATCGACGACCGCGAACAGAGTCGCCGCGCCTACCTCGACGCGGTGGACCGCCTGGCGGCCGCACTGCGAGGCGAGCCGGTGTCGCCCGACGGGGAGGTGCTCGCCCCCGCTCGCCCGGACCTGGCCGCGCACATCTGGCACGCCACGCTCACCGAGCACAGCGCGTTCGAGACCGGTCGGCGCGGCGAGGGCGTGCTGATCGGCACCACGCAGGTCGTGCCGGGCGAGGTGTCGGCCGCCGCCTACCACCGCGGACTCCGGGCGGGCGCGACGCCGCGCCTGGGCCTGTCGACCTGGATCTTTCCCGGCCGATCGCGCGAGGACGCGCTGCGCCGTGCACAGACCGGCCTGCTCGCCAAATGGGAGTGGGCGAAGGACTTCCTCCCGGCCGCCGATACCCCGGCGGAGGTGGCCGAGCGCCTGAACCTTCACTACGGCACGGCGGCCGACATCGCGGCATCCATCGCCCAGCACCCGGCGTTCGCCTACACGACGCACATCCAGCTGCAGCTGGACGGCCTGTACCGCGACGTCCAGCAGCAGAAGGCGGCGCTGGCTCTGTTCACCGGCGAGGTCGCCCCCGAGCTGGCCTCCGCCGATCGTGCGGCGGTGGCGGCATGAGCCGCGCACCGCTCGTCTTCGCCGCCGGGATCTTCTACCCGGGCGGCGAGCACATCACCGGCTGGCGCGCTCCCGGCTCGGAGCCGCACGCGTACCTCGACCTGGACTACTACGCGCGCTTCGCGCAGACCGCGGAGGCGGGGCGGTTCGCCACCCTGTTCCTCGCCGACGAGCTGTACGTGTGGGATCGCTTCCGCTCGGGCATCGACCACGGCGTCAACGTGCGACTGGAGCCGTTCACGCTGCTGAGTGCGCTGTCGCAGATGACCAGCCGGATCGGCCTGGCCGCGACCGTGTCGACCACCTACAACGAGCCGTACCACGTGGCCCGCAAGCTCGCCTCGCTCGACCACATCAGCGGCGGACGGGCGGCCTGGAACCTCGTCACGAGCGCCAGCGACGAGGAGGCGCGCAACTTCGGGCGCGACGCCCACCTCGAGCACGGCCTGCGGTACCGCCGGGGCGCCGAGTTCGTCGACGTCGTGAACGGCCTCTGGGACGGGTGGGAGGACGACGCGTTCCTCTTCGACAAGGCGTCCGGCTACTACGCCGACCGCTCGAAGCTGCACGTCCTCGACCATCGCGGCGATCACTTCGCCGTGCGCGGACCCCTGAACATCCCGCGCCCCGTGCAGGGGCATCCACCCCTCTTCCAGGCCGGTGCCTCAGAAGCCGGACGCGACCTCGCGGGCCGCACCGCCGACGCCGTCTTCACGCTCGGCGGCGGATCGCTGGAGACCTCGCAAGGCCTGTACGACGACTACAAGCGCCGTGCGGTCGCCGCGGGCCGCACCGCCGACGACCTGCGCGTGCTGCCCTGGTTCTCGCCGATCATCGGCGACACGCAGGCCGAGGCCGAGGAGCGGTTCCGCGAGCTCGCCGACCTCACCCCGGATCGCGTGCAGATCGACCTGCTCTCGCACTACCTCGGCGCGGACCTCGGCGACCGCGACCTCGATGAGCCGTTCACGTTCGAGTTCGACCTCGACGGCTTCAACCAGTCCAAGTCGGGCTACCAGTCGATCGCGGCGCTCCTCGCGCAGCGGCCGTACACGATCCGCGAGCTCGCGTGGGAGGTGCTGCGCCGCCGCTTCACGGTCGGTACGCCCGACGTCCTCGCCGCGCACCTGGTCGAGCGGTATGAGAAGGGCGCCGCCGACGGGTTCATCCTGATGGCGCCGACCCTTCCCGACACGTTGGTGCGCTTCGTCCAAGACATCGTCCCGCGCCTCACCGACGCGGGCGTCTACCCCCGCGAGTACGCCGGAGACACGCTCCGCGAGAACCTCGGACTCGCCCGCCCCGCAGGAAGGTACGCCGCATGACCCGCCGACTGCTGCTCGGAGCGTTCCTGTTCCACCCCGGCGGCTCGCACGTGTCAGGCTGGCGCCACGCGTCGGCAGAACCCCACCGGCACGTCGACATCGAGTACTACGCCCGCTTCGCGCAGACCGCCGAGCGCGGCGTGTTCGACACGATCTTCCTCGCCGACGGCCTGTACTTCTGGGACCGCTTCCCCTCGGGCGTCGACCACTACGGACAGACCCGCCTGGAGCCGCTCACACTGCTGTCGGCACTCGCCGCGCGCACAAGCCGCATCGGCCTGGCCGCGACGGTGTCGACGACGTACAACGAGCCGTACCATGTGGCCCGCGCGATCGCCTCGCTCGACCACATCAGCCGTGGCCGCGCCGCGTGGAATCTCGTGACCTCGAGGTACGACGAAGAGGCGCGCAACTTCGGCGGCGACGACCACCTCGACCATTCGCTGCGCTACGAGCGGGGCGCCGAGTTCGTCGACGTGGTCCACCAGCTGTGGGACAGCTGGGCCGACGACGCGATCCTCGCCGACCGCGAGAGCGGACTGTTCGCGGATGCCGGCGGCCTCGCCGTCGCCGACCATCGAGGTGCGCACTTCACCGTGCGGGGTCCGCTCAACGTGTCGCGGCCACCGCAGGGCTACCCGGTGCTGTTCCAGGCCGGCGGCTCGGACGCGGGTCAGGAGCTCGCGGCGGCCACGGCGGACGCCGTGTTCGCCCGGCCGCTCCCCCTCGCCGACGCCCAGGCGTTCTATGCCGGGCTGAAGGCACGGGTGCTGGCGCACGGCCGGGCCGCCGACGACGTTGCGATCCTGCCCTCGTTGCGCCCCGTCGTCGCCGAGACGGCGCAGGACGCCCGTGCGCTCGCGGCCGAGATCCTCGCCTCGACGCCCGACGCCCTCATCGTCGAGGACGTCGCCCACTCAATCGGGCAGACGCTGTCCGCCAACCCCGACGCCCTGATCATTCCCGCCCCCGACACCGACATCGCGAACGAGTCGCGGTCGCCGAACCGGCGGCTGGCGCGGCTGCGGTCGGGCGAGAGGCTCACCGCGCGCGACCTGTACGCGGAGTCGTTCTGGGAGTCCGTGACGGTCGGCTCGCCCGGGGCGATCGCCGACGACGTGCAGGAGCGGTTCGAGTCGGGCGCCGCCGACGGGTTCGTGGTGCAAGCGCTCACGCAGCCGCTCGGGTTCGAGGCGTTCGTCGACCTCGTCGTGCCCGAACTGCAGCGTCGGGGCCTCACCCGGACCGCGTACGAAGAGACGACGCTGCGCCAACGCCTCGGGCTCGAGCGCCCGGCCCGCCGCGTGCCGGAGCCGGTGACGACATGACGCGCGACGACCACGCCAGGCTCGGCTTCGCCACGCGCCAGCTGCACGCCGGCGACCGGTCCCCTGGGCCGCACCGACCCCGCGCGACCCCGATCTACCTCACCGCCGGCTTCGAGTTCGACGACTTCGACCAGGCGCACGCCCGGTTCGCCGGCACCGAGGAGGGCTTCAGCTACACGCGCGTCGGCAATCCCACCAACGTCGCCGCCGAACAGCGCATCGCCGATCTCGAATCCGGCGTCGGCGCGCTGCTGCTCGGCAGCGGTCAGGCGGCGGTGGCCACGACCGTGCTGGCACTCGTGTCGGCCGGCGACCACGTGCTCGCCTCGTCGAGCATCTACGAGGGCACGCGCGAGCTCCTGCGCGACGACCTCGCGCGCCAGGGCGTCGCGGTGGACTTCATCGACGATCCGAACGACACGGCCTCATGGGATGCCGCCATCCGGCCGAACACGAGGCTCGTGTTCGCGGAGTCGATCCCCAATCCCAAGAACGACGTGCTGGACGTCGCGGCGCTGGCTGCGGTCGCACACCGGCACGGTGTGCCGCTCGTGGTCGACAACACGCTTGCGACGCCGTACCTGCTGCGCCCGCTGGAGCACGGCGCCGACATCGTCGTGCACTCGGCCAGCAAGTTCCTCGCCGGCCACGGCACGGTGCTCGGCGGCGTGATCGTCGACGGCGGCACCTTCCCGTGGGCCGACCACCCAGACGCCTATCCGCAGCTGGCCCGGCAGCGCGGGCTCGACGGCCTGACGTTCGCGGAACGCTCGCCCCGCACCGCGTTCCTCGACTTCGCCCGCCGGGTCGCGATGCGCTACGGCCCGGTGCCGTCGCCCCTGAACGCATTCCTGCTCATCCAGGGGATCGAGACCCTGTCATTGCGCGTCGCCCGGCAGTCGGCGACCGCCCTGCACCTTGCAACATGGCTCGAACGACAGCCTGGCGTCGAGAGCGTCGACTACAGCGGTCTGCCGTCGAGCCCCCACCACGCGATCGCGGCGCGCTACCTGCCGCTCGGGCAGGGATCCGTGTTCGCCGTCACCATCCGCGGCGGCCGCCAGGCCGCCCGGGTCTTCACCGACGCGCTGCGCCTGTTCACCCGTATGACCCATCTCGGCGATGTGCGGTCGCTGGTGCTGCATCCCGCGACCACCACGCACGTCCTGCGCGACGACGACCAGCTCGCCGCGAGCGGCATCGGACAGGGGCTGCTGCGGCTGTCGATCGGACTCGAAGATCCTGCCGACCTCGTGGCCGACCTCGACCGGGCGCTCGCGGCGGTCGCGGCGTCCGTCGCCCCCGTCCCCGCCGTCGCCGCCGTCCCCGCCGTCGCCGCACCGCAGGCGACCGCTGCCGACCTCTTGAGCACCCTGGGAGCGTCATGACGCGACCGCAGCACTTCGGCTGGTTCCTCTCACGCGGCTTCGGACCGCACGGGTGGGCGCGGCCGTACTACGAGTGGAACTACGCGTGGCAGCGCCCCGACCTGTATCAGCAGTCGGCACGCGAGCTGGAGCAGGCCGGCTTCGACTTCGTCCTCATCGAGGACGCCCTGTCGGTCGGCGTCTCGCCCGAGACCCTGAACCTGCGCGTGCGCAAGGCGTACGGCGGGCCCAAGCACGACCCGTGGGCGCTCGCGCCGTATCTGTTCGCCGCCACGCGGCATCTCGGGGTGATCCCGACGACGAACCCGGCGGCACTGCACCCGTACCAGGCCGCGCGGCAGTTCGCGTCGCTGCAGCATCTGAGCGGCGGCCGCCTCGGCCTCAACCTCGTCACCGACGTCGGCAGCGCCCACCATTTCGGGCAGGAGAGACTGCCGCACGACGCCGCGTACGACCGTGCCCAGGAGTGGCTCGACGCCCTGCGCCTGCTGTGGCACAGCTGGGACGACGATGCCCTCATCGCCGATCCGGCCACGCAGATCTACGCCGACGGCACCAAGATCCGCGCCGTCGAGCATCGCGGCGACTATTTCTCGTTCGACGGACCCCTCAACGCCGAGCCGCTGCCGACGGGTCCCTCCGGCGAGAGCGGCGACCCGGTCGTCGCATCGCCGGGCGGATCGCCGCGCGGCATCGGATTCGCAGGTCGCAACTCCGAGATCCAGCTCGCGCTGTCGAACCTCGATGTCGACACGATCCGCGCCTACCGGGAGCGCGTGCGCGAGGCGGCGGCCGCGGCCGGGCGCGGCGCCGACGACATCAAGACGCTGTTCGTCTTCAAGCCGATCGTCGCCGCGAGCACGGACGAGGCCGACCGCATCGTCCGCGCGTCCGAGTCGCCGAGCGACGCGACGCTGCTCGACGTCGCCGAGGCGTGGTCGAGCGATCTCGAGACCGATCTCACGGCGCTCGACCTCGACCGGCCCCTCGACCCGGCGATCTTCGGCGAGCACGTCTCGCAGGGGACGATCAAAGGTCTGCGCGGCCGATTCGACAGCTTCGCCGACGTGCCGCTGCGCGCCGTCCTCGCCGGCAAGGCGCGGCTCGGCCGGATCGGCGACGGCATCAGCGGCACCGTAGGCACGGCCGACGAGCTCGCCGACCTCATCGAGGAGCTGGGAGAGGATGCCGGCAACGACGGCGTCATCTTCTCAGGCGACCTGCACCCCGTCACGATCCACCGCGCGCTGGACGAGCTGGTCCCCATCCTGCGTCGTCGCGGCATCCTCCGCTCCGAGTACGCGGACGGCGGCCTGCGCGCCAACCTGTCGGCCTTCTGAGCCGACCCGAAGGGAACACCATGTCGTCGATCATCGTCCTGATCGGGAACCCGCAGCCTGCGTCGCGCACCCGCACGGTGGCCGAGGAGGTCGCACGCCAGCTCGCGGCCCGCAGCGGCGCCGAGGTCGCACCGACCATCGACCTGGCCGACGTCGCCGACCGGCTGTTCCGGTTCCCCGATGCGACCATCGACGCGCTGCTGGACCGCGTCGCCGCAGCCGACGTGCTGGTCGTCGCGAGCCCGACCTACAAGGCGACGTACACCGGACTGCTCAAGGCGTTCCTCGACCGGTACGGCGCGAACGCGCTGTCGGGCGTGACGGCCGTGCCGCTCCTCACGATCGGCGGCCCCGCCCACGCGCTGGCCGTCGAGTATGCGCTGCGCCCGCTGCTCGTCGAACTCGGCGCTTCGACGCCGACGCGCGGCATCGCGTTCCCCGCCGGAGAGGTCGACCGCCGCGCGGAGATCGTCTCGGCGTGGCTCGAAGCCGAGTGGCCGCGCCTGGCTCCGGCCCTCGACGTCGCGCGCGTCGGAGCGTGAGGCTCGGGATGCCGCGCGCCGCGCGTAGTCGAGTTCGGCCTCGACCCTCGGACAGAACCGACACCTCTGCAGGTTTTTGACACCCTCTGGCGCGTGCAGACCAAACGAGGTCTGGCGCGAAGTCGTCCGTGCGACCGGGACGTTTCGTCTCGCTCCTTCGTCGCTCGCTCAACGACCGGGGTGTCGGTCGTTGAGCGGAGCGCGCTCCAGCGCGCGAAGACGAAACGCGCACCCCCACGAGATCGCCGAGCCCGCCGAACGACCCTCACCCAACGACCGAGATACCGGTCGTTGAGCGGAGCGCGCTCCAGCGCGCGAAGACGAAACGCGCTCCCGCCGAACGGCCCTCACCCAACGACCGAGAACACGGTCGCGACGAGACCAAGCGCCCGCGGGTCAGGACGCCTGCGCGGCCTCCAGCAGGTCCCGTGCCACCGGGGTCAGATCGCGCGCCGCGCCGCGCCAGATCGCGGTGATGGGGCGGGTGATGGGGTCGGTGTCGACAGCGACGCGGGCGAGACGCCCGAGCCGCAGGTCGTCGGCCACGACGCGGCTCGACAGCACGGCGGGCGCCAGGCCGCTGGCCACCGCCGAGCGGATCGCCGCGGTGTTAGCGAGCACGACTGCGGGGGCGGCCGGCGCATGCCCCAGGCGCTCCTCGACGACGAGCTCCCAGCTGCGGCGAGTGCCGCTGCCGAGCTCGCGCGCGACGAGGCCGGTGCCGGCGATCTCGGCCAGGGGGACGGCATCCCGAACCGCCCACGGGTGATCCGTCGCCACGACGACCACCAGCTCGTCACGCGCGACGACGCGGCTCGACAGGTCGGCCAGCGGTTCGGGGCTCTCGATGAAGCCGATGGATGCCGCACCGCCACGCACCCGTGCACACGTGTCGGCACTGTTGGCGGTGAGCAGGCGCACCTCGGTCGGCGTGCGGCCGGCGGCCAGCTGCGCGGAGCGCAGCGCCACGAGCCAGCGCGGCAGCAGGTGTGACGCGACAGTCTGGCTCGCGGCGACCGAGAGCTCGCGGCCGGTCTCGCCACGAAGTTGCCCGATGCCCGTCTCGAGCCGGTCCGCGGCGTGCAGCAGCTCGTCCGCCCACGACACGAAGACCTCGCCGGCGGGCGTCGCCGTCACCCCCTGCGGCGAGCGCAGCAGCAGCTCGAGGCCGAGGGCGCGTTCCATCGCACGCAGCCGCGCCGATGCGGACTGCTGCGTCACGCCTCGGTCCCGGGCGGCGGCCGAGATCGAGCCGAGCTCGCACACCGCCCGCAGCAGGCGCAGAGCCTCGATGTCGGGCACGTATCCCACGGCCACAGCCTACGCCTGTACCCCTACGCGTCCGAGACGGGTATCGAATCGGGCCGTCAAAAGCGAACGTTGAATGGTGTTCCGCTCCGCCCCGCTCGCTCCCCGCACCGCCCAGCTCGCCCCCGGGATAGCCCTGTGCCTCGCGATCGGCGGCCTCTCGCTGGCCGTCGGCACGGCGCTGCCCGTGGTCGGCAGCGCGCTCCCGGCGATCGCGATCGGCGCGGCGGTGGCGGCGATCCGGCGGCCCGGCGCGCGCACCCGGCCGGGCATCGCCTTCTCGGGCAAGTGGCTGCTGCAGGCGGCCGTCGTGCTGCTCGGCGCGCAGCTCTCGCTGCACGATGTCGTCGCGGTGGGCGCCGAATCGCTGCCCGTCATGCTCAGCACGCTGACGGTGTGCCTGCTCGCGGCGTGGGGGCTCGGGCGCGCGATGCGGATCGACGGGCGCCTGCGCACGCTCATCGGCGTGGGCACCGGCATCTGCGGCGCCTCGGCGATCGCGGCCGTGGCGCCGGTGATCGCGGCGACCAGCGGCGAGATCGCCTACGCGGTCTCGACGATCTTCGTGTTCAACATCGCCGCGGCGGTCGCCTTCCCGCTCCTCGGTCACGCCCTCGGGCTCGACGCGCACACGTTCGGGCTGCTGGCCGGCACGGCGATCAACGACACCAGCTCGGTGGTCGCGGCGGCCACGACGTTCGGTGCCGGGGCCCTCGGGTTCGCGGTGGTGGTGAAGCTCGTGCGCACGCTGATGATCGTGCCGATCAGCGTCGGACTCGCGCTGCGTCAGCCCCGCGACGGGGCGTCGAGCCTGTTGCGCCGGCCGTGGCGCATTCTCACGCTGGTGCCGTGGTTCATCGTCGGGTTCGTCGTGATGGTGCTGGTGAACTCGGGCGACCTCATCTCGCCCGGCGCGCACACCGCGCTGGCCATCGCCAGCGGCCTGCTCATCGCGGCAGCGCTGGCGGGCATCGGACTGTCGACCGACCTCGTCGCGATCCGCCGGGCCGGCTGGCGCCCGCTCGCGCTCGGCGGAGCGCTCTCGCTGCTGGTGACCGCGACGGCGGTGGGCGCGCTCGCCCTCACCGGCGGACTGGGCTGAGCCGCGGCATCCACCCTCCCGCGCTTCGCGAGAGGAGCTGTCTGCGCCGACCCGACGCCGGACTCGAGGCGCGGACTGGATGCCGCCACCCGGCGCCCTGGACCGCGCCGGGTCGCGACGGCCTCGTGCTCAGAGCGCGACGTGGAACTTCGGGCCTGGCCCGGCACCCGGAGGTCGCCCGCCCGCGAGGATCGCGGGCAGGTCGTCGAGCCCGACGGTGGCGGCGACGAGCGGCCGCGGGTCGACGACGCCGGCCGCGTACGCGTCGATCGTCCCGGCCAGGCCGGGCGAGGCACTCAGCACGCCGACGGCCGTCACGTCCTTGAGGGCGAGTTCGCGGGTGTCGACGAGGCTAGGGGTTCCCGCAAGCCCGATGTAAACGACGCGGCCGCCGGGCTCGACGAGCTCGAGCGCCCGCGCCGGGAGGAGCGGAGAATTGGATGCCTCGATCACGGCGTCCCACGGCAGCTCAGGCAGCCGCTCCTCGGTCCAGACGTCGTCGAAGCCGAGCGAGCCGGCGAACGCGGCCGACGCCTCGTCACGCGCGAGCAGGTGCACCTCGGCACCGGCGGCACGGGCGAACAGCGCGCACAGCAGGCCGATGGTGCCGGGGCCGAGCACGAGGCAGCGGTCGCCCGGGCGCAGCGCCGCACCCTGCACGGCACGGAACGCGTTGCCGCCCGGCTCGACCAGAGAGCCCATCGCGTCGTCGACGGTGTCGGGCAGCCGATGCAGCGACCGGGCCGGCGTCGCGACCTTCTCGGCCAGCGCCCCCGGCTTGCCGCCGCGGATGCCGAGCTCGAGCCGGCGCTCGCACACGTGCTGCCGGCCGTGCTCGCAGCGACGGCACTCGCCGCAGCCGAGCATCGTGTCACCCGTGACGCGGCGACCGATCCAGGCGAGGTCGACGCCGGCCCCGACGGACGAGACCGTGCCCATCCACTCGTGGCCGATGCGCATCGGGTAGGCGGCGTGGCCGGAGTGCAAGTACGCCATCTCGCCGCTGAAGAACTCGAGGTCCGTGCCACAGATGCCCGCGCGCTGCACGTCGACGACCACCTCGCCGAGGGCGGCGGCCGGCTCGGGCACGTCCTGCACCTCGGCCTGCCCCGGTGCCGTGATGACGAGCGCCTTCATCGCCCGCCCCACGGCAGCGGAGGGATGCCGCGAGCCCCGGTGCGCGCGGTGGACACGCGCGCCGGCGACGGGTGCCGCTCGCGCTGCTGTGCGGTCAGGTGCTCGGTCGCGGTCGTGATGACGAACGTCCCGAGGGCGGACCCGGAGGGCTCAATGGGACTCACGCGAGACCTCCGAGCCTGACGACCCGACGAGGAAGTCGAGGTCGGCACCGCGGTCGGCCTGCAGCACATGGTCGACATACAGGCGCTCCCATCCTCGGCGGGGGTTCGCGTAGCCGTCGAGGGTGGCTTGGTCCGGCATCCGGCCGGCGAGCTCTTCGGCGGGTACCTCGAGGTCGAGGCGCCGGGCCCGCACGTCGAGGCTGATCCAGTCACCGGTGCGCACGAGCGCGAGCGGGCCGCCGGCCGCGGCCTCGGGTGTGACGTGCAGCACGACAGTGCCGTATGCCGTGCCCGACATACGTCCGTCGCACACGCGCACCATGTCGCGCACGCCGCGCGCCAGCAGCTTCGCGGGCAGCGGCATGTTCGACACCTCCGGCATGCCCGGGTAGCCCTTCGGGCCACAGCCGCGCAGCACCATGACCGAGTCCTCGTCGATGTCCAGGTCGGGGTCGTCGATGCGCGCGTGGAAGTCCTCGATCGAGTCGAACACCACCGCGCGCCCGCGATGCTTCAGCAGGTGCGGCGACGCGGCGGCAGGCTTGATCAGGGCGCCGCCCGGGGCGAGCGAGCCGCGCAGCACCGAGATGCCGGCGTGCGGCTGCAGGGGCGAGTCGCGCGGAGTGATGACGTCGGCGTCCCAGATGCGGGCGTCGTCGAGGTGGTCGACGAGCGGACGTCCGGTGACGGTCAGCGCATCGGGATCCAGCAGGTCGCGCACCTCGCGCAGGACGGCGAGGAACCCGCCCGCGCGGTACAGGTCGTCCATGAGGTAGTGGCCGGCCGGCTGCAGGTTCACCAGCAGCGGCACGTCGGCGCCGATGCGGTCGAAGTCGTCGATGGTGAGGTCGATCCCGAGGCGTCCGGCGATCGCCAGGAGATGTACGACGGCGTTGGTCGACCCGCCGATGGCGGCGAGCGCCACGATCGCGTTGTGGAAGCTCGCCGCGGTCAGGAAACTCGACGGACGTCGGTCGGCCGCGACGAGCTCCACCGCGAGGCGCCCGGTCTCGTGCGCGGCCGCCAGCAGCCGCGCGTCCGGCGCCGGCGTGCCCGCGACGCCCGGCACGACGACACCGAGCGCCTCGGCGACCAGCGCCATGGTCGACGCGGTGCCCATCGTGTTGCAGTGCCCCTTCGAGCGGATCATCGACGACTCGCTGCGCAGGAACTCCTCCTGCGACAGGGTGCCGGCCCTGACCTCTTCGCTGAGTCGCCACACGTCGGTGCCGCAGCCGAGCGGCTCACCGCGGAAGTGGCCGGTGAGCATCGGCCCGCCGGGGACGACGACGGCCGGGATGTCGACGGATGCCGCGGCCATCAGCAGCGACGGGATCGTCTTGTCGCATCCGCCCAGCAGCACCACCCCGTCGATCGGGTTGGCCCGCAGCATCTCTTCGGTGGCCATGGCCGCCATGTTGCGCCACAGCATCGCCGTCGGCCGCACCTGAGTCTCGCCGAGCGACACGACCGGCAGCTCCAGCGGGATGCCCCCGGCCTCGTAGATGCCGTTCTTCACCGACTGCGCCACTTCGGTCAGATGCGCGTTGCACGGTGTGAGGTCGGAGGCGGTGTTGGCGATCGCGATCTGCGGGCGCCCCTCGAACGCGCTCGACGGCGCTCCTCGTCGCATCCACGCCCGGTGGATGTACGCGTTGCGGTCATCCCCCGCGTACCACTGCGAACTGCGAAGCGTCATCGTCGACCTCTCGTCCAGCCCACGCGCTGACGCCGGGCTGCTCCCGCCATCCTCCCTCATCCCGAAGCACCCGGCCGTTGAGCGAGCGAGACGACCAGCACCCGGCCGTTGAGCGAGCGAGGCACGAGCGAGACGAAACGCCCCGACCCCACGGGCAACCCCGTCGGCCGAGACGTTTCGTCTGCGGGCGCCAGAGCGCCCTCCGCTCAACGACCAGCACCCGGTCGTTGAGCGAGCGAGGCACGAGCGAGACGACCAGCACCCGGCCGTTGAGCGAGCGAGGAACGAGCGAGACGAAACGCCCCGACCCCACGGGCAACCCCGTCGGCCAAGACGTTTCGTCTGCGGGCGCCAGAGCGCCCTCCGCTCAACGACCGGGGCTCTGGACGGTCACCTTGAGCGGGGCGCTCACCGTCGTGCCGGCGGCGTTGGTGAACTCGACGGTGTACGTGTACGTCCCCTTCGCCTTGCCGGTGACCGGCAGCGTGGCGCGCTGCGCCGCCGGCGACGCCGCGGTCAGCGTTCCCGAGCCGATCTCGGCGCCGTTCTCGAGGAAGCGGTACGAGGTGGCGTTGGTGCCCCACCACAGATCCGCCGTCAGAGTGAAGACGCCGTCGCCGTCCCAATTGTCGGACGAGAGCACGGGCTTGCCCGGCGATGCGTCCGTCACCTTCACCGTGAGCGCCTGCGTGGCCGTCGTGCCCTTCGAGTTCACGAGCTCGCCCGTGAAGACGTAGGTGCCGTTCGGCAGACCCGCGACGTCGACGACCGCGCGCTGCGCGCTCGGGCTCATCATCGCGAGCGGCACCGTGCCGACGAGCTCGCCGTCGCGGTAGAGCTTGAACAGCTGACCGTTCTCGCCCCACCACAGGTCCATCGTCACCTGGAACGTGCCGTCCTTGAGCCCGGTGTCCCAGCCGTCGTTCGACGAGAGCACGCCCTTGCCCGGCGCGGCCTTCGCGCCGTCGTTCGAGGCGACCTCGGGAAGGGTGACCGCCGCGGTGGCGGCCGACCGGTCGCCCTCGCCGAGGACGTTGACCCCGGCGACCTCGTACGTATGGGTCGTGCCGAGCTCCAGCGCCGTGACGGTGCACGTCGTCTTCGTCGTCTCGCACACGGGCTCGGTGCCGCCTGCCTCGTATACGCGATACCCGGTGAATCCGGGACCGGTCGGGGCCGAGGCATCCCAGTCCACCGTGATCGACGTGTCGCCGGCGGCGACGGCCTGCGCGTTCTGCGGCGCGGCCGCCTTCGTGGTGTCGGCCACCGCGAGCCACGAGATCACCGGCTTCTCGCTGCCGGCGCCCTCGTTCGTGACGAGGTAGTCGACCGTGGCCGGTGCCGTCAGTGTGAAGGTCAGCGCCGCGGCGAGCGGCGTGCTCGTGCCCGACAGCGGAATGGTCCCCTTGGCCAGCTCCGTACCCGCGACCGAGACCGTCTGGTACATCGCGCGGTTGATGTTCCACCACTCGGTGAACCCGCCGGTCAGCGTGTAGGTGCCGGCGTCCAGAGGCAGGCGGTAGACGAGCTTCGTCGTGTCCTGGTACAGACCCGTCGAGTACTTGTCGTTGATGTCGGTGGTGCCCTTGGTCTTCATGCCGTCGGCGACATATCCCCACTGATCGGCTGTCGTCGACACCTGGTCGACGGCGTCGTTGCGCAGCTGCGCTGCGCCGGCCACTGCCGTGTACTGCGGCGAGGCCACGCCGTTCGTGCCCGAGTCGATGTAGTACACCAGCGCGGGCGGCACGATCTCGTACCGGGCGATCACCGGCGCTCCGGTGCCGGCGAGGCGACCGCTCACCGTGAGCGCCGCGTACTCCGTGCGCGGCTGCGCGGCAGAGGCGGCATCCCATTCCACGTCCTGCTCGGCGCCCGCGACCACGACCGTGTCGGGCAGGTCCTCGGCGACGCCGAGCGCACCCTGCACGCCGAGGTCGCGCGGGAGGCTCTGCACGTACACCAGCGCGAGGCGGGCGTTGTAGCCGCTCGTGCCGTTGGTGCCGAACTCCAGGTCGACGACGGCGTCCTGGTCGAGTGTCAGCGTCTGCGCCACCGGGGTGGCCGCGCCGGTCGACACGGCGGTCTTCGTGGTCGAGGCACCGGCGGCGGTCACCTTGGAGTACACGTTCGTGGTGAGCCCGGCACGCGGTGCCTGCACGCCGACGAGGTTGTACGAACCGGCCGGAAGGGTCAGGTGGTACGTGACCGGCTTGTTGAAGTCCGCGCCCACGTACGACGAGCCCCAGTCCTGCGGCGAGCCCGCGGCGAGGGTCGCAGCGGTCGTGGAGTAGCCCCACGTCTCGCCTGCGGCGGCGCCATCCCACTTCTGGTCGGCGACGTCGTTGCGCAGGTCGGGGAAGGTCGCCCGGGCAGCCGCGTAGGCGGAGCCGTCCGCCGCGCCCGACGAGCCCGAGTCGATGAAGTGCTCCAGGTCGGCCGGGGCGACCAGCACCGTGGCGCTGAACCGCTGGTAGAGCCCGGAATCCAACTTCTCGGTCGAGCGTCCGGTCGCGGCGAACGTGCCGAGCTCGGCGGCGGTCTTGGCGGTGTCGACCGAGCTGAGGCTCCACGTCACCTTCCCGTCGGCGCCGAGGAGCGTGAGGTGCGACGGCAGAGTGCGGTCCTTCGAGGTGATCGTCACGACGCCGAGGTCGACGACGTCGGGGCTCACGTCCTTCGGGGTGAGCCGGTCGACCGACGCGGTGAGGCGGCCCGCCAGGGCGGTCGCGCCCTCGGCGTCCAGACCATAGGCGACCGGATCGGATGCCGCGGCCTTCGCATCCGCCTTCACGGCCGCGAACACCGCCCACGTCTCGGCGCTGTACTCGCTCTCGGCGAGATCCTTCACCGAATCCACCACGGCGGCGAGCGCTGTGGTGTCGACCTGGGACGCATCGGCCGTCGCGGTGACGACGCCGACGGCGTCGACGTTGATCGAGCTGTCGTTCGCCGTCTTCACGACGACCGTGTGCGGACCGTTCGCAAGACCCCGCAGCTGGAACGCGGTGCGCTCGCTGCCGGCGCTGTAGGTCGGCGCGCCCACCACGACCGCGACGCCGTCGACCACGACATCGAGCGTCGGTCCGCCCGAGTTCGTGCCGATGATGTCGAGGCCGGTGCCGGTGAACGCGTACGTCATCGCGGCGCCCTTCGTGGTGCTCTTGGACGCCGAGCGCTGCCACTCGAACATGCCCTGGCCGTTGGTGTGGCTCCAGTTCGCGTCGAACTGCAGCACCGGCACCGACGAGTCGGCCCAGCTGGTCTGGTGCATGCCGTCGATCATCGCCGCGTAGTACGGCGTGTATCCGGGCACGGTCTCGACCTTCAGGTTGTCGAACTGCACGAAGGTGAAGCTCGAGCCGAGCTGGATGCGGCCGGTCGCCTGCGGTGCGGCATCCGTATAGGTCGCGACCTGGACGCCGTTCACGTAAGCGGTGTAGTCGGCACCGGCCACCTTCACGGCGATGTTGTTCCAGACGCCCGCGCCGGTCTTGAAGGCCGCATTCGCGGGAACCGTGCCGCTGGACAGCGTCGAGCCGAAGCGCATGAACGTCCAGGCGCCGGTCGGGTCGATCCGCAGCTCGGCGGCCGACACGCTCTGGCCGTTAGCGGTGCCGCCCTGTTCGCGGGCGCCGACGGTCGCGTACTGCGACCCGGTCGCCTCGAACATCACATCGGTCGACACGGTGTAGTTCGCCCAGCGCGCGTCGCCGATGGTCGTCTTCGGGTCGCCGCTGTTCCACGCGCCACCGGCCATGCCCGGACCGACCTGCTGGCGCAGAACACGTCCGTGCGCAGCGTCGCCCGTCGCGACGGACTCGAACGCGCCGTTGGTGTCGTTCGTGTACCGCGGGGTCGCACCGTTGTCTTCGCTCTGCACCGCGGGCGTGCCGGAAGGCTTCGACTTGTCACCGCGCGCCGCGAGGTACGACTCGCCGCTGTCGACGAGCTGCCCGGTCGTGGGGTCGTAGCCCTTGATCGTGCCCTCTTCGCGGTAGTCGAAGTCGTCGGCGTAGAGGAACGCATCGTCGGTCACGCCGTTGATGTTGCCGGTCGCGTCGGTGTCGAGCACGTCGCGGCCGCCGTCCTCGGCGGTGTACTCGGGCGAGGTCGGCAGGCTTGAGCCGTAGCCGTCCTTCGCGACGAGCGATCCGTCGGCCTTCGCGGCCGCGTGGTCGAGCGTCGTGAGCGTGACGGTCGACCAGGGTTTGACCGTGACGGTGTACGAGCCGTCGGCGGCGGGCTGCAGCTCGCCGACCGGCTTGAGGTAGTTGGCGTCGTAGGCCTGGCCGGCGTCGGCGGCGCGCGTCTCCCACACCTCGGCGGTCGCGTCGGCGCCGAGGTTCAGGTCCTTCGCGACGACGCGGTAGGTCTTGGCGAACTTCGAGTCATTGACCACCACGGTCGAGAAGTCCGACGCGTCGGGAGCTGCGAGTGTCGTGTACGAGGCACCGCCCGCGCGGGCGCCGCTGGGCGGGTTGCCGGTGCCGAGCTCGCTCTTGGAGGCCTGCGGGATCGCTCGCCAGATGCCGGCGGTGTTGTCGGCGTTCTCCCACCCGAGCGTCGCGAACTGCGTGAACTGCTCGAGCACCGCGAGGCCGCCGTCGTAGTACAGCCAGCCCGACCACGGGTCGCGCGCGTTCACGAGCTCCTTCGAGGAGTACTGGAACCCGTCGTAGAAGGAGCCGATCGCGGGCTGGAAGATGCTCAGCGTGCGACGGGATGCCGCGAACCCGGTCGTGACCCAGTTGCCCATCTCGAGGGCGCTGTTGGTGCCGCCGAACTCGGTTCCCGTTCCGCCCTGCTCGTCGCTCGCGTTGTTGTTGGGGCGGTCGGCCGAGCTGGAGAACGTCGACTGGCCCTCCGAGTTCCACACCTCCTGGTCGAACTGCTCGGCGAGCTTCTTCATGTTGCCGGCGCTGTCGTCGGCGCTGGAGTAGTGGAAGCCGACGATGTCGACCGCGTCGCGCAGCGACGAGTCGGTCGCCGAGGTCATCGCGTTGCCGAACGAGACCGGCGGCGTGCCGACGGTGTCGGCGGCGACCGTGCGGATCGCGTGGAAGAGGTCCGCCTCCTGCTGCGACGCGAATCCGTTGTTCGGATCGCCGGCCGTCGCGCCCTCGTAGCCCTTGGTGTCGCCCGCGACCCAGCCCGAGAAGTCCTTGTACAGCTGGACGGCCGGGCTGCCGGTCTCGTTGGTGTCGGGGTTGATGGAGTCGACCATGATGCCGTATTCGCGGTACGCGGCGATCACGGTGTTCTTGAACCAGATGTACTGGTCGGCGTCGTTCGCGACCCACGCCGGACGGTTCCAGCGCAGGATGCTGACGTGCACGTCGCCGTGCGCGACGAGCTGCGCGTCGGCGGCCAGCTGGAACCCGGGTTCGCGCAGCACGTTCGGGTACTCGTCGCGCGTGCGCATCGTCGAGGCGTTCGGGCCGGTCGACGTGTTGCGGTCGTTGCCCATCTCGATCTTGACGGTGTTCATGATCGGGTGGTCCCCGCCGAACAGCGTCTCGATGAGCTCCCAGTACTTGTCGGGGTGCTGCGACTTGTAGTCCAACAGCAGCGCGCTGGTCGAGTTGGCCGACAGCACGCCGAAGCCCTTGAAGGTGAGCCCGTTCTTGTTGAGCGCCGCCGCGGCGATGTCGGCGCCGTTGACGGTCACCGTCACCGGGTCGGCTCCCGCTGCCTGTGCCATCGCGGGCACGGCGAGCGGTGCGGCGATCA
>Ga0160446_100272_pt1 | contig 31692 bp, 22 predicted proteins | sample HID1973I_E1MG_FD_108200 | JGI IMG/M metagenome (GOLD analysis project Ga0160446, IMG submission 108200) | Enriched mosquito-associated microbial communities from UW Madison campus, WI, USA - HID1973I_E1 MG | ecosystem: Host-associated > Arthropoda: Insects > Digestive system > Unclassified ...
CAGCTCGATCGCCTGCTACGTCATCGGCGCCATCGGCATCGTCGCCTTCATCCTCATCGAGATGGCGATGAAGGACGACGCGCTCATCCCGCTCAAGCTGTTCCGCTCCAGCACCTTCTCGATGGCGACCGTCATCGGCGTGTTCGTCGGCTTCGGGATGTTCGGCGCAATGCTCACGATCCCGCTGTACCTCCAGCTGGTGATGGGTGCGACGCCCACCGAGAGCGGCCTGCAGATGCTGCCGATGATCCTCGGCATGATGGTCGCGTCGATCGGCAGCGGCCAGCTCATCGCCCGTACCGGCCGGTACCGCATCTTCCCGATCCTCGGCACGGCGTTCCTGTCGATCGGCTTCTTCTGGCTGACCCGCCTGCAGTACGACGGTTCGTACTGGTACATGGCGGGCGGCATGCTGCTCATCGGCCTCGGACTCGGCCAGCTCATGCAGACCCTCACCATCGCGAGCCAGAACTCCGTCGGCCTGCGCGACATGGGCGTCGCCACGAGCGCGTCGACGTTCTTCCGCCAGATCGGCGGCACGCTCGGCACGGCCGTGCTGCTGTCGCTCATGTTCACGCTCATGCCGCAGAACATCCAGGCGTCGTTCGCGGACGAGGAGACCCTCACGAGCGCTCTCGACGCGGCGTTCGACCCCGACGTCGCGGGCGCCCCCGAGAACGCCGACATCATGGCCAAGATCTACACGCCGATCGTCGACGAGACCACCGCCGCGACGACGAAGCAGCTGCAGGAGGGCATGGACCAGGCCACCGCCGCGGCGACCGACGCGGTGGCCGCACAGGTCGAGGCGGGTCAGCTCCCCGCGTCGCAGCAGGCGGCGGCGACAGCAGCGGCCGTCGCGCAGGCGCAGCAGGCCGCGCTGACCGAGATGCAGAAGCAGGTACCGGTCGCCCGCGTCTCGGACGACGGTCAGGTGAGCCTGGACTTCTCGGACGCAGACGAGCGCTCCGCCTTCGTCGACACCCTCGTCCCGACGCTGCTCGACCAGTTCGCCGACGGCGGCGGCGACTCGTCGATCGACGACAGCACGGTCGACGACACGTCGTTCCTGGTGGGCGCCGACCCTCGGTTGAGCAAGCCGATGCTGGTCGCGTTCAACGACTCCGCGGTCGCGGTCTACTGGGTCGCGATGTGGGTCGTCATCATCGCGTTCGTGCTGTCGCTGTTCTTCAAGACGCCGCCGCTGCGCGAGAAGTCGGCGCTGCAGGAGGCGGTCGACGAAGACACCGCACTCTCGGCCCAGCGTGCCGCGAACCAGACCGGCGCACCGGTCGAGGTCGACACCGGCGCGGTACGCGTGCCCCGCGAGGCCGCCGAGCCGCTCACCCGCCGGGCGATACGGGACGCACGCGCGGCGGAGTAGGTGTTCGCGCGCCTCGCCGTCGTCGAGGGGATGCCGGCGGCCTCGCCGCGGCGCGCAAACGGTCGTGGGCTGCGGGCGCGATTCGCGCTACGGTTAGAGAACGCGCCGTTCACTGCATGGACGCCTGCTGTTCGAGGAGATGCGATGACGACTCCGACCCTGGTCGCCCCGCTGCGCGGGTTCGGCCGCGGCGACATCCCGCGCGCCGGGGGCAAAGGCGCGAATCTCGGCGAGCTGATCCGTCGTGGGTTGCCGGTTCCCGACGGTTTCGTCGTGACGACCGACGCTTACGCCTCGATCGAGGTGCCCACGCACGATCGCACGAGCTATGAGGCGGTGCGGATGCCGGAGCCCCTGGCCGCGGCCATCGCCGACGCCTATGCCACGCTGGGCGGTGGGGCCGTCGCGGTGCGTTCCAGTGCGACGGCCGAGGATCTGCCCGGCGCCGCGTTCGCCGGTCAACAGGACACCTACCTCAACGTCGTCGGCGAGGTCGCGCTCCTCGACGCCGTCCGGCGCTGCTGGGGATCGCTGTGGACTGAGCGTGCGATCGCGTACCGCGAGCGGCTGCGGATCGACCCGGCCGACGTGCGGATCGCGGTGGTCGTGCAGCGAATGGTGGACGCGGATGCCGCGGGCGTGATGTTCACCGCCGACCCCGTCACCGGAGCCCGCGACGAGATCGTCGTCGAGGCGAGTGCCGGGCTCGGCGAGGCCGTGGTCTCGGGCCTGGTCACCCCCGACCGCTACGTGCTCTCGCGCGACGGGACGGTACGCCGGTTCACGCCCGGCCGCAGGGAGGTCGTCGTGCGGGCAGCCGCCGCAGGCGGGATCGTGCACGAGGACGCAGGGGCCGCGGCATCCACCGCGAACGGTGCCTCACACCTGTCGAACCCGCAGCTCGCCGAGCTGGCGCGGCGCGGAGCGGAGATCGCGGAGCACTTCGGGCGCCCGCAGGACGTCGAGTGGGCCGTCGCGTCGGGGCGGGTGTGGCTGCTGCAGGCGCGTCCGATGACGGCTCTGCCGCCTCCGCCGATCCGCGGCCGGTTGAATCCCCTCCGGCGCCGGCTCTCGGGGGTGCTGCTGGAATTCCTGCCCTCGAGGCCCTACCCCATGGACATGTCGACGTGGGTGCCGCATGGGCCGGCCGGGCTGATGGCGAAACTCACCGCGAGCATCGGACTGCGCGGCGCGTTCGAGGGCTTCCTGCTCGAGGAGGACGGTGTCGTCACCCGGTTCGTGCCGCCGCGTCCGCGTCCCACGCCGCGGATCCTCCTCGCGCCGTTCCTCGTGGCGTCGCGTGCGCGACGACACGACCCGGCGCGCTGGCAGCGCGACCCGCGCTACCTCCGGTACCGCGAGAGCGTGCGCGAGTTCGCCGCGCGTGATCTGGGCGGCATGGAGTGGCGGGCGCTGATCAGGATGCCGCGCGAAGCCCTTGCGCTCGTCGAACCGGTCACGGATCTGCGCATCGATTACCTTCCCGGATCGGGCGTCGCGCTCGTGCGGCTCGCGGTCGCGCTGAAGCTCTCGCGAGGCAGGCGTGCGTCCCGCGATCTGCGGCTGGGCGACCTGCTGCTGGACGGACGCAGCCGTACCGAGCAGGCGAACCGGGATCTCGAGGCGCTCGCCGCGGTGGTGCGTGCCGATCCGGGCCTGGCGCGGCGGGTCGCCGAGGAGGATCCGGTCGCCCTCGTTCCTGTCATGGCGTCGGTGTCGCAGTTCCGGACACTGATCGCCGAGCACGGACACCGCGAGACCGCCTCTCCGCTGCTGGCGACCTCGCCGACATGGGGCGAGGCGCCGGAGGTCGTCGTCGGGCTGGTCAAGGTGCTGCTCGCCGCGCCCTCCGGAGCCGTCCGGCCCGGCGCCCGGCCGAAGCTCGAGGGCCTGAGTCCGCGTCTGCGGCGACGGATCGAGCGGGCCCGTGTCGGCGCCGCATTCCGTGAAGACACCCACTACGAGTTCACCAGGCCGCTTCCGCTCCTGCGGGCATCGCTGCTCGAGATCGGCCACCGTCTGACTGCCGCCGGTGCCCTCGACCGCGCCGACGATGTCTGGCACCTGCGGCTCGAAGAGCTCGAGGCGCTGTCGTCGCCGGACGCGTCGGCCGCCGGCGACCTGCGGCAGCGGGTGGTCGCCCGTTCGGCGCGCCGGGAGGAGCTCTCGGGCACGCGCCTGATCGATCCGCGCGCGGTGTTCCCGCAGCGGGATGCCGGCGACGCGATCGTCGCGGGCGAACCGGCGAGCGGCGGCCGAGCCACCGGTCCGGTGCGCATCGTCCGCGATCCCGCCGAGTTCGGACGCGTCGAGCCGGGCGACATCCTGGTGTGCCCGTACACGAACCCCTCGTGGACGCCGCTGTTCCAGCGCGCCGCCGCGGTCGTGGTCGACTCGGGCGGCATCGGGTCGCACGCGGCGATCGTCGCCCGCGAGTACGGCATCCCGGCGATCATGGGCACGGCGGTGGGCACCTCGTCGCTGCGTGAGGGCCAGCGCGTCACGGTGGACGGCGACACCGGCCGCGTCACGACGGCGGAGTCCGGGCTGTGACGGAGAAGCCGCCCCGCACCGACCACAGGTCAGGCCCGCGTCGCCGTGGGCAGGAGCTGGAGGACGCGATCCTCGACGCCGCATTCGCCGAGCTCGTCGAGACCGGCTATGCGGGCCTCACGATGGAGCGGGTCGCTCAGCGTGCCGGCACGGGCAAGGCGTCGTTGTACCGCCGCTGGCCCACCCGCATGGAGCTGACGCTCGCCGCCGTGCGTCGTGCGATGCCCGATCCGGCCATGCCGCGCGACACCGGCGCGTTCCGCTCCGACGTGCTCGAGTGCCTGCGCGCGAACGCCGATGCGCTGGCCGGCCCAGCCGGACAGGCGCTGCGCGGCCTGCTCGGCGACGCCATGGTCGATCAGGAGCGCATGCGCGCGCTGCGCGCCGGGTCGCAGGGGTCAGGCTTGACGGCCATGTCCGAGATCGCTCGCCGCGCGGTGGCCCGGGGCGAGATCGACGGCTCCACCGTGACGCGGCTGCGGCTCGAGGTCGCGCATTCGATGCTCCGGCAGCGGTTCCTCTTCGAGGGTGCGCCCGTGCCCGACGCCGTGCTGGTCGGCATCGTGGATGAGGCCGTGGTCCCGCTCTTCACCGGCCGAACGTGACCCCGTCCCCGTAGGTGATCGCGCGAACAGCGGAGTAGTGGATGCCGGCGGCCCCGGCATCCACGTGCCAGACGGCGCTCCGTAGCGACATCGACGCTAGGCGGTCGCCTGGTCGGCGACCGGGTCGGCGCTGTCGTCGAATCGCCGGATGCGGGCGATCAGATCGTCGATCTGCGCATCGCTGAAGATCTCGTCAGGACCCTCGGGTGCCACTCCGTCGAAGGGGTCCGAGTACAGCCTGCGAGGGTCCAGGTATCCGGTGATCGTGAGCTGCTGCACGACCAGATCCACGAACGCGTGCTGGCGGTGGGTGAACCCGGGCGTCGAGACGAAATCCGCGAGGGCCTCTTCGAGCGCCGACCGCTCCATGCCGACGATCGAGCGGACGAGGCGGCCAAGACCGCCGGCGCCGGTGGCTTCATCGTGGAGCTGTGTGGCATCCACTCCGCCCGCGGATGTGAGGATCTGCTCGAGCTGCTCGAGGTCGACCGGGGTGAGCGCGCGTCCGGTGCGCAGCTTGTGGAGCGCGACGTCGGAGCGGCCGTCGAGAAAGCCGAAGAGCTTGTCGCGGAACGCCCGCCGGTTGAGCCCGGGCACGACGCGCGAGAGCGTGACCTCGCGGACGTCGTCCAACGTGTCTTCGAAGTCTGTGTACACGATCGCCTGTGCCTCGCGCCCGATCAGCCGGACCAGCTCGCGGAGCCGGACCCGCACCCGCTCGAGCGCCGTGACGTCGGAGGCCTCCCACCACGCCGGGTCGATGATCGCGTCCAGCAGCGCCGCCTGCGCCGCGACCGCGGGGATGGTGCGCTGATCTCCGAGCGCCTGCGCGATGCCGACGATCCGCGAGGCGGTGCCGGCGGGAACGGGATCTCCGGCGGCGACGGCGACCTGCGCGTCCAGCACCAGCGCATCGAATCGCTTGGCCGCCTCGTCGGCGTCCTGCTCGGCGGACGAGGGGAGCCCTGCCAGCTCGGCTGCCGCCTCGACGTCTGCCGCGCCGAAGGCGTCCCACGCGCCGGCGCCGCTGAACCGTTCGACGGCGCGAAGGTGCTTGCGCACGAGGAAGTTGTCGCGGTTCATCCCCGCGACGGCGGCCGAGAGGCGTCCGGCGATCGACGTGCGCAGGCTTGCGGCATCCGCGTCTTTCGCGTCTTTCAAGGCCGCGAGCAGCCGGGTGCGCAGCAGGAACGTGCGCTCCGAGAGCGAGGGCGAACGAGCAGTCGATGCCGTCGGCACGTCCTCGTTGAAGAAGTCGATGTTGCCGCACACGTCGAAGATCACGAAGTCCCGCTTGTCGTCGGCGGGGCCGTAGAGGTTGGGGCGCAGCCGCGTGCCGCGCCCGACCATCTGCCAGAACTTGGTGTGGGAATTCACCGGCTTGAAGAAGACCAGGTTGACGACGTCGGGGATGTCGATGCCGGTGTCGAGCATGTCGACCGAGATGGCGATCTGCGGGCTGGTGCCCGGCGTCGAGAACGCGTCGATGAGCGTCTGCGCGTAGGGGCCCGCGGCGTAGGTGATGACGCGGGCGAGTGTCCCACGCTTCTCGGGGAAGTTCGCGTCGATGCGCGACTCGATGAACTCGGCGTGACGCTGGTTCTTGGCGAAGACGATCGTCTTGCCGAGGATGTCGCCGCCACCGACGTACCGGCCCTCGGCGACGAGGACCTCCAGCACCTTGTCGACGGTGTCTTCGTTGAACAGCCAGCGGTTCATCGCTGCCGCGCCGACCTCGTCGGGGATCTCGCCGTCCTGCCATTCGAGTTCGTCCCACCGCTCGCGGTCGGCATCGCTCAGGTCGGCGTAGCGGATGCCGCGCTTCATGAAGCCGAGGTCGATCGGCCTGGCGACCGGCGGCACGAGGTAGCCGCCGGCGATGGCGTCGTCGAGTTCGAAGGCATCGGTGGGGACGCCGTCATCGAGCTCGAACAGCTGATACGTGTTGTGGTCGACGTCGGCGCGCGGCGTCGCGGTGAGCCCGACGACGAGGGCGTCGAAGTAGCCGAAGATCTCGCCGTACCGGTTGTAGATCGAGCGGTGCGCCTCGTCAACGACGATCAGGTCGAAGTAGCCGGGGCCGAACCGGCGCAGGGCGTCCTCGCCGGCGTCGATGAGTCCCATGACCGTCTGGTAGGTCGAGACGAAGACACGGCCCTCGCTGTCGCGATCGGTGACCAGGTTCACGGGGGCACTGTCGGGCAGGTGGGCCTTGAATGCCGCGACGGCCTGGTTCACGAGGGCCGTACGGTCGGCGAGGAACAGCACGCGCTTGACCCAGTTGGCTTTCTGCAGCACGTCGACCAGGGCGATCACGGTGCGCGTCTTGCCCGTGCCGGTCGCCATCACCAGCAGCGCACGCCGGCGCTTCTGCTCGAAGGCCTCGGTCACCGCCCGGATCGCGCGCAGCTGATACGGCCGCTCCACGATGGAGCGATCAATCGCCGCGGTGCCGAGCGGCCGGAGCGTGCGGCGGCGCTGGATCGCCAGCGCCAGCTGGTCCTTAGTCAGGTACCCCGCGACCGGGCGCGGCGGGTAGCGGCGGTCGTCCCACAGCCAGGTCTCGAACCCGTTCGTGTAGTAGATGATGGGGCGCTGACCGAAGTCCCGCTCCAGCGCGTCGGCGTAGATCTCGGCTTGGAGCCTGCCCTCCTTCGCGCTCCGGGAGGTGCGCTTGGCTTCGACGACGGCGAGGGGCTTGCCGTCGTCTCCCCACAGCACATAGTCGACCTTCCCGCTGCCGGAGGGGCTCGGGATGCCGCTCACCGGCCATTCGCGATCACGCGGGTCGGCGAGCCGCCAGCCCGCCTCGTGCAGGTGCAGATCGATGAGATCCCGTCGCGTCTCGGCCTCGGTCGCGAGCGTCGGATCGGGGATGCCGTGCTCGGCGTTGGCCGTCGCGTTGGCCGTCTTCGCTGCCGATGCGGCCGCGTGCAGGGCGGCCAGCTCTTCGGTGAGGGCTGCGTTGCGTTCGCGCTCTTCTGCCAGCGCGCGGCGGGCGTCGTCGAACTCCTGCTGGGCGCGTTCGAGTTCGGAGCGCGCCCGCTGGATCACCGCGCCGGGAGCCGGGGGCACACGTGCGAAGTCGAACGGCGGCGGGTCGGCGGCATCCGGGTCGCCGTAGCAGTGATCGAGCCAGCGGCAGATCGTATGCAGCTGCTCGAGCGAGCCCCGGGCGCGCCCGATCGGCAGGTCTTCATCCTTGTGGACGGCGTCGTTGCCGACGCGGCGCACGATCCGCAGGCCGCCGTCGACGTTGGCGCCGACCGCCTGGCGGAACAGCTGCTGCGCGGTCAGGTTCGCGAACGAGTCGTCGTACGGGCGGGGCAGTGCCTCCGCCGCATATATCCACTCGGTGAACATCTCGCCGGCGCGGCGCGAGTACGTGGCCGATGCGCGCGGGTCACTGCGGAGGTACGACTCGGCACGGGATGCGGCCTCCCACACTTTCGGCCAGCGATCCCGGACGAAGTCGAAGTTCCCCACGAACGGCTCCCGGCGGCAGGCTCGGCCCCTGCCCTGGCGACATGCTAGCGAAGGGCGACGACATCGGCGGTGAGGTGACACTTGTTCCCTGCCGCGGCCACGCTTGTTCCGGTCGCTGAGCGAGCGCCGGCGAGACGAAGCGCGTGCACGCGACGGGCTGGTCGTCGACGCGCCGGGCGACGCCGGTTCCGGTCGCTGAGCGAGCGCCGGCGAGACGAAGCGCGGTGCACGGGCAGGCTGTGCTGGCGGCATCCGTCCCCTCCTCCACAGGGGGCTCTCTCTGGCGCGTCAACGCGGGTTGTCCACAGGTGGAAAACCCTGTGGGATCTGGGGGTTTGAATGTCGGAACCCCTCGCCACAATGGACTCATGACCGACCTTGCCGATGCTCTCGCCGAACTCGGTGACGCGCTCGGCGGGCTGAGCGCTTCAGCCGGCGAGCGGCTGCGGATCGGGGCGGACTCCGACGTGCTCGCGGCGCTTGCCGCGGCCGGTCGTGTGCGGCGCCTTGCCGAGGCTGTGGTGGTCGAGGCGACCGCGGTCATCGTCGAACGTGACGAGCTGGTCGGCCACGCGGATCGTGTGACGACCAGATATGGATGCCGCCACCCGAGCGAGCTCGTGCAACGTGCGACGCGGGTGTCGGGGCGGACGGCGGCCGATGTTGTCGCGGCGGCGAAGGCGGTGCGTCGGTCGACGGCGCCGTCGACGGGTGAGGTGCTGCCGGCGGAGTTCCCGGGGATGCGGGAGGCGCTCGTGGCCGGCGATGCGGGGTTGGATGGTGTGGTCGCGGTCGCAGGGGTGTTCCGGGGTTCGCTGATCGGCCGGGAGGCGCTGCTGGCCGCAGACGAAGAACTCGCGGGCGCGGCGGCCGGCGCGGGCGCGCGGGTGTCGGCGGACGAGCTGCGGGCGATGGCGCAGGTATGGGCGGCGTACTTCGACCCCGACGGCGCCGAACCGGTCGAGGCGCGGGCGATCCGCAAGCGTGGCCTGACGTTCGGGCGGCCGACCGACGGACTGGTGCCGATCCGGGGCGGCCTGCTGCCCGAGGTGGCCGCACAGTTCCAGCTCTGCGTCGACAGCGTCCTCAACCCGCGCGTCGACGGTGCACCGGTGCCGGGACCGTGCTTCACGGAGGATGACCCGACCACGGCAGACGGCCCGTTCGAGAGCACCGCCGACACCCGCACCGCGACACAGAAACGACACGATGCGCTCGCGGTGCTGCTGACGGCCGCGGCGGCATCCGGGGAGCTTCCCATGCTCGGCGGGGCCGCACCGACACTCGTCGTCCAGGTCCGGGAAGAAGATCTTGCAACCGGGCGCGGATACGCTCATCTACCCGGCGAACCGGAGCCGATCTCGATCGCCGCCGCGCGGCACGTGGCATGCGCCGGGGTGATGCAACGGGTCGTATGCGGCGACGCAGGGCGGATCGTGTCGATCACCACGCTGGACCGCGTCTTCACCCACCATCAGCGCCGCGCGGTCACGCTCCGGGATGGGGGATGCCTGATCCCCGGGTGTGATGTGCCGCCGCAGTGGTGCGAGATCCACCACGTCATCGAGCACTCCCGGGGCGGGCCGACGCACACCGACAACGGCGTGCTGCTGTGCTGGTTCCACCACCGCACCATCGACACCGGCGGCTGGCAGATCCGCATGATCGACGGCATCCCCCACGTGCGCGGACCATCCTGGTGGGACACCGAAGGACGATGGCGGCCCGCATCGAAATCACCGACCGTGCGTCGCGAACGAATCGCCTTGCGGACCTGAGCCGGCAGTCGGCTCGAAGGCGATCGGATGCCGCGCCGACGACAATGTCGGAGGTCTGGTGTGTCCTGTTCTACTGGCCATCGGCCGGTGGTGCATACCTGGGGGTCTGCGCCTCTTACGACCAGAAGGTTCGTCATGTCCGAGAACGACAACAACACTCCGCAGCTGCCGCCCGCGGGGTGGTACCCCGACCCGCACGACGCCGCGGGGCAGCGGTACTGGGACGGCGCGCAGTGGACCGAGCATGCCGCGGTGCCGACCTCCGCGAGCGCGGCGATCGCCGCCGCGAATGTCGGGCACGGGTCCGGCGTGCCTGGGGCCGCCGCACAGGGCGATGCAGGACGAGGTTCGGCCGGACAGGGCCCCGCCGTGCGACGCTCGCCGGCGGCCGGCGCCGCGAGTGCGACCGGCGCGGCCGACACCATCGCGGTCGCCCACAAGCGGGGGCTGCCGACGCTGAAGTGGTGGCAGTGGGGGCTCGTCGCACTGGGGGCGCTCGTGCTGATCAGCGTCATCGTGGGCAGCCTCGGCGGTGCCCGGGGTGACGCCGACGCTGTATACCCTGCCCCGACGGCGACCTCGCAGGCTCGGGAGGTCGAGGCGCCTGCGCCGAAGCCGGTCGACGACCGCGAGAAGATGCCTGGACTCGTGGGACTCACCGTGGCGGAGGCTCGCGCGGCGGTCGAGTCCGCAGGATTCGTGATGACGCTGCCGGACGGCACCGGCGACGACTGGGTCGTGCTCACGCAGACGCTCAGCGCGGGGCGGCAGGCCGACCCCGGCACTGAGGTGCTCGTCACGGCCGAGGCGCCCAAGCCGGTGTATACGCTGGCGCAGCAGAACGCGATCAACAAGGCGCAGGACTACCTGGCCTACTCCGGATTCTCGCGCACGGGTCTGATCGACCAGCTCGAGTACGAGGGATACTCCGCCGAGGACGCCACTTTCGGCGCCGACAACGCGGGCGCCGACTGGAACGCAGAGTGCGCCGAGAAGGCCAAGGCCTACCTGGACTACTCGTCGTTCTCGCGCCAGGGGCTGTACGACCAGCTCGCGTACGAGGGGTTCACCGACGCCGAGATCCAGTTCGGCCTGGCGGCCGTCGGCTACTGATCGGGGAGGGAAGGGCGGCCGTCGCTTCGGCGGCGGCCGCCGTCTCGATGACCCGGCGAGGCGATCGCCTACTCGGATTCTCATACGATCGAAATTCCGAACTAGTTCTGAACTAGGATGGCTCCTATGTCTGCCGCCGTCCTCCCACCACGTGTCTTCAACTCGTCGGAGCTGAGCCGCAATGCTCCGAAGGTCTTCGCTGCCGCGGAGGAGCATCCGGTCGATGTGACCCGCCGCGACGGCGAGGACCTCGTCTTGATGTCGAAGCGCGAAGCAGACTCTCGCGAGCAGCTCATGCAGTTCGCCGCTCAGCTGATCGCGGTGGCAACCGACGATCACGGGACCCTTGCCGATCGCATGGCCGACCGATTCCCCTGGATGCTTGCGCTCAGTGTCGCGGATCGGACGACGTGCGCGCGTGACCTGCTGAACGCGGCTCGCGCGTCGTTCGCCACAGGCGAAGCCCATCTAGCGGTCGCAGAGATGATCGCCTGGCAGGAGACGGCGACGGCGATCGCCGCAGGCTTGCACGCCGCGCCAGTGGAGTGGCTCGATGATGAGGTGAAGGTCGAGCGCCCGTAACGATGGCGAAGGGATCGAAGGTCGATCGGCCGACGAAGAAGAGCGAGTTCGAGATCCGGTTCGCCACGACCTCAGCCCAACGCGGGTGGAACGACCTCAGGGCGACGACCCTGGGTCCGTTGGCAGACGCGTGGGACTTCCTCACCCGGACGCCACTGGATCGAACGCCGACGAACTACCCGTTGAGGGGTGAGTTGCAGTGGATCACGCGTGAGGGCGTGACCCACGAGCGCTGGCAGCATAAGCCGACCGCCCAGGGCGACGCGCGGATCTGGTTCTACGTCGAAGGTCGAGTCGTTCATCTCGAACAGGTGCACACTCGCCACCCGAACCAGACGAAGTAGCCGGTCACTCGCCGGCGAAGAAGTCCTCGTCGACCTTGAGGAGCTCGATCGTGCGAGCGATCTGGACGCCGACCTTGTGGCGCATCATCAGCGCGGTGAGGCGGTCGCCGTCGACGAGGGCGATCTCCTGCGGCACGCGCGCGGCCGCGTCGATGGCCTCGGCGGTGAAGCGGCTCGTCGTGAAGAAGACGCCGACGTTCGCGCCGCGGGTGGCGAGCGCGCCGACGAACTCCTGGATCTTCGGGCGACCGATCGTCGCCTCGGCATAGCGCTTGGCCTGCACGTAGATCTTGCTGAGACCGAGCTCGTCGCGGTCGATCACGCCGTCGAGCCCACCATCGCCCGAACCGGTGAGCGGAGTCATCCGGCTGTCCCGCCCGTAGCCCATCTGCACGAGCAGCGTGCGGACCACCCGCTCGAAGTCGTACGGGTCGCTTTCTTTGAGCCGCTGCAAGAGGGTCGCGCGCGTGTCTTCGTCGATGAGACGGATGCCGGAGCTGATCAGTTCGTCAGGATCGGCGTCGTCCAGATCGGGCATCGCAGGAGTGGTCGCCGTCGCCTTGCGAGCCTTCACGGGCACGTACTCGTTGTAGGCAGGGATCGCCTCGACGGCGTGCTCCGAGATCGGGCCCGGGTTCTCGGCGAGAAGCTGCCGGCCCGTGTCGGTGATGCGGAACTGGGCGCGCTGCGGCGCCTCGATCGCCTTCGCCCGGCGCAGGGCCGACGTCGCCCAGCCGATGCGGTTGAACGCGCGGGTTTGGCCCGAGTCCAGTGTCTCCTCGAGCTGTTCCGCGGTGATCCCCGCGCGCTCGGCGACCGCACGCTCCATGTCGCGCTTGCGCCAGGTCTGGCCGTCGGAGAGCACCTCGAGCAGCGGCCGGACGAAGCTCGGCCACCGCGGGATCGTCGAGACGGGTATGAATCCGGGGTCGGTGCTCATAGTTCTCCTCGGAAGGCGCGGTGCTGGAGGGAAGCGAAGAGGGAGTCGAGCTCTCCCATCTGCGAACCCCCCTTGGCGGAGTTGGCGGCGAGTCCCGCGAGTAGAGAGGCGAACTCATCTTGCAGTGCCATTGGGGGCACATACACTGGCAACGCCCGCAGGTCGCGCACGTTCAGGTGGGTTGATGTAGAGCCCACCATCAGGTGCCCGATCTTCGCCGGATCGGTCGACTCAAGAAGGTAGGCGAGCAAGTACTCGCTTCGCGTGCGGGTAGCATCCGGACGGACCTGGACCAGACGCTGTCCCATCGAAAGACGCATCCCTGGTTCGATGATCGCACCGATGCCGACTGTCCCCTCCCTGCTAAGCACGATGTCTCCTGCGTCGAGGTCGGCGCGTTTCGTTCGCTCACGATGTGTGGCTTCTGAGACATAGCGGTGATCGTCCCAGTTCCAATAGCCGCGCCCGAGGTTTGAGGTGCGCACACAGGTGACGCCAGATTCCGTCCAAGTGGGGGTTGAGTGCGGACAGTCCCACACGCCCGATGCTATTTCGGCGAGAGTTGAGCTCGGTTCCCGTCTTTGCAAGGGCTCGATTGCCCCGAACAATGAGCGGAAGACCTCCTTCCGCGCGCCCTGTAGCAGGTCGTTCGATGCCTTGCGCCGAGTACGGAGGGCGTCGGCCTCGTCGAGGATCGCCGCGATGCGGCGCTGCTCGGGGAGAGGGGGGAGGGGGACCCCGGTGCGATATGCGTCCTCGCGGTTCAGGCCGGGGACTGCGGCCGACTTGTTCATCGATTCGAGCCCGAGAGATTGCATCGTCCAGAACAACCAGCGCAGATCCAGCTCGCGCTTCGCGTGAGTGAAGTACGCGGTGTCGATCGGCCAGCAACCATCAGGTGCATAAGTGAGCGAACCGATCGAGCCCTTTCGCCCGACGACGATCGTCGGAGTGGTCACCAGTGCGGACTCGTGAGCACCTGCGACGCCACCCGATCCGATGACCGGAAACCCGGCCCCCGACCGGTTCTCGGCCTTGAGTGCCTTGCCGTAGCGGAGTTCGATGATGTCCCCAAGCGGCACTGTCTCCCACGTCACGCGAGCATCTCCCGCAGTCGCTTCAGCCCGTCCTGGATCTCGACCTCCAGAGCATCGAGCTCGTCCAGGATCTCGGCGGGGGAGCGGTGCTCGACGTCCTCGACCTCGATCTCCTTGTAGCGGTTCAGGCTCAGGTCGTAGCCGTTGTCGACGATCTCCTGACGCGGCACCATGAACGACTGGGCGGTGCGCGGGCGCGTGTGCTCGGACTGGGGTTGCTCGTCGGGCCGGGGCGTTTCGTCTCGCTTCGCTCGCTCAACGGCCGGGAGCCCTTCGACAAGCTCAGGGACCGAGTGGCGCTCATCGGCCGGAGAAGGCGTGATCGAGCGCCAGCGGGCCAGCACATCGGGGAGGTCGTTCGCCTCGATCGGGGTGCGCTTGTCGTCGAGGGTCATGCCGTCGGCGCGCACGTCGTAGAACCAGACGTGATCGGTGCCGCCCGACGAGGTCTTCGTGAACAGCAGGATCGCGGTCGACACCCCCGTGTACGGCTTGAACGTGCCCGACGGAAGCTTGATCACCGCGTCCAGCTTGTGGTCGTCGACGAGCAGCTTGCGCACGGCTTTGTGCGCGTTCGACGAACCGAACAGCACGCCCTCGGGAACGATGACGGCCGCACGGCCGCCGTTTCGCAGCATCCGGATCATCAAGACCAAGAAGAGCAGCTCGGTCTTGCGGGTCTTCACGACCTTCTGCAGGTCCTTCGACACCGTCTCGTCGTCGAGCGACCCAGCGAACGGGGGATTGGCGAGCACGAGCGTGTACTCGTCGAGACCCGGGTGCCCCTCCGACAGCGAATCGGCGCGCTCGATGGTGGGGTTCTCGACGCCGTGCAACAGCATGTTCATGCTCGCGATGCGGGCCATCGCGGCATCGGAGTCGTAGCCGGTGAACATCGGGCCGTTGAAGTGGGCGCGGGTGGCGGCATCTGTCCAGATCTCTGGGTGATGCTCACGCACGTACTCTTCGGCGGCGACCAGGAAGCCCGCCGTGCCGACGGCCGGATCGATGATGCGATCGTCGGGACGCGGCTGCTGCAGATCGACCATGAGCTGGATGATGTGCCGTGCGGTACGGAACTGGCCGTTCGTGCCGCTGGTCGCGAGCTTCGACAGCATGTACTCGTAGATGTCGCCCTTGGTGTCGCGAGCCTCCATCGGGATCTCGGCGAGCAGGTCCACGACCTTCGTCAACAGCGCGGGCGTGGGGATCGTGAAGCGGGCATCGCGCATGTTGCGCGCATAGCTCGACCCCTCGGCACCGAGCCGCCGCAGCCACGGGAACACGTGCTCCGAGACGACCTCGAACATCTCGGTCGGGGCGTAGTTCGTGAACACACTCCACCGCAGATCACGGTACGGACGACGAGCCGGCAGATCGCTGTCGTAGCCCTCGGGGAAGACCGGGTTCTCGATCGGGTCGCCGAACCGCGCCGCCTTCTGCTCCTCCTTGGTGTGGAGCTCGTCCAGGCGCTTGATGAACAGCAGGTAGGTGATCTGTTCGATCACCTCGACCGGATTGGCGATGCCGCCCGACCAGAACGCGTCCCAGACCTTGTCGACCTGACCCCTCAACGGACCCGTGACCACACCGTCTCCCCTCGCGCGTGCAACGTCCCCACGCTAGCCGAGCGCACGTTCGGCGCGCCGCCGGGCGAACCCGTCCCCACCTGCAAGCGGTTGCGCAAACCAGGAACGCGTGGATGCCGGTGGCCGCGGCATCCCCTAAATGAAAGGGTTCTCATCATGTAAGCGCTTGCACTCGTGATGAATCCGCTGTTACTGTCGGCGCACAGCTCACCGGCACGCCGTCGTGCCTTCGCCCCATCCAGGAGCCCTGATGTCACAGCCGACAAGATGGTCGATGCCCTTCCGTGTGCACCCGGTCACCGCAACCCTCGCGGCCGCAGCCCTCATCGTCAGCGGGGGAGCCGTCGCGATCGCGCCTGCTGCTGCTGCCGAGCGCACCTTCGCGCTCGTGGGCAGCCTGCAGTCCGAGCTGGGCTGCTCGGCCGACTGGCAGCCCGAGTGCGCCGCGACCGAACTGACCACGACCGACGCCGCGGGCGTCTACGCCGCGGAGTTCGAGGTGCCCGCCGGCTCGTACGAGTACAAGGTCGCGGCGAACGACACGTGGGACGAGGCGTACGGGCTGAACGGCGGTGGCGACAACATCCCGCTGACGATCGCCGGCCCCGCGACGCTGCGCTTCGTGTTCGACGACAACTCGAAGCGCGTCGGCGTCGAGGCGACCAGCCTGCGCGCCGGCTACACGGCCGACGACGACGCGCTCGTCGCCCCGCCGGTGCGCGAGCCCGGCAGCCAGGAGCAGTTCTACTTCGTCATGACCGACCGCTTCGCCGACGGCGACACGTCGAACGACGAGGGCGGACTCACCGGCGATCGCCTCACCACCGGGTTCGACCCGACCGACAAGGGCTTCTACAACGGCGGCGACATCGCCGGCCTGCGGCAGAACCTCGACTACATCGATGGCCTCGGCACGACCGCGATCTGGCTCACGCCGAGCTTCAAGAACAAGCCCGTGCAGGGCGAGGGCGCGAACGCCAGCGCCGGCTATCACGGCTACTGGATCACGGACTTCACGCAGATCGACCCCCACCTGGGAACGAACGACGAGTTGAAGGACCTCATCGACGCCGCCCACGCCAAGGGCATCAAGGTCTACTTCGACATCATCACGAACCACACGGCCGACGTCATCGACTACGCCGAGAAGCAGTACGGCTACATCGACCAGGCGACCTCGCCGTACACGGACGCGAGCGGCGCAGCCTTCGATCCGCACACGTACGCGGGCACCGACACGTTCCCGGCGCTCGACCCCGCGACGTCGTTCCCCTATACGCCGGTGATCGCCGACGCCGACAAGGATCTCAAGGTCCCGGCCTGGCTGAACGACCCGAGGCTGTACCACAACCGGGGCAACTCGACCTGGTCGGGGGAGTCGGTCACCTACGGCGACTTCGACGGCCTGGACGACCTCATGACCGAGAGCCCGACGGTGGTCGACGGTTTCGTCGACGTCTACGAGAACTGGATCGACCTCGGCATCGACGGCTTCCGCATCGACACCGCCAAGCACGTGAACTTCGAGTTCTGGCAGCAGTGGTCCACTCAGGTGCTCGACTACGCGCACACGAAGGGCAAGCCCGACTTCTTCATGTTCGGCGAGGTCTACGACGCCGATCCGGCGAAGCTCTCGCCCTACGTGCGCGACACCGACATGTCGAGCGTGCTCGACTTCACGTTCCAGTCGTCGGCGGTGAGCTTCGCGAACGGCGGCAACACGAAGAGCCTGCAGAACCTGTACGCCGGCGACGACCGGTACACGACACCGGACTCGTCGGCGACGGCGCTGCCCACCTTCCTCGGCAACCACGACATGGGCCGCGTCGGCTACTTCCTCAAGGACGCCGACAACGCGCTGCAGCGCGACCTGCTCGCGCACGACCTGATGTTCCTGGGCCGCGGTCAGCCCGTCGTGTACTACGGCGACGAGCAGGGCTTCGTCGGCACCGGCGGTGACAAGGACGCCCGTCAGTCCCTGTTCGCCAGCCAGGTGCCGTCGTACCAGAACCAGAACCTGATCACGGGCGAGGCGGCCGGTTCGGTCGACAGGTACGACACCTCGGCGCCCGTGTACGCCCGCATCGCCGATCTGGCGGCGCTGCGCGAGGCCAACCCGGCACTGGTCACCGGCGCGCAGATCGAGCGCTACGCCGATGACGGCGCCGGTGTGTACGCCTTCTCGCGCGTGGACCGCGACGAGAAGGTCGAGTACCTGGTCGCCCTCAACAACACGACGGCCGACAAGGCGGTGAACCTCACGACCCTCACCGCGAACGCCTCGTACGCTCCGGTCTACGGCACGCAGTCCGGGATTTCGACGGATGCCGCATCCGCCGCATCCGTGACGGTGCCGGCTCTGTCGGCCGTGGTCTACCGTGCCGGCACGACAGTCACCGCGCCCGCCGAAGCGCCCGCCGTGACCCTCACCGTTCCGGCCGCGGGCGCGGGGCTCACCGGCACCGCACCCGTGACCGCGGATGTGGACGACACCACGTGGCAGGAGACGAGCTTCGCGTGGCGCGTCGTCGGCTCGGACGAGTGGCACGCGCTCGGCACCGCCGAAGACACCGACCCGGGCGTCTTCCACACCGTCGACGGCCTCGCGACCGGCACACTCGTGGAGTACCGAGCCGTCACGACCGACGCCGCCGGTCACCACGCCGCCTCGTCGACCTACGCGTCCGTGGGCAACAAGGTGAGCACGGGCGTCGAGGTCACCCCCGAGGAGCCTGAGGAGCCCGAGCCCCAGGTGCCGACCGAGTATGGAGCGGTGAGCGTCCCCGGCAGCTTCAACAGCAAGGCCGGGTGCCCCGGTGACTGGCAGCCGGACTGCGACGCCGTGCAGATGACCAAGGTCGACGGCATCTGGACCCTGGCACTGGCCGACCTGCCGGCCGGCACGTACGAGTACAAGATCGCCACCGAGAAGAAGTGGGACGAGAACTACGGCGCCGGCGGTGCGCTGAACGGCGGCAACATCACGCTGACGCACGCCGGCGGCCCGGTGACGTTCTTCTTCGACCCGCGCACGAAGAACATCCGCTCCACGGCTGACGGCCCCGTCATCACGTTGCCCGGCAGCCTCCAGAGCGAGCTCGGCTGCGCGGGCGACTGGGCTCCGGACTGCCTCGCGACATTGATGTTCGACCGCGACGGCGACGGCGTCTTCCAGTTCACGACGGACGACCTGCCCACCGGCTCGTACGAGGTGAAGGTCGCCCACAACCGCTCGTGGGACGAGAACTACGGCGCCGGCGGCGCCGCCGGTGGCGCGAACATCACCTTCAGCGCCACCGCCGGCAAGGTCGTGACCTTCCGGTACACGCTCGCGACCCACATCCTGACCGTCAAGGCGAGCGATCCGCCGCTGGCCGGCACCGGTGAGCTGCGCGCGCACTGGATCGACGCCGAGTCCATCGCGTGGCCCGCCGACCTCGGCGCGCCCGCCGACGGCGCCACGTGGCAGCTGTACGGATCCCCGGATGCCGCACTCGGCGTCACCGCCGACCGCGAGGTCACCGGCGGCACCGACCCGATCGCGCTGTCGCGCATCGACGGCGGCCTCACCGACGACCAGAAGGAGCGGTTCCCCGCGCTGGCCGGCTACGTCGCGCTGCACGTCGACGGCACAGACCCCGAGGCGACCGCTGCGCTCCTGAAGGGCCAGCTCATGGTCGCCCAGCGGGGCGCGGGCGGAGCACTCACCGCGTTCACCGGCGTGCAGATCCCCGGCGTGCTCGACGACCTGTACGCGGATGCCACAGCCGACGCCGACCTGGGGGTGGCCTTCCAAGGTGGCAAGCCGACGTTCCGGCTGTGGGCGCCCACTGCCCAGACCGCGACCCTGCTCACGTGGGACCCTTCGACAGGCTCAGGGACCAAGGACGGCGATCCGGTGCGCCACGAGGCGCAGTGGGATGCGGCATCCGGAATCTGGACCGTCGCGGGCAAGAAGGCGCTGGCCGGCGCCGAGTACCTGTGGGAGGTCGTGGTGTACGCCCCGACCACCGGCAAGATCGAGACGAACGACGTCACCGACCCGTACTCCGTCGCCCTGACGATCAACTCGGAGCGGTCTGTCGCGATCGACCTCGACGACAAGACCTGGCGTCCCAAGGCGTGGGAGAAGACGGCGGCACCGATGGTCGCACGTCCGGTCGACCGGGCGATCTACGAGCTGCAGGTGCGGGACTTCTCGATCGGCGACACCACGGTGCCCGAAGCCGAACGCGGCACCTACAAGGCGTTCACACGTGACAGTGCGGGCACGAAGCAGCTGCGTCAGCTGTCGGACGCCGGCATCAACACGGTGCACCTGCTGCCGACCTTCGATATCGCCACGATCGAGGAGGACCGTTCGAAGCAGGCCGTGCCCGACTGCGACCTCGCGTCGCTGCCGGCCGACAGCGATCAGCAGCAGGCGTGCGTCGCGGCCGTCGCCGACACGGACGGCTTCAACTGGGGCTACGACCCGTACCACTACTCGGTGCCCGAGGGCTCGTACGCGGTGGACCCCGAGGGCGGCGCGCGGGTGTCGGAGTTCCGCGAGATGGTCGGTGCGCTGCACGGCATGGGCCTGCAGGTCGTGCTCGACCAGGTGTTCAACCACACCTCGGCGTCGGGTCAGAACGCGACGTCGGTGCTCGACCAGGTGGTGCCCGGGTACTACCAGCGCCTCAATGCCGCCGGCAACGTCGAGACCTCGACGTGCTGCCAGAACGTCGCCACCGAGCACGAGGTCGCGCAGAAGCTCATGGTCGACTCGGTCGTGCTGTGGGCGCGCGAGTACAAGGTCGACGGCTTCCGCTTCGACCTCATGGGGCACCACTCGAAGCAGAACATGCTCGAGATCCGGGCCGCGCTCGACAAGCTGACGCTGAAGAAGGACGGCGTGGACGGCAAGGCGATCTACCTGTACGGCGAGGGCTGGAACTTCGGCGAGGTCGCCGACAACGCCCTCTTCGAGCAGGCCACGCAGGGGCAGCTCGGCGGCACCGGCATCGGCACGTTCAGCGACCGGCTGCGCGACGCCGTCCACGGCGGCAGCCCGGTGGCCGGCGAGACGATCCAGCAGCAGGGATTCGGCACGGGCCTTGCCACCGACCCCAACGGCGCGCCGATCAACGGCACATCCGACGAGGCCCTCGCCGATCTCGCGCACCAGACCGACCTGGTCAAGCTCGGGCTCGCGGGCAACCTCCGTGACTATGAGCTGACCGATCACACGGGTGCCGTGACGGCGGGCGACGAGCTCGACTACCGCGGCTCGCCGGCCGGCTACGCCGACCAGCCCGATGAGATCATCACGTACGTGGATGCCCACGACAACGAGACGCTCTTCGACCTGTCGATGCTGAAGCTGCCGGCCGACACCACGATGGCCGACCGCGTGCGCATGAACACGCTCGAGCTCGCGACCACGACCTACGCGCAGACGCCGTCGTTCTGGCACGCCGGCACCGAGCTGCTGCGCTCGAAGTCGCTCGACCGCAACAGCTACAACTCGGGCGACTGGTTCAACCGCATCGACTGGACCGGTCAGCAGTCGACGTTCGGCTCCGGACTCCCGCCGGCCGCCGACAACAGCGACAACTGGGGCATCATGCAGCCGCTGTTGGCGAACCCCGCCAACAAGCCCGGTGCGTCCGACATCGCCACGGCCGAGGCATCCGCTCTCGACCTGCTGCGGGTGCGCGACGAGGTGGGGCTGTTGCGCCTCGGTTCGGCGTCGCTGATCGAGCAGAAGGTCACGTTCCCGAACAGTGGACCGGATGCCGCACCCGGCGTCGTCGTGATGCTCATCGACGACCTCGTCGGCGACGACGTGGACTCGAAGCTCGACGGCGCGCTCGTCGTCTTCAACGCGGGGACCGAGCCGATCACCCAGACGGTCGACACTCTCGCCGGGCGTGCCTTCGCGCTCACGCCGGCGCTCGCGAAGGGCTCGGACCCGGTGGTCAAGGCGACGACATGGGATGCGGCCTCAGGCACGGTCACCGTGCCCGCGCGATCGGTCGCGGTGCTGGTCGAGCGCGAATCGGTCGCGACGCACACTCTGGTCGCCCCCACGAAGCTGCTTGCGAAATCAGGCAGCGCGGTGCCCGTGGTCGGGAAGATCCTCGCTGAGGACGGCTCGGCAGCCATCGGCACGGTCACCGTCACCGACAACGGCAAGGTCGTCGCGACCGTGACACTCGAGGCGAAGGACAAGGGGAAGGTGGCGCTCAGCGTGAAGCCGACCGCTCGCGGGGTCCACCTCATCCGCGCTTCGTTCACCGGCGGACCCGGGTACCACGACTCGCGGTCGGCGATCCCGATCCCTGTGCTGGTGTACTGACGTTCTCTCCCATCAGCCTGCCGCGCACCTGTCGGGTGCGCGGCGTGCTGATGCCCGGCGGCCGGGTCACAGCGAACCGAGCAGCTGCGCGCCGAACACCGCGACCGCGGCGATGCCGACACCCGCGATCGCCAGGCCGACGATCGCGAGGATCAGGATGTTCCCGCCGATCGTCAGCAGCGCGGCCGCGACCGGCGACAGCTCGCGGTGACGGGGGACCCGGACCGGGGACGTGGTGGTGGCCATGCCGTCGACGCTACGGAGCGCGACATCCGCGCGCGTCCATCGCGGGTCGCATCCGCCTCCACCTGGGGGATGATCCGCTGCTGCACGCATCGGCTACGGTGGAGCCCGTTCGCACCCGCCGTCCCGGAGGAATGGAATGAGAGTCGCCCTGCACTCGATCGTCAAGGACGGTCACGAAAGCTCCTATGATCGCGAGCACGAGCGCATCCCCGACGATCTCGCGGCGAGCTTCGCGCGGTTCGGCATCCACGACTGGACGATCTGGCGTTCGGGGTCGCATCTGTTCCACGTCGTCGACTGCGACGACTTCGCCGCCGCCATGCGCGCACTCCAGGACGATCCCGCCGATGCCGCCTGGCAGGCGCATATCGGCCAGCACGTGGACCACTTCGTGCTCGACGGCGACGCCCCTGGCGGCATGATGCTCGCGCAGGTCTGGCGGCTGAGCGAGCAGCACGACTGACACCCGCGGCGGCGGCATCCGGATCCTCAGGAATTCTCCGGAACGAAGTGTCGACCTCGCCGTCCGCCGCACGACGACCTGAGTGAGGCCGGCATCAGCCCGCCCGCACCGGAAGGATCAGAAATGAAGTACATGATGTTCGTCGTCACCTCGCTCGAGCCCGACACCGAGGTCGACGCCTCCGATATCGACCTGTGGGTCGACCCGCTCGACGCGAGCGGCAAGCGCGTCATCGGCGAGGAGCTGGCGCCGCAAGCGGACTCCACGGTCGTGAAGGTGCGCGGCGGCAAGGTGCTCACCACGCGTGGCCCCTTCGTCGAGACCGCCGAGGTCATCTGCGGCTTCGACATCCTCGAGGTCGACAGCCTCGACGAGGCGATCGAGATCGCGTCCCGCCACCCCATGGCCCGCAACGGCCAGCTGGAGCTGCGTCCCTTCAAGGTGTGGCCCGACGCCGAGCCCGCCGCCGGGGCCTGAGCCGCGGCATCCCCGTTCCGAAAGGGCGGCTCTCTGAAGGGAGAGCCGCCCTTTCGCGTCCTTGTTCGCTTTCTGACCAGCCGTGATCGATAATCGTTAATCTGGCTCGGCCGACGCCTCAGGAGGAAGAACTCGTGCAGGAACTCACGCATCACTCGGACGTGACCGTCGTCGGAGGCGGGCTGGCAGGGGTCGCCGCGGCGATCTCGGCGGCGCGCAACGGCGCGACCGTCGCGCTCGTCAACAACCGCCCCGTGCTCGGCGGCAACTCCTCGAGCGAGGTGAGGGTGTGGGTCGTCGGCGGCACCGCTCACGGCGCCCAGAAGTTCGCGCGCGAGACAGGGATCATGGGCGAGCTGTTCCTCGAGAATCAGTGGCGCAACCCCGAGGGCAACCCGATCCTCTGGGACCACGTCGTGCTCGACCTGGTGCGCGCGGAGCAGAACATCACGCTGTTCCTCAACACCGAGGTGCGCGATGTCGGGGCCGATGGGCCGGCCGAGGACCGCCGCATCCAGTCGGTCACCGGTTGGCAGTCGGGGTCCGAGAAACTCGTCACGTTCGTGTCGCCGATCTATGTCGACTGCACGGGCGACGGACTCGTCGGGTTCCTGGCGGGGGCGCGGTTCATGTCGGGCCGCGAGGACCGCAGCGCGCACGGCGAGCCGTGGGCTCCCGTGATCGCGGACGACGACATGCTCGGCAGCACGATCCTCTTCTACACGAAGGATGCCGGCGAGCCCGTGCGGTTCGTGTCGCCAGGCGTCACGAAGGACATCGTCGCTGCCGGCATCCCGATCCACCGCCACATCGACACCGCCATGAACGGCTGCGACTACTGGTGGATCGAGTGGGGCGGGCAGCTCGACACGGTCGAGGACAACGAGCGCATCCGTGACGAGCTGTGGGGCGTCGTGTTCGGCATCTGGGACCACATCAAGAACTCAGGTCTGTTCGACGCCGACACACTCACGCTGGAGTGGGTCGGGACGATGCCCGGCAAGCGCGAGTACCGCCGGTTCGTCGGCGACCACGTGCTGACCCAGCAGGACGTTCTCGATCAGACGCGCTTCGACGACAACATCGGCTTCGGCGGATGGTCGATCGACCTGCACCCTCCGGGAGGCGTGTACGCGGATGCCGCCGGCTCGATGCATCTGCACGGTCCGGGGCTGTACGAGATCCCGTTCCGGTCGCTGTACTCGGTGAACGTGTCGAACATGCTCATGGCCGGTCGCGACATCTCGGCGAGCCACGTCGCCTTCGGCACGACCCGGGTCATGGCGACGTGCGCCGTCACCGGCGAGGCCGCCGGTGCGGGGGCCGCGCTCGCCGCGCGCCACGGCGTGTCGCCGCGCACGCTGCTGGCCGAGCGACGCGACGAGCTGCAGCAGACATTGCTGCGACAGGATGCCGCCATCACGGGAGTCCCGTGGCGCGAGGCGCGCGACCTGGCGCCGGCCGCGGAGGTGTCGGCATCGTCGCAGCTGCGTCGGCTCGCCGCTCCGTGCGCCGACCGTGCGGACGGTGAGCTCGTCATGCTGGCAGACCGCGACTTCGGGCTGCTGCTGCCGGTGGATCCGCTGCTCGACGCCGTGTCGATCGGCATCGAAGCGACGGCGCCGAGCACCGCGATCGTCGAGCTGTGGGGCACCGGGAATGGGATGAACCACGTGCCGGTGGAGCTCATCGACCGCCGCGAGATCGCGGTGCCCGCGGGATCCTCGTCGGTGCGCGCAGAGTTCGCGTACGCGCCCGAGGCCCCGTGCAGCGCGGTCGTGGTGATCCGCCGCGATCCGCATCTGGCCGTGCGCGTCGTCGACGAATCGCCCCCGTACGGCGTGCTGGGGCTCCTCAGCCGCGAGCCCAGCCTCACGACCGGGCAGGCGCAGACGAACGCGTGGTCGGCGGTGGAGCTGCGGCGGCGGTCGCCGCGCTTCGCCGTCGAGCCCGGCACCGACGCGTACCGTCCGTCGCAGGTCGCCGGCGGGTTCGCGCGCCCGTTCGACGGCCCGAACCTGTGGTCGTCGACACCGACCGCGGGGGAGGAGTGGGTGCGGCTGACGTGGCCGCAGACGCAGGAGCTCGGCAGCATCGAGCTCGTCTTCAACGACGACGTCGACGAAGACCTCGTGAACCTGCACCACCACCGCACGCCGTTCCTCGTGATGCCCGAGCTCGTGCGCGACTACCGCGTGGAGGCGGAAGTCGCGGGGGCGTGGCATCCCCTCGTCCGCGTTGCGGGGAACCATCAGCGCCGGCGCGTGCACCGGCTGGATGAGCCGGTGCGGGCGAGCGCGCTGCGGGTCGTGGTCGAGGCGACGGGCGGCGCCGCGGAGGCGATGATCGTCGCCGTGCGGGTCTTCGCGCCGGGCGTGTGATCCGTGAGCCGGCTTCTCTGGAATTCCGAACAGATACAAGGACGTCCATGTAAAATCACCCGTGTGCCAATGTCGGCACGATCGCGTTGATCAGGATGCCCCACAAGGGCGTCGCTGGATCCCGAGAAGGAGCAATGGTGACCACGATCGCCCCACTCAGTCAGACGACGCCGGCCCCCACGGCGCCGAATCTCACCGCGGAGGAGCGCGCCGCGATCCTTGACGCGGTGCGCGACTTCGCCCAGCACGAGCTCGCCCCGCACGCGCTGGAGTGGGATGCCGCGTCGCACTTCCCGCGCGAGACGCTGCACCGCGGCGGCGAACTGGGCCTGGGCGGCATCTACGTGCGGGAGGACTTCGGCGGTGCGGGGCTGTCGCGCTCGGACGCCGCCGCGATCTTCGAGGAGCTCGCGCAGGGCGATACCGCGATCGCCGCGTACATCTCCATCCACAACATGGTGGTGTGGATGATCGACACGTACGGCGACGAGGCACAGCGGAGCCACTGGCTGCCGCTGCTCACCTCGATGTCGGGCTTCGGCAGCTACTGCCTCACCGAGCCGGGTGCCGGATCGGATGCCGCGGCCATCGCCACCAGCGCCGTCCGGTCTGGCGACGACTATGTGCTCACCGGCGTCAAGCAGTTCATCTCGGGTGGCGGCGAGGCCTCGGTCTACATCGTCATGGCACGCACCGACGCGGATGCCGGCGCCCGCGGCATCACGGCGTTCCTCGTGCCCGCCGACGCTGCCGGGCTGTCGTTCGGCGCACTGGAGCACAAGATGGGCTGGAACGCGCAGCCCACCCGTCAGGTCATCCTCGACGAGGTGCGCGTGCCCGCCTCGAGCATCCTGGGAGTGCCGGGCCAGGGCTTCAAGATCGCGATGTCGGCGCTCGACGGCGGCCGCATCAACATCGCCGCGTGCTCGCTCGGAGGCGCGCAGTGGGCGCTCGACCGTGCCCTGAAGTACGTGCACGAGCGCTTCACCTTCGGCGAGCCGCTCGCCGAGAGGCAGGCGGTCGTGTTCGCACTCGCCGACATGGCCACCGAGCTGCGCGCCGCGCGCGCCCTCGTGCGCGACGCGGCCGCCTCGCTGGATGCGAAGGCGCCCGACGCCTCCATGCAGTGTGCGATGGCCAAGCGCTTCGCGACCGCCGCCGGCTTCAAGATCGCCAACGAGGCGCTGCAGCTGCACGGCGGCTACGGCTACCTTCACGAGTACGGCATCGAGAAGGTGGTGCGCGATCTGCGCGTGCACCAGATCCTCGAGGGCACGAACGAGATCATGCGCGTGATCATCGGGCGTCAGCTGCTCGGCGGCTGAACCCGCTCATCCGCAACGAAGAGGATCGACATGAAGATCGCATTCCTGGGGCTCGGCCACATGGGCCTGCCCATGGCGAAGAACCTCGCCGCCTCCGGCCACGACGTCATCGGCTTCGACGTCGTCCCCGCCGCGGTCTCGACCGCGCGGGAGGCCGGGCTCACGACCGCCGGATCGGGAGTGGATGCCGCCACCTCCGCCGACGTCGTCATCACGATGTTCCAGACCGGGGCGCAGGTGCTCGACGCCTACCGCGGCGCTGAGGGGACGCCGGGACTGCTCGATGTGGCGGCATCCGCGGCGCTGTTCATCGACTGCTCCACCATCGCCGTCGACGAGGCCCGCGCCGCGCACGCGCTCGCCGAGGCGGCCGGGCACCGGTCACTCGACGCCCCGGTCTCGGGCGGAGTGGTCGGCGCCGAGAACGCGACCCTGGCATTCATGGTGGGCGGAACGGACGAGGACTTCGCCGCGGCCCAGCCGCTGCTGGAGGCGATGGGTCGACGTGTCGTGCACTGCGGCGGTGCCGGCCTCGGACAGGCCGCCAAGGTGTGCAACAACATGATCCTGGCGGTGTCGCAGATCGCCGTCGCCGAGGCGTTCGTGCTGGGGGAGCGTCTAGGACTGTCGCACCAGGCACTGTTCGACGTCGCCTCCAACGCGTCGGGCCAGTGCTGGGCACTCACGACGAACTGCCCCGTGCCCGGCCCGGTGCCCACGAGTCCCGCGAACCGCGACTACCGGCCCGGCTTCGCGGGCGCCCTCATGAACAAGGACCTGGGCCTTGCCGAGCACGCGATCGAGGCGACGGGCGTCGAGGCCCGCATGGGCATGCTCGCCCGCGAGATCTACCGCGACTTCGCGGCCGGCGACGGGGCCGGCCAGGATTTCTCGGGCATCATCAACACCATCCGCGCTGACAGCGTGTGACGAGACGACAAAGTGGATGCCGCAAGCGGGGCTTGCGGCATCCACTCGACGTATGCGGCGTCAGTTGCCCGCGAGCGCCTGGTCGGTGTCCTTGATCGCCTGCTGCATCTTGCGCAGCGACTCACCCATGTCGGAGATGCCCTCGATGGCCTTCTCCAGACCCGTGGTCAGCTCGGTGTACCCCTCACCGAACTTGCCCGACGCGTGCTGGGTCTTGAAGTCATCGCCCAGCAGACGGTCCACGTCGCTCTTCAGGCGACGCAGCACGTCACCGATCTCTTCACGGCCCGAGTCGAGCTTGCCCGACATGGTCTCCATCTCACCGTACGACGCCTTGAAATCAGCCATGATCCGTCCCTTTGTCAAAATCAGCGGACCCGATCAGGCCCTCCGACAGGCTACGACAACCCGCCACCACCGCACATGGGGACCATTCCCCATGTGCGCGCGTCACACCGCGTAGACGCGCAGCAGGGTCTCGGCGTCGTCGGCGTCGAGCTCGTCGCGCTTCATGAGGGTCAGGATGCCGTCCGCGTACGCCGCGCGGCGGATCATCGCCGCGTCGGCATCCTCTCCGGCGACGGCTTCGGCCAGCGCCGCAGCCGTCTCGTCGGTGCGGACGGGTGCGGCCGGAGCGGCACGGCGGGTGCCGCGCACCAGGAATGCCGAGACCGCATCGATCACCGCGGCCGCGACCATGAGCACGAGACCGGTGATCACCGAGGGCCCGGCGAGCTGCGGATCGGCCGCCACGCGGAACCCCGCGATGACCAGACCGACGACGACCCAGATCGCGAGGATGAGCGGAACCGCCATCCCCACCAGCGGACGGGACGCCCGGCGCACGTACACGAGCCCCACGATCGACATGACGACCGAGATCGCCCCCGACAGCAGCGCCACCTGATCGAGCTCGGCCGCGAAGCCGCCGCCGCTGCGACTGGGCAGCATGAGCGCGGGCCCGAAGAACGCGACGATCAGCAGGACGACGAACCATGCGGTGTGCCCGCGCGACGACCCGGCCGCCGCGGGCGATCCGGCGCCCGGCTTGGGTGCCGCGGTCACGACGGTGCGCTGCTGGTCCGTCCGCACGTCGTGGCGATAGCGCGCGTGCGCCGCCGTGATGCGATCCCTGACCGCGCCGTCGGCCGCGGCGGACTGCAGCTCCCACGCGATCTCGGGGATCGTGAGCGGCGTGACGTCGAGCTCCCCGGCACGTCTGCGCACCCGGGAACGACGGTCGCCGCCGCGCGTGCCGATGCCGGCGAAGGCCGCGGCGACGTCGGGACTGTGCGCCACGAGGTCGTTCCACTGCTCAGTCGCGTCCATTGACCACGCCTCCTCCGATGAACTCGAGATCGCCCACCAGCGCGTCCAGGTGCGGCAGTGCGACGCCGACGGCCGCGAGATCCGCGTCGATCAGCTCGACGAGGCTGGTGCCCTCGTCGCGGATGCGCACCGCACGCACGACCCCCATCGCGTGCCGCTGAGGGCCCTCGCCCTCCGACACGACGTAGGCGCTGCGCCAGGCCCGCGGGACGCCGTCGATGGACTCGATCACGGGATCGGTGACGCGCGCGCCATCCGCGCCGAGGAGCTCGGTGACCTGGTCGTCCGGGATCACCTCGTCCACGTCGATGACGTGGACGATGGCTTCGAAGCCGCCCCCGACCGGGAAGTACCAGAAGCGACGGGTGGCCGGCCAGTCGGACTCGGCCAGCAGCCGCGCCCGCTCCGCCAGGCCCTCGCGCTCCTCGGGACGAAGAGCCGCCTCTTCGGCGATGTCGTGCGCCCACGCCGCCGCGTTCGGCCATCCGGCGAACGGGAAGAGCAGCGGCACCTCGATCCACAGCTCAGGGTCGTAATCGGGACCGGCGTCCGGTAGGTCGCCCGACGTCATCGGCCGGCGGTCCAGGTGAAAGTGCCCATGATGGCATCCAACAGGAGCAGCACCTCCTCGGCAAAGTCGCTCGTGTCCTCGCCCGGCGCATACAGCAGCGACCCGCTGACCACGGCGGGCGTGCGTCGCGACTCCTTCGGCGCCTCGAACAGGTAGCTCACCGTCCGCGCGCCGCCGTCCTCGCCGCCCTCGCCCGGCAGCCCGCGAACCCGCTGCTCCCACCGCCACATCTCGAGACCGTCGTCGCCGCGCCCGCGTGCGAAGACCGTCGCCCTCTGCTCCACCCGCTGCGCGAACTCCGCGAGGCGGTCCGGCGACCGGACCGGCGCGGGGGCGACCGTGATCGACGCGGGGATGACGATGTCGTCGACCGGTACGACCGGCAGATAGCAGGCCACCGCGTTGCGCCGGCGCAGCTCGGTGAAGCTCGCGTGCACGAGCTGACGCACGGTCAGCATCTCGGACGGGCTGCCGTGCTCGCGCAGCACCTCGGTCATGTTCGCGGTCAACTGCTGCTCGGCAGCCACATCCACGCCGAAACGCGCCCACCCGGGAGGCAGGATGAGCGAGAACTCCAGCGACGCCTCCTGGCTCGCAGCGAGCTGGGCGCGAAGATCATCAACCACGGAATCAGTATTTCTCACGAATGTCGCCGTAGCCCGGCACGAGCGAGAAGACGGGGTCGAGGCCGGCGGTGAAACCGCCCACGTTGAACACCGACTGCAGTCTCGACGGCATCACGGTGGTCGCCTGCGCCGACCGCAGCCACGCCGACATGCCGCGGACCTGCCCGGACGCACCGGTCGTGACGTTGGCGATGAACTGAGGGAAGTCGCCGTAGCTGCGGTGACCGCCGCGGATCGAGTTCCACACCCACCGGGCGTTGTGCTCGACGGTGCCGACGATCTCGCCGGTGCGCTGCCCCGCGTACTGCTGAGCTCCCCGGCGCCCGCCGGGGCCGGTGAAGCCGCGACGCAGCGACTCCCACAGCGTGCGGCGTCCCTGCCCCATCGCATTGGTGGCGGCCGCAGGCGTGAGCCGCATGGCCAGGCTGCCGAACATCCGGGCCGGCGTGCCGCCGGCGCGGAGCACCCCGGCCAGCGGCTTGACGAACGGGATCAGGCCGACGATGTCGAAGGCGATGTCGCTCCAGCTCGCGCGCCCCTTCGTCATCAGGTAGATGTGGCCGATGAGGCTGACGACGGTCAGCACCGCCACGACGGCCAGGAGGATTCCGGCCAGGGGCGCGGCGACGAAGATCGCGACGATCGCGAGCCCCATCGCGACCCAGCCGATCGCGTCGATGAAGACGTCGATCGCGTCGTCCCACCAGCTGTCGTTGTTGTCGGCCTCGGCGATCGCCGTCTCGACGCCGTGGACCGCCGTCTCGTAGGCGCTCGCCCAGTCGCCGAAAGCGCGCTCGAACTGCGGCCAGAGATCGTCCAGCCGCCCCTGTGCCGAGTCGACCGACCCCTGGGCATCCGAGACGTCGTCGGCTGCGGACTGCAGCTGCGCGTCGGTCGGCTCGTCCTCCCACAGCCACACCCGCTTCAGGTCGCGCTGCGCGCCCTCCGCCTCCGCCAGCGTGGCCTGGCCCGCGCGGCGGTCGGCGTCGGCATCCTCGATCTTGGGAACGAGCGGACCGATCACGCGCTGCGCCTCGGCGAGCGCCGTGGCGTACGCGCGCAGCGTGCTGCCGGTCTTGGAGTACCGCTCTCCCGCCTTGGTGAGATCGGCGTGCACGTCGCCCGCCTCTTCGCGCACCTTGTCGACGGCATCCGAGATCTGCGTCTTGCCCTTGCTGATGTTCGACAGCGACCGCGCAGCCGACGTCATCGTCGAGCCGAGCGTCTCGAGCCGCTTCGCGCCGGTCTCGATGGTGCCGGCCTCGCCGTCCAGCAGCTGCAGGTGGTAGTGATGCGCGGGCGAATACAGTGGCGCCTCGTAGGTCATGGGGTTCTTCCGTTCAGACCGGGGTGTTGTCGGGGCCGCGGTTGTCGAGCAGGTCTCGCTGCGCGTTCGTCATCTCGGCGGCCAGATCGGTGTCGAGCTTGAGGTAGCCGTCGATGATGCCCTGCAGGTGGTCACGGACCCCCGCGAGCGACTCCTTTAGCTTGTCGCGGTTGTCGTTCCAGTCATGCTCGAAGCCGTCGACCCGG
>Ga0160446_100273_pt1 | contig 31548 bp, 26 predicted proteins | sample HID1973I_E1MG_FD_108200 | JGI IMG/M metagenome (GOLD analysis project Ga0160446, IMG submission 108200) | Enriched mosquito-associated microbial communities from UW Madison campus, WI, USA - HID1973I_E1 MG | ecosystem: Host-associated > Arthropoda: Insects > Digestive system > Unclassified ...
GCGCGGCCGGCCGGCGTGGCCCGTGTGCCCACCGACGCGGTGGACGACCCCGAACCGGCCTCGCACGCCGACGTGGCGGCATCCGCCCGTCCGTCGTTCCGGCAGATCATCGCGTCGCCGTTCGGCGCGCTCATGGGCGCCATCGCGCTGGCGTCGCTGTGCATGGCGGTGCTGAGCAGTCAGGTCGCGAACATCCTGCCCGCCGTCTTCTCGATCAGTCAGGCCGGGGTGAGCGGGCTGGTCGCGTTCTCGGGCGTACTCGGCATCGTCGCCGTGGTCGCGAGCGGTCCATGGCTCGCGCGGTCCGGACCCGCCCCCGCGCTCACCGCGAGTTTCGTCCTGCGCGGCGCCGGGTTCGTGGGGCTCGCGCTGGCCGGACTGTTCGCAGGCGGACCGGGCGCGGCGATCCTGGCGGCGATGCTCTATCTGGGCATCGCTGTGTCGGGCTCGCTGCAGCGCTCTCCGCTCCCCCGCGCAGCGGTCCTTCTCACCCGCGTGGGCGCGAGCGAGGCGAACGGCCTGGTCAGCGCCGCAGGGGCGTTCGGTGCGTTCATCGGATGCCTGGCCGCGGGCTTCGTCGCCGACGCGGCGTCGTACGAGGCCGTGCTGTGGATGAGCGCCATCGCCGCCGTCGCGCCGTTCGCGCTGCTCCCGATCCTGCGACACAGCATCCGCGCCGCCCGCGCAGCGCGCTGACTCACCGCGCGCCGAGGCGCCGGGGGGCGTTCCCTCGTGCGATGCCCCCGCGGCCACGGAATTCGTCACCCCGTCGCGGCGGCTTGCGGAGGGTGAGAGCGCGACATCTCGGCCGCTCGTCGACGCCGAGGCGCCGCCGGCTGATCAGCGCCGCGAAGTCGTCAGAAGGGAGGCCGGGGTTCTCGGCTCGTGGTGGTGAAGACGGGCACTCTTCGTTCAGGTTCGACCAGGTACCTGCGTCCGGTGGGCGAGGTCCATTCGATGACGCCACCCGACCCGGGCACGTGTCTGACCGTCCATGCGGTGTTGTCTTTGACGAGATGATGCCCTTTGCACAACGGCGTGTTGTTCTCCAGGCCCGTCTCACCGCCATCGGTCCATCGGATCTGATGGTCCACCTCGCACCGCGACGCGGGAATCACGCATCCCGGCGCCATGCACCGCTCGGCTCGCCATCTGACCAGCCTGCGAAGTGCCGCCGGCGGCGGTAGCTGTCACGACCGACCGAGAGGACCATCCCCGTCTCGGGGTGGGTGAGCACGCGCATCCACCCGCCGTCGCCGCCGCACAGCTCCCGCGCTCGTGACACCGGGATCGGACCGACACCCTCGACCACCGGCAGGTCCGCCACCGCGCCCGACTCGCGCGTGACGACGCCGGTCGTGCGCGGGGACTCACCCTCGGCTTCGAGCAGCGACAGCACCGGCACCGTCACCACGACCTGCGCGCGAATACCCGACGCGGCCGCCGGCACATGCTCGGTGGTGCCGTCGATCAGCAAGTCACAGACCACGTCGGCGCGGATCTGATCCAGCGTCCGCTCGTCACCGGCTGCCTTGATCGTCTTCGCTATCGCCGTGGCCCGGCCGAAGATCGCCTGCAGCTCCACTTCTGGCGCGTAGGTCAACAGCAGCCCGAGACCGTCCGCGACAGGCTCCACCGCGATCCGTCGTGAGCGAACTACGCTCTGGTACCGATCTTCGATCGTCGGTGCGGTCACGGTCGCGATCCGATCGCGCAGCGCCCGGCGAAATGTCCCCACCGGCTCCGCCTCCGCCAGCGCGACAGCCTCACCCACCAAGCCCTCCTGCAGATCGGGAGTCAGCTCCCCCAGCAGGTCCACCAGCGTCTCGGCGTGTTTCTCTGTGATCCGCCCCGCGGCCAGCGAGTCCCACGCCGCACGACACGGTCCATGCAGTGCCTGTGCCACGACGATCAGCCGACCTGCCGCGTACTCGGTGATTCGCATCGCCGCGGCCAGTTCCAACCGGATCGAGCGCTCCACCAATTCGACTTCACCCGCACCATGCGCCACCGCATCCGTCAGCAGGTCTCGCCTCATCCCCTCGATCCGGGCATAACGCTGCGCCGCGAACACCGACATCATCGTCGCCGTCTCGACCACCAGATCGACGGCGTCCGGAGCGGGCGGCAGGAACCTCTCGACCTCGTCGTCCGACCACGCCGGGTCGGGTGAAGATGGGGGCTCGGTCATGGCTCCAGTATAGAAGCTATGTTCGAATGTGCGCAAGGGATGGTTCTGGGCAAGTCAGAGACCGACCAGTGCACCCAGCTCGCTGAGCGCCCCGACCCGCAGGCCGCACGACACGCCGCGGAGGGTGGGTTGATCATTCGTGGCGGTGTTGCACCGGCCGAGGGCGTCCAGGATCGCTGCCTCGGGACGCTCCCGGCTCTACGGCGTGACGACGTCGCAGTACCGTACGGCCACGCGGGCGAGCCGCAGGTCGGTCGTGACCAGAGCCGCGCCGAGCGACTCGGCGAGCGCGACGTAGGAGGCATCGGCCGCGGTGATGTCATGACGCAGCGCCCACATGCGAGGAAGCAGGCGACGGGTACCGTGACGACGGATCTGGAACGCGAGGTGGGTGTCCAGCGCATCTCGCGCATCCGACGGCGTCACCGAGCCTGTCAACGTCGTGCGCCTCAGAGCAGACAGCACCTCGACATCCACGAGATCGGGCGCGTGCCATTCCTCGCGTTCAGGGAGGGACACCCCCACGAGCAGTGCGTCGACGAGCACGGAGGCATCCAGCACGACACTCACTCGGAATCCTCATCGCCGTGGTCGCCGTACGCATCGCCGATCCACGCGTCGCGTTCGGCGGCACGCTCAGCTCGCGCAGCCCGAACGAGGTCCGCGCCGACCCGCAAGTCGCCCTTCGCGGGATGCCTTCGCCGGTAGTCCGCGAGGATCTCGGCGTTCGAGCGGTATTCGACGAGCTTCGAAAGCTCGCGCGCGACGTAGTCCGACAGGCTCATCCGCTCCTCGGCCGCGCGGGCTTTGAGGCGCTCGTGGACGTCGTCAGGGAGATTGCGCACCTGCAGCATGCGACTCATGGTGCGAGATTACATGTGCTGCACATGCAGGTCGACGCGAACCTGTGGATAATCCTCGAGAGTCGTGTGAGCTGTGGATGGTGCCGCACGGCGTTCGCGAGCGCGTCGCCACGCAACCCACGTCAGCCCGTCTGCTCGGTGAGCTCGAACCAGCGCTCCTCGACCTGATCGCGGTCCTTCTCCAGGTCGGCGATGCGCGACATCTCGACGCCGAGGCCGACGTAGTCGGACTGGTCGTGGTCGGCCAGCGCGGTGCGTGCCGCGGCGATCTGCGACTCGAGCTTCTCCAGCCGCCGCTCCAGCGCGGCGACCTCCTTCTGCGCGGCGCGCAGCTCGGCCCCCGACAGCGAGGGGGACGTGGATGCCGGGGCGCCGGCATCCCGTTTCGTCTCGCTCGTTCCTCTCTCGCTCAACGACCGCGCTCTGAGCCGCAGGTACTCGTCGACGCCGCCGGGAAGGTGGCGGAGGTGGCCGTCGAGGATCGCGTACTGCTGATCGGTGACGCGCTCGATGAAGTACCGGTCGTGCGACACGACGAGCAGGGTGCCGGGCCAGGAGTCGAGGAGGTCCTCGATGGCGGCCAGCATGTCGGTGTCGAGGTCGTTCGTGGGCTCGTCGAGGATCAGCACGTTGGGCTGCTCGAGCAGGATCAGCAGCAGCTGCAGACGGCGCTTCTGGCCGCCCGACAGATCCTTGACCGGAGTCGACAGCTGCGCGCTCTGGAAGCCCATGCTCTCCAGCAGCTGGCCGGGCGTGAGCTCCTGCGCCTTCGAGCCGCTGCCGAACGTGTAGGTCGTGCGCAGGTTCGAGATGACCACCCGCACCGGGTCGTTCAGATGGTCTTCGAGTTCGTCGAGGCGCTGCGTGAGCGTCGCGACCTTGACCGTCTTGCCGCGCTTGACACGCCCCGCCGTGGGCTGGACGTCGCCGGCGACCAGCCCCAGGAGCGTCGACTTGCCGGCGCCGTTCACACCGAGGATCCCGGTGCGCTCCCCCGGCGCGATGCGCCACTCGACCGGGTGCAGCACCTCGCGGCCGTCGTACGACACGGCGGCGTCGAGGAGGTCGACGACGTCCTTGCCGAGGCGCGAGACGGCGAGCGATCGCAGCTCGGTGGCGTCGCGGATCTCGGGCACGTCGGCGATCAGCACGTTGGCGGCGTCGATCCGGAACTTCGGCTTCGACGTGCGGGCGGGCGCGCCGCGGCGCAGCCACGCCAGCTCCTTGCGGGCCAGGTTCTGTCGACGCTGTTCGATGACCGCCGCCTGCCGGTCGCGTTCGACGCGCTGCAGGATGTAGGCCGCGTAGCCGCCCTCGAAGGGCTCGACGAGGCGATCGTGCACCTCCCACGTGGTGTTGCACACCTCGTCGAGGAACCAGCGGTCGTGCGTCACGACGAGCAGCCCCCCTTGACCTGCCGGCCAGCGCCGCTTCATGTGGTCGGCCAGCCACGCGATCGCCTCGACGTCCAGGTGGTTGGTGGGCTCGTCGAGGAAGATGACATCGTCGTCGCCGACCAGCAGCGCCGCGAGCGACACGCGGCGGCGCTGACCACCCGAGAGTCCGGCGATCGGGCCGTCCCACGCGAGGTCGCCGAGGAGTCCGGCGATGACCTCGCGCGTGCGCGCGTCACCGGCCCACTCGTGCTCGGGCCGGTCGCCGACGACCGTCTGGCGCACCGTGAGCGCGTCATCGAGCGTGTCGGACTGGTCGAGCACGCCGACGCGGACGCCGCCGCGCACCGTGACCCGCCCGCCGTCGGGCTCGAGGCGGCCCGCCAGCATCGCGAGCAGCGAGCTCTTGCCGTCGCCGTTGCGGCCGACGACGCCGATGCGATCGCCCTCGTCGATGCCCAGCGACACCCGGTCGAAGACGACCTTGGTCGGGAACTCCAGGTGCAGGGCCTCGGACCCCAGAAGATGTGCCATGTCCTCTCCAGGCTAGGCGAGCCGGAGCCCACCCCGACGCACGAGGGTTCAGTACCAGATGCTCAGGCGTGGCGCGGTGTGCCATCCGAACACGCGACTGGCGGTCGCGACGGCCTCGGACGACGTGGATGCCGCACCGCCCGCCTGCGCCGTCACCCGGCCCGCCCGGGCCAGCGTCGCGACCGACACCCCGCCGAGGTAGGTCGCCGACAGCTCGGCGATGCCGAGCGTGAGGACGACGGCATCCACCGTCTCGCCGTCGTCCAGGCGCCGGACACGACCGGAGCCGTCGGCGGCCGTCTCGAGCAGATAGCGCCCGGCCGACAGGCCCAGCGCATCGTCGACGTCCAGCACGAGGCTGCCGGCCGCGCCGTAGCAACGGGTCTCGAGCGACGCCACGACGTCGATGATGCGCACGTACTGGTGGTCGAAGATGCTCACGCTCGCGGCACGCTGGTCGGCGATCATCCACAGCAGCGGCTCGTCGACGGACAGCTCGTGCGAGCTCACCTCCGCGACGAGGTCGAGCTCCAGCAGGAACCGCCAGAGCGCCGCGTACGCATCGTCGTCCGCGGCGACGAGGTAGTTCACCGAGACCTTCGCCTTGGTGAAGTCCTCGTCGTCCGGGTGCACGGTGTAGATCGCCACCCCGCCCACGTCGCCGGCGGGATCGGTGTACTGCACCGCCCGCTTCTCGCCCGCCTTCTCGGCCACGGGCGAGGTGCCGGCGAAGTTGTCCCAGTGCGAGCCGGGCACGTCGATCTCGCCCGCGGTGAGGTGTCGCACGCGGTCGTGGAGCACCGGCATCAGCTGGCGGGCGCGCTCGCGCGGAATGAAGTCGATGCGCCCCTCCGGCCGTGGGCCGATCCAGCCCGCGCGCTTGGTGTCGATGCGCCAGCCGGCGCGGCGGGCGGCAGGGGCGAAGCCGTAGCGGCCGTACAGCGTCGACTCGCTCACGGTCAGCATCGCGATCGGGATGCCGGCGGCCTGGGCCGCACGCAGCTCGCCCTCCAGCATCGCGCGGGCGATGCCGCGCCGGCGATGCGTGGGCGAGACGGTGACGGCCGAGATGGCGCACGACGGGATCAGCGCTCCCCCGGGAACCGCGAGGTCACCGAGCCACGACGCGATCGACGCGACCGGGGCGTCGGCCACCGGCGCCTGCGGGTCGTAGACGCCGGTCAGCCGGCGGTACCCGCTGCGCTCCCGCGTCGCGTCGACCTGCGCGTCGCTGCGCTCGCCGTCGAGGAAGCCGCGGGCGACGGACTGCAGCCACGAGCCGAACTCGTCGTCGGCGACGGAGACCCGCCGGTAGTCGAGACCGCTCTGGGCGAGCCTCGCCCGCGACAGCTCGTCGACGGGTCCGGCACGGAAGGCAGCGCGGTCGGATTCCCCTGCGCCCGCGGGCACGATGTCGGACGTGGTCATGCGTGTTCCTCTCGAGAACCGGATGGTGGATGCCGGCGGCTCAGGCCGGCACCACCCGTGCGCCCGCGACGGGCCCGTGCACGTGCAGCGCCTCGTAGCCTGCCGCGGACAGCGTGATCTGCAGCTCCAGCGCCGACTCGGGGTCGGCGGTCAGGAACGCCAGTGTAGGACCCGACCCCGACACCATCCCCGCGAGCGCGCCGGACTCCTCACCCAGCTCCAGCGCTTCGCGCAGCTCCGGCCGCAGCGAGAGCGCCGCGATCTGCAGGTCGTTGCGGGTGTGCTCGGCGAGCGCGATCGGATCCCCGGCGCGCAGCGCGTGCAGCACGCCCGCCGCCACCTCGGGCACGGCGCCCGAGGCGCCGATGTCGGGGCGCGTGCGCAGCTCGTCGAGATGCGCGTACACCTCGGGCGTCGACAGTCCGACCTCGGACGGCACGACCACCCAGTCGAATCGTCCCTTGGCCAGCGCGGGGCTCAGCTGATCGCCGCGACCGGTGCCGATCGCCGTCCCGCCCATGAGCGCGAACGGCACGTCGGCACCCAGGCGCGCGGCGAGCTTGTAAAGCTCGGCGCTGCCGAGCTCGGCCCCCCACAGCGCGTCGCACGCGACCAGGGCGGCCGCGGCATCCGCGGATCCGCCGCCCATCCCGCCCGCGACGGGGACGTGCTTCACGATGTCCAGGTGCACGCCGCCGGTGTGTCCGATGCGCTGGGCGACCAGACGCGCGGCGCGCACGGCGAGGTTGCGGTCGTCGGCCGGCACGCCCGACACGTCCACCGTGCCCGAGATCGACACCGTGAACTCGTCGGAGGGCGATGCCCACACGTCCTCGAAGAGCGAGACGGCCTGGTAGGCCGACGCGACGTCGTGGTACCCGTCGTCCTGCACGCCGCCGACCTCGAAGAAGAGGTTGAGCTTGCCGGGCGCCCGCACGCGGACCCCCTCGGCGGCGAGAGCCTGACTCACCGGTTCGCCGATTCCGCCCAGAGATTCACGTCGATGCCGTCCGACAGTGCGTCGATCCGCTCCAGCTCCTCCGTCGTGAAGGCGGGGCCCTCCAGCGCCTTGAGGTTCTCGTCCAGCTGCGCGGGACGCGAGGCGCCGATGAGCGCCGACGCCACCACCGGGTCGCGCAGCACCCACTGGATCGCCAGCTGTGCGAGCGACTGCCCGCGCTCCTTGGCGATCACGTCCAGGCCGCGCAGCGTCGCGAGCCCGTTGTCGCTGAGCGGGCCGCTCGGCAGCGATCCCCGCTGCTGGGCGCGATCGGCGGTGCCGCCCGAGAGGTACTTGTCGGTCAGCAGGCCCTGTGCGAGCGGCGTGAACGCGATGGCCCCCATGCCCTCCTGCGTCAGCACGCCGGTCAGGCCGTCCTCGACCCAGCGGTTGAGGATCGAGTACGCGGGCTGATGGATGACCAGCGGCGTGCCGAGCGAACGGGCGACCGCCACCGCCTCTGCGGTGCGCTCGGCGCTGTACGACGAGATGCCGACGTACAGCGCCTTGCCCTGGCGCACCAGCGTGTCCAGGGCGCCCACGGTCTCTTCGACGGGGACATCGGGGTCGACGCGGTGCGAGTAGAAGATGTCGACGTAGTCGATGCTCATGCGCGTGAGCGACTGCTCGGCGCTGGCGAGGAGGTATTTGCGCGAGCCGCCGTTGCCGTACGGGCCGTGCCACATGTCGTAGCCCGCCTTCGACGAGATGATGAGCTCGTCACGGTACGGCGCGAAGTCCTCGCGCATCATGCGGCCGAAGTTGGTCTCGGCCGTGCCGTAAGGTGGGCCGTAGTTGTTGGCCAGGTCGAAGTGCGTGATGCCGCGATCGAAGGCGTGGCGCAGCAAGGCCCGCTGGTTGTCGAACGGGATGTTGTCGCCGAAGTTCCACCACAGTCCGAGCGACACGGGCGGCAGGGTCAGACCCGACGTGCCGACCCGGCGGTAGTCGGAACCGACGTAGCGATCGTCGGCGGCGGAGTACGGACGGTGGAGGTCTCCACCGCGGGAGAGATAACGGTCGTCTTCGGTCACCGGTCCAGGCTATCGGCGCGAGGGGGCCGCTCGCAGGTGGGCGTCCGCGAACGCCCGGAAACGTCGTTGTAACGGAGCGGGCCTACTGTGACCGCAACGGGCGTCACCGCGTCCGTGAAGGAGGACTCATGGCCGCACTCACCGCGCTGCCGCAGCCGGCCCACGCGTGGACCGGGCTGCTGGAGCGGCCGGACATCGCCGTGGACCGCGGCATCCTGCACATCGTCCACGACGACGTGACGCCGGTCCGGGCCCGCACGGCGGATCTTCTCCTCGTGGCCGGCGCGCTCGAACAGGCGGGTGTCGGGGTCACCCTCATCCGCCATGGCCGCGCCGTCCCCGCGCTCGCCGTCGACGTGGCGGACCGTGCCACCGCCCTGGCCGCCTTGGCCGAGCTGTGCGCGACGGAGCCGGTGTACCTCAAGCGCAAGGGCGATCCGCCGGTGCTCGCCGCCGACGCGTCCCTGCCGACCGCGGCACCCTCCGCGATGCGGGTGTACCGGCCCCGGATCACCCGCACCGGCTCGCTGCGCTACGGCGCGGCCCTCGGCGCGCAGCTGGAGTTCTGGCGCTACGGCGTCGACCTCGTCGAGGCGCCGCGTGACAACGCCCTCACCCGGCGGCACACCGCCGCCGCAGACCTCGTCGCCGCGACCGTCGAGCGCTACGGCCGCAGCTGGCGCACGATCGAGGGCATGTTCGACGCGCAGCCGCACGAGTTCACCGAGGAGGTCGACCTCGTCTTCTCGTGGGTCGACGGGTCGTCGAGCGACTTCCAGCGTGCGCGTGCCGCACAGCTGGCCGAGTATGTGGTGGGCGACGGCGACGACGGCCCGGCCCGCTACCGGCACGTCGACGAGCTGCGCTACGCGCTGCGCAGCGTCCACATGTACGCACCGTGGGTGCGCCGCATCTTCATCGCCACCGACTCCCCGGCCCCGGCGTGGCTCGTCGAGCACCCCAAGGTCACGATCGTGCGCAGCGAGGAGTTCTTCGCGGATCCCTCGGTGCTGCCCACCCACAACTCGCACGCCGTCGAGGCCCAGCTGCACCGCATCCCCGGGCTCGCCGAGCACTTCCTGTACTCGAACGACGACATGTTCTTCGGCCGGCTCGTCGAACCCGAGCTCTTCTTCACCGGCGCCGGCGTGACGAAGTTCGTGGAGTGCGAGGTGCGCATCGGTACGGGGTCGCCCGCGGCGCACCGCAGCGGCCACGACAACGGGCTGCGGGTGAACCGCGCGCTCCTGCGGGAGCGCTTCGGACGGACGATCCTGCGCGACCTCGATCACTGCGCGACGCCGCTGCGCCGCAGCGTCATGGCCGAGCTCGAAGAGGCCTTCGCGGACGATTTCGCGCGGACGGCGGCATCCCGGTTCCGATCCGCGACGGACATCTCGGTGACCAACAGCCTGTACCACTACTACGCGCTCATGACCGGCCGCGCGGTCGCCACGCGCGAGGCGCGGGTGCAGTACGCGCAGACGACCATGGCGTCGGGACTGCGGCGCATGGAGCGGCTGGCCGCACGCACGGACGTCGACATGTTCTGCCTCAACGACGGCGGCGAGGCCGAGGTGCCCGAGGCGGTGCGCGTGCGCAGCCTCCGCGAGGCGCTGGAGCGCATGTTCCCGGTGCGGGCCCCGTGGGAGCGGGTCGAGCTCAGCGCAGCCGAGGAATCGGCGCGGTCGGCGCATCCCTCCGCTCGGCACTGAGCGACATCACCCCGGCCTCGCGCAATCGTCGCTGGGCCTCGTCGGGGTCGATGTACTCCAGGGCGCGAGGAGCGTCGACCGGCACGACGGAGTGCACGACGGTGTCGTCGTAGATGTGCACGAGGTTGAACGCCTGTGCGCCGTCCTGCGGCCGCGTCCCGCCGACGGGCACCGTGAGGTCCTGCGCATAGCAGGTGGACGAGGCCACCGACACGGGGATGCCGGCGAACGTCGCGAACGTGGAATAGTGCAGGTGGCCCGCGATGATCGCGCGCACGTCGGTGCCGCGCAGCACGGCGGCCAGCCGCCGCTGGTCCCGCAGCTCCACGCTCGCAGCCAGCGGCAGCACGGCCGGCACCGGCGGGTGGTGCATCGCGAGGATCGTGCCGAGCGGCGCGGGCGTGGCCAGCACGGCGGTCAGCCACGCCAGCTGGTCGTCGCGGAGCTCGCCGTGATGATGACCGGGGACGCTGGTGTCGAGTGTGACGACGCGGAGCCCGTCGAGCTCGTCCACCCGATCGACGGGGCGCAGATCGGATGCCTCGTCCAGCAGCTCGGCCCGGAACGCCCGGCGATCGTCGTGGTTGCCCATCACCCACAGCACCCGCGCCCCCAGCCGCTCGGCGAAGGGCTCGACGAGCGCGCGCAGGTCGGCGTATGCGCTGCGCTCGCCCAGGTCGACGAGGTCGCCCGTGAAGACGACGGCATGGGGGCGGACGCCCGACGCGTCGATGGCCGCCAGCGCGCGCGACAGCAGGGCTGCGCCGTCGAGGGCGTCGAACAGACGAGGCGTCGACACCGCTCGCAGGTGGGTGTCGCTGATGTGCAGCAGGATGCGTTCGGGAGCCGGGTACTCGGCGGGTCGCATGCGATTCACTCCGGTCCGCCGCGAGGCGAGCTGCCCGTGGAACGGGACGGCGGACGCACAAATGTTACCGGCATGTTTCGTGACGGCCGCTCAGCACACGGTGAACAGTCGCGAAACGTCACACTTCGGGGGCGTCCCCTGCCGCCTGGGCGATGCGCACGTAGTCGTCGACCGTGAGCTGCTCGCCGCGTGCGGTCGGCGCCACCCCGGCGCGTTCCAGGACAGTGGATGCCTCGGCCGCCGTCCCGCCGAGCACGCCGGAGAGAGCCTGCCGGAGCATCTTGCGACGCTGCTGGAACGCGGCGTCGACGATGCGGAACGTCCGGACGCGCAGCGCCTCGTCCCCGCGGGGCTGCCTGCCACTGGTCTCGAGGCTGTCGCGGCGGAAGCCGACGAGCACGCTGTCGACGTTGGGCACGGGCCAGAACACCTGACGCGAGACCGTGCCGGCGAGACGCCACGGACCGTACCAGGCGGCCTTGACGCTCGGCGCGCCGTACGTCTTGGATCCGGGTGCGGCGGCCAGCCGCTCGCCGACCTCGGCCTGCACCATGACGACGCCGCGCTCCAGTCCGGGAAAGTGCTCCAGGAAGTGCAGCAGCACCGGCACGCTGACGTTGTACGGCAGATTCGCCACGAGCACCGTCGGGTCCCCCGGCAGCTCGGTGATCCGCAGCGCGTCGGCGTCGACGACCGTCAGCGCGCCGCCTGTGACACCGTGCGCGGCCGCCGTCGCAGGCAGCCGCTCGGCGAGGCGATGGTCGATCTCGACGGCGGTCACGGCTGCCCCGGCCTCGAGGATCGCGAGCGTCAGCGATCCCAGGCCCGGCCCCACCTCGACCACGCGATCGCCGGGCCGGACCTCGGCGACATGCACGATCTTGCGGACGGTGTTGGCGTCCACGACGAAGTTCTGCCCGAGCTTCTTGGTCGGGGTGACGTCGAGGTCGGCGGCGAGCGCGCGGATCTCGGCCGCGCCGAGCAGTGTCACGGGCATGCGTCAACTGTAGCGACGCCGCTCCCAGCGAATCGTCACGGGCAGTTCACACGAAGGGAATCGCGACGACGCCCGCGGGGCGCACCATGGGAGCAAGCGGATCGCACCAACGTCGCCGCGTACCCGCACTGGGGAACGGTACGACCTGGGGGTGCGCATGACCCGACGAACCACCACACCGACGACGCGCGGCGAGCCGTCGCCCGTCATGATCCTGCTGGTCGTGGTCGCCACGATCGGCGTCCTCGCCTACGGCGGGTTCCTCCTCGATCCCCGCAACCGCGGGGATCTGCTGCCCTACGCGATGGTGATCGCAGCAGAGACGGTGCTCGTCGTCCACGCGCTGCTGTCGATGTGGACGATCCTCTCCAGCGGGAACGACCCGCGCGACTTCGCGTACCACGACGCCGCCGCGAAGCTGTTCGCTGCGGCCGGCGAGGCAGGCGACACTCCTCATCTCGGCGGGGAACCCGTTCTCGTCGACGTCTTCGTCACCGTCTTCGGCGAGGAGCCCGCCACCGTCCGCCGTACGGTGGCGGCGGCTGTGGGGATCCGCGGCCGTCATCGCACATGGGTGCTCGACGACGGGCGGTCCGACGAGATCCGCGACATCTCGGCGGAGCTCGGCGCCTGGTATGTCCGCCGGCTGAGCGCGCACGGCGCGAAGGCGGGCAACATCAACCACGCCCTCACGCTCGCCAAGGGCGAGTACTTCGTCATCTTCGACGCGGACTTCGTGCCGGATCCGGCGTTCCTCACCGAGACGCTCCCGTTCTTCGTCCACCGGGACGTGGCGTTCGTCCAGACGCCGCAGGCGTACGGCAACCTTCACACCGTCGTCGCCCGGGGCGCGGCGTACATGCAGACGGTGTTCTATCGCTTCATCCAGCCCGGTCGCAATCGGTTCAACTCGGCGTTCTGCGTGGGCACGAACGTGATCTTCCGCCGGCACGCGATCGATGAGATCGGCGGCATGCACACGGACTCGAAGTCCGAGGACGTGTGGACGGCCCTCACTCTCCACGAGCGCGGCTGGCGTTCGATCTTCATCCCGGACGTGCTCGCCGTCGGCGAGGCTCCCGAGACCGTCGAGGCGTACAGCAAGCAGCAGCTGCGGTGGGCGACCGGCGGGTTCGAGATCCTGCTGCGACACAACCCGCTCGGTCCTCGCCGCTCGCTCACGGCGGAGCAGCGGATCCAGTACCTGGTCACCGCGACGTTCTACCTCACCGGCATCTGCCCGCTGCTGCTGCTGCTCGTGCCGCCGCTGGAGATCTATTTCGAGCTGCGGCCGATGAACCTCGACATCACGGTGTGGACGTGGGCGCTCTACTACGCCGGGTTCTACGTCATGCAGGTCCTGCTCGCATGGTTCGCTGTCGGATCCTTCCGGTGGGAGACGCTGACACTCGCCACCGTCTCGTTCCCGATCTACACCAAGGCGCTGTGGAACGTGATGACGGGCAAGGACGTGGGCTGGCACGTGACCGGTTCGGCCTCGGCGCGCTCGCCGTTCAACTTCGCCATTCCGCAGACGCTGTTCTTCGTGTTCCTGGCCCTGACCACCGTGGTCGCGGTGTGGCGGGACTCCGAGAACGGAGTGCTCACGCTGGCGACCGCTTGGAATGCGACCAACACGGTCATCCTGGGCGCGTTCCTCGCGGCAGCCCTGCGCGAGTCCCAGACCCGCAAGCACCCGCGGCCGCACGCTTCGCCGGTCGCGGAGCAGGCCGAGATCGTGCCGCGCACCATCGTCGCCCGGCCGCTCCCGGCCACTGCCGAAGCGGCGCAGACCGTGACCGCCGGCGCACGTGCCGCAGCGGAACGCGGAGACGAGGCATCCGTTCGCACCCGCCGCGACCTGCGTCCGCCCGTTCCGGCGGGAGGTGTGCGATGACGTGGGCGAACCGTCTCAAGCTCGTGCTCGGGCTCATCGTCACCCTCGCGATCGTCGCGGCGGGCACCCTGGTGTTCACGCAGCGCCAGCGGCAGGCGATCAGCACGACGGCCTCGATCGTCGCCGAGAGCTTTCCCGTGGGCACCGACTACGGCGGGATCGTCACGCGCCAGTACGTCGCGGTCGGCGACGACGTGTCAGCGGGCGATCCGCTCTTCGACGTGCACAGCCTTCAGCTGCGCCGAGACATCGCCTCGGGCTATGTCGTGGACCCCGCGGTGCTCGCCGGGCTCGGCGACGACGGCACCTCGACGATCGTCGCGACCGTCGACGGCACCGTCGCGACCGTCGCCGTCCCGCAGGGCGGCTTCGCGCAGTCGGGAGGCGTGATCGCCACGATCGACCGCGACCGATCGCTGTTCGTCGAGGCGGAGTTCGTGTTGACCGCTCGCGACTACGCCCGTATCGCCGAGGGCGCCGAGGTCGAGCTGCTGCTGCCCAACCAGGACACGATCCGCGGCACCGTCGCGCGCATCGACGTCGAGACGGCGGACGGACAGGCGCTGTCCACTGTCCGGGTCGAAAGCGCGCAACTGGAGGCCTCACCCGCGACCGGGCTGTTCCAGTCGGGCACGCCGGTGTCGGCCAGCGTCCAACTGCGCGACGACGGGCCGCTCGCCGGCGTCACGGATGCGCTCCACGACCTGCTGCGGAAGATCGGCCTGTGATCCGGCAGGCTGTGGGCGCGGTGCTGCTGGCCGTCGCGGCGGTCGCGGGCTCGACGGCGTGCGCGCCGGCCGCTGGACGCGGCCCGTGGACCACGCCGACTCCTGCGTCCTCCGCACACGTGGCGGACCTTCCTGTCGAGCGCATCGCGGAGCCCGTTCCGAATCGGCTGGCGGACGGCGTCCTGCCACCCACGAACCGGTGGTACTCCGGCCTGGTGTTCGGCACGCAGCCGCAGCCGGTGTTCCCCTACCCGCTCGCCTTCGCCGCCGGAGACGACTCGTTCACGATCGATCTGCCCGAGGTGACCGCTGTCGAGAACACCATCGCAGCGCCTTTCGGGGGCGGATTGATCGTCACGATCGGGACGGACGCGACCGAGCACGCCGACGTCGAGGTCGTCCGTCACGATCCGGTCTCGGTCACGCTCGAGTACTCCGACTCAGCCGGGGTGCTCGGCGCCGTGACTGTCGCGGAGGGGCTGCCGGTGGTGTCCTTCACAGCCGACCGCGACGTGTCGCTCGCCCTCGGTGCGCCGCTCTCGGAGCAAGCCCCCGGACTGTGGGTGGCGACGGCCGACGACACGGCGTTCGGCGTGCGGGCGCCGAACGGCCACTACGACGGAGTGCTGCATCTGGCGCCCGGTGCCGTGGCGCAGGTCTTCGCCGTGCCCGACGACTCGACCCCGGCTGCGTGGGCAGCGGCGCTGGGCGACCCGGTGACGGACGTGTCCGTCGACTACGCCGTCCACGACCAGACCGCCGACACCCGCCTGGAGTACGGGACCTCGACGGTGCTCGTGCCGCTGCCCGGACGGGAGCCGGCCGAAGGGTGCGATCTCGGCACCTTCGCCACCGCCTACGGCACCGCGCACGCGTGCCGGGCCGCAGAGCTCGAATGGTCGGTCCCGCGGGTGAGGGCGACCGCGTCGTACGACCTGGACGGACTCGACCGCGACCGCCGCGACCGTCTGGTGGCCCAGCTCGCCGCCGACGTCGCCGCCGTGCCCGCAGCGCCCGCCGACACCTACTTCGGCGGCAAGTGGCTGGCACGCACCGCCGGGTTCCTCTCGCTCGCGCGCAGTCTCGGCGAGACCGACATCGCAGACGATGCGGCCGACCTGCTGTGGGAGCAGCTGCGCGTGTGGACCGAGCCCGGCGGATGCGCCGTGCGCGACGACCGCTGCTTCGCCTACGACGACGCCCTGCATCTCGTGGTGGGGCTCACGCCGTCCTTCGGCTCGGAGGAGGGCAACGACCATCACTTCCACTACGGGTACTTCTTGAGCGCCGGCGCGGCGCTCGCGGCCTATCGTCCCGAGGTCGCCGACGAGCTGTCCCCCGTACTGGACGCCCTCGCGGCCGACATCTCGTCAGGCGCGGACGACATGCTCCCCGTGCTGCGCTGCTTCGACCCGTACCGCGGGCACTCGTGGGCGTCTGGCCTGTCGCCGTTCGCCGACGGCAACAACCAGGAGTCCAGTTCCGAAGCCGTGGCCGCCTGGAACGGACTGGCGCTGTGGGCTCGCGTGCGAGGCGACGAGTCGCTCACCACTCAGGCCGACTGGATGCTGGCGGCCGAGGCATCCGCTGCGCGGACGCTGTGGCTGGAACCCGATCTCGACGACGTGGCCGCCGGCTACGGACATTCGATCGTGTCCCTCACGTGGGGAGGAAAGCGCGACTATGCCACGTGGTTCAGCAGCGAGCCCTCGGCGATCCTCGGCATCCAGCTCCTGCCGATGGGGCCGGTGTCGCTGCAGTACCTCGCCGGCTCGCCCGCGCGGGTGGACGCCGCCGTCGCCGAGGCCGGCGGTGCGGACGCCTCCGACGCACCACTCGGCGATTACGTCCTGATGTTCTCGGCGCTCGGCGGCGACGGAGGGCTGGCCGAGGCGGAGAGCGCCGAACGCGCACTCTCGGACGACGCGATCGACGACGGCAACTCCCGCTCGGCGATCCTCGCGTGGCTCGCCGCCGTCGAGCTCGACACGACGCGGTAGCACGCCGTCGGCAGCTGTGACACATCGCGACTCGCTCGCGCAAGCCCTCCCCCTCGTGAGGACCGACCGCTAGCGTGACGTCCATGAACACGACCGGATCGATCCCGGCGGACGCCTTCTCGCTCCGCAGCCCCTACGGCCGTCGCGCGATCGGCCTGTCGATCGCGGCTGCCGTCGGCGGCTTCCTGTTCGGCTTCGACTCCTCGGTGATCAACGGCGCCGTCGACTCGATCTCGGAGGACTTCGCGCTCAATGACGTCATCACCGGCTTCGTCGTGGCGATCGCGCTGCTCGGCTGCGCGGTGGGCGCGATCATCGCGGGCAACCTGTCCGACCGGTGGGGACGTCTGCGGGTGATGTTCCTCGGCGCGATCATGTTCTTCGTGTCGTCGATCGGCGCAGGCCTCGCGTTCTCGCCGTGGGACCTCGCGCTGTGGCGCGTCATCGGCGGTCTCGGCATCGGCATCGCGTCGGTGGTCGCACCGGCCTACATCGCCGAGATCGCACCGCGTCAGGTGCGCGGCGGCCTCGCCTCCTTGCAGCAGCTGGCGATCACGATCGGCATCTTCGCGGCGCTGCTTTCGGACGCGCTGCTCGCGAACGCCGCCGGCGGCGCCGACAATGTGCTGTGGTTCGGCCTCGAGGCGTGGCGGTGGATGTTCCTGGTCGGCGTCATCCCTTCGGCCGTCTACGGCATCCTCTCGTTCACGGTGCCCGAATCGCCTCGCTTCCTGCTGGCGAAGGGACGTCGCGACGAGGCTCGGGCGATCTTCGCGCGCCTCATGCCGCCTGCCGACCTCGACCAGACCATCCGCGAGCTGCAGAACGCCATCGAGTCCGACCGCAAGAACGCCGGCGTCTCGATCCGGGGCCCGGTGCTGGGCCTTCAGCGGATCGTCTGGGTCGGCATCATCCTGTCGGTGTTCCAGCAGTTCGTCGGCATCAACGTGATCTTCTACTACTCCACGAGCCTGTGGCAGTCGGTCGGCTTCGACGAGAGCGACTCGTTCACGATCAGCGTCGTCACCTCGATCACGAATGTGCTGGTCACGCTCATCGCGATCTTCCTCGTCGATCGGATCGGCCGCAAACCCATCCTCCTCACCGGTTCGGTGATGATGACGCTGTCGCTCGGCCTCATGTCGCTGTCGTTCGTGTTCTCCACCACCGACGCCTCGGGAGCGGTGACGCTGCCCGCGCCGTGGGGTCCCATCGCGCTGGTCGCGGCGAATGTGTTCGTGGTCGGGTTCGGCGCATCGTGGGGTCCGCTGGTGTGGGTGCTGCTGGGTGAGATCTTCCCCAGCCGCATCCGCGGCAAAGCGCTCGGCGTGGCGGCCGGGGCCCAGTGGATCGCGAACTTCCTCGTCACGATCTCGTTCCCGGCACTCTCGGCCCTGTCGCTCCCCTTCACGTACGGCATGTACGCCGTCTTCGCCGCGCTGTCGTTCCTGTACGTGGCCTGGCGGGTGCCCGAGACCAAGGGCATGGACATCGAGCAGACCGAGACCCTGTTCGTCCACCGGAAGGATGCCCCGGCCACGAGCTGACGGACGCCGCCGGGTGGCGGCATCCGCGGTCCCTTAAGATGCTGGGATGCCCTCGCTCGGCGAACTGATCGCGCCACGCCGTCTGGGCACGGATTTCCGGTGGCTGCTGGATGCAGTTCCTGCTCGGCGGCCTCATCGCTCAGACGTGGGGTCTCACCGCGCCGTGGTGGTTCGCGTTCGCCGGCTCGTTCGTCACGCTGCTGCTGGTGTGGCGACCGATCCGCAATATCGCCGCCTGATCGACTGAGGCCCGCTGCCCGGCTGACCGCCCGCTGCGGGGCGGGCTGCGGCATCCGCTCTCCACTTCTTCAGAACGGCCCGACGAGGCGCACGTTCGCCATCGCCGTCGAGGTCGGACATCATGAGTGCATGGTCAGTGTCGCAGTCATCGGCGCCGGCGCGATCGGCGGAACCGTCGCTGCGCACCTGTCGGCGATCGACCCGGAGTCCGTCGCGATCGCTTCGCGCACACCGTTCGACCGGCTCGAGGTCCAGACGCCGGGCGGCGTCCTGCGTGCGACCCCGCGCCCGCTCACAGACCCCGACCTCGCGCGCGAGGTCGACGTGGTGATCGTGGCCACCAAGGCCTACGACGTCGCCGGTACGGCGGTGTGGCTTCGCCCGCTGGTGGGTCCGCACACCACCGTGGCGGTGCTGCAGAACGGCGTCGAGCACGTCGAGCGCTTCGCACCCCACGTCCCGCGCGAGCAGATCCTGCCGGTCGTGGTGACGCTGGCCGCCCACCGGTCCGCCCCCGGACGGATCACGCACAGCGGCAGATCCGAGCTCATCGTGCCGGACTCGGGGCGCGGCATCCGCTTCGCGGAGCTCTTCGCCCCCTCGGCGCTGACCGTCACGCCCACGAGCGACTTCGTCACCGCCGCGTGGCGCAAGCTGGCGCTCAATGCACCGGGCGCCATCACGGCGACCATGCTCGTGCCCGGCCTCGACATGTCGGCGCCTGCTTCACAGCGTCTGGTGCGAGAGGTCGTGCACGAAGCGATCGCCGTCGGACGCGCCGAAGGAGCGACGCTCGCCGTCGACCTGGCCGACGAGATCGTCGCGGGGTTCCCCAGCGCGCGCGATGGTTCGCCCAACTCGCTCCACGCCGATCGCCTCGCCGGCCGCCCGCTCGAGGTCGATGCCCGCAACGGGGCGGTCGTGAGGATCGGCAGCCGTCACGCAGTCCCGACGCCCGTCAACGGTGTGCTCGTCGATCTGCTGTCGATCGTCGACCCCGCCGCTACGACCCGTCAGACCGTCGGCGCATGAGCAGGCCGACGCCGCCGGTGAACTCCACACCCAGCAGGCGCGGCGCACGCAGGACCTCCTCGAAGCCCCCTCGCTCGTGCAGCGCGATCGACGCGAGATTGTGCGCGTTGACGATGTAGAACGCCTCGTCGGCACGCGCGGCGATCCACTGCAGCCGGGCGTCGGTGAGTGCCGCGCCGATGCCGCGCCGGCGCCACCGCGGGTCCACGGTGATCCCCGCGAGATAGTGACCAGGCGGTGCAGGATCGACCACCTCGACGTGCAGATGGGTCTTGGCCCATCCGACGACGACCGCCCGGCCGGTCTCGGTGGTCTCGCCGGTCTCGGTCGTCTCGGCGACCAGCACGCAGCGCTGCGGATCGGTGATCGCCCGCCGGTAGCCCTCGGCGCTGCCCACGGCGGCCGGCGCACGTCCGGCTGCCACCTCGATCCGCAGGATCTCCGAGACGTCGCCCCGCGTCGCCGGGCGCAGCGACACCGCGGCGGGCGGCCGGCCGGCGGCATCCGGGTCGTACGTCGCGTAGGCGGTCATCGGGACGGCTTCGGCCCCTCTTGGCCGCGCACGGCGCCGACGAGCGCAGGCCACAGCGCGTCCAGGCGAGCGACCCAGGGTCCGGCGAACTCACCCGCGCGATAGCGCACGCGCACGTCGTCCAACGTCACCCACTCGGACGCGGCGACCTCATCCGGATCGAGCGCCAGCGTCGCAGGGTCGACGTCGTGCGCCACATACACGTCGAAGAGCGCCGACGTCTCGACGCAGCGCCCGACGAAGGCGAGCCCGGCACCCGAGGCGCGCAGCCCGGTCTCTTCGCGCAACTCGCGGACCGCCGCCTCACGGCTCGTCTCGCCGGCCAGCGCGCTGCCCGCCGCGAACTCCCAGTCCAGCGCGAAGTCCTTCACCGCGGCACGCTGCGAGATCAGGACCCGGCCGTCGTCGCGCACGGCGCACACCGACGACACGACGTGATACCGCCCGACCGGAAAGTCCGGGTCACCGCGGCGATGGGTCATCCCGAGCGGGATGCCGGCGGCATCCGTCACATCCCACAATTCGCCGTCCACGAACCGAACCCTAGTCCTCGAACGCGCCGTAGACCTCGAGCGTGTTCGCGGCCAGCTGCGCGCACAGCTCGTCGACCCCGACGCCCAGCTCGGCGGCCATGAAGCGCACCGTCACCGGGATCAAGTATGGGGCGTTGGGACGACCGCGGTGCGGGGTTGGGGTCAGGAACGGGGCATCCGTCTCGACGAGGATGCGATCCCGCGGGATCACCGCGAGGGCGTCGCGCAGGTTCTGGGCGTTCTTGAACGTGACGTTGCCCGCGAACGAGAGCCAGTACCCGAGCTCGCCCGCGATGCGCGCCATGTCGGCATCGCCCGAGAAGCAGTGGAACACGGTCCGCTCCGGGGCGCCGACGCGTTCCAGGGTCTCCAGCACTGCGTCATGGGCGTCGCGGTCGTGGATCTGCATCGCGATGCCGTGCTTCTTGGCGAGCAAGATGTGCGCCTCGAAGCTCTCGAACTGCGCGGGAAGGCCTGCCTCGGCGGTGCGGAAGAAGTCGAGCCCCGTCTCGCCGATCGCGCGCACGCGCGGCTGCGCGGCGAGCTCGTCGATCACGCCGATCGCCTCATCGAGCCTCCCCGCGTCGGCGTACGCGGGCGCCTCGTTCGGGTGGATCGCGACCGCCGCGAGGATGCGGGGATGGGATGCCGCCGCCCACGCGGACCAGCGGCTCGACTCGATGTCGCCCCCGGCCTGCACGACGCCGATCACGCCGACGTCGCCCGCGCGGGTGAGCTGCTCGTCGAGCGTGAGCCCGGTCCCTGAGCCTGTCGAAGGGCCGTCCTCGATCTCCAGGTGCGCGTGGTTGTCGTACACGGGCACCGCGAGGGGCTCGGGCGCGGCGGGGTACGACACGTCCCGCGAGCCCTTCTCGCGCGTGCGGACGTAGTTGCTGGGATCAGTCACGAGGTTTCGTCTCGCTTCACTCGCTCAACGACCGGGACAGGTCAGGCGGTCTGCTCGACGCGCGGGAACAACGGCGCCAGGCCGTTCGCCGACGTGCCGGGGCGCAGCACGCCCCACGCGCCCGCCTCACGCAGCGGCTGGTCCTGCAGGCGCCCGAGCGACTCGGCCGCGCCGAGGGCGACCCACAGCTTCTCGGTCGACTCCGGCATCACCGGCGACAGCAGCACCGCGAGCGCGCGCAGGCCCTCGGCGGCCGTGTAGAGCACGGTGCCGAGGCGGGCGCGCTGCGCCTCGTCCTTGGCCAGCGCCCACGGCTCGTTCTCGGTGATGTACAGGTTCAGCGCGTCGACGATGGTCCAGATCGACGAGATCGCCTCATCGATGCGGAAGCGCTCCATCGCCGCGTCGGCGGCGGCCGCGGCATCCGCCACCGTCTTCTGAATCACGAGATCAGCGTCGGAATACGAGGCGGCAGGCGGGATGACGCCCTCGAAGTAGCGCTCGACCATGGCGGTCGTGCGCGACGCGAGGTTGCCGAAGCCGTTGGCGAGCTCGGCCTGGTAGCGGGCCGACAGGTCCTCCCACGAGAACGAGCCGTCCTGGCCGAACGCGATCGCCGACAGGAAGTAGAAGCGGTAGGCGTCCGAGCCGAACACGTCCGTGATCTCGGTCGGCGCGATGCCGGTGAGCTTGGACTTCGACATCTTCTCGCCGCCGACGAGCAGCCAGCCGTGCGCGAAGACGCCGCGCGGCACGTCCAGGCCCGCGGCCATCAGCATCGCCGGCCAGATGACGGCGTGGAAGCGGAGGATGTCCTTGCCGACCACGTGGTACGCAGGCCAGCGGCGCGCGAACTCCTCGGGGTCGGTGCCGTAGCCGATCGCCGTGGCGTAGTTCAGGAGCGCGTCGACCCACACGTAGATGACATGCTGCGGGTCCCACGGCACGGTGATGCCCCAGTCGAAGGCCGAACGCGAGATCGACAGGTCCTTCAGACCGTTCTTGACGAACGAGACCACCTCGTTGCGGGCCGAGTCGGGGCGCACGAAGTCGGGCACCGTCGCGTACAGCTCCAGCAGCTTGTCTTGGAACTCGCTCAGCTTGAAGAAGTAGTTCTTCTCCTGCAGCAGCTCCAGCGGCTTGGAGTGGATCGCGCAGACCTTGAGGCCCTCGAACGCGCCCGTGCCGTCGACGATCTCGGACTCGGGCTTGAACTCCTCGCATCCCACGCAGTACAGCGCCTCGTACTCGCCGGCGTAGATGTAGCCGCGGTCGTAGATCGCCTGCACGAACTGCTGCACGCGCTCCTCGTGGCGCTGCTGCGTCGTGCGGATGAAGTCGTCGTTGGCGACGTCGAGCGTCTTCAGCAGCGGGAACCACGACTCGGTGACGAGCTTGTCGACCCACTCCTGCGGCGTCACGCCGTTGGCGGACGCGGCGCGCATCATCTTCTGACCGTGCTCGTCGGTGCCGGTGAGCATCCAGGTGTCGTCGCCCGCCTGGCGGTGCCAGCGCGCGAGCGTGTCGACCGCCACGGTGGTGTAGCCGTGGCCGATGTGGGGCACGTCGCTCGGGTAGTAGATCGGCGTCGTGATGTAGAAGGACTGGCGGCCGGAAGTCACCAGGAGAGTCTAGTTCGAGCGGATGCCGCCTCCGGCGCTGTGACCGACGGCCCGGTCTGCGGGGCGTCGCTGCCGGCGAAACGTAACAGTCGGGCTACGCGCTGTCGCGCACGATGAGCGTCGTGGGCAGCGTGATCGGCTGCGGCCGGCCGCCGTCGATGACCTCCAGCAGCAGCGACACCATCTCTTCGCTCAGGCGCTCCCACGGCTGGCGCATCGTGGTCAGCGGCGGCTCGTGGGTGGCGGCGAGGCCGGAGTCGTCGAATCCGGCGACCGCGATGTCTTCGGGCACGCGCAGGCCGGCCTTGCGCAGCGCGGCGATCGCGCCGGCCGCCATCAGGTCGCTCGCGGCGAAGACGGCGTCGATGTCGGGGGCGCGTTCGAGCAGCGCGGCCATCGCGACCGCGCCGGACTCCTGGCTGTAGTCGCCTTCTTCGACGAGCCCGGGATCGAAGTCCTCGCCCATCTCCTGCTCGAATCCGACGAGCCGGAACCGGCCGCCCGGGGTGTCGTGGGGGCCGGCGATCATCGCGATGCGGCGATGCCCACGCGCGCGGAGGTAGCGCGTCATCTCGCGCGCCGACCCGATCTCGTCGACCGACACCGTCGGCACCTGGGCCTCGTGCCCGAGCGGGATGCCGCAGCAGACGGTGGGGACGCCGGCCTCCAGGAGCTGCTCGACGAGCGGGTCCGCTTCGTGCGACGAGATGAGCAGCACGCCGTCGACATGGCCGGCGCCGACGAAGGTGGCGACGCCCGCGCGTTCGGCCGGGGTGCCGGCGACCAGCAGCACGAGCGTCATCGAGCGCTGCGCGAGGGCCTCGGCGGCCCCCCGCAGCAGCAGCGCGAAGGTCGGGTCCTGGAAGAGCAGGTGCTGCGGTTCGGTGAGCAGGAACGCGAGCGAGCCCGAACGTCCGGTCGCGAGGCTGCGCGCGGCGTGGTTCGCGGTGTAGCCGGTGCGCCGGATCGCGTCCTCCACGGCGGAGCGCGCGTCGGGCGACACCCAGTGCCCGCCGTTGATGACGCGTGAGACCGTGCCTCGGGAAACTCCCGCGGCCGCCGCGACATCGCGGATCGTCGGCTTGCGCCGCACCGTCGTCTCGTCCACGACGAGTGACTCTACCCCGCGGACGGACAGATGCGGTCGCCGACACGATCACGACCTGTGACCGGTCACAGTTGGGTAACGGTTGCTCGCCGCCCGGTGCGGTGCGGCATCCCCTCGAGCAACACTGTGACCGGTCACAGTCCCGGTGGCCGAAGCCCCGGTCCCGCCGAGGCACGAGCCCTGCACCCGACCCGATGGAGCGTCCATGACCTCGCCCGACCGTTGGCCCGAGATCCGGGGAATCGCCTATGGCGGCGACTACACCCCTGAGCAGTGGCCGAAAGAGGTGTGGCGCGAAGACGTCGCCCTCATGCGGGAGGCGGGGGTGAACCTGGTGAGCGTCGGCATCTTCGCGTGGGCGCTCATCGAGACCGCCGAGGGCGAGTTCGACTTCGCGTGGCTGGACGAGCTGCTCGACCTGCTGCACGAGCACGGGATCTGCGTCGACCTCGGCACCCCGACCGCCTCCCCGCCGGCGTGGTTCTTCGCGAAGCACCCCGAAGCCCGCGTCGTCACGCGCGACGGCGTCACGCTGGGCTTCGGCGCCCGCGGGATGGCCTCGCACTCCTCGCCCGTCTACCGCGAGGCCATCGTGCGCATCGCCTCGGCCCTCGCCGAGCGCTACGGGGACCACCCCGCCGTCGTGCTGTGGCACGTGCACAACGAGTACGGCGTGCCGGTCGGCGAGGACTACTCCGATCAGTCGGTACGCGCCTTCCGCGGATGGCTGCACGAGAGGTACGGCAGCCTCGACGGCCTCAACGCGGCGTGGGGCACCGCGTTCTGGGGTCAGCACTACGGCGAGTGGGACCATGTCGGCGCCCCCGCCGCCGCCCCCTCCGTCGTGAATCCCGCACAGCGCCTCGACTTCGCGCGCTTCACCGACCACCAGCTGCGCGCCTGCTTCATCGCCGAACGCGATGCGATCCGTGCGCACGCGTCGCAGCCGATCACGACCAACTTCATGGCCAACCAGAGCTGGACCACCGACATGTGGGCATGGGCGCGCGAGGTCGACATCGTGTCGGACGACCACTACCTCGTCGCCGCCGACCCCGAGGGCGAGATCGGCCTGGCGATCGCCGCCGACCTGTCGCGGTCGGTGGGCGGCGGCAAGCCGTGGATCCTCATGGAGCACTCGACGTCGGCCGTCAACTGGCAGCCGCGCAACGTCGCCAAGCGCCCCGGCGAGCTCGCGCGCAACTCGATCACGCACCTCGCGCGCGGCGCCGACGCCATCCTCTTCTTCCAGTGGCGCGCGTCACGCTCGGGCGCCGAGAAGTTCCACTCCGCGATGATCCCGCACGCCGGCACGTCGTCGCGGGTGTGGCGAGAGGTCGTCGAGCTCGGGGACGTGGTGGGGCGGCTCGGCGAGGTGCGCGGCTCGCGCGTGGCGGCCGACGTGGCGATCCTGTGGGACTTCGAGTCGTTCTGGGCACAGGACCTCGAGTGGCGGCCGTCGGTGGACGTGTCGCACGCCGAGCGCATCCGCTCGTTCTACGAGCGACTGTGGCGCGACGGCATCACGGTGGACTTCGCGCTTCCCGGCCAGGACCTCTCGGGCTACCGCCTCGTCATCGCGCCCGCGCAGTACATGCTGAGCGGCAGCGATGCGGCGAACCTCACGCGCTACGTCGAGTCCGGCGGAACGCTCGTCGTCTCGTTCTTCTCGGCCGTGGTCGACGAGAACGACGCGGTGCCCGCCGGCGGTTTCGTCGCCCCGCTGCGCAAGGCTCTCGGTCTCGTCGTCGAGGAGTTCCTGCCGCTGCGCGAAGGCGCCCGTCACGCCGTCCAGTGGCACGGCGACGCCTCGTCCGACGGGTCCGCACTGCTCCTGGCCGACGCCTGGCAGGAGGACGTCGTGCTCGAAGGCGCCCAGGCGCGGGGCACGTACGTGGACGGCCCCGGCGCCGGCGGCGCCGCGATCACACGCCACGCGCATGGCTCGGGTGCCGGCTGGTACCTCAGCACCCGATTGGATGCCGCAGCCCTGCGCACCGTCATGGCCGAGGTGTACGCCGATGCCGGCATCGCGCCAGCGGCCCACCCCGAGGGCCTCGAGGTCGTGGTGCGCCGGGGCGACGACGCCGACTTCGCCGTCGCGATCAACCACCGCGACGACCCGGCCGCATTCGCGGCGACGGGCGTAGAGCTGATCACCGGCGCCGCCGTGGACGGCATCATCACCGTGCCCGGCGGCGGCGTCGCCGTCGTGCGCCTGGCCCGCACGCCCTGACCCGCACCCCCTGCCTCACACCTCCTGCATCACACCTCCTGCATCACACCAACCGAAAGGAACACCATGCGCAAGCAGATCGCATTCGGAGCGCTGGCGCTCGCGACAGCGGTCGTCCTCGCCGGCTGCGCCGGCGGGTCGGCCGACAGCGGCGACGACGGCAACGCCGACGCCGACGGCAAGGGCGCCGAGCTCGTCATCTGGACCGACGAGGAGCGTCAGGCCGCCGTCAAGGACGCCGCAAAGGCGTTCGAGGACGAGACCGGCGCGAGCGTCAAGATCGTCAAGAAGAACTTCGAGGACCTCCGCAACGACTTCATCGCCCAGGTGCCGACAGGCAAGGGCCCCGACATCACGGTCGGCGCACACGACTGGCTCGGGGCGCTCGTGGCCGCCGGCGTCGTGGACACGATCGACCTCGGCGACAAGGCGTCGGAGTTCGAGCCCGTCGCGCTCGAGGCGATGACCTACAACGGCCAGCTGTACGCTCTCCCCTACTCGCTGGAGACCATCGCGCTCGTGCAGAACGCCGACCTCGTCGGCAGCGACGCGCCCGCGACGTGGGACGACATGATCCAGAAGGGCCTCGCGGCCGGCACCGAGCGTCCGTTCGTCATCAACACCAACGGCGAGACCGGCGACGGCTACACGATGTACGGCTTCCAGACGTCGTTCGGCGCGCCCGTGTTCGTGCAGGACGACTCCGGCTCCTACACGACCGAGGTCGGCATGGGCGGTGCAGCAGGCGAGGCGTTCGCCCAGTGGCTCGGCGCCAACGGCAAGAACGGCACCGGCTACATCTCGACGACCGTCGACTACGACATCAACAACGAGCTCTTCAATTCAGGCGCAGCGCCGTACACGATCCAGGGACCGTGGGCGATCAGCGCCTACCCGGACGTGAAGAACATCGTCGTGAGCCCCATCCCGTCGGCGGGTGGCCAGCCCGCGGCGCCGTTCGTGGGCGTGCAGGGCTTCTACCTGAGCTCGCAGTCCAAGAACAAGCTGCTCGCGCAGTCGTTCCTCGTGGACTACCTCGGCACCGAAGAGGCGCAGCGCGCCCTGTACGAGGCCGACCCGCGCATCCCGGCGTGGTCGACGCTGGCGACCGAGGTCGCCTCCGACCCGATCATCGCGGGCTTCCTCGCGTCGGCGCAGAACGGGGTGCCGATGCCGAGCATCCCCGAGATGGGCTCGGTGTGGGACCTGTGGAACGCCGCGCAGTCGCAGATCATCAACGGTGCCGACCCCGCGTCGACGTGGAACCAGATGGTCACCGACGTCGAGACCGCGGTCAAGGGCTGAGCCCGCTGATCGGCAAGACCGCCGACTGAACGAGAGTCGGCCCCTGCTCCGGGAGGCGGGCGAGTGCCTCTCCCCGCCTCCCGGACTCCACCCCTTCACCCCGCCCGACTTCCTTCGACAGGAGCACACGCATGACGGTGGACGCACCTCCCTCACCGCCGGCGACCACGGACGCCCCTCCCCGCGAATCGCACGCGCGCCGCTGGCGCGGTCCCGGCGCGGGATTCATCGTCAAGCTGGTGCTCATGGCGCTCGTCAACGCGTTCGGCGTGATGACGCTGCTGAGCGCCTTCCGCGCGGAGTCATGGGTCGTCTTCGGCGGCATGCTGGTGCTCGTGCTGGCCGCCGACGTCGTCTACTTCACGCGGCGAGCACTGCCGCTGAAGTACCTCGTGCCGGGTCTGGTGTTCCTGCTCGTGTTCCAGGTGTTCATCTTCGGATACACCGCCTACATCGCGTTCACGAACTACGGCACCGGTCACGCCGGCACGCAGGAGCAGGCCGTCGAGGCGGCCCTCATCCAGGGCGAGCGTCGCGTCGAGGACTCTCCCACCTATCCGCTGTCGGTGCTCCAGCGCGGCGACCAGCTGGGCTTCGCGATCGTCGACGACGACGGCGATGTGCTCGCGGGCACCGCCGATCAGCCGCTCGACGACGTCCGCGGAGCCGAGATCGGCCAGGCCGGAGCCCCTGTCGCGGTGCCCGGCTGGAACGTCATCCCCAAGGCCACGGTGATCACCGACGCCGACCTGCAGGCGCAGATCGCGGCGCTGCGCGTGCCCGTCTCCGACGACCCCAACGACGGTTCCCTCCGCACGCGCGACGGCTCGACCGGGGCCGTCTACGAATCGACGCTGGTGTGGGATGCCGACACGCAGACGATCACCGACACCACGACCGGCACCGTCTACACCGCGGACGACGGCGGATCCTTCGTCGCCGAGGACGGGTCGACCCTGCCCGCCGGCTGGTACGTCAACGTGGGTTTCGAGAACTTCGTACGCATCTTCACCGACCCGGCCCTCGCGGGAACGCTGCTGTCGGTCACCGTGTGGACGTTCGTGTTCGCGACGCTGTCGGTGCTCTTGCCGTTCGCGCTGGGCCTGCTGCTCGCCCTCATCTACAACGACGCCCGGATCAAGGGCCGCCGCTTCCTGCGGACGCTCTACATCCTCCCCTACGCGTTCCCGGCCTTCATGTCGGCGCTGCTGTTCCGCGGCATGTTCAACGCCGAGTTCGGCGTCATCAACGACCTCTTCTTCTTCGGCGCGCACATCAACTGGCTGGGCGATCCCTGGCTGGCGCGCGCCGCCGTCGTCTGGGTGAACCTGTGGCTCACCTACCCGTACTACTTCCTGGTGTGCACGGGCGCGCTGCAGGCGCTGCCGCAGGACACCCTCGAGGCGGCATCCATCGACGGTGCCGGCCGCGCGCGACAGCTGCGGTCGATCATCCTGCCGCTGGTGCTGGTGGCGACCGCGCCGCTGCTGATCTCGTCGTTCGCGTTCAGCTTCAACAACTTCACGGTCATCTACATGTTCAACAACGGCGGTCCGTCGATCCCCGGCGCGCCGTACGCCCTCGGTGCCACCGACATCCTGATCTCGGCGATCTACGACATCTCGGGGGTCTCGGGCGGCGCCGCGGACTACGGTCTCGCGAGCGCGCTGTCGATCCTCGTGTTCGCCGTGGTCGGGGGCATCTCGGCGATCGCGTTCCGGCAGACCCGCAAGCTCGAGGAGTTCCAGTGATGTCCACCAGCACGGCCGTCTCGACGTCCGCCGCCACGACCGCTCCCGACCCCCGGCGCAAGGCCCGTCGGCGCCGCTGGCTGCTCGAGGTCGGCTGGAAGTACCTGCTCGCCGTCGTCATCGTGTTCTACGCGGTGTTCCCGCTCGTCTACGTGCTGTCGGCCTCGCTCAACCCGCACGGCACCCTGGCGGCCAGCAACGCGCTGTTCAGTGTCGTCGACCTGTCGAACTTCTTCGCACTGGGCCAGACGCAGTTCTGGACGTGGGCGGGCAACACCCTGCTGATCGGCGGCATCGCATCGGTGGGCGCCGTCCTCATGGGCGCCGCGGCGGCGTATGCGTTCTCGCGCTTCCGCTTCTCGGGGCGGCGCGCCGGGCTCACGGGCCTGCTCATCATCCAGATGTTCCCGCAGGCGCTCGCGTTCGTCGCGATCTTCCTGATGCTGCTGACGCTCGGCGAGGTCGTGCCCGCCCTGGGACTGAACTCCAAGATCGCGCTCATCTGCGTGTACCTGGGCGGTGCGCTCGGCGTGAACACCTTCCTGATGTACGGGTTCTTCAACACCGTCCCGATCGAGATCGACGAGTCGGCCAAGATCGACGGCGCGACGCACGCGCAGATCTTCTGGCGGCTCGTCATGCCGCTCGTGACGCCCATCCTCGCCGTCGTGGCCCTGCTCGCCTTCATCGCCGCGTTCGGCGACTACATCATCGCGAGGATCGTCCTGGTGTCAGAAGACAACTGGACCCTCGCGGTCGGCATGTACCAATGGGTCTCGAACCAGCTGGCCTCCAACTGGGGCCTGTTCGCGGCGGGCGCCGTGATCGCGGCGATCCCCGTCCTCGTCCTGTTCCTGTCGCTGCAGCGCTACATCGTCGGCGGCCTCACCGCAGGCTCCGTCAAGGGCTGAGCTATCCGCGGACGGCGAGCGCGGCCTGATACAGCTCGCGGCTGGAGTGTCCGGTGAGTCCGGACACCTCGGCCGCGGCCTCCTTCAGCCGCATCCCGTCGCGTACGAGCTCGAGCACCTGCGTGACAGCGTCGGGGAATGCGACAGCCCGCGCGGGGGCGCCCGCGACGACGACGACGAGTTCGCCCCGGACGCCGTCCTCGGCCCATGCGACGAGCTCCGCGAGCGTGCCGCGCGCGACCTCCTCGTGCAGCTTCGTCAGTTCACGGCACACCGCCGCCCGCCGGTCGGCACCGAATTCCGCGGCCATGGCCGCGAGCGTCGACGCCACGCGAGAGGGCGCGTCGAAGAACACCATGGTGCGTGGCTCGGCCGCCAGGCCACGCAGCGTCGAGGCCCGCTCCCCCGGCTTGCGCGGCAGGAACCCCTCGAAGCTGAACCTGTCGGTCGGCAGGCCCGACACGGCGAGCGCGGTCACGACGGCGCTCGGGCCGGGGATGGCCGTCACCACGACCCCGGCCTCGGCCGCGGCGGACACCACGCCGTAGCCCGGATCGCTCACGGTCGGCATCCCGGCGTCGCTCAGCACGAGGACGTCCTGATCGCGCGCCAGCTCGACGATCTCGGGCGCCCGGTCCTTCTCGTTGTGGTCGTGCAGCGCGATCAGCCGCGGCCGGTTGGCGATCCCGAGCCCTGCCAGCAGGCGCTGCGTCGTGCGGGTGTCTTCGGCTGCCACGACGGTCGCCGTCTCGAGCGCCTCGACGAGCCGGCGGGACGCGTCCCCGAGGTTGCCGATGGGGGTCGCCGCGAGGATGATCACGCCCTCAGCCTAGACTCGGCTCCCAGCTTGGTCAGAGGCCGCCGCCTAGACTGGGCCGGGTGACGGATGCCCCGCGCCTCGAGGCCGACCAGCCTGCCGCGCCCCTTCTGCCGCCCCCGCGCCCGAGCCTGTACGACCGGTTCGCGGTGCTCGTGACGGCGGGCCCGCGGGCGCAGCGACTGTACCGCTGGCTCGGCCCCGCCCTGGTCGTCGTGCTCGCCGGCGTGCTGCGGCTGTGGAATCTCTCCGCGGCGCACGACCTCATGAACCAGTTCGATGAGACGTACTACGTCAAGGACGCCTGGTCGATGCTGCACCTCGGGTACGAGGGCTCGTGGCCGGCCGACGGGAACGA
>Ga0160446_100275_pt1 | contig 31381 bp, 29 predicted proteins | sample HID1973I_E1MG_FD_108200 | JGI IMG/M metagenome (GOLD analysis project Ga0160446, IMG submission 108200) | Enriched mosquito-associated microbial communities from UW Madison campus, WI, USA - HID1973I_E1 MG | ecosystem: Host-associated > Arthropoda: Insects > Digestive system > Unclassified ...
CGACGGCGTGGCCTTGGAGGAGGGCGAGTACGAGCTCACCCTCGAGGCGGGCGGCGTCGACGACGGCACGGCGATCGCCCTGCTGGCGGAGGGCGGCTTCGTGCTGCTCGACACAGCCACCACGCCCGAGCTGGAGGCGGAGGGACTCGCGCGCGACGTCATCCGCGCCGTGCAGGACACCCGCAAGGCGGCCGGATTCGACGTCAGCGACCGCATCCGGCTCACCCTGGTCTTGGACGACGCCGAGGACGGCGCTGCGGTGCAGTCCGCGTTCGACGTCGCCGATGTCGCCGGTGAGACGCTCGCCGTCGAGCACGCCGTGCTGGTCGCGCCGGACGCGCTCGTCGACAGTCATGACCACCAGGCCACCTTCCCCGCGGGGACGTTCGCCAACCGCGGCGAGTTCACGGTGGCCGTCACGAAGGCGGAGGCATCGGCATGAGCGATCGCGACCGGCAGCGGGCGGACGCCGTCTACGAGGCGCTGCTGCAGCGGCAGGGGGAGCAGTGGGTGCAGCCGCGCGTCGAGCGCACGCGGCGCGTGCTCGAGCTGCTCGACGACCCGCAACGCACCTATCGCGTGGTCCACGTCACCGGCACGAACGGCAAGACCTCGACCAGCCGCATGATCGAGAGCCTCGTGCGTGCGCACGGCCTGCGCACCGGCATGTTCACGAGTCCGCACCTGGAGCGCTTCACCGAGCGGATCATGGTCGACGGCGAGCCGATCGACGATGCCGCGGTCGCGGACGCCTGGGACGAGATCGCCCCGTTCGTCGAGATCGTGGATGCCGAGCTCGAGGCCGCCGGCGACGCGGCGCTCACGTTCTTCGAGCTGCTCACGGTGCTCGCGTTCGTCGCGTTCGCCGACGCGCCGATCGACGTCCTGGTGCTCGAGGTGGGCATGGGCGGCGCCTGGGACTCCACGAACACCGCCGACGGCGACGTGGCGGTCTTCGCCCCCATCGACCTCGACCACGCCGACCGGCTCGGCGACACGATCGCAGAGATCGCCACGGTGAAGTCGGGCATCATCAAGGACGGCGCGGCCGTCGTCTCGGCCCGTCAGGATCCCGCCGCCGAGGCCGTGCTGCGCGCCGCGGCCGCCGCGCGCGGCGCGACGATCAGGTTCGAGGGCGCGGAGTTCGCGCTCGCGCAGCAGCGGCTGGCCGTGGGCGGGCAGCAGATCACGGTGCGCGGCCTCGCCGGCACCTATGAGGACGAGTATCTGCCGCTGTACGGCGCGCACCAGGGGTTCAACGCGGCTCTCGCGATCGCCGCCGTCGAGTCGCTCGTCGGCGGCGGCACGCAGCCGATCGCGGGCGACGTGCTCGTCGAGGGTCTCGGCGGCGTGACCTCGCCCGGCCGCCTGCAGTTGGTCGGCGCGGCTCCGACCGTCCTCGTCGATGCCGCGCACAACCCGCACGGCGCACGCGCGCTGGTGACCGCCCTGCGTGAGTCGTTCGACTTCGACGAGTGGGGCGTGGTGCTCGGTGTGCTCTCCGACAAGGACGCGGCCGGCATCGTCGACGCCGTCGCTCCGGTCGCGGCTCACGTGTTCGCGACCGCGCCGGACTCCGAGCGCGCCGAGGACGCCGATGCGATCGCCGACCTCGCCGAAGCGCACGACCTGCGTGTGTCGGTGCACCGTGATCTTGCGGATGCCGCCGACGCGGCCCGCGCGTGGGCCGCGGCATCCGACCGCCGGGCTGTCGCGATCGCGGGATCCGTCGTGCTCGCCGGTGAGGCGCTCGCGCTCTCGGCCACCGGGGACTGGAAGAGCGGGTGGAGCGCATGACCGACGCGGAATCCGCGGGCACCGGGCCGCAGCCGCGGGTGCGCCGCGCCCGCGGCGCAGAGGAGTCGCTGGCGACCATCGTGCTCGGCTTCGAGTCGATCGTGGCGTTCCTCGGCGGCCTGGTCGTCTACGGGCTGAAGGCGCTCCCGAGCGGGATCGCGCCGTGGTGGGGGATCGTGGCCGGCACGGTGGTCGCCCTCCTGATGATCGCCACGACCCGGGTCACGCGCTACCGCTGGGGCATCATCCTCGGCTGGGCGCTGCAGGTCGTCGTCCTGCTCGGAGCGTTCCTGGTGCCGTCGCTCGCGATCGTCGCCGTCATTTTCGGCGTCATGTACGGGTATGCCACCATCAAGGGGGCCGCTCTGGACCGGCGCAACGCCCGGCTCGCGGCCGATTCGCCCGAATAGCCCAGTTCCCCGAAGCAGTCCGAACCGAACGGAGACTCCCATGGCCACCGAAGAGACCCTCGTCCTCGTCAAGCCCGACGGCGTCGCACGCGGCCTCACCGGCACGATCCTCGCCCGCATCGAGGCGAAGGGGTATGCGCTCGTCGACATCCGCCTCGTCGAGCCCGACCGCGAGACCCTCGAGCGCCACTATGCGGAGCACGAGGGCAAGCCGTTCTACGAGCCGCTCGTCGAGTTCATGATGTCGGGACCGTCCGTGGCGATCCGCCTCGCCGGCAACCGGGTGATCGAGGGGTTCCGCTCGCTCGCCGGCACGACCGATCCGACGACTGCCGCACCGGGCACCATCCGCGGCGACTTCGGCCGCGACTGGGGCCTGAAGGTGCAGCAGAACCTGGTGCACGGGTCCGACAGCCCCGAGTCGGCCGCTCGCGAGCTCGACATCTGGTTCTGATCCCGTCTCGAAACGCCGGGGGGCACTCGCCAGGAGTGCACCCCGGCGTTCCGTGTTTCGGCCGCCCGACGGGCGGGTCAGAAGAGCGTCGCGAGGATGTTCAGCTGCAGCTGGGCGGCGCCGAAGATGATGACGTAGCCGGCGATCGCGATGAGCGGCACCCATCCCGAGATCGCGTCGCCGACCTTGCGCAGCGTGCTCCCGGCCAGACCGGCGCGAAGGTTGCGCACCGTGACGGCGAGGAACATCGGGATGGTCACGAGGTAGACGAGAGAGCACCACGGGCACAGCGTGCCGATGTCGAAGATGCTCTGGAAGGCCAGCCAGTACACGAACGAGATCGCGAACAGCAGGCCGGCGTTGAAGACCCACCAGAACCACGCTGCGAATCGTGCGCCGGCCACGAGTGCGAAGCCGACGACCACCGGGGCGGGGAACATCATGAGCCCCAGGATCGGGTTGGGGAAGCCGAAGATGCTGCCCTGCCACGACTCGATGTTCTTGCCGCAGTTGACCACGGCGTTGAGGTTGCAGGTCAGCGCCGAGTCGGGGTTCTTCAGCAGGTTGATGTCGTCCATCGTCAGCGCGAAAGACGCCAGCAGACCCAGCAGACCGCCCGCGATCAACACGATGGCGAGGGCGTAGTGCGTCCGCGCCTCCGGGCGTTCGGCGGGGGGAGTGACCATGCTCGGATTATGGCATCGACAACTGCGCGAATGCCCATCGCTGCGCCGTGTGAAACCCTCGGCGCGGCGCGAATGGGCATTCTGCCGGGGGAAGTGCGATAATGGGGGTCGATGACGTGCGGCCGCGCCGCGACGATCATCACCAGAAGACTTCAGGGCGACGCATGCCCTTGGCAGCACGAGCATCCGCCTAGCGCCGGACCTCCGCTGCAGACCGAGTGAGTTCGCGGCACCGCCCCGTCCAGAGGGCATGGGCGGCGCCGCACGAGATTTCGCCGGGCGACGCGCGGTGTCGCCCCGCTAGGAGTACGCCAGTGATGGCTGATGGAACCGATGCAGAATTCACCCCTCAGACCGAATCGGACGCTCCGCTAGACGCGGACACCGCTTCGCAGCCGTCCGCAGAGGCGGCGCCGGTCGACGAGACGGTCGCCGAGTCTGAAGGGACGGATGCCGCGCCGCAGGCCGCGTCCGAGACTCCGGTCGACGATGTCGCACAGGCTGAGACCGATGTCGCCGACGCTCCCGCGCCCGAGTTCGATGCGGCAGACGTCGAGGCCGAGCCCGTCGACGTCGAGCCCGTCGACGCCGAGCAGGCCGAGACGCAGGTCGTCCAGGCCGAGCCCGGCGCAGCCCCTGAGCCCGAAGCGCCGGCCGGTCCGGCGACGGCGGTGAGCCTGGGCCTGCTGCCCGAGGTCTTCGTGTCGTCCGTGTCGACCGACCTGCACTTCTACGCGCCCGAGGTCCTGCCGCTGCCCGCTCGCCCCGGTCGCGAGCCGCAGCCCGAGCCCGAGCCCGAGGCCGAGGCCGTGACGAGCAGCACGTCTCGCCGACGCAACCGCCGGCGCGGGGGAGAGGGCCGGGACGAGGCATCCGCTCCGTCCGAGCCGTCACCGCCCCGCCAGCGTGCCGTGGAACTCATCACCGAGCCGCAGCGCATCAAGGGCTCCACACGGCTGGAGGCGAAGAAGCAGCGCCGTCGCGACGGTCGCGAGGCCGGTCGCCGGCGCGCCGTGGTGACCGAGGCCGAGTTCCTCGCACGCCGCGAGGCCGTCGACCGCGACATGATCGTGCGCTCACGCAACGGACGCATCCAGATCGCCGTGCAGGAAGACAACGTGCTCGTCGAGCACTACGTCGCGCGCAACCAGGACGCGTCGCTCATCGGCAACGTCTATCTCGGTCGCGTGCAGAACGTCCTGCCCAGCATGGAAGCGGCCTTCGTCGACATCGGCCGCGGTCGCAACGCCGTCCTGTACTCGGGCGAGGTGGACTGGGATGCCGTCGAGACGGGCAATCAGCCACGTCGCATCGAACTGGCGCTCAAGACCGGCGACCGCGTGCTCGTGCAGGTCACGAAGGACCCGGTGGGCCACAAGGGCGCGCGTCTGACCAGCCAGATCTCGCTTCCGGGGCGCTACCTCGTGTACGTGCCGGGCGGCAACATGAACGGCATCTCGCGCAAGCTGCCCGACACCGAGCGCGCGCGCCTGAAGAAGATCCTCAAGGAGGTGCTCCCCGAATCGTCGGGCGTGATCGTGCGCACCGCCGCCGAGGGCGCCACCGAGGATCAGCTGACCCGCGACGTGCAGCGCCTCACCAACCAGTGGGAGCACATCTCCCAGCAGGTCGAATCGATCCAGGCACCCGCGCTGCTGCACTCCGAGCCGGACCTCCTCGTCAAGATCGTCCGCGACGTCTTCAACGAAGACTTCTCGAAGATGCTGATCCAGGGCGAGGACGCGTACCACACGATCACGAAGTACCTCGAGTCGGTGGCACCCGATCTGCTCGACCGTATCGAGCGCTTCGAGGGCGACCACGACCCGTTCGACGAGTTCCGCGTCACCGAGCAGATCGAGAAGGCGCTGGACCGCAAGGTCTGGCTGCCCTCGGGCGGCTCGCTCGTCATCGACCGCACCGAGGCGATGACGGTCGTCGACGTCAACACCGGCAAGTTCGTCGGTTCGGGCGGCAACCTCGAAGAGACCGTCACGAAGAACAACCTCGAAGCGGCCGAAGAGATCGTCCGTCAGCTCCGCCTGCGCGACATCGGCGGCATCATCGTCGTCGATTTCATCGACATGGTGCTCGAGTCCAACCGCGATCTCGTGCTGCGCCGTCTCGTGGAGTGCCTGAGCCGCGACCGGACCAAGCACCAGGTCGCCGAGGTCACGTCGCTCGGCCTCGTGCAGATGACGCGCAAGAAGCTCGGTCTGGGCCTGCTCGAGACCTTCAGCGAGCCGTGCGAGGTCTGCGCGGGTCGCGGCGTGATCGTCCACCACGACCCGGTCGTGAAGCACCGCGTGCCCAGCGCCGGCGCGGCGCCCTCGGGTGGTCGGCGCCCGCGCGGCGGAGGCAGCACGCCTCCGGCTCAGAACGGAACGACGGGCACCCACGTCATCACCGAGGGCATGAAGTCCGCTCTCGCCCAGATCGCGGCATCCACGATCCACCACGCCGACGAGGCTGCCCCGGTCGCCCCGGTGGCGGAGGAGGTCCCCGCCGAGCGTCCGAAGAAGCGCAAGAAGCGCGCGGAGCCGGCGGCCAAGAAGGAGCCGAAGGCGAAGCCGAAGACCGAGAAGGACATGCTGCTGGACTCGGTGCTCAACGCACTTCCCGAGCCCAAGGCGCCCGGTCAGGGCCGTTCCCGGCGTCGTGTGACGACGGCGGCGCTGACCGGCACCCCGGTGCCGCACACGCCCGCCGAGGACTGAAACCGGACTCGTCTCGTCACACACTGTCGCCTCGGGTCCTCCGGTCGCTAATCTTGGCCGCGGGGATCTGGGGAGGGCGCCATGGCGCGCTTTGTGTTCGTGACGTGGGACGGCGGCGGGAACCGCATGCCCACCATCGCGATCGCGCGCGCCCTCCAGCAGCGTGGTCATGACGTGCTCGTGCTCGGCCACGATTCGCAGGCGGACGCCTATCGAGCGTCGGGGCTGCCGTTCACGGCGTTCGCGAGCGCTCCGGGATTCGTGCTTGTGCCCGGGCCCCGCGGCTTGCTGAACCTGGTGTTCGACCGCCGCATCGCCGACGACACCGTCGCGCTGCTCGTCGAGTATCCGGCCGACCTGGTGGTCGTGGACTGTCTGCTGGTCGGCGTGCTCGACACGCTCGACCGCATGGGGCGCCGCTACGCGGTGCTCGAGCACACGCTGCACGACTTCCTCGCGTCGGGGATGCGTGCGCTGGGCGCGATCGGGTGGATGCGCGGCATGCGGGTCGGTGCGGTGCGGTCGCACGCAATGCCGATCGTGGTGGCATCCGTTCCCGGTTTCGTGCCGCCTTTCGCCACGCAGCCCCCGCTGTCGGCGAGGGCCGGCTCCGTCGTCTACGCGGGCGCGATGACGACGGCGGTCGCGGCGAATCCCTCGGTTCCCACGGTGGTCGTGAGCCTCAGCACCTTCCGGTTCCCCGACCTCGTCGCGACGTGGCAGCGCGCGCTCGACGCCGTCGACGGGCTCGACGTCCGCGTCGTGGCGACTCTCGGGCCTGCCGTCTCGGCCGCCGAACTGCGCGTTCCGCGCGCGGTCGAGGTGAGCGAATGGATGCCGCACCACGAGCTGTTCCCGTCGGCTTCGCTTCTGGTGGGCCACGGCGGGCACGGCACCACGCTCGCCGCACTCGCGCACGGTGTGCCCGTCCTCGCGCTGCCCCTCGACGGCGCATCGGACCAGCCCCGCGTCGGGCGTGCGGTGGAGCGCGCAGGCGTCGGGGCGACGATGTCGCGCCGCTCGGATCCCGCCGCGATCAGGGCGGCGATCGTCGCCCTGCTGGCCGACGCCGTGGTCCATGAACGCGCGCAGCGCCTGGGCGAAGCCGTCCGCGCCTTCGACGGACCGGCGCGGGCCGCCGCCGTGCTGGAGATGTCGGCGGGCGCGTGACGCGGCTCAGCGGCGGTCGCGGGCCCGCACTCTCAGGCCGGATGCGATGAGCCGACGCACGAGCTCATGCCCGTCGACGTGCTCGGCGCCTGCGACGATGAGCCGCGCGTGCGCGTCTTCGGGCACGTCGTAGTGGTCCAGGTCGAATCCGCGCCGGGGGATGCCGTTCGCCTGGGCGAACGCGTGCAGCTCGGCGACGGACTCGTCGCTCACGAGATGCGCCCACAGTCGGCCGTGCGCGGGCCAGCGCGGATCGTCGATCAGGATCGTCACGTCCAGATACTATTCATGGTCGAGGCGGCGACACGAGGTCGGGCGCTTTCGCGGACTGTTCCGGCATCTGATAAAGTGGACCCTTGGTGCGTCGAGATATCCGCACCAGGTCTTTCATGACGTCCTGAGCGCGTGCGCGTGCTCCCAGAAGAAACAGGTGTGAAGTGGTTTACGCAGTTGTGCGCGCCGGCGGCCGGCAGGAGAAGGTGGAGGTCGGCACGATCGTCGTCCTCGACCGTCAGGCCGCGAAGATCGGCGACAAGATCGAGCTCCCCGCGGTGCTCTTCGTCGACGGCGACGCCGTGACGACCGACGCCGAGAAGCTCGCGAAGGTCACCGTGACCGCCGAGGTGCTCGGTGAGGAGCGCGGCCCGAAGATCGTGATCCAGAAGTTCAAGAACAAGACCGGCTACAAGAAGCGCCAGGGGCACCGTCAGGACCTCACGCGCGTCAAGGTCACCGGCATCAAGTAAGCCACAGGAGACGCAGAGATGGCACACAAAAAGGGCGCAAGCTCCACCCGCAACGGTCGTGACTCCAACGCTCAGCGCCTCGGCGTGAAGCGCTTCGGCGGCCAGCAGGTGCTCGCCGGCGAGATCATCGTCCGTCAGCGTGGCACGCACTTCCACCCCGGCGTCAACGTCGGCCGCGGTGGCGACGACACGCTGTTCGCCCTGGCGGCGGGCGCGGTCGAGTTCGGCCAGAAGGGCGGCCGCAAGGTCGTCAACATCGTGGCGGCGGCGGAGTAATCCACCGGGTTTCACACTTCGAGGAGGGGGCGGGCTTCGGCTCGCCCCTTCCCTTTACTCTGGGGAGCACCCAGGCCTGAGGGGGACCCATGGTCACGTTCGTCGATCGCGTGACGCTGCATCTGAGCGCCGGCAAGGGCGGCAACGGCTGCGTGTCGGTCAAGCGCGAGAAGTTCAAGCCGCTTGCAGGTCCGGACGGCGGCAACGGCGGACACGGCGGTGACATCGTCCTCGTGGCCGACCCGCAGGTGACGACCCTGCTCTCGTACCACCACTCGCCGCACCGCTCGGCCGGCAACGGCGGCTTCGGCATGGGCGATCACCGCTCCGGTGCCGCCGGCGAGTCGCTCGAGCTCCTGGTGCCCGTCGGCACCGTGGTCAAGGACGAATCGGGCGAGCCGATCGTCGACATGATCGAACCCGGAATGCGGTTCGTGGCCGCGCCGGGCGGTCTGGGCGGACTGGGCAACGCGGCGCTGGCGACGCCCAAGCGCAAGGCGCCCGGCTTCGCCCTCCTCGGCACCCCGGGGTGGACGGGCGACGTCCTCCTGGAGCTGAAGACCGTCGCGGATGTCGCCCTGGTCGGGTATCCGTCTGCCGGCAAGTCGAGCCTGATCGCCGCAATCTCGGCGGCGCGGCCGAAGATCGCCGACTACCCGTTCACGACCCTCCACCCCAATCTGGGCGTGGTGCAGGCCGGCGACGTGCGTTTCACCGTCGCCGACGTGCCCGGCCTCATCGAGGGCGCGAGCGAAGGCAAGGGACTCGGCCTGGAGTTCCTGCGGCACGTGGAGCGCTGCACGGCACTGGTGCACGTGCTCGACTGTGCGACGCTCGAGCCCGGTCGAGACCCCCTGAGCGATCTCGACGTCATCCTCGCGGAGCTCGCTGCCTACCCGGTGCCGGAGGGACAGCTGCCGCTCCTGGAGCGTCCACAGCTCGTCGCGCTCAACAAGGTCGATGTGCCCGAGGCCAAGGACCTCGCCGATCTCGTCCGCCCCGACCTCGAGGAGCGCGGGTTCCGCGTGTTCGAGATCTCGACGGTGAGCCACGAGGGGCTGCGCCCGCTGACGTTCGCCCTCGGCGACATCGTGGCCACGCATCGTGCGGAGCTGGCCGCCGCGCCCGCGCCCGAGCGGATCGTGATCCGCCCGAAGGGCGCCGACAAGGAGTTCACCATCCGTGTCGAGGGCGGCACCTACGGCAACATCTATCGCATCCTCGGCGACAAGCCGGTCAAGTGGGTGCAGCAGACCGACTTCCAGAACGAGGAGGCCGTCGGCTACCTCGGCGACCGACTGGAGAAGCTGGGCATCGAGAACGAGCTGTATCGCGCGGGTGCCGTGCCGGGGGCCACCGTCGTCATCGGCGAGGGCGACGGCATCGTGTTCGACTGGGAGCCGTCGGTGTCGTCGACCGCCGAGCTGATGACCGCACCGCGCGGCACCGACCCCCGCTTGCTGCGCAACACCCGTCGCACCACGTCCGAGCGCCGTGACATGTATCACGAGATGATGGACGCCAAGGCGGAAGCGCGTGCCGAGCTCGAGGCCGAGCGCATCGCCCAGCGGGGCCCGAGCCCCGAATGGGCTGACGAGGACGACGAGTGAGCGCACGCGACCGCGGCGACATCCGCACCGCGCGGCGCGTCGTGGTCAAGGTCGGCTCGTCGTCGATCAGCGGTGACAACGCGCACAAGATCCGTCCGCTCGTCGATGCCCTCGCCGCCGCGCACGGACGCGGCACCGAGGTGGTCCTCGTCTCGTCCGGAGCCATTGCGACGGGCATGCCGTTCCTCCTGCTCGACGAGCGGCCCACGGACCTCGCAACGCAGCAGGCGGCGGCGGCCGTGGGACAGAACATCCTGATCTATCGCTATCAGGAGGCGCTGCGCCCGTTCCGGATCGTGGCCGGCCAGGTGCTGCTCACCGCCGGCGACCTCGAGAACCCGACGCACCGCGAGAACGCCCGTCGGGCGATGGAGCGGCTGCTCGGTCTGCGCATCCTCCCTGTCGTCAACGAGAACGACACGGTCGCGACGCACGAGATCCGCTTCGGCGACAACGACCGACTCGCGGCCCTCGTCGCGCAGCTGATCGGCGCGGATGCGCTCGTGCTGCTCAGCGACATCGAATGCCTCTACACGCGGCCGCCGGACGAGCCGGGCGCCCTGCCGATCCCACAGGTCGCATACGGCGAAGACCTGCACGGCTTCGAGTTCGGCTCGGTCGTGGTCAACAGCGTCGGCACCGGCGGCGCTGCCACCAAGGTCTCGGCGGCGCGACTGGCTGCGGCATCCGGGATCGGCGTCCTCGTCACGAGCGCCGATCTGGTCGGCGAAGCACTGGCGGGCGAAGAGATCGGCACGTGGTTCGAACCCAACCCCGTGGCCGCCACCTCGCCGATGACCGGCGCGACGCGCATCGGCTGATCCCCACGCTGCCGCGGTCATAAACTGGGCGGATGACCACCACCGCCACGACGGCACGTGAACGGATGCTCCTCGCGAAGGACGCCGCGCGCAGCATCGGCCTGCTCGGCGACGCTGAGAAGCGCGATGCACTGATCGCGATCGCGCACGCGATCGAGGATGCTGCGGCCGACGTCGTCGCGGCGAACGCCGAGGATCTGCAACGGGGGAGCGAGGGCGGACTCTCGGTCGCCCTGCAGGACCGTCTGCGGCTCGACGAGCCGCGGGTCGCGGCTCTCGCGGCCGCCGTGCGCGACATCGCTGCTCTTCCCGACCCCGTCGGCCGGGTGCTCGACGAGCGCACGCTCGACAACGGCGTCTCGCTCACCAAGGTGTCCGTGCCGTTCGGCGTGGTGGGCTCGATCTACGAGGCCCGCCCGAATGTCACGGTCGACATCGCGGCTCTCGCGCTGCGCTCCGGTAACGCCGTCGTGCTGCGCGGCGGTACCGCCGCCGAGCTCACCAACGCCGCTCTCGTGCGCGCCATGCGCGGCGCACTGGCAGCGCGCGGCATCGACCCCGAGGCGATCCAGACGGTCGATGAATTCGGCCGCGAGGGAGCGCGCGAGCTCATGCACGCACGCGGTGTCGTCGACGTGCTGGTGCCCCGCGGCAGCGCCCAGCTCATCGAGACCGTCGTCACCGAATCGTCGGTGCCCGTCATCGAGACCGGCGCCGGCGTCGTGCACATCGTGCTCGACGAGAGCGCGCCGCTGGAGTGGGCCCGAGACATCGTCGTCAACGCCAAGACGCAGCGCCCGAGCGTGTGCAACGCGGTGGAGACCGTGCTGGTGCACCGCGCCGCCGCCGAGCGCCTCGTCGGCCCCGTGGTCGCGGCGCTGCAGCAGAGCGGGGTGACTGTCCACGGCGACCCCACCGTGGCGATGCTCGCCTCGGACATCGCGCCCGCGACCGACGAGGACTGGGCGACCGAGTACCTGAGCCTCGATCTCGCGATGCGCGTCGTCGACGACCTCGACGACGCCCTCGAGCACATCCGCCGGTACTCCACGCATCACACCGAGTCCATCGTGACGAGGGATGCCGCGAACGAGGCTCGCTTCCTCGCCGAGGTCGATTCGGCCGTCGTGATGGTCAACACGTCCACCCGTTTCACCGATGGCGGCGAGTTCGGATTCGGCGCGGAGGTCGGCATCTCCACACAGAAGCTGCATGCACGCGGGCCCATGGGGCTGGCCGAGCTCACCAGCTCGAAGTGGCTGGCGCGCGGCGCCGGACAAGTCCGCGCGTGACGGAATAGACTGGATCAGTCCCGCGCCCCTGAGGGCGAACCCGAAACGGAGCCCGAATGACACTCGCCACGATCATCGCCATCGCCGCAGAAGAGACCGAGCACACCGGCAACGTCGCGCTCGAGACGATCGGGTACGGCCTCACCGCGGTCGTGGTCTTCGCCGCGCTGGCTCTGGTGACGCTGTCGTACCGCAATGTGGCCAACCGCCACTCCCAGAAGGCCGAGGCGTACGCCAAAGCGCACGCCAACGACGTGCAGCAAGCGGGGCACGGCCACTGAGGCAGCCCGCATGGTCGGTACGACGGCCTCGAGGATCGGGGTCATGGGCGGGACGTTCGACCCCATCCACCACGGTCACCTCGTCGCTGCGAGCGAGGTCGCACAGTGGTTCGATCTCGACGAGGTCGTCTTCGTCCCCACTGGCGAGCCGTGGCAGAAGGCCGACGTCTCGCCGAGCGAGCATCGTTATCTGATGACCGTCATCGCGACGGCATCCAATCCCCGCTTCACCGTGAGTCGGGTCGACATCGACCGTGACGGCCCCACCTACACCATCGACACGCTCCGCGATCTGAAGGCCCAGCGCCCCGACGCGGAGCTGTTCTTCATCACGGGCGCGGACGCCATAGCGCAAATTCTCAGTTGGAGAGACCATGATGAGTTGTGGGACCTCGCCCACTTCGTCGCTGTGTCTCGACCCGGACACGTGCTGAACACGGACGGCCTGCCCAGCGACGACGTCAGTCAGCTCGAGATCCCCGCCCTCGCCATCTCGTCGACGGACTGCCGCGGTCGGGTGCAGCGAGGACACCCGGTGTGGTACCTCGTGCCCGACGGGGTCGTCCAATACATTGCGAAGCATCATCTCTACCGGAGCAAGGAATGAGTACACCCGAGCAACCGGCATCGCCCGCCCTCACCCGCAAGCAGATCCGCGAACTGCGGAACACGGGCTCGACGCCCGTGATCACCGCGGCGCCGACCGCCGATGCGGCCCAGGCCCCCGAGGCCACCGAACCCGTCGCGTTCGTCCCACCGACCCCGCCGCCTGCGGCCGTCGTCCCCGTCACCGCCGCGCCGTTCCCACGTCCGGCCGAGCCGGCCGACATCCCGCCCGCACCGGTCGCGGACTCGACCGTCGACCTCGGAGTGTCACCCCTGACCCGTCGCCAGGCGCGCCAGCAGGAGCGCATCCGCACCGCTTCGGTGCCGGTGATCACGCCCGAGGTCGTCGCCGCTCACGCTGCGGCGACGGGCGCTCCGGCCTTCGCGTTCTCGCCGGCCCCCGCGCCCACACCGGCGCCCGCCGCCCAGCAGCCGCAGTTCGCCGAGCCGCAGCCAGCCCCCGAGCCGGAACCTGCGCCCTCGCTGTTCGTCGAGTCGACAGACTCGGGCGAGGTCAGCACCGACAGCGGCGTACACGCCCTGTTCGGCCTGCCGCCCGAGACCGAGCCGGAGCCGGCCTCCGACGCCGTCCCCGTCGCCGCGGCCCCGATCATCGCAGCCCCTGTCGCAGCCCCGACCGCCCCGCAGGTGGCGTGGATCCAGCCGATTGCGGACGACGACGCGCGCATCGACGCGTTCGACTCCGCTCTCGCCGGCGTAGAGGACCCGATCGCCGAAGAGCAGAAGGCTGTCGTGAGCCCGCTGTTCGGCGCCGGGCTGCTCGAGTCCGAGGCGCCCGTCGCGGAGCCTGCGTCCGAACCCGAGGCTCCGGAGTTCCCGCCGTCGTTCGACCAGCTGCTGTCGCGCTCCACCGGGGCGATCGCTCTTCCGAGCGCGCTGATCGTGGCGCAGGCACCAGAGGTGTCGTCGCTCGTTGCGCCGGTCACCGCGACCGGTGAGGTCATCGTCACGGGGACCTTCAACCTGCCCGAGGGCCTCGGCTCGACGGGCCACGCGAAGGGGACCACAGACGGCAAGGAGGTCGACGCGATCCTCGTGGACGGCGAGCTGCCGGTCCACTCGTCGCCGACGCCGATCGCCGCGAGCGCCGCGGTCAGCACCGTGAAGATGCCCGGCGAGGTCATCAAACCCCCGGCCCCCGAGAAGGGCGGCAAGCTCATGATGTCGCTCGCCGTCACCGCCGGTGTGCTCGCACTCGCCCTCGTGGGCGTCCTCATCCTCGCCTTTGCGACAGGAGTCTTCTCATGACCGCGACCCCGCAGTCGCTCGACATGCTCCAGATCGCCGCTGCGGCGGCCGACGCGAAGGGCGGCGAGGATCTCATCGCGCTCGACGTGTCGGAGCCGTTGCCGCTGGTCGACATCTTCCTGCTGGTCACCGGGCGCAGCGAGCGCAACGTGGCCGCCATCGCGGATGAGATCGAAGACAAGCTCCTGGAAGCCGGCCACAAGCGCCTGCGTCGTGAGGGCCGCCAGGAATCGCGCTGGGTGCTGCTGGACTTCGGCGACCTCGTGGTCCACGTCTTCCACGAGCAGGAGCGCGTCTATTACGGTCTCGAGCGGCTCTGGAAAGACTGCCCCGTGGTGCCGGTCCAGCTGCCCGCCCGGGCGGGTGCCGAAGACTGATCCTGGTTCGGAGCATCCCTCGGAATGTTGTAAGCTAGACGAGTTGCCCCGCGAGAGCGGAGGCAACGGTCAGGGCCTGTGGCGCAGCTGGTAGCGCACCTGCATGGCATGCAGGGGGTCAGGGGTTCGAGTCCCCTCAGGTCCACCATTCAATACCTCTCCGCGCCGTGCTCCAAACATCGTGCCTGCGGTCTACGCGAGTCTTTGATCGTGCAGACGGTCGAGCCGTCAACGGCGAGCATCGCCGCCGCCGTTCGCCTTCAGCGGCGATCTCTGCGGAAGTGTGGGCGGCCGGCGGCGAGCTGGGGCAGGTCCGCTAGGCATTGGCCTCACCGCCTGTCACGATGAGACTTGTCGTGAATGAGGAGGCTCGGATGTCGAAGAAGCAGGCACTGTCGGCAGTGGTGTCGGCAGAGGGGCTGGCTGCGGTGAGCACCCCGCCCAAAGTCGAGACGCCGTTTGGCGTTTACGAGTTCTTCGATGGGATGCCGCTGCCGGCGACCGTCTCAAAGGTGTGGGACACGCTTGACCTGATCCGCGCGGTGGACGTGTTCCTCAACGCGATGCCGGGAGCGTCGATGGTAGCCATGCGCAACGGATTCCGCAGCATCGGCGGCGACGCGAACCACAAGCTGATCTATACAGACCCGAAGGCGGACTCGGCGCAGATCGTGCTGACTCCCAACACCGTGACCGCCTACGGCACGAACTACATCGATCTCAGCAGTGGACCAGTCGTGGTCGAGGTGCCGCCGAACTCGCTTTCGTTCGTGGACGACATCTGGCAGCGCTATGTCAGCGACATGGGCAACGCCGGTGAGGACCGCGGGGCCGGAGGCAGATACCTCTTCCTGCCGCCCGGCTACGACGGCGACGTCCCCGACGGGTACTACGTCAGACAATCGCCGACGTACTCGAACTGGCTCGTGATCCGCGCCCTCGGCGGCGTCGACGACCTGCTCACGACACGCATCTATTCGCTCGCCGATGCCGAAAACCCGCCCGAGATGGAGTTCCTCAATATGGCGGGGGTCAGCTTCGTCGGCGTGCACGCCAACGACCGCACGTTCTACGACGAGGTCGACACGATCGTGCAGGAGGAGCCGATCGGATGCCTCGACCCGGAGCGGGCGGGGCAGATCGCTGCACTCGGGATCGTGAAGGGACGCCCGTTCGCACCGGACGAGCGGCTGCGCGGCGTTCTCGATGCCGGCGCACACATCGGCGGCGCGATCGCCCGGAGCCTGGCCTACAAGCCGCGCGACCCGGATGCGTACTACTACCCGGACGGCTCGTGGAAGATGCCGTTCGTGGGCGGCAGCTACGAGTTCCTCGCCGAAGGGGCGCGGCTGCTGGATGCGCGAGCCCTCATGCAGTACATCGGCACCGGCATCACCCCGGCGATGGCGATCGTGCACGTCGGTGTCGGCTCCCAGTACGCGTATACCGCCGAGGACTCCGCAGGCGAGTGGCTCGACGGCAACAACCGCTACACGCTGCGGCTGCCGGCCGGTATCCCGGCGAAGACGTTCTGGTCGATCGACGTCTACGACCCTCAGACCCGATCGCTGCTGCAGACCTCGAACCCCTGGCCGAGCATCAACAGCTTCTACGGGGACGTGCCCGCCGAGGCCAACGGCGACACCGTGATCCACTTCTCGCCCGAACGAGGCGACGGCCAGGAGAACTGGCTGGAGACCGTGCCGGGCAAGGGATGGTTCGTCATCCTCCGCCTCTATGGCCCCCTTGAGCCCTGGTTCGACAAGACCTGGCGACCCGACGAGATCGAACGCATCACATAGGTTCGTGAGGTGTTACGCGGGGATAGAACCTAGCGGTTGCGCCTCCCCGGAGGTCCACCGAGAGAAGGCCGCCCGATCGGGCGGCCTTCTGCTTTTCCGCTCGGATGCCTGCACCTTCGGCTCCTGGCTCAGCCCTGCATCCGGGGGTCCTCGGTGGGGTCGCGATACAGCGGTGGGCACCCGTTCCCGATCGCGTCGGGGACCAGCTCGAAGTGCCACGCCTCGTTCTCGTAGGTGCGGCACAGCCCGTAGCTCTGGCCGTGCGCGATCATCCAATCGGCGGCGGCGTACGGGCCGATGTCCACCGCGTCGCCTGCGACGTGCGCCGACGTCACCGGCGTGGCGACCCAGCGCGCGGCCTCCGCCGCCGAGCCGTACTGGGCCACCGCGTCGCGCAGCAGCTGCTCCTGGTACTCGGCCGATCGCCAGCCGCTGTTGACACGGATGTCTACGCCCTGGTCGGCGGCATCGGTGGTGGCCCGGCGCAACGCATCCAGGAGGGCGGGCTGGAGGCGCGCGATGCCGGCGTAGCCGTCCTCGAAAGGGCTCGCCGCGTCGGGAAGCACGCCGTCGGCCTCCGTCACCGCTCCATCACGTGTCTCGTCGATGGTCGCGACGCTCTCGTCGGCGGGCAGAGTCAGGGCGGAGGCGGAGCGGTACGCGGCGATCCCGACGAGGGCGGCCGCGAGAACCGCCAGCGCGACGGCGAAGCCGAGGAGCGTGCGATGCACGCGCGCGGATCGGGATGGGATGCTGTTCATGCCTCCAGCCCATACGCGCGCGCGTTGCAGGACCGTATGAGGTTTTCGCTACACGGACGATATGCGCCGCCTCGTAGCATCGAGGCATGCGCGTGCTGGTGGTCGAGGACGAGCCCCTGATGGCGGGGGCCATCCGCGACGGACTCCGGCTCGCCGCGATCGCCGCCGACATCGCCGGCGACGGAGATGCCGCGCTGGAGCTCCTGAGCATCAACGCGTACGACATCGCGGTGCTCGATCGCGACATCCCCGGTCCCTCGGGTGATGAGATCGCTGCGCACATCGTCGCCTCGGGGACCGGCATCCCGATCCTCATGCTCACCGCCGCCGACCGGATCGACGACAAGGCCACCGGGTTCGAACTGGGCGCCGACGACTATCTGACCAAGCCGTTCGATCTGAAGGAGCTCGTGCTGCGGCTTCGCGCACTGGACCGGCGGCGGGCTCACAGTCGTCCACCCGTGCGCGAGCTCGCCGGCCTGCGCCTGGATCCGTTCCGCCGAGAGGTGTTCCGCGACGGCCGGTACGTCGCCCTCACGAGGAAGCAGTTCGCGGTGCTCGAGGTGCTCATCGGCGCGGACGGCGGCATCGTGAGCGCCGAGGAGCTGCTCGAACGCGCATGGGACGAGAACGCCGACCCGTTCACCAACGCCGTGCGCATCACCGTCTCGGCGCTGCGCAAGCGCCTGGGCGAGCCGTGGGTCATCGCGACGGTGCCGGGGGTCGGGTATCGCATCGACGTCGATCCAGCAGCGGAGCCACGCGATGACTAGGCGCCCGGGCATGAGCGTGCGGCTGAAGCTGACCCTCAGCTACGCCGGGTTCCTCATGGTGGCGGGTGCGCTGCTGCTCACGGTGGTGTGGGTCTTCCTGCTGCGGTACGTGCCCGACGGCAACCTCACCGGCCCCGGGCCGACGGTCCCCAATCGCGGCGACCTCGAGCGGGCGTTCGTGCCCCGCGCCGCCTGGGCGATGGCGGCTCTGCTCGTCTTCGGGCTCGTCGGCGGCTGGCTCCTCGCGGGGCGCATGCTGGCCCCGCTGCGTCGGATCACGGATGCGACACGGCGCGCGGCCGCAGGCTCGCTGTCGCATCGCATCGCGCTCGAAGGGTCCGCGGACGAATTCCGGGAGCTCGCCGACAGCTTCGACACGATGCTCGCGCAGCTGGAGGCGCACGTGGAGGAACAGCGCCGATTCGCCGCCAACGCCTCGCACGAGCTGCGCACGCCGCTCGCGATCACCCGGACGCTGCTGGATGTGGCACGCGATGATCCGGAGCGGGATGCGGATGAGCTCATCGCGCGGCTGCGAGAGGTGAACACGCGCGCGATCGACCTGACCGAGGCGTTGCTGGTGCTCAGCCGTGCCGAGCAGCGCACGTTCGTGCGTCAGCCCGTCGACCTGTCGCTCGTCGCGGAGGACGCCGCGGAGACCCTGCTCCCGCTCGCCGAGGGTCGCCGCGTGACGATCACGACCTCGGGCGACGTGGTCTTCACGCTCGGGTCGGCGACGCTGCTGAGGCAGCTCGCGACGAATCTCGTCCACAACGCGATCGTGCATAATCTGCCGACGGGCGGCAGCGTCGAGGTCGTGACCGCGCGCGAGGGAGACATCGCCCAGCTGACGGTGCAGAACACGGGGGAGTCGCTCAGCCCGCTCCTCGTCGGCACGCTCGCGGAACCGTTCCAGCGGGGGAGCGATCGTACGCGCGGAGACCAGCATGCAGGCGTCGGACTGGGGCTCGCGATCGTGAAGAGCATCGCCGAGGCCCACGACGGCCGTCTCTCGCTCGCCGGCCGACCCGACGGCGGACTGCGCGTGACGGTGCGCCTGCCGGCGGCAGCGGACTGATTCAGCGCAGGCGCACGCCGTGCGCGCGCACCCGTTGCGCGGGTCCCCGGTGTCCGCGAGGGTGGGACGCATGACCGACGTGACCCCTTTCCTCTGGTTCGACGACGCCGCCGAGGAGGCTGTCACCTTCTACACGGCTCTGATCCCCGACTCCGAGATCGTCTCGCTGGGTCGCTACCCCGACGAGGTGCCGGGCATGGGCGGCAAGGTCATGCACGTGCACTTCCGGCTGGCCGGTCGCGACTACCTCGGGATGGATGCCGGGCCGCAGTTCCCGTTCACCGAGGCGGTCTCGCTGTACGTGTCCTGCAACGGCCAGGCCGAGGTCGACCGGTACTGGGACGCGCTCGTGGCAGACGGCGGCGAGGAGCAGCCCTGCGGCTGGCTCAAGGACCGCTGGGGGCTGTCGTGGCAGATCATCCCCGACCGGCTGATCGAGCTGATCCGGCATCCCGATCCGGAGATCGCGCACCGTGCCGTGCAGGCGATGCTCCGCATGCGCCGCATCGACATCGGCGCGCTCGAGGATGCCGTGGCGGCACGATGACATCCCGCACCCGATGTGCGGCGATCGGATGCCTCGTCCTGGTGTCGATCGCTGCAGCCGGGTGCACGGCGACAGCGCCGCAGCCGGTGCCCTCGAGCGCGGCACCCACCGTCATCCCCTCGCCGTCCGCCACGCCGGAGGCGACCTGGTGGCGCGTCGCGCCGGACGTCGCGACACTGGCGTCGGGCCTGGTCGCGCCGTGGTCGGTCGTGCCGCTGGACGGCGGCGGCGCCCTCATCTCGCAGCGCGACGACGGCGCCGTGCTCGAACTGACCCCTGACGGTGAGCTGCGGGCCGTCGGCACCGTGCCCGGGGTCGTGTCGGGCGGGGAGTCAGGGCTGCACGGTCTCGCACTGCTCGACACCGCCGCAGGGACCACGCTGTACGCGTACTTCGGCGCCGCCGACGACAACCGGGTTGCACGGATGCCGCTTCTCGGCGCCGCGGGCGCGTTCGAACTCGGCGAGGCCGAGGTCTTGCTGGACGGCATCCCGAAGGCCGGTAACCACGACGGCGGACGCATCGCCTTCGGACCCGACGGGCATCTGTACGTCACGACCGGAGACGCGGGGCTCCGCGAGGCCGCTCAGGATCGCGACGCGCTGGGCGGCAAGATCCTGCGCCTCACGCCGGACGGCGACGCGGCGCCCGGAAACCCGTGGGGGACCCCGGTGTGGTCGATGGGGCATCGCAACGTGCAGGGGATCGCCTGGACGGCCGACGGCACGCTGTGGGCGAGCGAGTTCGGCCAGAACACCTGGGACGAGCTGAACCGCATCGAACCCGGCGCGAACTACGGCTGGCCCGTCGTGGAGGGCGCCGCACAGCGTGACGGGTACGTCGACCCGGTGGCGCAGTGGCCGACGAGCGAGGCGAGCCCGAGCGGTCTGGCCGCTGTCGGGGCGACGCTGTTCCTCGCCGGGCTGCGGGGCGAACGGCTGTGGCAGGTCGACACCGCCGACGGCACCGTATCCGGGGAACCCGTCGCGGCCTTCACCGGCGAATTCGGACGGCTGCGGGACGTCATCGCGCTACCGGATCGATCGCTGTGGGTGCTGACGAACAACACCGACGGCCGTGGCGAGCCCGGACCGCAGGACGACCTGCTGCTGCGCGTGCCCTTGGCCGCGACCTCGTGACGCGGGCGCCCCGGGCGCGGGGGCACGCTACGGTGAGACGGTGAGCTCGCAGCCCCGCTGTCCGCATTGCCGCCACTTCGTCTACCTCGACACCCTGCGTTGTCCGAACTGCGAAGCCGAGATCGGCTACCACCTGCCTTCGCGCGAGTTCCAGGGCCTGCGTCACGGGCAGGCGCTCGTCGACGGCGAGGTCTGGTTCACGTGCTCGAACCGCGAATGGGCGTGCAACTGGCTGGTGTGGGAGAACGCGCCCGCGGGCCGCTGCTTCTCGTGCCGGCTGACGCGCCGCCGTCCCGCGGCGGACGACACCGTCGCGCTGGAGAAGCTCGCCAAGACCGAGGAGGCCAAGCGTCGCCTGCTGCTGCAGCTGGCAGACCTCGGCCTGCCGATCGTCGGCTGGGACGTCGAGAAGGGCGGCCTCGGGTTCGACCTCATCTCCAGCCTGTCGGACGGCAAGCCGGTCACGATCGGCCACGCGAACGGCATCATCACGATCGACCTCGCCGAGAGCCTCGACGATCGGCGCGAGGCGCTTCGGGTGAAGCTCGGCGAGCCCTACCGCACCATCCTCGGGCATCTGCGCCACGAGGTGGGGCACTACTACCAGAACGTGCTGCTCACCGATCCGGCGCTGTGGGACCGCTGCCGCGAGCTGTTCGGCGACGAGCGGACGAGCTATCGCGACGCCCTGCAGCGCCACTACAAGCTCGGCGCCCCCGCCGACTGGCACGAGGCTTTCATCTCGGAATACGCGACCATGCACCCGTGGGAGGACTTCGCCGAGACCTTCGCGCACTATCTGCACATCACCGGCACGCTGCAGACGGCAGCGGTGATCGGCATCCATCTCGACGCCGCCGTGACGAATCTGCGCGACACGGATGTCGTGCCACTGGGCTCATACGAGGACGAGCCGATCCAGCGTCTGCTGACGGACTGGGAGTGGATGTCGCAGGGGTTCAACCGCATCAACCGCTCGATGGGATTCGGCGACCTCTACCCGTTCACCATCGTGGCGCCGGTGCGCCACAAGCTGGCCTTCATCCACGACATCGTCACGCGCGCGCCCCTCAGTGCTGACGAGCAGTACGCTCTGGCCACGGCTGGTGACACGGAACGCTCATGAGCGCCACACACCGTGTCGAGAATCAGGCGCCGTGGCGGGTCGATCTCGACGAGTACTCCGTCAACGCCCCACTCGCGGACGCGGTGCGCAGTCTCGGGGCCGCGTGGGCGGACGATGGGCTCCGCGAGGCCGGTGGACTCGTCGGCTCGGCCGACTTCCAGCGCGACGCGGAGCTGGCGAACGTTCACACGCCGGTGGCGCGGCTCCACGACAGGTGGGGCAACCGCATCGACGAGGTGGAGTACGACGCGTCGTACCACCGGGTGATCGGCGAAGCGGTGGCCCGCGGTGCGCACACCTCTGCCTGGGCCGACCCTCGTCCGGGCGCCGCCGTCGCGCGGGCCGCCATGTTCATGCTCTTCGCGCAGGTCGAGCCCGGCCATGCCTGCCCGGTGTCGATGACGCACGCCGCGGTCGCATCGATCGAGGGTTCGCCGTGGATCGCCGACGAATGGATGCCGCGCCTGCTGTCGCGGGAGTACGAACCGCGCCTGCTCGGCGGCGAGGACGGCCCGAAGCGCAGCGCGCTGGTCGGCATGGCGATGACCGAGAAGCAGGGCGGTTCGGACGTGCGCGCCGGGACGACGGTCGGCGAGGCGATGGGAGGGCACGCGTACGAGCTCACCGGGCACAAGTGGTTCTGCTCGGCGCCGATGTCGGACGCCTTCCTCGTGCTTGCCCAGACACGAGACCGCGGCGTCGAAGACGGGCTGTCATGCCTGTTCGTGCCTCGCGTGCTGCCGCACGGCGTGCGCAACGTGTTCCGCATCCAGCGGCTGAAGGACAAGCTCGGCAACCGTTCGAACGCGTCGTCGGAGGTGGAGTTCGACGGCACGGTGGGGTTCCTCCTCGGTGAGCCCGGTCGGGGTGTGCGCACCATCATCGAGATGGTCCAGCGCACCCGGCTGGACTGCGTGCTCGGCACGGCGGCAGGCATGCGCCAGTCCGTGGCCGAAGCGGTGTGGCATGCCCGCGGGCGAGCGGCGTTCGGCCGACTGCTCGTGGATCAGCCGGCGATGACGTCGGTGCTGGCCGATCTCGCCCTCGAGTACGAGGCCGCGATGCTGACGGGTCTGCGTCTGGCGCAGCTGTTCGAGGCGGGCGCCTCCGATCGCGACGCGGCGCTGCGGCGTCTGGCGACACCCGTGTCGAAGTACTGGATCTGCAAGCGCGGTCCCCACCACGCCTACGAGGCCATGGAATGCCTGGGCGGCAACGGCTACACGGAGTCGTTCCCGCTCGCACGGCGGTACCGCGAGCAGCCGGTGATGGCGATCTGGGAGGGCTCGGGCAACGTCATCGCCCTGGACGTGCTGAGAGCGCTCACGCGCGACCCGGAGTCCGCGGCGGCCTTCGCCGACGAGCTGGCGACGACCAGCGGCGCCTCCGCGCTCCTGGATTCCCACGTGGAGCGCACGCTCGCGCTGCTGCAGCGACTGTCTGCCGGCGATGCCGATCAGGCAGCCGCGCAGGCCCGACGGCTCAGTGAGAGCCTCGCGCTCGCGTTCCAGGCATCCCTCATGCTCCGCCACGCGCCGTCGAACGCTGCCGAGGCGTTCATCGCCGCGCGTCTCGGTGACGACCGGGGAGCGCAGTACGGCGTGCTGCCGACGGGGACGGATGCCGCCGCCATCGTCGCCCGCCACTGAGCGCGCCGTGGCTTAGGCTGGCACGATGAGGTCAGCACGGCGGCTATGCGCGGGCGCCCTCGCGCTCGCCGCCGCGCTGATGGCCGCCGCCGGGCCCACGCAACCCGCTCTCGCCGCGGTGGAAACCGCCGCCGTCGTGGTGCAGCCGGCCGAAGCCGATGCCCTCGAGACCGCGGCGCACGACCGCGTGACGGCCATGAGCGTCCGGGAGCAGGCTGCGACCGTGGTGATGGGGCACATCCCCACGACGGATGCCGAGGCGCTGCGCGCCTACATGGAGTCCACCGGCATCGGCGGGTTCCTGCTCATGGGCGCGAACATCCCCGGCGACGAGGCCGCGCTGCGCGGGCTCACGGCTGCACTCACCGTCGACCCTGCGCTGCCCCCGCTCATTGCCGTGGACCAGGAGGGCGGCGACGTGTCGCGGCTGCCCTGGGACTCGTTCCCCTCGGCCCTGACGCTCAAAGGCGCTCCCGCCGCCGCCGTCGAGGACGCCTTCGCCGGCCGCGCCGCGCTCGTGCGGCGAGCCGGGATCGGCGTGAACTTCGGCATCGTCGCCGATGAGACCGACGATCCGGCATCGTTCATCTACCGCCGAGTGCTCGGCACGACCCCCGATGCCGCAGCCACGAGCGTCGCTGCGGCAGTCCACGGCGAGGCGGACGTGGCGGCATCCACCCTCAAGCACTTCCCGGGACACGGCGCGACCGCGGCCGACTCGCACGCGACGATTCCTGCCACGCCGATATCGTTCGACGAATGGCGGGCGACCGACGCCGTACCGTTCGCCGCGGGGATCGACGCGGAGGCCCCGCTGCTCATGTTCGGCCACCTCGCCTACACCGCCGTCGATCCCGCCCCCGCCAGCCTGTCGTCCGAGTGGCACCGGATCGCCCGCGACGACCTCGGCTTCACCGGAGTGGCCGTCACCGACGACCTCGGCATGCTGCAGGCCTCCGGCGACCCGCGGTACGCCGATCCGGCGGCCAACGCGGTGGCCGCGCTCGCCGCCGGCAACGACCTGGTGCTCACGGTGGTCTTCTCGACGCCCGATACGGCGCCCCGCATCGTCGACGCGATCGTCGCGGCCGTCGAGTCCGGCGCGCTTGCGGCGTCCCGGCTCGAGGAGGCCGCGGAGCGCGTGACTGCTCTGCGCCTGCGCCTGGCGGCCGACGGCCGAGGCCTCGTGCCGTGCGGGGACTGCGCGCCGGCCGGCTGAATCAGGCGTCGACGATGTCGAGCAGCCTGGCGCGCAGCGCCTGACCGCGCAGCGAGAACCCGCGCTGAGCCTGCACATAGGCGGCCTTGCCCTCGGGCGTCTCGATGCGTACCGGCTCGTAGCCCCAGTCCGCGAGGTCGTACGGCGAGGCCTGCATGTCGAGGACGCGGATGTCGCGGGCGAGCTCGAACGCATCGAGCAGCAGGTCGCCGGGCACGAGCGGTCCGAGCTTGACCGCCCACTTGTACAGGTCCATACCGGCGTGCAGGCATCCGGGCTGCTCGAGCGCCGACTGCAGTTCACGGGTGGGCGCCTCGCGGTTGCGTGGCACGGCATCGGGGGTGAAGAACCGGAACGCGTCGTAGTGCGTGCACCGCAGGTCGTGCGCCTCGACGACGGCGTCGGTCGCCTCGCGACCCAGGCGCAGGGGGACGGGATGCCGGTGCTCGCGCTGCCGGTACACCATGGCCCACTCATGCATGCCGAAGCAGCCGAACCCCGGCGTGCGTTCGGCGGTGGCACGCAGGATGGTCCCGACGTTGGCGATCAGCGTGCCGCGCTCGGCGCGCAACGCCGGACCATCGACCAGGAGCGAGTCGGTCGTACGCCCCGGTGCGTACCAGCGCCACGCCGCGCGCGCGTCGGTGGCGGCATCCCTCAACTCGACGTCCTCGCCGGGATGCCAGCGGTGCAGGATCGCCGGCTTGTAGGAGTAGTACGTGAACAGGAAGTCCTCGACCGGGTGCGTCTCCTGCCGTGCCGACCGCTCGCGGTGCGCCAGCGTGAGGGCCTGGGCGCGACGCGCGTGCGCGGCCTCGCGCGCCCGCCATTCGTCGGCGGCCAGCACCGTCCGAGCCGGGGGAGCGATCGTCACCGTTCGAGGATACGCGGGCGGCATCCGCGCTCCCTGGACGGATCAGTCCGTCACGGGCTCGATCAGCTCGGGGGAGTCGTTGCGCACGTTGCCCACGGCCTTGGAGACGACGTGGTCATCGAGCGTGTCGGCGAGGGCGGGCGCGGCGTCGATGGCGGCATCCAGCACATCGCGCACGTTGTCGGTCGTGGGGTCGAGCCACGCATCCGCGTGATCGGGGTCCAGGAACAACGGCATGCGGTCGTGGATCGAGCCGAGGTGCCCGATCGCGTCGCGGGTCAGGATCGTGAAGCTGAGCAGCCAGCGCTCGGGGTCGTCGTCGCCCTTGGTCTTGTCGCGCCACCACTCGTACAGGCCGGCCAGGAACAGCGGCTCGCCGTCGGCGGGATGGATGTAGTGCGGCGTCTTGACCCCGTCGACCGTCTTCCACTCGTAGTATCCCGACGTGGGCACCACCGCCCGGCGCTTCTCGAGCGCGCCGCGGAACATCGGCTTGTCTTCGAGTTCCTCCGCGCGCGCATTGAACGCGCGCACACCCACCTTGGTGTCTTTCGCCCACGACGGGACGAGACCCCACCGGGCCGCCTCCAGACGGCGAGTTGGCGGCTCGGTCTTCGCCGAGTCCAGCACGATCGCCGCGCGATCAGTGGGTGCGACGTTGTAGGACGGCTCGGGCAGGTCGTCGCCCTCGACTTCGACGCGCAGCACGCCCACGAGATCGGATCCGGCACTGGCCACCACGAAGCGTCCGCACATGCTCGTCAGCCTACGCGGGGGCTCCGACGCCGGACGGACCGCGTGCTCAGCCCGGCACGGTGCCGACGACGCCGACGTCTTCGAGCCGCCCCAGCAGCCCGGCGCCGTCGTTGTCGCTCACCCACGGCACGGCCGCAGCCGCGTGGTCGTTGACGGCCGTGCGGCCGCCGGCGAGGACCGCCTCAGCGGGCGAGAGCCGCCGGATCGCGACCGCGACCACCTGCTGCGGGTGCTCATCGGTGAACGTCGTGTAGATGGCGTCGTCGTGCTGGCCGTCGTCGCCGATGAGCAGCCACCGCACGTGCGGGAACTCCTGCGCGAGCCGGCGCAGGTTCGACAGCTTGTGCGCCTTGCCGCTGCGGAACCAGCGGTCGTGCGTGGGGCCCCAATCCGTGAGCAGCATCGCGCCGGGCGGGAACACGTGCCGGCCCAGGAATCGCATGAGCGTCGGGGCGATGTTCCAGGCACCGGTCGAGAGATACACGAGCGGCGCGCCGGGGTTCTCACGCACCACCCGCTCCATGAGCACCGCCATGCCGGGCACGGGCTGGCGCGCGTGCTCGTCGACGACGAACGAGTTCCAGGCGGCCAGCAGCGGGCGGGGCAGCGCCGTCACCATGACCGTGTCGTCGACGTCCGAGACGACGCCGAACCGCACCTCGGGCGACACGATGAACGCGCGGGTCTCGACCGGCGCACCGCCCTCGACCGACATCGTGAACGTCTGCCAGCCGGGCTCGAGCTGTGCCGGGATGCGGGTGTCGATCACCCCGCCGCGGTCGGCGACGACCTCGTGGGCGACACCCGAGATGGTGACCGTGACCTGGGCGTAGCCGATCGGCACGGCCACGAAGCTGCGCCAGCCGCGCACCCCGGCGTACTCGCCGTCGCCCACCGGCTTCGCCGGCGGCACGATCATCACGCGGCCGAGGACGCGCACCCAATCGGGCGCGCCGTAGCCCGGGAACGGGGTGACGGTGGGCGTCTGGCCGCGCCGGCGCGCGCGACGCTCTCGCCACGCGTGGAACCGGTACTCCAGACGCGCGAGCCACAGGACTTTGGCGCGCGCGGAAGACGTGACGGTTTCGGGCATCCCCTTCAGTCTTTCACGTCCGGCATCGGCGCTCCGGCCGTGCCGTCCGCGGACGCGTCGTGCTCGAGGTGCTTGCGCTCGCTGCGTTCGATGATCTTCTTGATGACGTACACCAGCACCAGGAACACCACGATGACCGCGACGAAGATGTACCCGGCATAGTGAAGCTGGTCGGCGAGCTCGCGGTACGTGCCGGCGGCGGCCGCGGCGACGGAGATGTACAGGGTCGACCAGATGACGCACGCGGGGATCGTCCACGCCAAGAATCTGCGGTAGGAGTAGCCGCTCATGCCGACCGTGAGCGGCACCAGCGAGTGCAGCACCGGAAGGAAGCGCGACAGGAAGATGGCCGGTCCGCCGCGGCGCTGCAGGTAGCGCTCGGAGCGCGCCCAGTGGTCCTCGCCGATCCAGCGGCCGAGTCGGGAGTGGCGGATGCGCGGACCCAGCACCCGGCCCAGCCAGAAGCCGACGCTCTCGCCGGCGATCGCGCCCGCGACGACCGCGATGCCCAGGAGGATGCCTTCCAGCGGCGACGACACCGCGGTCGCCGCAACGATCACCACCGTGTCGCCGGGGATGACGAGACCGATCAGCACGCTCGTCTCCAGCATCATCGCGACGCCTGCGAGGAGCGTCCTGACGAGTGGATCGACGCTCTGCACGGCGTCGAGCAGCCACGTCAGGAACTCGTTCACGCCAAGAGCCTAGAGGGCGTTCCGCCCCTCTAACCTGGGAACATGTCGGAGGCTCTCGTCGCGGTCGACCTGCACGGCTGGGTCGACCCCGCAGACGTCTTCGCGACGCTCTTCGCCGACGCCCCGCACGTGTATTGGCTGGATGCCGGACCCGACGCGACCACCGGGTTCAGCTGGATGGGGACCGGCGTCCCCGACGATCCGGGCCGCGTCCGTGCGACCGTCATCTCGCCCCGGCCCGCCGCCGGGTTCCGCGGCGGCTGGGTCGGGTGGTGGGGCTACGACGAGGCTGCGGCACGCGCAGGGGCCCCGGCACGCTGCGACGACGGCGCCACATCACCGCAACTGTGGCTGCGCGCAGACCGGATCGTCGCGTTCGACCATGCCGCGCGGCGGGTCACCGTGCGTGCCGCACCGGAGGCCGCGGCTCGACTGGCGACCGCGATCGGCCTGCTGGCGGCATCCGGTCCGGTCCCGCGTCAGCCTCACGACCCGCAGCCGCGTGACACGCACGCCCGGCATTCGCCTCACGCGTACGCCGCGCTCATCGAGCAGTGCCGCGACGCGATCCGCGAGGGCGACGCGTACCAGTTGTGCCTCACGACCCGGTTCGAGGTGGACGGCGACGTCGAACCGCTGGAGACGTACCTGCGGCTGCGACAGGCGACCCCCGCTCACCACGGCGGAATCGTGCGGTCCGGTCGTGTCGCCCTGCTGAGTGCGAGTCCCGAGCAGTTCCTGGACGTCGCGCGCGGCGACACGGGCGCCACCGTCCGCACGCGTCCCATCAAGGGCACTCGGCCGCGTGGGTCCGATCCCGCCGGCGACGCCGCGCTGGCCGCCGAACTGCGCGCGAGCGAGAAGGAACGCGCCGAGAACGTCATGATCGTCGACCTCATGCGCAACGATCTCTCACGCGTGTGCGATCCCGGGACGGTGGGCGTGGACGCGCTGCTGGAGGTCGAGTCGTACCCCGCCGTGCACCAGCTCGTGAGCACGGTGTCGGGCGCGCTCGTCGTGGAGACGACCGTCGGCGGGCTCCTCGACGCGACGTTCCCGGCGGGATCCATGACCGGTGCGCCGAAGCTGTCGGCGATGACGATCCTCGAACGGCTGGAACAGGCGCCGCGCGGCGTGTTCGCGGGCTGCTTCGGCTGGGTGGGCACGGACGGAGCCCTCGACCTCGCCATGGTGATCCGGTCGATCGTGGTGCACCCCGAGGGCGCGTACGTCGGTGCGGGCGGGGGCATCACGTGGCGCTCCGACGCCGCGGCCGAGGTCGCCGAGGTCGGGATCAAGGCGCGCGGCCCGCTCGCCGCCCTGGGTGCGACGCTGCCTCCGGGCTGGTGAGGCGGCCCGTCCGCTAACCTGGAAGATGCGCTGGGCGGCGCTTTCTGCGTCGCGCCCGCATTCCGGCACCCCAGGATTGGTACTTCCCACGTGAGTCAGACCATGTCTTCCGACACCACTGCGCCCGCCGAGGGCTACGACGCGTACGCGATCCAGCAGAAGTGGCAGGCGCGCTGGGCCGAGGCCGACCCGTTCCGTGCGGGCGGCGCCGAAGACAAGCGACCCCGCAAGTACGTGCTCGGCATGTTCCCGTACCCGTCGGGCGACCTGCACATGGGGCATGCCGAGAACTACGCGTACGTCGACGTCGTGGCCCGCTTCTGGCGCCACCGCGGCTACAACGTGCTCAATCCGATCGGATGGGACTCGTTCGGCCTGCCCGCCGAGAACGCGGCGATCAAGGGCGGCGCCGGCTCCGACCCGCGCGAGTGGACGTACGCGAACATCGAGCAGCACAAGAAGAGCTTCCACGAGTACGGGTCCTCATACGACTGGTCCCGCATCCTGCACACCAGCGACCCCGAGTACTACCGCTGGAACCAGTGGCTGTTCCAGCGGCTGTACGAGCGCGGGCTGGCGTACCGCAAGGCGAGCCCGGTCAACTGGTGCCCGAACGACCAGACGGTGCTCGCCAACGAGCAGGTCGTCGACGGCCATTGCGAGCGCTGCGGCGCCGAGGTCGTCAAGAAGAACCTGACGCAGTGGTACTTCAAGATCACCGACTACGCCGACCGGCTGCTCGACGACCTGAACCAGCTCGAAGGCTTCTGGCCGCAGAAGGTCCTCCGCATGCAGCGGAACTGGATCGGCCGTTCCGTCGGCGCCGACATCGACTTCGAGATCGAGGGCCGCGACGACAAGGTGACGGTCTTCTCGACGCGTCCCGACACGCTGCACGGCGCGACCTTCATGGTCGTCGCGCCCGACAGCGATCTGGCCGCCGAGCTCGTGGCGGGCTCCACCGCCGAGGTGCGCATGCGCTTCCAGGACTACCTCGAGCGCGTGCAGCGCGAGACCGACATCGAGCGCCAGTCGACCGACCGCCCGAAGACGGGCGTGTTCCTGGACCGTTTCGCGATCAACCCCGTGAACGGCGACCGCCTGCCGATCTGGGCGGCCGACTACGTGCTGGCCGACTACGGCCACGGTGCCGTGATGGCCGTTCCCGCGCATGACCAGCGCGACCTCGACTTCGCCCGTGCGTTCGACCTGCCCGTGAAGGTGGTCGTCGACACGACAGCATCCATCACCGGCGCGATCCCGGTGATCGAGCTCGACGACGAGGGCGTGCCGCTGGATCCGGGCCCGTTCGATTCGCTGACCGAGCTCGACCCGGCCAAGACGGGCATCGCGCTGACCGGCGAGGGACGCCTGATCAATTCGGGCCCGCTCGACGGGCTGTCCAAGCGCAACGCGATCGTGCGCATGATCGAGCAGCTCGAGGCTGCCGGCACCGGGCGTGCCGCGAAGTCCTACCGCCTGCGCGACTGGCTGATCTCGCGGCAGCGCTTCTGGGGCACGCCGATCCCGATGATCCACACGCAGGACGGCCGCATCGTGCCCGTCCCGGACGACCAGCTGCCGCTGGAACTGCCCGACGCGCGCGGGCTGGACCTGAAGCCGAAGGGCACGTCGCCGCTGGGCGGCGCGACCGAGTGGATGCAGACGACCGACCCCGAGACGGGCGACCCCGCGCTGCGCGACCCCGACACGATGGACACGTTCGTCGACAGCTCGTGGTACTTCCTGCGCTTCCTCGCGCCGAACGACCCGACGCAGGCGTTCCCCTCGGCCGAGGCCGCCCGCTGGGCGCCCGTCGACTCCTACATCGGCGGCGTCGAGCACGCGATCCTGCACCTGCTGTACGCGCGCTTCATCACGAAGGTGCTGTTCGACATGGGCCTGATCGACTTCACCGAGCCGTTCACGAGCCTGATCAACCAGGGCATGGTGCTGCTGGGCGGCTCCAAGATGTCGAAGTCGAAGGGCAACCTCGTCGAGTTCGCC
>Ga0160446_100281_pt1 | contig 30619 bp, 23 predicted proteins | sample HID1973I_E1MG_FD_108200 | JGI IMG/M metagenome (GOLD analysis project Ga0160446, IMG submission 108200) | Enriched mosquito-associated microbial communities from UW Madison campus, WI, USA - HID1973I_E1 MG | ecosystem: Host-associated > Arthropoda: Insects > Digestive system > Unclassified ...
ATCGCGCTGGGCTGGAACAGCATGCTGTCGACGAGGCCCGCCTCCGAGCTGGCCATCAGGGCACGCTCGCCGTCGAGAGTGGCGTCCGTCTCTTCCAGCAGCACGCGGTAGCCGACCGACTGAGCCGTGCGCGAAGCGACGCGCGCCAGCTCGGCGAAGTAGGGGATGCCCACATCGGCGAATGCGAGTGCGATGAGGCCGGTGCGCCCGGTGGCCAGGCGCCGCGCCATCACGTTCGGCCGATAGCCGAGCTCGTCGATCGCCTTCTGAACGCGCTCGCGCATCTGCGGCGACACGTGCGCGTAGTTGCGCACGACGTTCGACACCGTCTTCATCGAGACGCCGGCCCGCTCGGCCACATCCTGCAGTCGCGGTCCGCGCATCGAAGCTCCTCCTGTCGGTGTCGGACAGCCTCAGACTAGCGCCCGTCTCTGCGGAGGCGGTGGTGGTTGACATCGAATTTCTAGCGCTGTACATTCGACCGCACTTGCATACGCCGACGCCCGGACGACTCTGGGCCGGGCTTCATCTCAAAGGAGAGCGATCACATGAAGAAGGCAATCGCGCGCGGGCTGGGAGTGGGTCTTGCCGCATCCGTCGCACTGGCCCTCGCCGGCTGCGCGGGTTCGAACGGAGGCGGCGGGTCGGTCTCGGGTGACAACTACGACGGACCGAAGGTCGAGATCACCTTTTGGCACGGCTGGACCGGCGGCGCCGCGCCGACGATCGTCCCCAAGCTCATCGAGGAGTTCAACTCCGAGCACGACAACATCGTCGTCAAGAACGTGCCGCAGGAGTGGGCCGACATCGCGGCCAAGATGCCTCTGGCGATCAAGGCGGGCAAGGGGCCGGATGTCGCTGTGCTGCACGGCGACGACCTGGCGACCTACGCCGCACAGAAGCTGCTGCTCCCCGCTGACGACATCGTGAAGAACCTCGGGTACAGCGCCGACGACTTCCCTCCCGGCGTCTACGACAAGGGCAACTACGACGGCTCCCAGTACGCGGTGCCGTGGAGCGTCACGCCTCTCGGTCTGTTCGTCAACAAGGACGTCCTCTCTCAAGCGGGCATCACCGAGATCCCGGCCGACAAGGACGGATACGTCGCGGCGCTGGATGCGCTCAAGGACGCGGGTGTGCAGGGCGAATGGGTCGACGGGTATGTCTTCACCGGCACGTTCGAGTTCGAGAGCCTGGTGTGGCAGTTCGGTGGCGACCTCTACAACAAGGACGTCACCGAGGCGACCTTCAACTCGGATGCCGGCGTCCAGGCCCTCACCTGGATGACCGATCTCGTCAAGAACGGCTACAGCCCGGCGAACGTGGCACAGGACGGCAACATCAAGGCGCTCCTGGCAGGCGACACCGCGTTCAACTGGAACGGCGTGTGGCAGACGACGAACACGGCGTTCGGCGACCTCGACTGGGCCGCGGCCCCCGTGCCGCAGATCGGCACCGAGAAAGCAGTCTGGTCGAGCTCGACGCACTGGGTGTTCCCCGCGAACAAGGGTCAGGACGAAGACAAGACGGCCGCCGCCGCGACGTTCGTCAAGTGGATGAACGACCACTCCCTGGCGTGGGCCGAGACCGGTGAGCTGCCCGCTGCCAACACGGCGCGCGAGGACCCGGAGTTGCTGTCGACCTACCCGGCGCTGGAGCCCTTCATGGACGAGCTGGACTACGCGCACTACGAGACGGTCTCGCCCGGCATCAACGAGGCGAACGCACTCATCACCACTGCGATCAACGAGGCACTGACCGGCAAGAAGACGCCCAAGGCGGCGCTCGATGACGCCAAGAAGAAGGCCGACGCGATCCTCGAGCAGAACAAGGCCAAGTATGGCGGCTGACATCGCCGGCTCCGTGGCCGTCCCGGCCGGGCGTACAAGCGCCCGGCCGGGCGGCCGCCCCGCGTCGGGCCGCCCCGTCGCGCGACGGCGTCGCACGCTCGTCGCGTACCTGTTCCTCGCTCCGTTCCTGATCCTGTTCGGCACGTTCGTCATCGCCCCGGCGATCTTCGGCCTGTGGATCAGCGTCACGGACTGGAGCCCGTTCCGCGACACCCAGAGCTTCGTGGGACTCACCAACTATCTGAACCTCTTCACTCCGGGCAGCACCACTTTCGACGACTTCTGGCAGTCGATGGGCGCGACGGCGATCTTCGTCGTCGCCAGCGTGCCGTTCCTCGTCGTGATCCCGCTGTTCGTCGCCGTGCTGCTGAACCGCAAGCTGCGCGGCGCGACGGTGTTCCGCACCGTGTTCTTCGCACCGTACGTGCTGGGCGTCGCGATCGTGGGCGTGATCTGGAGCTACATCTTCGACACGCAGTCCGGCATCCTGAATCACATCCTGGGGCTGCTCGGCCTGCCCGACGACATTCCGTGGGTGGTCGACGTGCCGTGGGTGTGGGTGTCGCTGGTGGGTGTCACCGTGTGGTGGACGGCGGGCCTGAACACCGTCATCTTCCTCGCCGGCATGAAGGGCATCAACGGCGACCTCTACGAGGCTGCCTCGCTCGACGGCGCCGGCGCGTGGCGTTCGTTCTGGAGCGTCACGATCCCGGGCCTTCGCCCCGTGATGCTCTTCATCACCACCACGACGATCCTCGCCTCGGCGAACATGTTCGGGCAGTCCTACCTGCTCACCGCGGGCGGACCCGGCAATGCCACCCGAACCGCGATCATGTACATCGCCGACCAGGGCCTGTCGCAGAACAACATGGCGCCCGCCTCCGCGATGAGCTACATCCTCTTCGCGATTCTCGCGGTGATCAGCGTCATCAACTTCCGGCTGCAGCGTGAGCGCTCCGAGAAGGGAGCCTCATGACCACCTCGCTCGCGCCCGCCCGGCGTACGTCGCCCCGCCGAGCAGCATCGCGCACCCTGTTGTATGCGGTGCTGGGCTTCCTCACGCTCGTCGTGGTGTTCCCGCTGGTGTGGATGGTGCTGACGTCGTTCAAGACCGACGCCGACGCCGTCCGCAATCCGTACTCGCTGCCGAATCCCTTCTCGACGGAGGCGTACCAGACGCTGCTGCTGAGCGGGCAGCAGCCGATCTTCCTGTGGCTGTGGAACAGCTTCGCCGCGGCGACGATCCAGACCGTGCTGATCCTCGCGACGGCCTCGATGGCCGCGTACGCGCTCGCCCGGCTGGACTTCGCCGGCAAGAAGATCGTGTTCGGGCTGATCATCGCGACCCTGCTGGTGCCGCCGGTGGTGTTCCTCATCCCGAACTACCTCATCGTCGAGAACTTCGGTTGGCTCGACACGATCCTCGCCATCACGGTGCCCGGCGCCGCCGGCGCGTTCGGCGTCTTCTTCCTGCGGCAGTTCTTCCTGGGGCTGCCGGTCGAGGTCGAAGAGGCGGCGCGTATCGACGGCGCGGGGGAGTTCCGGATCTTCGTCCAGGTCGCGCTTCCGCTGGCCAAGCCCGCTCTCGCGACGCTGGCGGTGTTGTCGTTCCTGGGCAACTGGAACGACTTCCTGTGGCCGGTGTATGTGCTGCTCTCGCCCGAGAACATGACGCTCCAGCCTGGCCTCGCGATGCTGCAGGGCGCGTACCGCACCCACTTCGCCATCGTCATGGCCGGTGCGGTGATCGCCTCGGTTCCCGTCCTGGTGCTGTTCGCCCTGGCGCAGCGCCAGATCGTCGACTCGGTCGCCGGCGCCGCGGTCAAGGGCTGAGGAGGCGAGTGGATGCCGGTGGCCGGGGCCGTCGGCATCCACTTCTCTTCGTGGTCGGTGCCGAGCGGGTCAGGCGTGGAAGCGCGAGACCTGGCCCGCGCGATCGGCGTCTTCGCTCGCAAGTACGCCGCCGTTCGCGACGAAGTCGGCGGCGACCTCTTCGAACATGATGCGCACGTCCTGGCGGCGGGCGCCGAGCGCCTCGACGGCGGCATCCGTCACGAGTTAGGCGAAGCGGCGGCGCTGATCGACGGTGCGCCCGGGCAGGAGTTCGACTCTCATGTTCGGCATACCTCGACGATAGGGGAGTACGACCCGACCCCCCTCGTGGCGGCTCTACGCTGGTGCCATGCCGTTGACCGGAGAGTACAAGCCGTCCACCGCGGAGTGGGCCCGCACGCAGGCCGAGAAGTATGAAGCGTCGGGAGGCGCCGAGTCGAACACGCTGCGAGGCGTGCCGATCATCGTGCTGACGACCGTCGGCGCCAAGACCGGCGCCCTGCGCAAGACGGCCCTCATGCGTGTCGAGCACGACGGGCGCTACGCCGTCGTCGCGTCGAAGGGCGGCGCGCCCGACGAGCCCAAGTGGGCCGAGAACATGCGACGGCAGCCGCACGTCGAGCTGCAGGACCGCGACGTCAAGCGCGACTATGACGCGCGCGAGCTCTCGGGCGACGAGCGCGCCCAGTGGTGGGAGCGCTCGACCGCGGTGTGGCCGGACTACGACACCTACCAGACGAAGACCGACCGGCAGATCGCGGTGTTCGTGCTGGAGCCCCGCGAGGCGTGACCGACATCGAGCTCGCCCGCATCGCGGGCGGCACGGTGACGCTGCACGACGCGCGGCGCAAGGTGCGCTGGGATGTGGACCTCGAGCCGTTCGAGATCGGCGTGTACGCGGTGACGGAGGAGCAGCTCGCCGAGCTGCTGGGCGAATCCGCGCGGCACCCGCGCCGGCCCGCCGTCGAGGTCAGCTGGCAGCGGGCGATCCGCTTCTGCAACGCGGCGTCGGAGTGGGAGGGGCTCGACCCCGCGTACACGTTCGACGGCGAGGATGTCACGTGGCTCGTCGACGCGGACGGCTACCGCCTGCCGACCGAGGCGGAATGGGAGCACGCGTGCCGCGCCGGCTCGACCGGCCCGCACTACGGTCCGCTCGCCGAAGTCGCCTGGACGAGTGCCGACGGACTCACCACCCCCGCCGAGGTCGGCGGCCGGCTCCCCAATCTCAACGGGCTGTTCGACACGCTCGGCAACGTGTGGGAGTGGTGCTGGGATCTGCTCGACCCCGCCCGGTACGCCGACTACCGCGTGTTCCGAGGCGGCGGTTTCGCCGACGACGCGTGGAGCGTCCGGGCCTCGACCCGCCGCGGCGGCCCGCCGCGCTCGCATCACGACGACGTCGGCTTCCGCGTCGCCCGGGGCGGCTTCGACGGCGAAGGCGCCGCGCAGGGCTGGTCCGCGCAGGTCGACGCCGAGCGCGGCGACCCCGACGGCCCGCTGCCCTTCGGCTGGACGCCGCTGCGCTGACCCCGGAACAGAGAAGTGGATGCCGGCGGCCATGGCCGCCGGCATCCACTTCTCGTCTCTGGGGCTCTCAGCCGGCCAGGAGCTGCTCGATCGGTCCGCGGGCGAAGTAGATCGCGAAGCCGGCGGCCACGACCCACAGCAGCGGGCTGATCCCGCGGGCCTTGCCGGAGAGCGATCGGATGACGACCCAGGCCACGAAGCCCGCGCCGATGCCGTTGGCGATCGAGTACGTGAGCGGCATCACGACCACCGTGAGGAACACGGGCAGCAGGATCGAGAAGTCACCCAGATCGAGGTCGCGGATCTGCGCCATCATCATGGCACCCACGATCACCAGCGCGGCGGCGGCGACCTCGCTCGGGACGATCTGCGCGAGCGGGGTCAGGAACATCGCGAGCAGGAACAGCGCGCCGGTGACGACGTTCGCGAATCCGGTGCGCGCACCCTCGCCGATGCCCGAGCCCGATTCGATGAACACGGTGTTCGAGGAGCCCGAGGTGAGGCCACCGGCGATCGCGCCGACACCCTCGACGACGAGCGCGCTCTTCAGGCGCGGGAAGTTGCCCTTCTGGTCGGCGAGGCCCGCCTCCTTGGAGAGACCGGTCATGGTGCCCATGGCGTCGAAGAAGTTCGTGAACACGAGCGTGAAGACGAGCATGATCACCGTGAGGAATCCGACCTTGCCGAAATCGAAGCTGACGGCGCCGACCAGGCTCAGGTCGGGCAGCGCGAACAGACCGCCGCCCAGCGCAGGCACCGACAGGCCCCAGCCGCCGGGGTTGTCGACGGCCGAGCCGAGGTGCCAGATCGCTTCGATGATGACCGCGAGGACCGTGCCCGACACGAGGCCGATGAGCAGAGCGCCCTTGACCTTGCGGGCGACGAGGATCGCGGTGAGCAGCAGCGTGACGACGAAGACGACCGTGGGGATCGTGGCGATGGAGCCGCCGATGCCGAGGCCGACCGGCGGCGAGTTCTGGCCGGTCGAGGTGACGAAGCCGGCATCCACGAATCCGATGAACGCGATGAACAGGCCGATGCCGACCGTGATCGCGATCTTCAGCTCGTACGGGACGGCGTCGAAGATCAACCGTCGCAGCCCTGTCGCGGCCAGCAGCACGATGATGACGCCGTTGATGACGACCATGCCCATCGCCTCGGGCCACGTGACCTGCCCGACGACGCTGAACGCGAGGAACGAGTTGATCCCCAGGCCCGCGGCGAACGCGAAGGGAAGGCGCGCCACGAGTCCGAACAGGATGGTCATGACGCCGGCGGTGAGCGCAGTGACCGCGGCGACGGCGGGGAATGCGAGGTTGTTGCCCGCGACGTCGGTGCCGGCCGAGAGGATGATCGGGTTGAGCACCACGATGTAGGCCATCGTGATGAACGTGACGACACCGCCGCGCACCTCGGTGCCGATGGTCGAGCCACGTTTGGTGATCTCGAAGAACCGGTCGAACCCGTTCTTCGGCTCAGGTGTCGACGTGTCGGGTGCGGGGGCGGAATCAGTGACGGTGACGCTCTCGGGCGCGGGCGAGTCTGTGCTCATGTGTGGGGACCTCCGAGCAGAAACGTTAGTCGCTCCGAGCCCAACCTGGGGATTCGCTGAATGGATGCGTCCCCCCTCCGCGTGCGCTTCCCGGGGCCCGCAGCGGGACGATTAGGGTCGACTGCGCATGCATCGCCTCATCGTCGCCCTCCTCTCCGCCGTCGACGCCGCCATCGCGGTGGCCGTCGGCCTTGCGGCGACCCTTGCGCCGCTGACCCTGCTGTGGGTGTTCGGGTTCGGCGGGGGCGCGGACTGGGGCGTGCTCTGGCCGGCAGGCGTCTCGGTGTGGCAGCTGGGCAACCTCGTGCCGCTGCACATCACGCTTCCGCCGGAGTACCTCGCCGCCACGGGGATCGACGCGGACGCGGCATCCTTCGTCCTGTCTCTCGCGCCGCTCGCCTTCGCGACCTTCACCGCGGTGTTCGCCGCCCGATCCGGTGCGCGCGCGTCGCACGCCGACGCGTGGGTCACCGGCGTGACGACCTCGACCGCGGTCTTCGCGGCGCTGACCGCCGGCGTCGCGCTGACCGGTGCGAACGACGTGGCGCGCGTCGCGCTGTGGCAGGCGATCCTCCTGCCGGCTCTGGTGTTCGCCGTGCCCGCCATCGTGGCGGCTGTCGTCACGGAATGGCGCGAGGCGGGTTCGAGCGCGGTTGCGCGCGTGCGCGACGCGATCGAGGCGCGACCGCACGGGTGGGGCACGCTGCCGGCGCTCGTCGCGCGCGGCACCGCCGTCGTCGTGACGGGTCTCGTCGGGGCCGGCGCGCTCGTGCTCGCCGTGGCGATGTTCGCCCGTTCGGGGCAGATCGTCGCGCTGTTCCAGGCGGCGGGCGTCGACCCGGTCGGCTCAGCCGTCATCACGCTGGGTCAGCTCGCCTACCTGCCGACGCTCGTGGTGTGGGGCATGTCGTTCGTCGCCGGCCCCGGCTTCGCGGTCGGCACCGACACGGCCGTCTCGCCCGCGGGCACGCAGGTCGGGGTCGTGCCCGGCATCCCCGTGCTTGGCGTCGTGCCCGAGACCACGACCACGTGGCTGCTGCTGCTCGCACTGGTGCCCGTTGCGCTGGGCGCGTTCGCCGGCTGGATCGCGCGGTCGCGTCTGGTCGGGCGGGGAGCCGTGAGGATGCCGCCGACCCCGGTGCGCGAAGAGCCGGCGACATCGCGGTTCGACGCCGGCAAGACGGCTGCGCTGTCGGGACTGCTGGCGTCCGCGACGGCGGCCGACCCGGAGCCGGAGCCGGTCGTCGTCGACGAGCCCCGTGTCGAGGAGCCGGTGGCGGCACGCCTGGTCATCGCGCTCGGCATCGCGGCGGTGAGCGCCGCCGCGGCCGCGCTCCTGTCGTTCGCCGCATCGGGTTCGTTAGGCCCCGGCCGGCTCGCGGAGTTCGGGCCCCAGCCCGGGCCCGTCGCCCTCGCCGTCGGCATCGAGGTGCTGATCGGTGCGGCGATCCTGCTGCTCGCGCCTCTGGCCCGCCGCGGGGGCCCTCACGAGGGCGGACCCGACGAGGAGGACGGGGAGGCGGCATCCCCCTCGGCGACGCGGCCAGAACCGTTCGGGACGGCGGGGGACGAGGCAGCCGGACCGGAGGCTCCGCGGATCCCTGACCTCGACGACACTGCTGATCTGGCCGCCATCACGGCCGCGTGGAGCGGGAAGCGCTCCTCGGCGGCGACGGAGGCCGAAGCCGTGACCGAGCCGATCGATCTGCCCGACCCGCCCCCGCCCGCTGCGGAAGACGGATCCTCCTGACCGGCCCGGCGTGAGGGATGGGTTCTCCTTAACTAGACTGTGGTGGTGCTTACGGTCGCCGTCCTCATCTCGGGCACAGGGTCGAATCTGCGCGCTCTGCTCGACGCGGCGGCCGATCCCGAGTTCCCCGCCCGCATCGTGGTCGTCGGCGCCGATCGTGAGGCCGATGGCTTCGCGCACGCCGAGGAGTACGGCATCCCGACCTTCATGGTGCCGTTCGCGCGCTTCGCGACCCGCGAGGAGTGGGGCGCTGAGCTCGGCGACCAGCTGAACGTGTGGCAGCCCGACCTCGTCGTGCTCAGCGGGCTCATGCGCCTGCTGCCGGGCGACCTCGTCGACGAGTGGTCGCCGCGCATCGTCAACACCCACCCGGCGTATCTGCCGGAGTTCCCCGGCGCCCACGGCGTGCGCGACGCGCTCGCCGCCGGGGTCGTGCAGACCGGGGCCAGCGTCATCATCGTCGACAACGGGGTCGACTCGGGGCCGATCCTCGCCCAGGAGCGCGTTCCCGTGCTTCCCGGCGACGACGAGCACGCCCTGCACGAGCGCATCAAGCCCGTCGAACGCCGTCTGCTCATCGACGTGGTGCGCCGCGTCGCGACCGGCGACCTCGATCTCGCGGCGGCGTCCGCGAACGCCCAGCTCTGACCCCCACCCCACGATCTGACGTCCACCACAAGGAGAACCGACATGGCCGGACCGAGCCACGACCCCGCCCTCTACCGTCCGCGCGACGTCGTCCCCGTGCGCCGGGCGCTCGTGTCGGTGAGCGACAAGACCGACCTGCGGGCGCTCGGCGAGGCGCTGGCCGCCGCCGGTGTCGAGATCGTGTCGACCGGCGGATCGGCTTCGCTGCTGCGCGAGGCGGGCTACGAGGTCACCGACGTGTCGAGCGTGACCGGGTTCCCCGAATCTCTGGACGGGCGCGTCAAGACGCTGCACCCGGGCGTGCACGCCGGCCTCCTCGCCGACCTGCGCCTCGAAGACCACGAGCAGCAGCTCGCTGAGCTCGACATCGCGCCGTTCGAGCTCGTCGTGGTGAACCTGTACCCGTTCGTCGAGACCGTGCGCTCGGGTGCGCAGGGCGACGATGTCGTCGAGCAGATCGACATCGGCGGCCCGGCCATGGTGCGCGCGTCGGCGAAGAACTTCGCGAACGTCGCGATCGTCGTGTCGCCCTCGTCGTACCCCGCCGTCATCGAGGCCGTCCGCGCCGGGGGCACCACTCTGGTGCAGCGTCGCGAACTCGCCGCACGCGCGTTCGCGCACACCGCCGAGTACGACCGTGCCGTCGCGACGTGGTTCTCGGAAGGCACCCTCACCGAGACCGACCTGCCCGCGCACCTCACGATCAAGGCCGAGCGCCTCGCGACGCTCCGCTACGGCGAGAACTCGCACCAGCGCGCCGCGATCTACACGCGTAACGGCGGCCACGGCATCGCGCAGGCGATCCAGCTGCAGGGCAAGGAGATGTCGTACAACAACTACGTCGACGCCGACGCCGCGCTGCGGGCCGCGTTCGACATGGTGAAGCCGGCCGTCGCGATCATCAAGCACGCGAATCCGTGCGGGATCGCGGTGACCGCACCGAACGCACTCGACCCGATCGCCAGCGCCCACCTGCGCGCTCACGAGTGCGACCCGGTGTCGGCCTACGGCGGCGTGATCGCCGCCAACGGCACGGTGACGCTGAAGATGGCCGAGAACCTGAAGGACATCTTCACCGAGGTGATCGTCGCTCCGGCGTTCGAGCCGGCCGCGCTGGAGGTGTTCAAGGCGAAGAAGAACCTGCGCCTGCTGCAGCTGCCCGAGGACTGGCAGCAGGAGCGCATGGACGTGCGCCTGGTGTCGGGCGGCCTGCTGCTGCAGGACGCCGACCGGTTCCCCGACGACATCGATTCGGTCGCGAAGGACTGGCAGCTGGTGTCGGGCGAACAGCCTGCTCCCGAGCAGATGGAGAACTTCATCTTCGCGTGGAAGTCGTGCCGCGCCGTCAAATCCAACGCGATCGTGCTGGCCAAGGGCTCGGCCACGGTCGGCATCGGCATGGGCCAGGTCAACCGCGTCGACTCGTGCCGCCTCGCGGTGGAGCGGGCCGGCGACCGCGCCGCAGGGTCGGTCGCGGCATCCGACGCGTTCTTCCCGTTCGCCGACGGCCCGCAGGTGCTGATCGACGCGGGCATCACCGCGATCATCCAGCCCGGCGGTTCGGTGCGCGACGACGAGGTCGTCGCCGCAGCGAAGGCCGCCGGCGTCACGATGTTCTTCACGGGCGAGCGCCACTTCTTCCACTGAGCTCGGCCGAAGTGTGACGTCGGGTGGCGGCATCCAACGCCGCGAGGATGCCGCCACAGCCGTGTCCGATTTCCGCGAGCCGATGTCGGGGGAGCGTGTCAGGCTAGGGACATGAGCCTGACCATGTCGTTCGACGAGAGGTACCGCGCGATCGATTCGCGTGATACCCGGTTCGACGGGCAGTTCGTCACGGCGGTGCGCTCCACCGGGATCTACTGCCGCCCGAGCTGCCCCGCGCGCACCCCCAAGCCGTCGAACGTCACGTTCTACCCGACCAGCGCCGCCGCGCACGAGGCGGGGTACCGCGCGTGCAAGCGGTGCCTGCCCGAGGCGGCTCCCGGGTCGCCGCACTGGAACCTCCGTGGCGACACCGCCGGTCGCGCGATGCGGCTCATCGCCGACGGCGTCGTCGAGCGCGAAGGCGTTCCGGGGCTCGCCGCCCGCCTGGGCTACTCGCCGCGGCACCTCACGCGGCTGCTCACCGCCGAGCTCGGCGCCGGTCCACTGGCCCTCAGCCGCGCGCACCGCGCGCAGACGGCGCGCATGCTGCTCGTCGGCACCGATCTGCCGGCCGCCGACGTCGCGTTCTCGTCGGGCTTCGCGAGCGTCCGCCAGTTCAACGACACGATCCGCGAAGTGTTCGGGATGCCGCCGCTCGAGCTCCGCGCGCGCCGCCCGGTCGCGCGGCACCTCGACGCACTGGCGCCCGGTGTCACGATCGACCTCGCGCTGCCGCACCGCGGCCCGCTCGACGCCGACGGCCTGTTCGCGTGGATGGCGGCACGTGCCGTCGCGGGGGCCGAGGTCGCGACCGCGTCGTCGTTCGCGCGCACGCTGCGGTTGACGCACGGGCCGGTGTGGTTCGAACTGCGCCTCGACGAGACGGGTCGCGTCCGCCTGCGTGCGGCCCTGACGAACCTCGCCGACCTGTCGACTCTCGTCACGCGCGCGCGGCGGCTCTTCGACCTCGATGCCGACCCGGTCGCCGTCGACGAGTCGCTGTCGCGATTCGCCGAGCTCGCGCCTCTGGTGGCAGGGCTGCCCGGCATCCGCGTGCCGGGCGCGGCCGATCCGCACGAGATGCTCATCCGTGCGATGGTCGGACAGCAGATCACGGTCGTCGCCGCACGCACCGCGCTGACGGCGCTGACCGCCGCACTCGGCGAAGAGGTGCCGGCGTTCACGGCGGTCGAGGGCACTGCGCCCGCTTTCGGAGCTCCGCTGCTGTTCCCCACCATGGCGGCGATCGCCGAGCGTGGACACGAGGTGCTGCGTGGCCCGGCCGCCCGCATCCGGGCCATCGCCGGCGCGGCCGCCGCGCTCGCCGACGGCGCGCTGACGCTGACCGCCGGCGACGACGCGGCCGACCAGCGCGCGGCGCTGCTGGCGATGCCGGGCATCGGCCCGTGGACGGCCGACTACGTGCGCATGCGGGTGCTCGCCGACCCCGACGTGTTCCTCCCCGGTGACGTCGCCGTGCGCGCGGGCGCCGCCGCGGCCGGGTTGCCCGCCGAGCCGCGCGCCCTCACCGACTGGGCCGCGCGGACCGCGCCCTGGCGCAGCTACCTCACCGCGCACCTCTGGCGCGCGGTGCCGCCGAAGCCGGCGTCTGCGCGCCGAGCGGCGGGGATCCGAACCCGAACTCTCGAACCGATCACCGGAGGCCTCTCATGAGCACCGCGACCATCCAGACCATCGACACCCCCGACGGCGCGTTCACGCTCCTCGCCGACGAGCGCGGGCACGTGCTCGCGTCGGGGTGGACGGCGGATCGCGACGCGATCCTCGCGCGCCTCGCACCGGGCGTGCGTCCGGCGGACGTGCGCGAGGGCGGGACGGATGCCGCCACCGCCGTCGTCGCGTACTACGCGGGCGACCTCGCCGCCATCGACCAGGTGCCTGTCGCGCAGCACGGCACGGCCATGCAGCTGGCAGGATGGGCGGCGCTGCGCACCATCGAGCCCGGTCGCCCTCTGACCTACAGCGAATTCGCGGTGCTGCTCGGGTCGCCCAGCGCGGTCCGGGCTGCGGCATCCATCTGCGCCCGCAACGCGCCCGCGCTGTTCGTGCCATGCCACCGGGTGCTGCGCACCGACGGCTCGCTGGGCGGCTTCGCGTGGGGGCTGCCGGTCAAGCAGCGCCTGCTCGACCGTGAGGCGGGGGTGCCGGCACTCGTGTGAGGCGCGGGAGAAGGGCGGGGCGCGGAGACTTTCCGGGGATGCGGAAAGCGCTTGTTGCGTTCAGTCTTTTCACAGGTATACCCTGGAGGGCTGGCGTGTCGTTTCGGCGGCACCCAGCTCTTATCCCACGATCCGAGGAGGAAGCCATGTCTCAGGCCATCGTCACCACGAAGCCGGTCGTCTTCCTCCCTGCCATCGCCGGGACGACGCGCGTCGACTACGCCGGGTAATCCCGAGCCGACCTCCGCAGATCCGCCGCGCTCCGCTTGGTGACAGGCAGACGGCATAGGATCACCCGTCCTCGCGTTCTGGCCTTCCAGGACGACGCATCAGCGCCCCCACCGACGTGTTCTCGGCGCGCCCCTCCCGCGGCATCCGTTCGCATCTCCGCACCACCACCCCACAAGGATCATGACCCCGTCTTCCGCTGAGAGACTGTCCACTCCGCGGGCGCTCGCCCGCCTCTACCCGTTCGTCAAACCCGCACTGCCACGGATGATCGGCGGCTTCTTCACCGCGCTCGGCGCGGCGGTGATGACCCTGATCATCCCGCTCGTGCTGCAGGCTGTCGTCGACGGCCCGATCGAGTCCGGCGACACCACGCTCATCGTGTGGGCGTCGCTCGGCGTGCTCGTGCTGGGCGTGCTGGAAGCGCTGTTCATCTTCCTGCGTCGCGCCTTCGTGCTCACCCCCGGCACCGCCGTCGAGTACGAGATCCGCCAGCAGTTCTATCGCCGTCTGCAGCGACTGCCCGTCGCGTTCCACGACAAGTGGCAGTCCGGGCAGCTGCTGAGCCGCATGATGCAGGACATCAACCTGATCCGCCGCTGGCTGATCTTCGGGCTCATCCTGCTGGTGGTCAACGTCCTGACGATCGTCGTCGGCTCGGCCCTGCTGTTCAGCTGGCACTGGGCGCTGGGCACGACCTTCCTCGTCGTGTCGATCCCGCTGTGGTTCTTCGGCTACCGCTTCGAGCGCAACTACGGCGTGCTCGCGCGGCAGAGCCAGGACCAGGCGGGCGACCTCGCGACCTCGGTCGAAGAGAGCGTGCACGGCATCCGCGTGCTGAAGGCCTTCGGCCGTGGCAAGCACGCGCTGCAGAAGTTCCAGCGCCAGGTCGAGACCCTGCGCGGCACCGAGCTGCGCAAGGCGCGCGAGGTCGGCGTGCTGTGGTTCTGGCTCGAGGTGATCCCGATGATCGCCTTCGCGCTGTGCCTGCTGCTGGGCATCTGGCTCGCCAGCCAGGGTCAGCTCACCGTCGGCGAGCTGTTCGGGTTCTTCGCCATGGCGACCGCGATGCGGTGGCCGCTCGAGTCGCTCGGATTCCTGTTCTCGTTCCTCGTGGACGCGCGCACCGCGACCGATCGCGTGTTCGAGGTGCTCGACGAAGAGAACACCATCGTCGACCCGGCCGAGCCGAAGACGATCGCCGCGCCCGCGGGCGAGCTCGCGTTCCGCGGCGTGCACTTCCGCTACCAGGATGCCGCGGCCTCCGAGCGCGACCTGCTCGACGGCATCGACCTCGTGCTGCGTCCGGGCGAGACGATGGCCCTCGTCGGTCTGACCGGTTCGGGCAAGACGACGCTCACCACCCTCCCCGGACGCCTGTACGACGTCACCGGCGGCGCGGTCGAGCTCGACGGCGTCGACGTGCGCGACCTCGGGCTCGAAGAGCTGCGCACGCACATCTCCATGGCCTTCGAGGACGCCACGCTGTTCTCGGCGTCCGTGCGTGAGAACGTGCTGCTCGGTCGCGACGACCTCGACCCGCACAGCCCCGAGGCGCAGGCGGTGCTCGAGGAGGCGCTGCAGATCGCCCAGGCGCAGTTCGCGTACGAGCTGCCCGACGGCGTCGACACCACTGTCGGCGAAGAGGGCCTGTCGCTCTCGGGCGGTCAGCGTCAGCGCCTGGCGCTGGCGCGCGCCGTGGCGGCCAAGCCGGCCGTGCTCGTGCTGGACGACCCGCTGTCGGCGCTCGACGTCGACACCGAGGCGCTCGTCGAGGCCGCGCTGCGGCGCGTGCTGGCCACCACGACCGCGCTGATCGTCGCACACCGCCCCTCGACGGTGGCGCTCGCGGATCGCGTGGCAGTGCTCGAGGCCGGACGCATCACCGCGGTCGGCACGCACTCCGACCTGCTGCGCGACAGCGAGCACTACCGCTACGTGATCTCGAGCCTCGAGGCGGCAGCGGCCGAGCACGCCGAGGAGCAGTCCCGCGAGCAGGCCGAGGAGCTCACGCGGGACCGCGTGGCCGAAGAGCGCCGCGAGCTGGCCGATGCGCGAGAACGCATCACGACCGAAGAAGTGGAGGTGAACCTGTGAGCACCGTCACCGGAACCCAGGGCGAGGACCGCCAGGACTACACCAAGGCCGAGAGCCGCGCGATCCGTCAGCGCTCGCTGCACCTGCTCGTCTCGCTGCTGAAGCCGAAGCGCCCGCTCGTGGTGCTCACCGCCGTGGTGATCATCGCGTCGACGGGCCTGCGGGTACTCGGACCGGCCCTCATCGGGTACGGCATCAACCAGGCACTGCCGATCGCAATCGAGCAGTCCGATTGGATGCCGGCCTTCGGCGTGACCGCCGTGTACATCGTGTCGGGCGTCTCGGGTGCGGCCCTCATCGGCTGGTTCGTCGTGCTGTCGGCGAAGCTCACCCAGGCGGTGCTGATGGACCTGCGACTGCGGATCTTCCGCCACACGCAGCGCCTCAGCCTCGAATTCCACGAGACGTACACGTCGGGTCGCATCATCTCGCGCCAGACGAGCGACCTGGAGTCGATCCGCGAACTGCTGGACGGCGGTCTCAACCAGCTCGTGCAGGGGACGCTCTTCGGCATCTTCACCCTGGCGATGCTGTTCATCATCGACCCGCAGAGCGCATTCGTGATCCTCATCATGGGCATCCCGCTGTCGTTCCTGATGCGCTGGTTCTACCTGCAGTCGCAGAAGGGCTTCCGCGAGTCGCGCGTGGTCAGCGCGCGGTTGATCGTGCAGTTCGTCGAGACGATGACCGGCATCCGCGCCGTCAAGGCGTTCCGCAAAGAGAAGCGCAACGACGTCGAGTTCGGCGAGGTGTCGGCCGACTACCGCAGCGTCAACCTGCGTCTCGTGAAGCTGTACGGCATCTTCGACCCGGGGCTGATCCTGCTGGCCAACATCACGATGTCGGTGGTGCTGCTGTGGGGCGCGTTCCGGGTGGTCGACGGATCGCTCCTGGTCGGGACGCTGCTGGCTGCGGTGCTGTACGTGCGCAACTTCTTCAGCCCGCTGGAGGAGGTCGCGATGTTCCTCAACTCGTACCAGTCGGCCACGGCCGCGCTCGAGAAGGTGTCGGGCGTGCTGGAGGAGGAGCCCACGGTTCCCGACCCCCGGCAGCCGGTCGACCTGTGGGAGGCGAAGGGACACCTGACCTTCGACGAGGTGGAGTTCGGGTACGGCAACGGCAAGGTCATCCTGCCGGACTTCTCGCTCGACATCCCCGCGGGGCAGACGATCGCGCTGGTCGGCACGACGGGCGCGGGCAAGTCGACGCTCGCCAAGCTCGTGTCGCGGTTCTACGACCCGACCCGGGGTTCGGTGACGCTCGACGGCGTCGACCTGCGTTCGCTGCATCCGAAGGACCTGCGCCGAGCGATCGTCATGGTCACGCAGGAGGCGTACCTGTTCAGCGGGACCGTCGCCGACAACATCGCACTGGGCAAGCCCGACGCGACGCTCGACGAGATCCAGGCCGCGGCGCGCGCGGTGGGGGCGGATGCCTTCATCCAGGACCTCCCCGACGGGTACGACACCGACGTGAACAAGCGCGGCGGCCGCGTGTCAGCGGGTCAGCGTCAGCTGATCTCGTTCGCGCGCGCGTTCCTCGCGAACCCGGCGGTGCTGATCCTCGACGAGGCGACCGCGTCGCTCGACATGCCGTCGGAGCGCCAGATCCAGGACGCCCTGCAGACGCTGCTGGCCGACCGCACCGCGATCATCATCGCCCACCGTCTGTCGACCGTGGCGATCGCGGACCGCGTGCTGGTCATGGAGCACGGCCGCATCATCGAGGACGATGCCCCCGCCGTGCTCATCAGCGGCACCGGCAAGTTCGCGCAGCTGCACGCCGCGTGGCGCGAGTCCCTGGTGTAGCCCCACCCCGAGCCCGGATGCCCCGGCCCCTCTGTCCACACACAGGGCCGGGGCATCCGTCGTCTGCGCCCCCCTGGTCGACTTGCCCTATATGTACGCGACACGCCAGCGTGTCGCGTACATATAGGGCAAGTCAGCGACGCTCGGGGGCACACCCGACGCCGAGCGGCCGGAGGTCAGGCGCGGGCGCTCCAGACGGCGGGGGAGAGCGGATGCCGCGGGCCGAGGTCCGCGAGGGCGACGGCGCCGTCGATGCCATGGCCGCGAGGCTCGACGAGCGCGACCTCGAACTCGCTCGCGGCGATGTGCGACGCGAAGGCCTCCCGCAGCTGCGGCGAGCGGAAGACGCCGCCGATCGCGCACACCGAGAAGTGCTCGGCGTCATCGGTGCGCACGCGCCGCAGCGCGGTCTCGACGCTGTGGGCCAGCTCGCCGCCGGCGCGCACCGTGATGTTCTGCGACACCGCATCGCCGGCGGCGGCCAGGCGCGCCACCTGCTCGGCGAACGAGGCGACCACGCGCACGCGCTCGTGGTCGGCCTGCAGGTCGATGTAGGCCTGGGTGAGGTCGGGCCAGCGTTCCTCCGCGACGGCACGCAGCGCCGTCGCCGGGCCGCGGCCGTCGAACTCGCGCATGACGGCGTCGAGTGCTTCGCGTCCGATCCAGTACCCGCTCCCGGCGTCGCCCATGAGGTAGCCCCACCCGTCGACACGCGCGACATCCGTCGCGCCGACGGCCAGAGTGACGACACCGGTGCCGGCCGCCACGACCGCGCCCCGGCTGTCGCCCAGCGCGCCGAGGAACGAGGTCGTCGAGTCGTGCGCGAGGATGACCTCGTGCACGCGCGGGTCGTCGATCCGCGCGAGGAGGGCGGCGGCATCCGCTTCTCTCGTCGTCAGTCCCGACACCCCGGCCGTCACGACGGACGCCTCGGCTCCGGTCCGCTCGAGGGCGGCGCGCGCGACGGCGGCAAGCTGCGGCAGCAGCTCCTCGTGCGTGTCGATGCCGGGGAACACGAGGTCCTCCCCGCCCGCCCGCACCTTGATCCCGGTCTGGCCGGCGTCGATCGCCAGAACTCTGCTCATGCGGCTGTCGCCCCTTCTGTTGCCTGAGTCGATTGTCGCGCCGATGCTGCTCATCTGTTGCCGTCTACCCGGGTGGGGGCTCCGCGCACGAGGGTCCACCCACACGCCGGTCCGGCCGGATGCGGCCCGAGCTCCAGAGGGAGCGCAGCAGTCACGAGGCGATCAGCTCGTTCGCAGTGCGCAGCACGCGCGGATCCGAGAGAGCGGATGCCGCCAGCGCCGGTCCCTCGTGCCGCACCAGCAGCGTCGCGCTCTCGCCAGGCAGCAGCGTGAGGAGGGCGTCCGACGCGACGGCGTCGGGGTCGACCTTGTCGACGAGAAGCGTCAGCTCGCGCACGAGGCTCCGCGCGGTCACGGTGACCAGCGTGCCGCCGGCGGTCGATGCGGTGCCGACCTCGACCTCGGCGGCGCCGAGCGACGAGTCGCGCGGCTCGGCGAAGAACCAGAACCCGCGCACATCGTCGACGCCGGCCACGATCAGCTCGCCCGCGGTGTCCTCGGTGCGCGCGAGCTCGGAGGGGAGGGGGACGGTCACCGTCTCGCGCGGTGCGAGCGACACCGCGGTGGCGAAGCGGGCGCGCTCGTCGCCGTCGAACCCCAGGCGACGGGCGATGAGTTCACCCGTCCACTGCTCGGCGGTGTCGTTCGAGAGCACGGCGACGAGCTCCGGGCCCCGCGGCTGGATCGTCACGACTCGCGGTGCGAAGGCGTTCTTCAGCCCGTAGTACAGCGGCTTCGGGCGCTCGTCGCCGTCGATCGCCGCCCACGACGTGACCGGCCAGCAGTCGTTCAACTGCCACACGATCGCGCCCTGCGTGTGCGGCGCCCAGGAGCGGAAGTGCTCCAGCGCGGTGCGCACGGCTAGCGCCTGATTGAGCTGCATCGCCCAGTGCCAGTCCTCCATCGCCTCCGGCAGCCGGAAGTGGGGGAGCAGACCGTTCGTGAGTTTGACGTTCCCCTCGCCGGCCTTCTGGTGCACGATCATGCCGGGCGACTCGGGGGTGAGCGGGTCGTCGCCGATCGATCGGGTCAGTGCGGTCCAGGTGGGCGGACCCTGCCACCCGAACTCGGCCACGAACCGCGGGGTGTGGTCACGGTAGGTGCTCCAATCGAACCGGTTCCATTGCTCCCACAGGTGCACGCTGCCGTGCTGCTCGTCGTTGGGGTGCGGCCCGGTCTGCTGCTCGCCGTCCCACCCGAGACCCGGGCTGAAAGGACTGCCCGGCGCGTACGGGACGTGCGAGGCGAGCTCGGCGATCAGCGACGGGAAGAGGTCGTAGTAGTAGTACGCGCCCCAGGTCTTGCCGTCCAGCCGGAGCTTCCAGCCCCAGTCCTCGAAGCCCCACAGGTTCTCGTTGTTGCCGGTCAGCAGCACGAGCGAGGCATGGTGGGCCAGGCGCGCGATGTTCTCGCGCGCCTCGGCCTCGACCTCGGAGCGCAGCGGCTCCTCCTCGGCGTACGCGGCGCACGCGAACAGGAAGTCCTGCCACGTCAGCAGACCCAGCTCGTCGGCGAGCTCGTAGAAGTCGTCCGACTCGTACAGCCCGCCGCCCCACACCCGGATCAGATTGAGGTTCGCATCCAGCGCCTGCTCGAACCGCCGCCGTACCCGGTCGCGCGTGACCCGGACCGTCAGCGCGTCGTCGGGGATCCAGTTGACGCCCTTCACGAAGATCGGCTGGTCGTTGACGACGAGGGTGAACGGCGTCCCCGCCTCGTCGGGCGTCATGTCCCACCGCACGTCGCGGAAGCCGACCGACCGGTGCGTCGCATCGAGCGTCTGCGGCCCTCCGGCTCCGTGCAGCCGCACATCGACCACATACAGCGGCTGGCCGCCGTGGCCGGCGGGCCACCAGCGCTCCACCTGCGAGAGGTCCAGCACGACGCGTGCGCGGTCGCCGACGACTTCGGCGCTGGTGCTCGGGGTCGTTCCGTCGTCGAGTCCGAGACCCGGTCCGGCGACAGCCACGCTGACGAAGAGCGGTGTGGTCGTCACGGCCTCTCCGCTCACCGCCGTCGCGTCGAGCGGAGCCTCCGGCCGCGTGGGCCCGACCGCATCCGCCCGTTCGACGGTGACGTCGACGACGACCGTGCCGCCATCGCCCACAGGCGTCGCGACCACGCGGGTCTCGGCCAGCCGCGCGACCGACCAGGACTCCAGGCCGACCGGCTTGACGATGCCGCTCGTGTACGTCGCGATGCCCCAGTCCCATCCGTAGCTGCAGGCGGACTTGCGGATCGCATCGTTGGGGAGGCCATAGGCTCGCGGCCGGACGCCCAGGGCGACGCTCTGCTCGTTGGCGTACTTGATCGGCGAGCGGAACGCGACGACGAGTTCGTTCTCGCCCTCGACGAGCAGGTCGCGCACGTCGAACCGGTAGGACCGGTGCTGGTTGGCCGTCGCGCCGATCTCGCGGCCGTTGAGGCGGATCGTCGTCACGGTGTCGAGGCCTTGGAAGACGAGGTCGGTGCGGCCTCGGGCATCCCGGGTCCATTCGAACGTCGTCGCGTACGTCCAGTCGACGAGGCCGATCCACGCGAGCGCCGACTCGTTGTCGTCGAGGAACGGGTCGGGGATGCGGCCGGCCGCGATCAGATCGGTGTGCACGCAGCCGGGGACGACGGCGGGAACGGCCGCCTCGAAGCCCTCGGGTGCGGGGCCGGCGGCTGCGCGCAGCGTCCATCCGGTGTCGAGGGGACGGAACGTGAGGGCAGTGGTCACTTGACGGCTCCTGCGGTCAGGCCCTTGTAGATCCAGCGCTGCAGCAGCAGGAAGGCGATGAACGTCGGGATGATCACGAGGAGCGTCCCGGCGGCGATCACCTCCCACTGCGCGCCGTACGGTCCCTTGAACCGGAACAGCGACGTGGAGATGAACCCCTGCGACGGCAGATAGAGGAAGGGCAGGTAGAACTCGTTGTAGATGGCGATGCCTTTGATGATCACGACGGTCGCGATCGCCGGGCGGAGGAGGGGCAGCACGATCCGCCAGTAGATCGTCCAGCGGTTCGCGCCGTCGATCATCGCAGCTTCGTCGAGGGAGACGGGGATCGATTGCATGAACTGGATGAAGAGGTAGATCGCGATGATGTCGGTGCCCATGAACAGGATGATCAGGGCGACCATCGAATCGTAGAGCCCGAACGCGTTGATGAGCTGGAACGTCGCGACCTGCGTCGTGACGCCCGGAATCAGCGTCGCGATGAGGAAGAGCGCCAGCACCAGCCGTTTGCCGCGGAAGTTGAAGCGATCCAGGGCGTACGCGGCCGCGGTGCCGATGAAGATCGTGCCCACGAGCGACACCGCGAGCACGATCGTGGTGTTCACGAAGCCCTCGAGCATCTTGCCGCTCACGAACGCGGTGACGAAGTTGTCGAAGTTGAGCCAGTTCTCGGGCAGCGTGAACGGGCTGGTCTGCGCGTACTCGGTCTTCGTCTTGAGACCCGCGAACAACAGCACCGACAACGGCAGGATCGTGACGATCGAGGCGACGATGAGGCTCGTGTACTTCGCGGTGGTGGCGGTGCCGCTGCGCAACCGCTGCCACGGCGAGCGGCCGCGGATCTTCCGCTCGGGCAGCGCGGTGCGCACCGGCATCGTGCGGACCGGATCGCTGGTGGTGGTCATGTCAGATCGACCTTCTCGTCGGGGAAGACCTTGCGCTGGATCCAGGTGACGATCAGCACGATGAACAGGAGCACGACGGCCATCGCCGAGGCGAGTCCGACCTGCCGGTAGCTGAACGCCGTCTGCAGCGTGTTGATCACGAACGTGTTGGAGCCGTTCGCTCCGCCGGTCATGATGAACGGCACCTCGAAGACGCTGAGGCTGCCCGAGATCGCCAGGATCACGGTGAGCCCCACGACCCGTCGGATGCCCGGGAAGATGATGGCCCAGAACTGCGCCCACCGGTTCGCGCCGTCGATCTCGGCGGCCTCGTAGAGCTCATGCGGGATCGACTGGATCGCACCGAGGAACAGCACGAAGCCCATGCCGGTGTACCGCCAGACCGACGTGCCTGCCAGCGACCAGTTCACGATGTCGGGGTCGCCCAGCCACTGCGGGGGGTCGGTGACCCCGAACCAGCTCAGCGCGGTGTCGAGCGTTCCGCCCGGCTGGAACAGGTACAGGAACACGAAGCCGACCGCGACGCCGTTGATCAGGTAGGGGAAGAACAGCACGCCGCGGAAGAAGCTTGAGAACCGCGTCGAGAAGCTCAGGATCGTCGCGAAGTACAGCGCGATGGCGATCTGGAAGAACGACGCCACGAAGTAGTACAGGCTCACGAAGAACACCGGGAAGATGCGCGGGTCGGTGAAGACCTGCACGTAGTTGTCGAAGCCGACGAGGTTCTTCGTCTGGTCGAAGCCGTCCCAGTCGGTGATGCTGTAGTAGAACAGGTTGGCCGCCGGCCAGTACGTGAACAGCAGCAGCAGGCCCACCGCCGCGGCGAGGAACAGCCACGGTGTCAGGTGCTTCATGAGTCCGCCGCCGGCGGAGCCGCCCTGCCGGCCGCGGCGGCCGGCCCGCCGGGTGATCCCGGCGAGCCGACCCCGGACCGGGGCGGAGAGGGCAGCAGGGGCGTCCGCCGGTGCCGCGCCAGGGGTTGCGATGGCCATGTACTGGCGTCCCCTTCCGTCAGCCCTTGAGACTCTCGACGGCGGCGCCCCACTTGTCGTTGAGCTCGGCGAAGTAGCTGTCCTTGTCGCCGTCGGCGGCGCCGCGGGCGATGTCGATCATCTTCTGGCGGTAGATCGGGCCGTACAGGTCGATCTGCGCCTTGTCGGCGGTCGTGTTGAGGAGCGCCTCCTTGCCGGCCGGTGCCGGGTCGATCTCCATGAGGTCGACGCCGGCATCCTCGAACGAGGTGAGCGCCTCGGGCAGCGGCTGGCTCTTGACCGTGGGCACCATGCCCTGCACGTCGGTGTAGTCCGACTCGCCGACGATCCACTGGATGAAGGCCCACGCGGCGGCCTTGGCCTTCGAGTGCTTGCTCACGCCGAGGTTGTAGTCGCCGCCGATGACCGCGTACTGCTGGCCGTCGACGTTGGCCGGGAATGCCATGAAGCCGATGTCGTCGGCCGACGCGCCGTTGTCTTCGGCGGCGGCCTTCATCTGTGAGACCGCCCACGAGCCGAGCGTCATGGCGCCGATCTTGCCGGTGCCGATGAGCACCTTCGACTGCTCCCAGTCGGTGGTGAGCGGGTCGTCCTCGGTGAGGTCGGCGGCCACGCTGTCGTACAGCAGCGAGTCGATCGCGTAGACGTCGGTGCCCTCGCTCCACGGCGCCTCGTCTTCGGCGAGGGTGATGGGGGCATCGGCATCGTCGGTGACGCCGCCGAGGTTGCCGAAGCTCTGCGTCAGGGTCCAGCCGGCCTTGTAGTTCGTGTAGAGCGGAACGGCGTCGGTCTTGTCCTTGATCTTCTGGAGGTCGTCGAGCCACTCCTCCTCGTTCGTCGGGAGATCGGTGATGCCCGCTTCTTCCCAGACCTTCTTGTTGTAGACGACGCCGTTGGCATTGCCTCCCCAGGCGATGCCGTACTGCGTGCCGTCGTAACTCGCCGCCGGGAGGAAGCGGTACGTGTCCTCGAAATCCGCGGTCTTGCCGAGTGGCTCCAGGAACTGATCGAACTGGTCGGGCTTGATGGTGGGGATGCCGATGACGTCGCCGTAGTTGGTCGTCGACATGCGGGTCTGCATCTCGGTCGCGTAGTCGGTGACCGCCTCGATCTTCACCGTCACGTCCGGGTACTTCGTCTCGAACTCCTTCACGTAACGGTCGTACGTGCCGTCCTGCACGAGGTCGGTACGCCACGTGAGCACCTTGATCTCGCCCTTGATGTCGCCGTCGATGGTGTTGCTCGCGTCGTCCGCTCCGCCGCCGGCGCAGCCGCTCATCGCGACCGCGGCCGTCGCCAGCAACGCGATGCCCGCGAATGTCTTCTTCGCCATGTGAATCTCCTTGTCAGGTTCGCCCTTGAACTGCCGGTGCGGATCACCGCACCGTCGCGTGGTTCGTCGCGCCGTCAGGCTAGAGGGTGTCGAAGCGTTTCCGCAAGAGGGCGATGTCAGCGCTGTCTTGTCTTGTCCGCCGTCAAATGCACGGACGTAAACTGCGTTTGATCAGGGATTGTCCTTTCGGTTCCCGGATTCGGGATCGCGCGATGTCTGAGGAATGTCTTTCGTAGCCATCTCGTCACGATCACTGCTAGCGTGAACCCGCCCGGCGAGGAGGCCACCGATGAACGTTCAACAGCGCGCGACCCTCGAGGACGTCGCGCGACTGGCCGGAGTGAGCTCGAAGACCGTGTCGCGCGTGTTCACGCACCGCGATCTGGTCGCACCTGAGACGGTGGAGCGAGTGCTGACGGCGGCGAAGCGGCTGCGGTTCCGCCCGAACCCGCTGGCGCGCAATCTTCGGCGCGGCGGCCCGACCGACACGGTCGGCTTCATCATGGGCGAGCTGAACAACCCCTTCTACTACAAGCTCGCCGCCGGCATCGAGCGTGAGCTGTCGTCGCACGGGTTCTCGCTGGTCGTCGCGACCACCGACGACACCGCCGCAGGCGAGGAGCGCGTGGCCGATGCGCTTCTCGGGCAGCGACTCGGGGCGCTCCTGCTCATCCCGGTCGCGGAGGACCAGTCGTACCTCGAGGGCGAGCGGCACCTCGGCACGCCGATCATCGCGATCGACCGACCGGCGCGCAACCTCGTCGCGGACTCCATCGTGCTGCAGAACCACCACGGCGTGTTCGACGCGACCACGCGGTTGCTCGAACGCGGCCATCGACGCATCGGCTACATCTGCAATCCGGCGTCGGTCTATACCCAGGTCGAGCGACTGCGCGGCTACCGAGATGCGCTCGCCGCCTACGGCATCGCCGACTCGTCCCGGTGGGAGCGCCTGGCCGACGATCTGACACGTCCCGCCGACGGCCTCATCGCCGATCTGCTCGACCGGGACGACGCGCCGACAGCGATCATCACCGGCAACAACCGCGTCACCATCGGAGCCCTGCGCGTGCTGCGCGACCTCGACGACGACGGCCGCACCGCCCTGATCGGCTTCGATGACTTCGACACCGCCGACGTGCTGAACGTGTCGGTGATCACGTACGACCCGCTCGCCCTCGGCACGGCAGCCGCGACGATGGCGATCGAGCGGATGCAGGACCCCGCCGGCTTCACCCGCCAGCTCGAGATGCCCACGTGGCTTGTCGAGCGCGGCACCGGCGAACGACCCCCCACTGAGAGGACCCCCGCATGATCTCCGGCTTCGTCCAGCTCGAGCACGACGGCATCGGCGTCGTCGTCGACGCCCGCGGACCCGGCCTGCCGTGCGTACTCCACTGGGGTGCGGCACTGGGCCGGCTGACGGATGCCGACAGCGAGGCGCTCGCGCGCGCCGTGAGCCGCCAGACACACCCCCGCACGCTCGACGCGGCGTGGCAGCTCTCCGTGTCGCCGCAAGAGGGCGACGGCTGGACCGGCCGTCCGGGTATGCAGCTGCGTGCGTCGGGCATCGTGCACCACCCGCGCTGGCGTCTGGACGGCGTGGAGGCGGACGGACAGCGTGCCATGTTCCGGGCGCGGGATGCGGCATCCGCTCTGCTGCTGACCTCCGAGATCTCGATCGAGACCGGCGGGGTGGTGTGGGTGCAGCACGCGCTGCGCCACGACGGCGGGCAGGATGCCGAGCCCGTCGATGTCGACTGGCTCGAGGCCACGCTTCCGGTGCCGACGACCACCGACACGCTGCTGACGTTCGACGGGCGCTGGTCGCGTGAGAAGCGTCCGGTGATCACGGCGATCCCGGCGGGTGCGACCGTGCGCCAGTCGCGGCGCGGTCGTCCCGGCCACGACAACCCGATGGTCGCGATCGCCGGAATCGGAGAGCCCCGGTGGGCATCGGGTGAACTGTGGGGCGTGCACCTGGCGTGGTCGAGTGACCTGACGACACGCGTGGACCGCGTGACGGACGCGGTCACGCTGATCGGCGCGGGCGAGCTGCTGCGGCCGGGTGAGATCCGTCTGTCGCCCGGCGACGAGTATCGCGCACCGCGTGCGGCATTCGTCCACACCGCCGCCGGGCTCGACGGGTTCGCCGGCCGCGTGCACACGTGGATGCGCGCCCGGTCGCAGCATCCGCGGTCGATGCGGCCGCTCGTGCTCAACACGTGGGAGGCGGTGTACTTCGACCACGACCCCGCGCGGGTCGTGGCGCTCGCCGAGCGGGCCGCCGCGGTCGGCATCGAGCGGTTCGTGCTCGACGACGGCTGGTTCCTCGGTCGCCGCGACGACTCGACGAGCCTGGGTGACTGGGTGGTCGACCCCGCCGTGTGGCCCGACGGACTCGCGCCGCTGGCAGGCCGCGTCCACGAGCTCGGTATGCAGTTCGGGCTGTGGTTCGAGCCCGAGATGATCAGCCTCGACTCAGAGGTCGCCCGCGCACACCCCGACTGGCTCCTGCACGACGCCGGTCACCTCGACCACGATCCGGCGCTCTCGTGGCGCGGACAGTACGTCATGGACCTCGCGAATCCGGATGCCTACGCCCACGTGCTGACGCAGATCGATGCGCTCGTGCACGAACTCGGCATCGACTTCATCAAGTGGGACCACAACCGCGACCTCGTCGAGAGCGTCCACGCCGGACGCCCCGGCGGGCACGCCCAGATGCGTGCGGTGTACGCGCTCATCGCCGAGCTGAAGTCGCGGCATCCATCCCTCGAGATCGAGTCCTGCTCCAGTGGCGGCGCCCGCACCGACCTCGGGATCCTCGATGTCACCGATCGGGTGTGGGCGAGCGACTCCAACGATCCCGTCGAACGACAGGACATCCAGCGCTGGACGGGGCTGCTGCTGCCGCCCGAGCTGGTCGGCGCCCATGTCGGCCCGACGACGTCGCACTCGTCGGGTCGCACGACGGACCTGTCGTATCGGATGGCCACGAGCCTCATGGGCTCGGCAGGGTTCGAGTGGGACATCTCGGCGTGCGATGCCGACGAGACGGCCGCGATCGCGCGCTTCGCGGCTCTGTACAAAGAGCTGCGCCCCATCGTGCACGCCGGCCGGGTCGTGCACCCGGAGCTGCGTGATCCCGCGTGGCGCGTCACCGGATTCGTCGGGGATGCCTCGGCGGTGATGGTCGTTGCGACCGTGGCGAGCCTCGAAGACGCGCGCGCCGAACGCCTGCGCATCCCCGGGATCGACCCCGGCCGCCGCTACCGTGTGCGCGTGCGCGACGAGATCGGCGCCGCGAAGTACGGCGGGGTCGCGCCCGAGTGGTTCGCTTCGGGCGCGATCGAACTGCCCGGCGCCCTGCTCGCCGACGTCGGACTGCAGCTGCCCACGCTGTGGCCGGTGCAGGCGTTCGTGCTGCACCTGGAGGCCCTCTGACCGGCGTTCAGGTGTCACGAATCGTGGCTTCGCGTCCGGCGTTGCCGCGTGTCGTGACACCCGAACGGGCTTCAGACGAGTGCGGAGAGGAAGCGGGCCTGCTTCGGGAACTGGAACGCCTGACCGCCCTCGTGGCCGTTGTGCGTGTACACCTCGATCTGCTTCGTCGACGAGGTGTGCCGGTTGAAGGCCGCGTACACCGTCGACGGCGGGCAGACGGTGTCCATGAGCGCGACCGAGTAGAGGGCTGCGGCGTCGGTGCGCGTGGCCATGTTCGCCCCGTCGAAGTACGACAGCGTCTCGAACACCCGGTCGTCGAGACCGCGGTGCACCGATAGGTACCGCACGACCTCCTGGTACGGGTCGGCATCGGTCAGGCCCACGGCGCGCTCGAAGTGGCAGAGGAAGGGCACGTCGGGCATGACGGCGACGATGCCGTCCGACAGGCCGGCGGCCGCGATCGCGATGCCGCCGCCCTGGCTGGCACCGCACACCGCGACGCGGTCGGCATCCACCTGGGGGAGCGTCCGCACCGCGTCGATCGCCCGCACCGCGTCGGTGAACACGCGACGGTAGTAGTAGTCCGCGGGGTCTTCGATGCCGCGGGTCATGAAGCCGGTCGACGACGGCCCGGTGCCGTGGGGGTCGGGGGTGTCGCCGCCGGATCCCCACATCGACCCCTGGCCGCGTGTGTCCATGAACAGGTGCGCGTAGCCGGCCGCGGCCCAGCCGAGGCGCTCGCCGGGGAGGCCGCGACCGCCGCCATAGCCCTGGTACTCGACGACGGCCGGAAGCGGCCTGTCGGCCCCGGCGGGCAGCGTCAGCCAGGCCTTCACGGGATCGCCGCCGTAGCCCGGGAATGTCACATCGAACACGTCGAGTGCGGTGAACGGGGTGTCTTCGGCCACGACGTCGGGTGCGGCATCCCATCGACGAGACTCGGTGAGCGTCGTCGCCCAGAATTCGTCGAAATCGGAGGGTTCGCGGACGTCGGGCGCGTACGCCTCGAGCTCCGCGGGGGATAGATCGAATCTCGGCACGGGCCTACCCTAACGCGTGCCGGGAAGCGCTTCGATGAAGGCGGATCAAGAGGCGACGAGGCCTCGATGGGGGAGGGGTATTCGAGGCCCCGCCGCCGGTCTCAGGAGCGCCGACAGGCGCTGTTCGTCCGTTCCCCAGATCGGACGCCGGTTCGCCGGATCAGAGACGGATCTCGGCGATGACTTCACCGTACTCGGTCTCACCGACCGGCGTGAAGCCCACACGCTCGAAGAATGCCTGCGGACCGCCCTCGCCCGCTTCGTAGATGACGTTCACGTGGTCCATGCCGCGGTTGCGGGCCTCTTCGATGAGGGCCTCGACGGCGAAGCGGCCGATGCCCTTGCCCTGGTCGTCGGCGTCGACGTTGATGCGCCACAGCACCGAGCGGAAGTGGTCCTGCGGGTCATCGAGGTCGAAGTTGCCGCTGATGAAGGCCACGACCTGCTCGCCGTCCAGGACGACGCGCTGCCACGTGGTCTGCGGGTTCACGACCGTCGCGGCGATGCCGTAGCTCACCGGGGAGAGGAACTCCTCCTGGCCGGGCTTGAGCGACATATTGTTGACCGCCACGATGGTCGAGGCGGACAGTTCGACAAGTCGCAGATCACCCATGGGGCCCAGGCTAGCCCGGATGGCGGCATCCGGCACTGTGGAATTCACACGGAAACACAATGTTCACCCATCGAGATATCTTGACGTCGAGATATCTCCCCAGGCGCTTGCGATAGGCTGTGCGCGACCCGTCCGAAGCACTGACAGGACCGATTCCGGTGACCGACTCCACCATCATCTACACCTACACCGACGAGGCTCCCGCCCTCGCGACCGCGTCTTTCCTCCCGATCGTGCAGGCCGTCGCAGGCCAGGCCGGGGTCGAGATCGAGACGCGCGACATCTCGCTGGCCGGCCGCATCCTCGCAGCCTTCCCGCAGAACCTCACGCCCGAGCAGCAGGTGGGCGACGCGCTCGCCGAACTGGGCGGCCTCGCGACGCTGCCCGAGGCGAACATCATCAAGCTGCCGAACATCTCTGCCTCGATCCCGCAGCTGAAAGCCGCGATCGCCGAGCTCCAGTCCCAGGGCTACGACATCCCGGACTACCCGGACGACGCCCAGAACAGCGATGGCACGCTGTCCCTCGAGCAGAAGGACGTGCGCGCCCGCTACGACCGCATCAAGGGCTCGGCCGTCAACCCGGTGCTGCGCGAGGGCAACAGCGACCGCCGTGCACCGCTGTCGGTGAAGAACTACGCGCGCAAGCACCCGCACCGCAACAAGGCCTTCGGCGAAGGGTCGAAGACCCGCGTCGCGACGCTCGGCCACGACGACTTCAAGTCGAACGAGAAGTCGACCGTCATCCCGTCCGACGACGTGCTGACGATCCAACATGTCGCCTCCGACGGCACCGTGACCGCGCTCAAGACCGGCCTCAAGGTCCTCCCGGGTGAGATCGTCGATGCCACCTTCCTGTCGGCGGCGGCGCTGGACGCGTTCCTCGCCGACACGCTCGAAACGGCCAAGGCAGAGGACGTGCTCTACTCGGTGCACCTCAAGGCGACGATGATGAAGGTCAGCGACCCGATCATCTTCGGCCACGTCGTGAAGGCGTACTACGCGGACGTGTTCGACACCTACGGCGCCAAGATCGCCGAGGCGGGCCTGACCGCGAACGACGGTCTTGGCGCGATCCTTGCGGGCCTCGCGAACGTCGAGGGCGGCGACGAGATCGCCGCGGCGATCGCCGCGGCCACCGACTCGCCGCGCCTGTCGTACGTCAACTCCGACAAGGGCATCACGAACCTGCACGTGCCCTCCGACGTGATCGTCGACGCGTCGATGCCGGCGCTGGTCCGCAACGGCGGCAAGCTGTGGGGCGTCGACGGCGGCGAGGACGACACACTCGCCGTCATCCCCGATTCCTCGTACGCGGGGGTCTATCAGACCGTGATCGACGACGTCATCGCGCACGGCC
>Ga0160446_100282_pt1 | contig 30505 bp, 26 predicted proteins | sample HID1973I_E1MG_FD_108200 | JGI IMG/M metagenome (GOLD analysis project Ga0160446, IMG submission 108200) | Enriched mosquito-associated microbial communities from UW Madison campus, WI, USA - HID1973I_E1 MG | ecosystem: Host-associated > Arthropoda: Insects > Digestive system > Unclassified ...
CCGAGGATCCGCTGATCCAGTCCCTTACCGTCCGGGATCTGGTCCTTTCCCCCGAACAGATGCAGCGCGCCCAGATGCCCCGGCTTGGCGCGGCCTCGGACGGAACGCAGCGTCTGGAATGGCCCGTGCGCTGGCTGGTACCGCAGGCCTGGCTGTCGGACCGGCGCGAGGTCCAGCTGGTCGCGCCCCGCAGCGGGCAACCGATCGCGCAATTGCAGGTCACGCTATCCTTTGTCCGGCTTTACGATGACCTGTGGCGGCGCGCGCTTGGGATCATCGGCACGACTGTCCTGCAGGCGCTGCTGATCGCGGCGATCATGTTCGGGTTGACGCGGCGTCTGGTCATCACGCCCCTGAACGCGCTGAGCCGCGCCGCGCTGGCGCTGCGCGACGGCGGCAAGTTCGAACTTGCGGAGCGCTCGGCGCGGCATTTCTCGACCCGACGCGAGGACGAGATCGCAAGCCTTGCCCGCGACTTCGCTCTGACCGTCGACCGGATGGAACATTACCGCGACAACCTGCGCGACGAGGTTGAGCAACGCACGGCCGAGCTGGTCGTGGCCCGCAACGACGCACTGGCCGCGTCGCGGGCAAAGTCGGCCTTCCTCGCGAATATGAGCCACGAGTTGCGCACCCCCCTGAATGCGATCACCGGGCTTTCGGAATTGATGCTGGCCGAGCGCCTGCCCGCAGCCTCGCGCCGGCATCTGGTCGACATGCAAAGCGCCGCGCGCCAGCTTCTGGGCAGCATCGACAACGTGCTGGATCTGTCCAAGCTGGAAGCCGGCCAGATGGTATTCGAGACCGTCCGCTTTCCGATCGAAGAAGTCTTCGATGAAGTCCTGGCCCAGACCCGTGCGCTGATCGGGTCGCGCCCCGTCGCGTTGGAGGGTGAGATCGCGCCGGATGTTCCCGACCTTGTCTGGGGCGACCGGCAGAAGCTGACCCAGATCCTGCTGAACCTCGCCAGCAATGCCGTGAAGTTCACGCAAAGGGGCCGCCTCCGGCTGCGCATCTGGCGACGCGGGCCGGTCCTGCGCCTTGCGGTGATGGACAGCGGCAAGGGTATCGCCCCCGGCGATCAGGAGATGATCTTCGCGCCTTTCTCGCAGGCCGACGATTCCACGTCGCGCCGGGTGTCGGGGACCGGGCTTGGACTGTCCATTGCGCGCCAGATGGCCGAAGGCATGGGCGGCAGCCTGACGCTGCGCAGCCGTCCCGGTCGCGGCAGCCTGTTCGTCCTGAACCTGCCGCTGCGCGGTGAGGTGCGGGACCCCTCCCCTGCCCTACCCAGGCCCCGTCTGGATCTATCTTCTGCCCGCGCACGACGGCGCCTGCGTCGGATGCTTGCACGCCTGCCCCTTGAGCCGGTTGAAAGCGAAATCACGATCCGTGCCGCCGGGGACGGTTTCCTGCTGGCCCGCCCTGACGGCTCTGAAGAGGCGCTGCCGCAGGTGCTGACCCATCGCGAATTGGGCGACGCGATGCAGCACCTTCAGGCGGGTCCCGCGCTGGAGCCGGTCGAGGCCCTGGCCCTTCGCGAAAGGCGGGTGCTTCTGATCGAGGATCGCGAGATCAACCGCACCGTCATTGAATCTCTGCTGCGGCGCGCCCATGCGCGGGTTGCCAGCGCCCCCGACGGACGCAGTGCCCTCGCGGTTCTGGCGATGCAGCGCCCCGACGTGATCCTGACCGACCTGCACATGCCCGACCTGGACGGTCTGGCCACCCTGCGTGAAATGAGGGCACGCGGTTTCGGTGATATTCCGGTGGTGGCGTCCAGCGCCGATGTCTCGACCGAGACGCGGCTTGCCTGCCGCGAGGCGGGCTTTGCCGATTTCCTGCCGAAGCCGGTCACCGGTGCGGCGCTGACTGTCTGCCTGTCGGCAGTTCTTGAACAGGCGGTGCCGGTGCTCGACCACGGAATGCTGGACCGGAACACGGCGGGTGACGACAACCTGAAAGACCATTGGCTTGCCATGCTGCCAGCCGAGATCGAAAGCTGGCGCAAGCTTCTCGCGGGCGCCTTACCCCTCCCCGAGGCCCTGCACGCAATCCGGGGGTCCGCCGCGCAGCTGGGCGCGGCCGAACTGCATGCCGTCTGCGCAGAGGACCCGGTAGACCGACGGCGCATCACCGCCGCACTGGATCGGCTGGCAGCCGGCCTTCCGCAAGTCGTGCATCATATGCCCGCGACTCTGGTCGAAGACCCCGCCCAGCTCCGCGCCGAATGTGTCGAGGCGTTGGGACGAAACGACATGCGCGGGTTCGACCTGCTTGACGCGCTGTTGCCGCATCTGCCCCAGCCGTTGGGCCAACGGCTGGCGGGCTGCGCCGAGCGGCTGGACTTCCGCCGGGCCACGGCCCTGCTGCAGGATCAGCCGATGTAATCCGCGATCTCGCGTTGCATCCGCGTCAGCAGGGCCTCGGCCCGTTCCAGCCGGTCGGCCCGACGCTCAAGCAGGGCTTCCAGCGCTGCGGTCGTCTTGCGCAGGTCCAGTTGCACCTCGATCCGGGCGAGCAGGACGCCGGGGGCAAAGGGGCGGGCGATATAGTCGCAGGCCCCCGCCGCAAAACCTTCGGTCTCGTCTTGCGGCGTGTCCAGATTGGTCAGGAAGATCACTGGCAGCCGGGCATGTTGCGGATCGGCCTTGAGCCTGCGGCAAAGCGCGTAGCCATCCATACCGGTCATGTGCACGTCAAGCAGGGCCAGATCGGCCCGCCCCCCGGCAGCCAGCCAGTCCAGCGCATCCGGTGCATTCGTATGGGCCACCACCTCATAGCGCCCGCGCAGGACGTCATGCAGCCTGCGGATATTGGCGGGCAGGTCGTCCACGACAAGGATGCAGGCAGCGTCCCCGTCATCCAGCGCCGGATCGGTCGCCGCATGAACGGTCGGCGTTTCGCCACTGATCGCGCGGGATGCCTGTGCCAGGCTGTCCAGATGCAATGAGACCGCCTCATGATAATGCCGGCCCCAGTCCCGCAGCGCGGTGTTGTTCGCATTCCGCTCGAACAGGGACAGTCCCAGATGCGACTCCAGCGCGCGGATCTGGCGGCTGACAGCCTCTCGAGTCACGTTCAACTCGCGCGCGGCATCGGAAAAACTGCCGAGTCGCCCGGCGGCTTCAAAGACCAGCAGGCTGGTCAGGGGCGGAAGGTCGTTCTTGAGTGTCATCGCCAGATTCAGCCTCTGCGACCTCTATAGCAGCGTGTGGACAGGATGGGCAGACGCGGCCTGATATTACTTTCCTCCCGTCCTTTGTAGACGCCGATCGATCCGAAGTTTCCGCAACATTCTTCGTATTCGCGGATTACTCGGCCGTGGTTCTGGGTCGCCGCGCAATGGACTTAGGCTAGTCTCGGCGTGCCACGATCTGCACGCGACGCAGACCCGAAAACTCCAGCCCCGCGATATCCTGAATGGCGTGCAGATGATGTGTCAGCACATACTGTGCCACAAAGGGTGAAGATGCTGTCAGCGTCAGAAGGCCGTGTTCATAGCCCTCATATGTCAGATGCGAGAACCAGTTCTGGTGAAGACCCGGAGACAGTTCGGCAAGACGCTCCATGCTGCGCATCCACGGCCGCGTCACGCTGTCGTCGCCTCCTCGTGCGCGGAAGTCGATGCGCACGACCTTTTCGTCTGCAGAGCTCGTTCCAGCCTGTCTGCCGGTCATCCGCTCGGAGAAATCGGGGCCGACCTTTTCCCAAAGAGGGGCGCTCAGTCGATGGATCTCGACCTGGTTCAACCGGTAGGCAGCCACCCTGCCCCGCCGACCCGGTCGCAATTGCAGCAGGATCGATGCATCGGTCAGCTTCTTGATCTCGCGTTTGACGGTCCGTTCGTCAACCGACCACATCCGGGCCAGATCGCGTTGTCCGACGCTGAATTCATCAAGTTTCCAGTTATACCTTGCCGTGACGACGGCGATGAGACGTAACATCGAGGTCTGGTGCCCCGGTGTGCCGGCCAGCCCGGCGACGGCCAATGCCGTCAACAGGTCATACTTCTGCGATCCGGCCTGCGGCCCGGTATATCGCTTCAGATCCATCCCACGTCCCCACCGCTCGACAATCGGTTTCTGCGACCGATTCCATCCTGCAATCAGATTGGGCGAAATTCCCGTCGTTTGTCAACGAAAACCAAATTACGGGAAAATGTCAGCCAATCCCAGAATTCAAGAAAAACAGGTTATAATGGATAAGGGGGACAGACTGATGTCACTACAAATGGCTCCGTTTGTCACCCTAAACCGTGTGAGCGACCATTCCCTGTCACCGAAATACGGCATTCCTCGCTGACCAATCCCGTTTTTCCCTGAATCGCGGCGAAATCGCGACTTTTACAATCTCTGCGATTTGCGTTTCCGGGTTTTCGCGTTATTCATTGGGTAGCGACATAAAACACGAGCAGTGAATATGCGAGACCATTCTGACCTTCAGTCGATGAACGAACGCAGCCTTGCGCAGCAGGCGGCGGTGCGGCGGGCGACATTCTCTCCGTCGGAAAAGAAGACGCTTAGGCCCTTTTCGATCTGGGAGATCAGCCAGTTCATGTTCGATGTGCCGGCCGACACCCTGCGCAAGCGGCTGGCGGACGATCCCTCGCTCCCCCAAGGCGTGGTGGAGGAGGATGGCAGGCAGCGCTGGTTCTCGCTTGCCGAGATCAACGAATTGCGGCGCAGGCTGAGGTTCAGGGGCAAGTCTCTGCTGCCGAAGCGGCCGCCAGGACGCGCGGTCCGCGTGGCAGTGTCGAACTTCAAGGGCGGCGTCGGCAAGACCGTGGTTGCCCACCATCTTGCCAATGCCGCGGCCCTGGACGGATATCGCGTGCTTGCCATCGATTTCGACCCGCAAGCGACGCTGACCCATTCGATGGGACTGGTCGAGATCAAGGAGTGGAACACGGTCTGGGGTATCATGTGCCGCGACCTGTGCCGCGAGGCCGACCGCATCGTCGCGGCCTATGACGATCCCGCGGATTGCCCCTACCCTTCCTCGGACGAGCTACCGCAGGACGTGCAGTCGATCGGATCTCAACGTGCGCAGGACTTCATCCAGAAGACCGCCTGGCCCACAATCGACATCATCCCAAGCTGCGCCAATGCGGCTTTCGTCGAATTCGCCAGCGCCCAGTATCGTGCGTTGCACAAGGCCTGGAGCTTCTTCGGCTGCATCTCGCGCTATCTGGATGAACTGCCGGAGGATCAATATGACATCATCATCTTCGATTGCCCCCCGGCGATCGGCTATCAGTCGCTGAACGCGGCATTCGCGGCGGATATCCTGTATGTCCCCTCGGGCCCAGGCTATTGGGAATACGACTCGACGACCAGCTATCTGGGCCAGTTGGGTGATGCGCTTGAGGATATCTCGACAGGCTTTTCCGCGATCGCCGAGGATGCCGGGATCCGCCTCCCGAAGCGTTTCGACGATATCCGTCTGCTGATGACCCGGTTCGAGGCATCGAATTCGCTGCATGTCGCGATGATGGATGCGTTCCAGAACGTGTTTGGCGCCGATGTCTGCCGGAACGCGATCGAGATGACGCGGGCGGTTGAACAGTCCGGGCGGTTCCAGCAATCGGTCTATGAGCAGGACTATCGCCAGATGACACGCGAGACCTGGAAGCGCGCAAGGCAAAGCTTCGATGCGGCATATTCCGAGTTCCGGGATACCGTGCTGCGGGCGTGGGAGAAGCGTGGTTCGGCCGAGGGATGTGAAGCATGAGCGGCAAGAACAAGTTCGGGTTTGACCCAGTCGATGCGGCGCAGTTGAAGCCCCGCATGCGCGAGGTCGGACCTATGGGGGCCGCCGTGCGCGAGGCCGCGGGCAACCTTGCCGAAAGCACGGAAAGCCTGGTCGAACAGCGGCGTCAGAATGCGGCAGATGCCAAGTCGTTCCGTGCCGCGCAGGACCAGGGCCGCCTGCTGGAGCTGCTGCCGGTCGATGACATCCGCACCGACGAGCTGCCGCGAGACCGCCTGGACCTGTCTCTCGTTGCCAGCTCGGACGAGATGGAAGAGCTGAAAGCATCCATTCGCGAACGGGGCCAGAAAGAGCCCATCGAAGTGTTCATCTCCGGTGCGGCCTTTCAGCTGAAGAAGGGTTGGCGCAGGCTGACCGCGTTGAAGCAACTTTGGGCTGAAACCGGGGATGAGCGCTTTTCCAAGGTCGTGGCGCGAATTTCGAAAGAGCGCAGCAGCCGCATCGATCTTTACATCGACATGGTCGAAGAGAACGTGATCCGCGAGGATCTGAGCTTTGCCGAAATGGCCCAGGTCGCGATTGCCGCAGCCGAGGACCTGAACACCGACGGGCAGGGTGCCGATGCGCTGGTCGGGCGGCTTTACGCGTCGCTCCACAAGATGAAGCGGTCCTATATCCGCAGCTTCGTTTTCCTGTTGCAGCGGATGGACGGGGCGCTGCCTTTCCCAAAGGCCATTTCGCGGAACCTGGGTTCCGAGGTGGCACGGAAACTTCAGGCCTCGCCCGACAGGGTCGACGATTTGCGGGCGCAGTTGGTGGGAGTGTCCACTGCGGAGGAACAAGCCGCGGTGCTTGATGGCTTCCTGAAGGACACGGTTGATCCGAACACGGTGGCCAGACCCGGACGCACCGCGAAGGGCGTGAAGTATGAGTTCCGCGTGGGCGCGGCCAAGGTCACTGCCCGCAAGGGTGAGTGCCGGATCCTGTCGGAGGTCGACTTTTCCGCCATCGACCGCAAGCGCCTTCAGGGAGCGATCGAGGCATTTCAGCGCGCTCTTGCCGAATAGCAAGGCGGGCATTTCGGACGAAGGAAAGGGTAACCCGCGGGTTACCCTTTTTGTTTTGGGCAGGGCGGCCGCAGAGGTGTAACCCGTGGGTTACTCGGCAACGCGCGACACGGGTGCAGCCGGTCCACTGCAAACCGAGATGCGGGGGGAGGCGAGCACTGGCGTTCAGGACTTGCCCAACGCTTGACGGCGATCAAGCATTGCAGGCACCCAAGGGGTAGGGCGGTCGTCGATGCCTGCGGATCATCGGCGCAGAACGGAAGGGGCGAGCGCCCGACCTGAGAGTGTGGATAACGACCGATGTGCATTCTAGCCACCAGCCAAGGAATGGGACGGGATCACTGAGCTGTCCGTAGAGGGAATTCATCAAGGGCGATCATTGCATACCTGCGCCAACGTTCTAACGGCGAGGGAACCCCAATAAGAGCCCGGCCCAGATATCGGACGCGACGTCAGCCTTTCCGCGCGGAACCTTGTGTGTTGGTTGGTCTTGCCGTCCACCAGATCAGGCGCGGGCCGATATCCTTTAGTAATCCGCAAGTTGCATCACAAATGCGGATATGACGCAGGAACAGCAAGACTGGCGCGGGCTGGCAAGTTGGCAGGATGCGCCATGCAAGACCCAATTGACGACCCGGCGCGCCCCCCTATGATCCATTGGAAGCTCTGGGGGAAAACAGCCGAATGGATCTGATGAATACGCTGTCAACGATGGCGGATCGCATCCGCGCGTTCCCTTGGTCGGAAACGGAATTGGGGCCTGTCGAAGGCTGGCCACCGTCCTTGTGCGCCGCGGTGGAGTTGATGCTGCCCGCTCAGGCGCAGATCGTGATCTTCGCGGGCGCGGATTATGTCGCGCTTTACAATGATGCCTATGCCCCGACCATCGGGCAGAAGCATCCCCATGCACTGGGCCGCCCGGCGCGCGAATACTGGGCGGAACTCTGGTCCGATCTTGAACCGCTTCTCGCCCATGTCCGGCAGACCGGGGAAACGGTGTCGGCCAAGGATCGGCCCTTCTATATCCATCGCGACATCCTGCCAGAGACCGTCTATTTCGACATTTCCTATTCCGCGATCCGTGACCCGGCCGGAAAGGTCCATTCCGTGTTCTGCATCGTCAGTGAAACGACCGAGCGGGTGCGCGCCTTTGCGACCGAAAGCAGGTTGGCGGCGATCGTGTCCTCATCCGACGATGCGATCCTCGGGACGGATACCGCGCAATGCATCACCGATTGGAACCACGGCGCCGAGCAGCTTTACGGCTATCGCGCCGAGGAGGTGATCGGCCGCTCCGTCACCATCCTTGTCCCCGCGCATCGCCCGCATGAGGAAGAGGAGATCATGGAGAAGATCCTTGCCGGAGAGCGGGTGGAACCGCACGAGACGCAAAGGGTCTGCAAGGATGGCACGCTGAAGGACGTGTCGCTGACGGTCTCGCCCATTCGGGACGAATGCGGTCAGGTCGTCGGCGCCTCAAAGATTGCCCGCGACATTTCCGGCCGGAAAGAGGCCGAGCGTCTGCAGCGCGTCCTGATGGGAGAGTTGAAGCACCGCGTCAAGAATATCCTGGCGAATGTTCAGGCCATTGCCCGGCAGACCTTTCGCGAGGTGGACCCGACCGCCGCTACGGTCTTCAGCAAGCGGTTGCAATCTCTGGCTACGGCTCATGACCTGCTGACCCAGGAAAGCTGGGAGGGCGCGCGGATATCGACGGTGGTGGCGAAAATCCTCAGCGTCTATGATCCCGGCCGGTTCAGCATGCAGGGAACGGATTTCACCATCCCGCCCCGTGTCGTGGTGGCGATTTCGTTGGCGCTTCATGAACTGGCGACCAATGCCGTGAAGTATGGCGCTTTGAAGGCGCCCGAAGGGCGCGTCGAGATTTCCTGGAACAGGACAAGTGAAGAGCAGGCCGGCTTCGAGCTTCGCTGGATTGAACGCGGCGGACCGGCAGTTACGCCGCCCGCCGCCGAAGGTTTCGGTTCGGTCCTGATCCGTGATGTCTTGGCCGCCGAACTGGGAGGCGAGGTCGAGTTGCATTACGACCCCGAGGGGCTGACCTGTATCGTCCGCGCACCGGGAGAGGCCGAGTGGGAAAGCTAGGCGGCCCCAAAGGCCATAGCTGAAACCAAGGCCCGGGTGGGGCAGGGGGCGGACCCCGGTGGTTGCCCTGTCCGATGAAGAACCTATTCCGAAATGCGGGCTAAACAGGTCGTACCGGACCTGATAGCACAGACAGATGATCCCAGCACTGGCCATCTTGCTGTCCTTCCAACTCGTCGGCGAGGTTGTCGCACGCGGGCTGGGACTGCCTTTACCCGGCCCCGTAATCGGGCTTCTGGCGCTGGTCGTCAGTTGCAGCCTGCGCCCGCCGCTTGCCGAGCGCCTGCGGCCGGTGGTGCAGGGCCTGCTGGGCAACCTGTCACTGTTTTTCGTGCCCGCCGGAGTCGGCGTCATCGCCCATGTCGGAGAGTTCCGCAGTGATGGGCTTGCCATCGCAATTGCCTTGACTGTGTCGACCGCATTGGCGATCGGCGTGGGGGCGATCGTCTTCAGGCTGGTTGCAAGGGGGGGCGACGAATGACCACGCCTGCGCTGATATGGTCCTATCTGTCACAAGAGCCGCTGCTTTGGCTGACGGCCACCCTGATCGCCTATTGGCTGGGCGATCGCTTCTTTCGCGCGACCGGGCGGCAAAGCTGGGCCAATCCGGTGCTGTTCGCGGTCATTCTGCTGGCGCTTGTGCTGCTCGTGACGGGAACCACCTATCAGACCTATTTTGAGGGCGCACAGTTCGTGCATTTCATGCTTGGCCCCGCCACAGTCGCCTTGGGGATGCCGCTTTACGAGAACCTGCACCGCGTTCGGCGTGCAGCGCTGCCACTGATCGCAGCGCTGGTCGCGGGGTCGGTCACGGCGGTCCTGTCCGTGCTGCTGATTGCCCGGGGCTTCGGGCTGTCCCCGGTCATGCTGGCCAGCCTTGCGCCCAAATCCACGACCGCCCCCGTCGCCATCGGCATCGCCGAGAACCTGGGGGGTGAGCCGACGATCACTGCCGTTCTGGTGCTGCTGACAGGTATGTTCGGGGCGATCATCGCGACGCCGCTTTTGAACCTTCTAAGGATCCGGGATTGGCGGGCGCGGGGCCTTGCGGTCGGTGTCGCGGCGCATGGCATCGGGACGGCGCGGGCCTTTCAGGTGAATGAGACGGCGGGTGCCTTTGCCAGCATCGGCATGGGGCTAAACGCCGTGCTGACCGCGATCATTGCACCGCTGCTTCTACACCTTTTCCGCTGAGCGCGGGCCGTGCCTTGTTCCTGTCACTCCGCCCTGAACTTGCGATATCGATCAGGCGGTCGGGCCGGTGAACGATGACCGTCCTATGCCCGCTTGAGCTGATGATCCCTTGTGATCGCAGCCAGCTCATCTCGCGGCTGAACGACCAGCGGGTGACGCCAAGATGGTTGGCAACCATGCCCTGGGTGGCCGGGAAGGTGATCCGAACCGGCCCGGCATTGCCTTTGACCGCCCCGTCTTGCTGTTCGCATAGATGGACCAGGTAAAGGGTCAGCTTCTGCCGGGCATCGGGACCGGACAACCAGGCGATCATTTCGCGCGAGGCATCGATCTCCTTTATCAGGATGTCGCGAAGCTGTGCTTCCATCGCGGGCATTGCCTGCATCGAGTTCTCGAAGTCTTGCTGGTCGAAGGCGCAGACCCTGACATCCGTCTCGGCCCGGAAGCAATAGGGGACGGGTTGGCCGCCGGTTCGGCCAAAGAAATTGCCCTCTGTCAGGAACCGTACGATCCTTTCATCCCCATTCGGCAAGGCGTATCCGACCGAGACGGTGCCCTCGACAACAATGCCTGTGAAATGGGGGCGATCGCCAGGGCGGAAGATGGTCTCGCCCGCGGAATATTCCCGTTTGCCCTTTAGCTGGCTGATGCTACGCAACTCGGTCAGTTCGCAACCGCCGCACAGGGTTTTCTGCCGCGCACGGCAGTAAAGGCAGGCGGCCAGTTGGACCTCTGAGGCGTCCATCGGGATCGTCCGATCGTGCTTCATTGGGAATCCTTTCGCATGGATTCTGTCAGGACCCGCGACCCTCAACCAAGATGCAGTCGACGCTGGCAAACAGGACAGTCCGTGGAAATTTCGCAGGATAGGCAGTCGGTGCAATGAAATGCGCAAACCGGGTTTCCCGATACCTAGATCCGGTGCCGTGCTGCGGCAACGGCGCTATCGGGAATGTGTAAATCAGCAACGCTGATGCCGGCGTCGCGCGCTCAATTCAAGGTAATATATTGAAATTATGAAATAAAAATTACATCTGTGCCTGGCAGAAAGCGCGGAAATCGGCCAAGCCAAGGGACCGTGACGCAGCGGCAAGTCCACCCGCAAGAAATGCGGCCCGCGCCGGGGGCGGGGCCGCTTCCTCATGTCGCAATGGCTGCGGCTTGCCCTTAGTTCAGGTCATCGCCGCGGCGCAGGGCGGGCAGGCCGACGCCCGATGCGTCAAAGCCGCCATCCGCGGCCAATGTCTGTCCGGAAACGAAACTCGCCTTGTCCGAGCACAGGAACACCACAGCCTCGGCGATCTCGCGCGCCTCGCCATAGCGGTTCAGCGGGATCGCGTCGTAATAGGCCGAGATGATCTCGGGCGCGTGGACGGCCATCGCCAGCTTGGTGCGGACAGGGCCGGGGGCCACGCAGTTGACGCGGATGCCCTGTTCGCCCAGTTCCGCCGCGAATTGCTTCGTCAGGTGGATCACCGCAGCTTTCGATGTGCCATAGGCCACCCGCAGCGTCGATGCCCGCAGACCCGAGATCGAGGCGATGTTCACGACCGCGCCCTTGGTCTTGGCCAGTTCCTCGGTGCAGGCTTGCGTGCACAGGAAGACACCATCAAGGTTGGTGGCCATGACTTCGCGCCACGCCTGAAAGCTGGTCTTGCCCACGCGCGAGAACAGCGCGACGCCGGCGTTGTTGACCAGCGCATCGATACGGCCGAAGGCGGCAACGGTTTCCGCGACCATGCGCTCGACCTGTTCCGGATCCGAGATGTCGGCTTCGACCGCCAGCACGTTTTCCATTTTCGAGGCGATGGCGCGCAGTTCCTCGACATCGCGATCGACCATCGCGACGCGCCATCCCTGTTCAAGGAAGATCTCGGTGGCGGCAAGGCCGATGCCGCGGCATCCGCCGGTGACGATGGCGACTTTGTTCATGGGGTCGTTTCCTCAGGTTCAATGATCAGTTCAAGCGTCACGCCAACGGGGTTGTCTCCCCGCGTCAGCGTGCCAGTCGCGATGCTGCCGTCGATATCGACGACATCGATGCGGATGCGGGCGCGGCCATCGACCAGCCGGGCGTCGTCAAAGCGCAATTCGGTCGCAAGGCAGTCCATGCTGTGGCCTTCGGCAAAGCGGACATGGTCGATGCTGCCGACGGCATGCAGCCGGGCGTCGCAGATACCGTGGCTCGCGGCGATCTGTTCGATCGCGGTCACCACGTCCTCTCCCGGCAGGATGCGGACGAAAAGGCCCGCGCCGGTCTCGCCACCCTGCGGGGTGAACAGGGTAAAGGCGGTTTCGTGGTCGGGCAGCGCCTCGAACCAGGTTCCGGCAGAGCCAAGCCCTGTCACCTCGACATCCGCCGCGATGATTGCCTCCATGGGCAGCAGATGGCCCATCCATGTCTGGCTGTCCGAGGACCAGATGCCGTGGCAATGCAGGAAGGTCGCGCCGTCCCGGATGCCGACCGAAGCGGTCGAGTTGCGGATGGTCCAGGCCCCTTCCGGGGCGTGGGTGTCGGAATACCAGGCGGCGTGTTGGCCGTCCTTGGACAAGGCCGGCAGAACGAAGCGCATCGGCTCGCACGTGACACCGTCAAGGCAAAGCGTGCCGCCCTTGCAGTCGTGGGATGCGAAAAGCGCAGCGACCGCCTGCATGACGGTCTGTCCGGCGGGCAGGGTGCCGCATACGGGTTTCAGTTGCGCGGCGCACACCTGTGCCCGCTGGGCTGCGCGGGGGCCGGGATGGTTCATGCGAGCGGTCACGCGTTGGCCTTTTCACCGATCAGGCCACGGGCCTCGAGTTCTTCGCGGATCATCTTCTTGGTGATCTTGCCATAGGCCGATTTCGGTAGGGCGTCCCAGAACAGCACCCTCTTTGGCATCTTGTAGCGCGACAACTTGCCGTCCAGAAACGCCAGCACCTCGTCTTCGCCGACCGCGCCCGAGGCGACGCAAATGGCCCAGCCGATTTCACCCCACAGGGGGTCGGGAACACCCAGAACGGCGACTTCGCCGATGGCGGGATGGGTCAGCAGCTTTTCCTCGATCTCGCGCGGATAGACGTTGGAACCGCCCGAGATATACATGTCGGATTCCCGACCCGTGATGAACAGATAGCCCTGTTCGTCCACATGGCCCAGATCCCCGGTGCGGAACCAGCCGTCGCGAAAGGATTTCGCGTTGGCCTCGGGGTTCTGGTAATAGCCTGCAAAGACTGCCGGGCCGATGCAGCAGATCTCGCCCGTTTGGCCGGGGGGCAGTTCGACGCCCCTGTCGTCCTGAATCTGAATCTCGATCCCGGTGCGGGCATGGCCGCAGGTGCCGATGCGGGTGGTCGGGCCATCCTCTGCCTCGTGCAGATGGGCGGGCAGGACGGTGATGTTGCCCGTACATTCGCCAAGCCCAAAATACTGGACGATCACCTTGCCCAGGGTGCGCAGTGCCTTTTGCTGGTCAACGCGATACATCGGCGCGCCCGCATAGATGATATAGCGCAACGACGACAGATCGGCCGCCACGGTCGATGGGTGTTCGACCAGCAGTTTCAGGATCGTCGGCACCGTGAACATGGTCGAGACGCGCCATTCCCGGACCAGATCCCAGACCTGCGCCACGTCGAAACGCTCGGTCGGCAGCAGCACCGTTTTCACGCCGCGCGCGATCTGGGTCAACTGGTGGACGCCCGCGCCATGGGAGAGCGGCGCGACGACCAACGACGCGTCATCCGAGGTCAGCCCCGGCATCAGGTCGGCAAGGTGGTTGGTCACGACAAAGGCCATCTGTCCATGCGTCAGGACCGAGGCCTTGGGGCGGCCAGTGGTGCCCGAGGTGAAGAAGAACCAGCACGGATCGTCGCGCAGTACCGGGGCCACCGCCGGGCGCTGTCCCAGGGACTCGGCCGTAATCTGCTGGACCGAGGGCGCGAAATCCGACTCTCCAAAGGACAGGATCGTCGTGAGTTCGGGGCACCCAGCCTTGCAGGCGCGCGCATGTTCGGGAAAAGCTGCATTGCAGATCATCAGCCGCGCGCCCGAGGATTGGGTCAGATAGACGACCTCCTCGGGGGTCTGGCGGAAGTTGGCGGGCACCCAGACGCCGCCGGCGCGCCAGACCGCGAACATCGCCTGCATCATCTCAAGGCAGTTCTGCGACTGGCACATGACCCGGTCGCCCTTGTTCAGGCCGAAACGGGTCTGCAGGGCGTGGGCCAGCGCATCCGTCCGCGCCTCGAACTCGGCCCAGGTCCAGCGGATGTCGCCCATGACAAGGGCAATCGCGTCCGGCTCTCGCCGGGCGATCTGGGTCAGGAAGGTGGCAAGGTTCATCACGCGGGTCGAGACGGGCGCGACTCCGCCCTTGGGATCGGTCATTTGCGGCGCTCCAGGATCGAGCAATAGCTGGCGACGGCGGCACCGCCCATGTTGAACACGCCGCCAAGTTCGGCGCCGGCAAGCTGCATCTCGCCCGCCTCTCCCATCAGCTGCATGGCGACCATGACATGCTGGGAAACCCCGGTCGCGCCGATGGGATGGCCCCGCGATTTCAGCCCGCCCGAGGGGTTCACCGGCAGGGCGCCGCCAAAGCGGGTCACGCCGTCGCGGATGACGCGCCAGCCCTGTCCGCGGGGGGCAAGTCCCATCGCCTCGTATTCGATCATCTCAGCGGTGGTGAAGCAGTCATGAGTCTCGACCAGGTCAAGGTCCATGATCCCCAGTCCCGACTGTTCCAACGCTTGCCGCCAGGCCCGGTGTGGTCCGTCGAAGGCGATGGGGTCGCGCCGCGACAGCGCAAGGTAATCTCCTGCCTGCGCCCGCGCCCGAAAGCTGATCGCGCGCTGCAAGCCTTCGGCCACCTCGGGCGCGGCAAGGACGATTGCAGCGGCCCCGTCCGACACCAGCGAGCAGTCGGTGCGCCGCAATGGCCCCGCGACCAAAGGGTTCTTGTCCGAGGGCGTATTGCAGAACGCAAGGTCGAAGGGCTTGCGCATATGGGCATAGGGATTGCGCATCCCGTTCTCGTGGTTTTTGGCCGCGATCATTGCCAGTTCTTCCGAGCGATCACCATGGCGCTGGAAATAGGTCTCGGTGATGCGGCCGAAGACACCTGCGAAGCCGCCGGGCGTGTCGCCCTCTTCCTCGACATAGCTGGCCGACAGAAGAATGTCGCCGATCTGGTCGCCGGGCGTCGCGGTCATCTTCTCGGCCCCGATCACCAGCGCGACCTTGCCCCGGCCCGATGCGATGAAATCCGCAGCCGCATAAAGCGCGGCCGAGCCGGTGGCGCAGGCGTTCTCGGCCCGCATGAACGGAATGCCGGCCAGTTCGGGCGTGCCCATCGCCACCAGCGCGCCCTGGAAATCCTGCCGCGTGAAGCCGTTGTTGTAGACGCCGGTGAATATGCCGTCGACATCGCCTGCACCGATCCCGGCGTGGTCCAACGCGGGAAGCGCGACCTCCTGCATCAGGGCCATTGTATCGGGGGCTTCGGACTTGCCGAATTTGCCATGCGCCCAGCCTACGATCAGGGGGTCGGTCATGCTGAACTCCTTTTCGGATCGGATTCCGGTTTGCGGCCAAGCGCGGCCAGTCGTGTTTCGATCTGCTGCACCTCGGTGCGCAGGGACGCGATCAGGTGCGGGCGACGGTCGGCCTGCATCCGGTTTTCAATCGCGGCAATGGACAGCGCACCGGCGGGACGGCCATCGGGCCAGCGAAAGGCGACACCAAGGCCCCACGACCCCGGCACGATCCGGCCCTGATTGAAGGCAAAGCCCTGCGCGCGCGCCTGAACCTCGTCGGCGGCAAGGGCGGGGGCAAGGTCTCCGACCAGATGGTCCACTCGCCGCCGCAGTGCCTCGGCCTCAATTGGGGGCAGGGCTGCAAGGATTGCCAGCGCGCCCGCGCCCACCCCCGCCGGTTTGCGGTCACCCCGCATCAGGGCATAGGTGCGGACAGGAAAGCTGCCCTCGATCCGCTCAAGGCACAAGGTGTGGTCGTCCTGCGGCACCGTCAAAAGAACGGTGTCCCCCGTCTCTTCGGCAAGCCGCAGCATCGAGGGCCGGGCATGGTGCAGGATGCCGTGGCGCTCGGCTGCGAAGCTGCCCAGAAGATAGGTTTCGGGGCCCAGGTGATAGCGGCGCGACAGCGGGTCCTGATCGACAAGCCGTGCCGCGGCCAGCGCCAGCAGCAGTCGCCGGGCGGTCGGCCGGGTCACCCCGGCCTGATCCGCCAGCCACGCGAGCCCCAGCCCCTCGCTGCCGCCCCTGCCGACCAACGACAGCAGCGAGAGCGCGCGCATGACCGCCTGCGAACCCGATCCCCCGGCAAGGGCAGTCGGTGACAGCGCGATATGAGGGCCGGGGTTCATTGCGCGGGATCAGACGAGCTTGCGCCCGATTGCGGTCTCAAGGATTTCCCACGCCTCGTCGCCATAGGTCTTCTTCCACTCGGCATAGAAGCCCGCTTCGCGCAGCTTGTCCTCGAAGGGTTTCGGATCGACGTCGTTGAAGACGAAGCCTTCCTTCTCAAGATCGCCCTTCAGCGAAGCATTCAACTCCATGACGTCCTTGCGCTGCTCGACGGCCGAGGCGTTGAAGTTCTTGGCAACGATCTGCTGGGCGTCCTCGGGCAGGGCGGCCCAGGCGCGGCGGTTGCCCAGCAGCCAGAAGCCGTCCCACATGTGGTTGGTCATCGACAGGTATTTCTGGACCTCCCACATCTTGGCGACCTTCATGATAGCCAGCGGATTTTCCTGCCCGTCGACGATGCCGGTCTGAAGTGCGGTATAGACCTCGGCGAAGTTGATCGAGGCGGGGGCCGCGCCGAAGCCCGAGAACATCGAGGTCCAGAGCGGGCTGACCGGAACGCGGATCTTGAAGCCCTCGAAATCCTTGGGCGTCACGATCGGCTGCTTCGAGGACGTGGTCTGGCGGTAGCCGTTGTCCCAGATCTTTTCCATGACGACCAGCCCGGCCTGTTCGATCTGGCCGCGGGCATAGGCGCCAAGGTCGCCGTCCATCGCCTTCCAGACCGCATCGTAATCGGGGAAGGCAAAACCGATGCCGTTGATCGAGGCGTTCGGCACCAGCGTCGACAGGATGATCGGCGAAAGCTGGAAGAACTCGACCCCGCCCGAGCGCAGCTGGCCCAGCACGTCGGTATCCGCGCCAAGCTGGTTCGACGGGAAGATCTGGATGTCGACGCTTCCCGAGGTCTCTTCGGCGATGCGCTTCACCGCTTCCTGCAGGCGGATGTTGCTGGGGTGCTCAAGCGGCTGGTTGTTCGCGATCTTGTAGCTGAATTCGGCCGCGCGGGCAGCGCCCGGACGGATGAAGGGGGTGGCAAGCACGCCCGCAGTTGCGCCAAGCAGGACAGAGCGACGAGTAATGATCATGGGTTCCTCCTCCCAAAGGGTTCCAGTCGTTTCGTTTTGTTGTCGGTTTTCAAAGAAGCGCGGTCGAGAACCACGGCACTGCCGCGATGGCCAGAAGTCCGATCAGAAGCGCGGCAAGATAGGGCCAGATCTTGATCATCACCTGTTCGGCCGGGACGTTCGCGATCTTGCAGGCGATATAGAAGCCGATGCCGATTGGCGGGGCCATCAGCCCGATGTTCATCGCGGTGACGATCACCATCGCGTAATGGATGTCGTGGATGCCCAGCCCGCGGGCGATCGGGAACATGATCGGCGCCAGCAGGACGATTGCGGGCAGCCCTTCAAGCACGCAGCCCAGCACCAGAAAGATCACCATCGACGCCAGCATGAACACGATCCACCCGCCCGGCAGGCCGGTGACAAGGTTCATCAGGTCGCGGGCAAAGCCCGATTGCGTCAGCCCCCAGGCCATGGACGAGGCCGCGCCCAGGATCAGCAGGATCGCGCCCGACATTGCCGCCGTCTCGACCAGCATCTTGCCCGTGGCCTTCAGCGGGATGCCGCCATACAGGATCGCGCCGATGATATAGGCGTAAAGCACCGCGATGGTCGACACCTCGGTCGCGGTGGCGACGCCGCCACCGACCAGGCTGCGGATCATGAAGGGCAGGACCAGTGCAGGCGCCGCGATCACTGCCGCTTTCAGGATCATCGGCAGGGTGGCGCGACGCACGCCGCTCATGTCCTCCTTGCGCGCCTTCCAGCGGGCCAGCAGCGCCAGGACGACCAGCAGCACCATCGCGATGGCAAAGCCGGAGGTGAACAACCCGGCGATCGACACGCCCGCGACCGAACCCAGCACGATCAGCACGATCGAGGGCGGCACGGTATCGGCCATTGCCGCGCCGGTTGCCAGCAGGGCGGTCATTTCGGGCGCAGAATGGCCGCGGCGGCGCATTTCCGGGAACAGCGCGGGTGCAACGGTGGCCATGTCCGAGACCTTGGAACCCGAGATGCCCGAAACGAGGAACATCGAGCCAAGCAGCACATAGCTCATCCCCGCCTTCACATGCCCGAAGAGCGAAGCAAGGAAGTTCACGATGGCTTTGCCCATCCCGGTGGCGTCAAGGATGCAGCCCAGCAGCACGAAGACCGGCACCGACAGCAGGATCAGCGAGGACATGCCCTCGTCAATCCGGCCCACCATCACGAAGACGGGGGCGCTGGTGGCGAAGGTCAGATAGGACAGCGTGCCAAGCGCGAAGCAGAAGGCGATCGGCACCCCGATCCCCAGCAGGATGACGACGAACAGGCCCAGAAAGATCGGAAGGTTCCAGTTCCCGATTCCCAGAAGGGCCGGGCGGATCTGGAAGAAAAGCGCTGTCACAAGCGCGGTGATCAGGATCGTGCCCAGGATCGTGCCCCAGTCGCGGGTGCGAAGCACCGCGATCAGCGTCAGCACTGCCATCAACGCTATGCCTGTTGGCAGAGCGGCGGCGCGCCAGGACATTGGCAGCCCAAGCGCGGGCGAGGTGACGAAGCTTTCCTCATAGGCATATTCGACGGCCACCGGCAGCAAGCGCAGCAGCAGCAGGCAGACCAGCACCTGCCCGGCCGTCTCGGCAATGCGGGCGATCCGTTCCGGCAAAAGGGGCAGGAAGACCGTCAGCCTCATATGCTCGTGACGGTCGACGGCCAGCGCGGCACCCAGCATCGCCATCCAGATGAAACTGATCGAGGCGACCTCGTCCCCCCAGATCAGTGGCGTGGCCAGCACATAGCGGAAAAAGACGTTCGCCAGCACCGTGACGATCATGACCAGCAGAAGCCCGGCCGCGAGAATTTCGATAGGGCGCATCCAGCGCTCGGCCCGCTTGGGTTGGGCCAAGGACTCGATACCGCCCAGAGCCAGCTCGGAGTCTGGCTGAAGCTCGGTGACTTGCATTTCTTCCTCCCTCGTCGCGCGGCTCTCCCCAGCCTTGCCTTAGTTCCATGATATGGACGTGTGGCTGCGCAATCGGGCCGATCTTGGAGGCAGAACTTACCGGATGCCAAGATGGAAAATCGACTTGTTCGACATTTTTTGTGGATTCAATCAGATGGAATTCCATATTATGAAATCGAATGTGCGAGAAGCCGCGCGACAGTGTGGAACAGAGAGGGCGAAGGCGTATCTGCTGCAGCCGGCCCAGCTATAAAGTCTCCAGAAAGCCGCGCGCCCTCTGGACACCGTGCGAGGCCGGTGCCCTTGGCATTCGGACCAACTCGCCTTATCACGCGGGCAATCGTTCGGACCCGGTGCAAATCCGGGTGGCTCTTCCGGCCGCCGATCCGCCGGATAACGTCTCATAAACGCGCCTTTCATCATGAACAGTTCACGGCACTATCTGCGCCAGTGGCAGGAAAAACCTGTCCGGGAAGTCCTCGCCGGTGCAGTCGCAACCTTCGCGCTCATCCCCGAGGTCATCGCCTTCTCCTTTACCGCCGGGGTCGATCCCCAGGTCGGGCTTTTCGCGTCTTTCGTCATCAGCATCGTGATTGCGGTCTTTGGCGGACGGCCCGCCATGATCTCGGCCGCGGCGGGTTCGGTGGCGCTGGTTGCCGCCCCGCTGGTCCGGGAACATGGGGTGGAATACCTGTTCGCCGCAGGGCTGCTTGCCGGGGCGATGCAGCTGGTCTTCGGTCTTTTGCGCCTGAGTTCGCTGATGCGCTATGTCTCAAGCTCGGTTCGGACCGGGTTTGTCAACGCCTTGGCGATCCTGATCTTCTCGGCGCAATTGCCGCATATCCTGAACGCGGGGGCGATGGGTTACGGTGTCATCGCGGCAGGGCTTGCGATCATCTATCTTGCGCCTCGCCTGACGACCCGCATTCCCGCGCCGCTGATCTGCGTGGTGGTGCTGACCGCACTGTGCGTCGCGCTGGATATCGACGTGGCACGGGTCGCGGACCTTGGCAAATTGCCCCAAGGCCTGCCGATCCTTGCATTGCCCGAGGTGCCGTTCGACCTTGGGTTGCTTCGGGTAATTTTCCTGCCCGCGCTGGCCATCGCCATGGTCGGACTTCTGGAATCGCTGATGACGGCCAGTGTCGTCGACGACCAGACCGCCACCCCGTCGGGCAAGGATGCCGAGGCGCGCGGACTGGGTCTTGCCAATATCGCCGCAAGCCTGTTCGGCGGCATCGCGGGCTGCGGCATGATCGGGCAGACCGTCTCGAACGTGAAATATGGCGGACGGGGACGGCTTTCGACGCTGGCGGCGGGGGGTATCCTGTTGCTGCTGATGGTGGCGATGAAGGATGTCGTCTCGCAGGTGCCGGTGGGCGCGCTGGTCGCGATCATGATCATGGTGTCGATCGACACGCTTGACTGGGCGTCGCTTCGACGGCTGCGGGGCAATCCGGGCCTGTCGAACGTGGTGATGCTGGCCACCGTCGCCGTGACCGTGATCAGCCATAACCTGTCGCTGGGCGTGCTGGTCGGCGTGCTGCTGAGCGGGATCTTCTTCGCGGCCAAGGTGGCGGGGATGCAGCGTGTGACCCGGCAGGGCGACACCTATGTCGTCGAGGGGCAGGTCTTCTTCGCCTCGTCCGACGCCTTCATCGACGCTTTCGATCCGCGCGACCATGAAGAGCCGGTGACGATCGACCTGACGCGAGCAACCCTGTGGGACATTACCGCCGCCGCGGCACTGGACAAGGTGACGGGCAGGTTTGCCCAGCATGGGTTGCCGGTCCATGTCGTCGGCATGGCCGGGGGGCTTCCGCGCTGAACCGGCTGGCCGCCTGCGCGGAGCAGGCGGCCAGCCATAGTCCTAGCCTGCGATCCTCCAGATCCGCCGCGCGTTCCTGTGAAAAATCGCGGCGCGCTCGTCCGGGGTGCAGCCGCTGAGCAGATCGTGGCTGGCGCAGACCCATTCGGCAAGGTTCGAATGAAGCGTGCAGACCGGGCTGTCGGACCCCCAGACCATGCGATCCGGGCCGAAGCTGTCCAGCACATGATCGACCCAGGGGCGAAGGGTCTTCAACGTCCAGTTGCCGCCGGTATAGGCCGTGATGCCTGACAGCTTCAGACTGACATTCGGCCGCCGCGCCAGATCCGAGATTGCTGCCGCCCACTCCGTGAAGGCGCCACCCGCGATGTCGGGCACGCCGCAATGATCAAGCACCAACGCTGTGTCCGGGGCGGTATCCGCAAGGGCCGCGCCAAGGGGCAGCTGCCGCGCCAGCAGGCACATGTCGAAAGGCAGGCCGGCCTGTCCGAGACGCCGGATATTCTCGCGAAACACCGACGTTTGCGAGATGTCGTCGGGGACGACATGCAGCACGCGGCGGACACCCTTGACCACGGCAGGGTCGATGCGTTCCAACCATGCCGCGAAATCCGCGCTTTCGGGGCGCGCGGCGCTGATCGCACCGCGCAGCAGGCTGCCGGGCCGCGCAATGAGTTCTGCGATGAAGGCGGTTTCGGCGTCGATATCGGTCTGGGCGACATCAACCTCCATGTGCAGGACATCGGTGATGCCGATGCGGCGGGCGGTCGCCTCATATTCCGCATAGGTCCAGTCCCGGTTCAGCGCCGGTGCCTCGGCGAGCCAAGGATAGGACAGCCTGCCGCGATCCACGAGATGAAGGTGGGTGTCGAAGATCATGGTGGCCTCCTGCCAAGCGCACTGACAGTCCGGTCTTACTTGACTCTTGAACAGCTGTCACGTTTAACCATGAAATGAAGTTCGAGATATGAAATCCGCCTCGTCAGGCGGACATCGCCGACTTCAAACGGGGGGGAGAGATTATGAAATCATGGGTTGCCGGCTCGGTGCTGGCGCTTTCCGCGGGCCTTGGTCTTGCCACGACCGCCCTGGCCCAGAACGAATTCGACGGCGTCACGATCGAGGCCAAGCTGATCGGCGGCCAGCAATACGAGGCACTTTATGCCCGTATCGCCGACTGGGAGGCTGCGACCGGGGCCAAGGTCAAGATCATCAGCCAGAAGAACCATTTCGAACTGGACAAGGAATACAAGGCCGATATCGCCGCAGGCACGACCAACTGGTGCGTCGGATCGAACCATTCGTCGTTCGCCCCGCAATATCCAAACCTGTTCACCGACCTCGCGCCGCTGTTGCCCCCCGAGACGGTGGCCGGGTTCGTTCCGGCGAACATTTCGGCCGCGACCATCGAGGGCAAGCTGGTGATGCTGCCGCGCGCCCAGTTCGACGTCTCGGCGCTGTATTACCAGAAGCAGCTTTACACCGATCCGGCCAAGGCCGAGGCCTTCAAGGCCAAGTTCGGCTATGATCTGGCCCCTCCGGAAACCTGGGACCAGTTCCGCGATCAGGCGATCTTCTTTGCTGCGCCGCCGAATTTCTACGGCACGCAATATGCCGGCAAGGACGAGGCGATCAATGGCCGCTTCTATGAACTGGTCGTCGCCAATGGCGGCAAGATGTTCAATGACGACTGGACGCCTGCCTTCAATTCGGATGCCGGGAAGCAGGCATTGCAGTGGTTCGTCGATCTTTACAAGGCGGGTGCGGTGCCGCCCGGCACAACCAACTATCTGTGGGACGATCTTGGCAATGGCTTTGCCTCGGGCACGGTGGCGCTGAATCTGGACTGGCCAGGCTGGTCGGGCTTCTTCAATGATCCGGCCAATTCCAAGGTCGCGGGCAATGTCGGTGTGGCCCCCGCGCCCAAGGGCTCGGCCGGCGTGCGCACCGGCTGGTCGGGCTTTCACGGCTTCTCGGTCACCGAGAACTGCGCGAACAAGGAGGCCGCAGCCTCACTTGTCGACTTCCTGACCAACGAGGAAAGCCAGAAGCTGGAATCGGCAGCTGGCTCGTTGCCGACGCGCACGGCGGTCTGGGATGCCATCACCGCGGCCGCCAAGGATGATCCGTACAAGTCCGAAGTACTGGCCGCCTTCCAGGAAACAGCCAAGACCGCTTTCCCGGTACCGCCGACCCCTTACTGGATCGAGGCCGGGAACCTGATCTTCCCCGAATTGCAGGCCGCAATCCTTGGTGACAAGACCGTCGATCAGGCGCTTGAAGACGCATCCGGCGCGGTCGAGGACCTGATGCGCGAAAACGGCGTCATCTGAACCGGCTGGCCGGACGGACGGCGTGCCGTCCGGCCTTTCTTCGAGACACCCGCGCCCTGCATGGGTGCCAATATCCGGATAGCCCATGACCCGCGCAAAGTTGCCGCCATGGCTGGTTCTATTGCTGCCTGCATTCATCATCATCCTTGGGGTGGTGATGATCCCATTGCTGCTTTCGCTTTATTCCAGCTTCACGCCCTATCACCTGACCCGGCCCGAGACGCTGTGGAAATGGATCGGGACTTACAATTACAGCAAGGCTGCGACCGACCCGAATTTCTGGCGCGCGTTTGGCCGCACCGTGGCGCTGCTGACCATCGCACTGAATGCCGAGATGCTGCTTGGCCTTGGCCTGGCGCTGATGGTGGCGCGGGTGACGCGCGGCCAGCGGCTGCTCCGCACCGCCATGATGTTCCCGATGATGTTTTCGCCGATCCTTGTCGGCTTCCAGTTCAAGTTCATCTTCAACGACAATGTCGGGCTGGTGAATAACGCCCTGCAGTCGCTGGGCCTGACCGACGTGGCGATCCCGTGGCTGGTCGACGGGAACCTGGCACTGTTTGCGATCATCGTGGCAGAGGTATGGACCTCGACCTCGGTCTTCGCGATCCTGATCCTGGCCGGGCTGTTCGCGCTGCCGCAGGACCCGCTTGAGGCCGCCAAGGTCGATGGCTGCACGCCTTGGCAAAGCTTTCGCTATGTGACGCTGCCGTTCCTGATGCCCTTCATCTATATCGCCATGGCGATCCGGTCGCTGGACGTGGCGCGGGCCTATGACATCGTGCAGGTGATGACGAATGGCGGGCCGGCACGACGTACCGAGTTGCTGTGGACCCTCATCGGACGCACCGGCTATGTCGATGCCCGCATGGGTTACGCCAATGCCATGGGGTATATCGCGATCCTGCTGTCGATCGCCTTCACCGTGTATTTTTTCCTGAAGCTGCAATCCGCGCGGCGCGAGCTTGGGATGGGGGATTGATCCATGGCATCCGCTGCCCAACACCGCCTGCGCAAGCGCCTGCTGAAGACCGGCCATTTCATCGGCCTGTTCCTGGCGATGAGCATCATATGCATTCCCGGCCTGTGGGTCGTCCTGAATAGCTTTCGCCCCACGGTCGAGATCATGGCAAAGCCGCCGGTCTGGATTCCCCAAAGCCTCAGCCTTGACCATTACCGCGCCATGTTCGGTGGCGCGGGCGAGGGGGGAATTCCAGTCCTGACCTATTTCAGGAACTCGCTGATCATCTCGGTCACCTCGACACTGATCGCGCTTCTGGTCGGGATGGCGGGGGGCTATGCCTTTGCCCGCTACAAGTTCAAGGGCAAGGCCGCGATGTTCGTCGCGCTGATGGCCAGCCGCGCCGTGCCCGGCGTTGCGCTGTCGCTGCCCTTGTTCATCATCTTTGGCCGCACCGGCATCATCGACACGCATTTCGGGCTGATCCTCGTCTATGTCTCGATGAACGTGCCCTTCACAATCTGGCTGATCGACGGCTTCTTCCGGCAGGTGCCGAAGGAACTGGCCGAGGCCGCGGAAATCGACGGCTGCACCCGCTGGCAGGCGTTCTGGCGGGTCGAGTTCCCGGTGGCGCGCGCCGGCATCGCCTCGGCCGGGATCTTCGCCTTCCTGACCAGCTGGAACGAATACGCGCTGGCCAGCCAGCTGACACGCTCGACCACGTCGAAGACGATGCCCGTGGGCCTTCTGGATTTCACCTCGCAATTCACCCTCAACTGGGGCGGCATGTGCGCGCTGGCGGTGCTGATGATCATCCCCGCGCTGGTGCTGACCTTCCTCGTGCAGAAGCACCTCATCGCCGGCCTGACCTTTGGCGGCGTGAAAGGATAACCATGGCTCAGGTCCATCTTCGCAACGTCGTCAAACGCTATGGCGCGCTGGATGTCGTCCATTCCATCAACCTCAGCATTGCCGAGGGCGAGTTCGTCGTTCTGGTCGGCCCTTCGGGCTGCGGCAAGTCCACCACGCTGCGCATGGTCGCCGGGCTTGAGGAAATCTCGGGTGGCGAGATCCTGATCGGCGAACGGGTCGTCAACGACCTGCCGCCGCGCGAACGCAACCTGGCGATGGTGTTCCAGAACTACGCGCTTTACCCGCACATGACGGTGCGGGAAAACCTGGGCTTCTCGCTTAAGATCGCGAAACGCCCGCAGGTCGAGGTCGATGCGGCCGTGGCTCAGGCCGCCGAGGTGCTGGCTTTGACGCCGCTTCTGGACCGCAAGCCGGGCGCTCTGTCGGGCGGCCAGCGCCAGCGGGTCGCCATGGGCCGCGCAATCGTGCGCCATCCGGACGTGTTCCTGTTCGACGAACCGCTGTCGAACCTGGACGCGAAGCTGCGCAGCCAGATGCGGGTCGAGATCAAGAAGCTGCACCAGAAGGTCGGCTCGACCGTGATCTATGTCACCCATGACCAGGTCGAGGCGATGACGCTGGCCGATCGCATCGTCATCATGCAGGACGGGCATATTGTCCAGGTCGGCACGCCGCTGGAAGTCTTTGAAAATCCGGTGAACACATTTGTGGCGACCTTCATCGGCTCGCCGCCCATGAACCTGCTGTCGGGTGTCGTGAAGGCTGGGCAGGTTGTTCTGGCCGACGGCACCGCGATCCCGCTGCCGCCTGGCCTGCGCGTGACCGACGGGCGCAAGGTCCAGCTTGGCATCCGCGCCGACAACATCATGCCCGAGGGTCATTCGCTGCCCCCGACCGCGCATATGGCGCAGGTCGAGATGCAGGTGACGCTGACCGAGCCGCTGGGCACCGAGACGCTGCTGTTCGCGACGCTCGCCGGCACCGAGGTCCAGGCCAAGATGCTGAATCCCCGCCTTGTCGCGCCGGGAGAGGTGCTGCGCTTTGGCATCTCGCTCGACAAGTGCCACCTTTTCGACGCCGAAACCGGCGTCAGCCTGAAAGGATAATCCATGCCGCGCATCGTCAGGGCCGAGGCCTTCCTTGTTGACCTGGTGCCCAAGGTCAAGCGCACCGACGCGATCCAGTCCTTCAAGTCGCAGGAGACGATCTTCGTCACCCTGACCGACGCGGAGGGTGCGACCGGCACCGGCTATTCCTATACCATCGGCGATGGTGGCCCGGCGGTGCTGTCGCTGTTGCAGCGCACGCTTCTGCCCGAGTTGATGGGGCGTGAGGCCGAGATGATCGAGCGGATCTGGCGCGACCTGCTGTTCTGTTCGCATGCGACGGCGGTCGGGCCGATCATGTCGCTGGCGCTGGCGGCCATCGACACCGCACTTTGGGATCTGCGCGGCAAGCGGGCGGGCCTGCCTTTGCACCTGCTGGCGGGCGGGGCCAAGAACCGCGTGCCGATGTATTCGACCGAGGGCGGCTGGTTGCATCTTGAACCCTCGGCCTTGGTCGAGGATGCGCTCGCCATGCGCGAGGCCGGTTTCAAGGGATCGAAGATCAAGATAGGCAAGCCAACCGTCGCGGGTGATGCGGCCCGGCTTTCGGCGGTGCGCGCCGCGCTTGGCGACGATTACGAAATCATGACCGACGCCAACCAGTCGATGACCCAGCCCGAGGCCAGCCGCCGCCTGTCCCTGTTGGAAAGCCTGAACATCGCCTGGTTCGAGGAACCAATTGCCGCCGACGACATCGCGGGCCATGCCCGATTGAACAGGCAAAGCCGCGTCCCGATCGCGGTGGGCGAGTCGATGTATTCCCCCGGCCAGTTCGGCGATTATATCGCGGCCGAGGCTTGCGGCATCGTTCAGGCCGATGTTGCCCGGATCGGCGGCATCACCCCCTGGCTCAAGGTGGCGCATCTGGCCGAGGCGCATAACCTGATGATCTGCCCGCATTTCCTGATGGAGCTGCATGTCAGCCTGGTCTGCGCGGTCCCGAATGCACCTTGGCTGGAATACATCCCCCAGTTGGACGATATCGCCGCCCCGATGCGGCGCGATGGCGGCTTCGCGCTGGCCCCCGAAGAGCCGGGCCTTGGCATCGACTGGGATCATCAGGCGCTGACCGAACGTACGGCCGAAGGTTCGCATTTCATCGTGACCGAGGCCGCGAAATGACCCGGCATGGATCGGTCATCGGGCTGTCCGAACAGGGCAAGGCCGACTATCTGCGCCTGCATGCCGCGGTCTGGCCGGGGGTTCTGGCCAAGATCAGCGACTGCAATATCCGCAACTACTCGATCTTCCTGAAAGAGCCCGAGAACCTGCTGTTTTCGTTCTTCGAGTATCACGGAGCGGATTTCGCAGGCGACATGGCAAGGATGGCGGCCGATCCGGTGACGCAGGAATGGTGGGCGCTGAACAAGCCGCTGCAACAACCGCTCGACACCCGCAAGGACGGCGAGTGGTGGGCAGAGATGACGGAAATCTTCCACCATGACTGACCTGACCCAGACCATTGCGCCCCCGTCGCGAAGCCTGCCCATCGTCATTTTCGGCGCGGGGTCGATCGTCACGGACGCGCATCTGCCGGCCTATGCCAAGGCGGGTTTTCGGGTTGCGGGAATCTATGATCCCGACCGCGAAAAAGCTGCGCGGGTGGCACCGGCGGGCGCCAGCGCCTATGCCTCGATGGCCGAGGCGACGGCGCTTGGCACCGGGGCGGTCTATGACCTGGCCGTGCCGCCCGCCGCGATTGCGGGCATCCTGCAGACCCTGCCCGAAGGTGCGGTCGCCCTGATCCAGAAGCCCTTGGGCAGCGATCTTGCCGCGGCTGACGAGATCATCCGCATCCTGCGCGCCCGCAAGATCCGGGCTGCGGTGAATTTCCAGCTTCGCTTCGCGCCGATGTCGCTTGCGGTGAAGGACGCGATCGCGCGCGGCCTTCTGGGCGAGGTCGTCGATTTCGACGCATGGCTGGCGCTGGACACGCCCTGGCACCTCTGGGCCTTTCTGAACGGCCTGCCGCGGGTCGAGATCCTGCTGCATTCGATCCACTATCTGGATTTCGTGCGCGATCTGCTGGGTAATCCCGCAGGGGTTCATGCCCGAACGATGGGGCATCCGTCCTCGGCCATTTCGAACACGCGCAGCGCGATGATCCTTGATTATGGCAGCCATGTCCGGGCCAGCCTGTCGATCAACCACAATCACGCCTTTGGCCGCAAGTTCCAGGCCTGCGAGTTTCGCATCTCGGGGACCAAGGGCGCAGCCTATATGAAGCTGGGTGTCAACCTGGACTATCCCCGCGGCGAACCGGACGAGCTGTGGCTGAATACGGACGGGGAATGGCAGCAGGTTCCGCTGGCCGGAAACTGGTTCATCGAGGCCTTCGTGGGTCGCATCACACAGGTGATGCGCTTCGCCGTGGGTGAAGATTCCGAATTGCAGGGCTCGGCCGAGGATGCCTGGCACACCATGGCCCTTGTCGAAGCCGCATATGAAAGCAGCAGCGCCCCGGCGCATCCGATCAGGACGTCTCCCGATGCTTGAACAGGTCACATATTACGAAGATTACGAGATCGGCCAAGGCCGCGACACCGTGGGCCGCACCATTACCGAGACCGATTTCGTCGTCCATGCCGGGCATTCCGGCGACTTCTTTCCCCATCATCTGGATGCGGAATTCTGCAAGACCCTGCCTTTCGGTCAAAGGATCGCGCATGGCACGATGGTCTTCACCATCGGTGTCGGGCTGACGGCGACGATCATCAACCCCGTCGCCTTCAGTTATGGCTATGACCGGATGCGCTTCGTGAAGCCGGTCTTCATCGGTGACACGATCAAAAGCCGCGTCGAGATCATCGGCAAGGAGCTGATGGAGAAACGCCCCGGCTATGGCCGCGTCACCGAAAGGTTGACCGTCACCAAGCAGACCGGAGAGACGGTACTGGTCGCCGACCACATCTATATGGTCGAGTGCCGCCCGTGACCCAGACAGATTTCGGACCGTTCCTGCTGCTGTCGGACAAGGACAACGTCCTTGTGGCCCGCGCGAATTCTCCCGAGGGCCTGGAGGTTCGTCTTGAAGACGGCACGGCAGTGCTGGCCCGCGCGATCCCGATGGCCCACAAGATCGCCCGCCGCGCTATCGCCGAAGGCGAGGTGATCCTGAAATACGGCATGCCCATCGGCATCGCGACCGCAGCGATCTCTGCGGGCGAGCATGTCCATGTCCACAACATCCGGTCGGCTTATACGCCGACGCATATGCTGCAGGACGCCGACGGCGTTTCGGCGGGGGTTTCGCTATGACCGCGCTTCAGGGCTGGCTGCGCAAGGATGGCCGCAAGGGGATCCGCAATACGGTCGTCGTGGCCTATCTGGTCGAATGCGCGCATTTCGTCGCTTCGGAGATCGTCCAGCGTTTTCGGAACACCCCGCATGAAGGCCAGGTGCAGCTGATCGGCTTTCCGGGCTGCTATCCGAACGAATACGCCGCGCGGATGATGGAACGGCTTTGCACCCACCCGAATGTGGGGGCCGTCCTGTTTGTCAGCCTTGGCTGCGAAAGCTTCGACAAGGTGCGCGCAGCCAATGCGGTCGATGCCTCGGGTCGCCCGGTCAGGACTTTGGTGATCCAGCGCGCGGGCGGCACGCGGTCAACCATCGACGCCGGTGTCGGTTGGGTTCATGAGGCGCTGGCCCAGATCGCAGAGGTTCCGCGCGTTCCCATGGGCGTCGACGAACTGGTGATCGGGACCGTTTGCGGCGGATCGGATGGCACCTCGGGCATCTCCGGGAACCCTGCCGCCGGCAAGGCCTTCGATCTGCTGGTGGCCGAGGGCGCGGCCTGCATCTTCGAGGAAACGGGCGAGTTGATCGGCTGCGAGGAAGTCATGGCCGAACGCGCCGTGACCCCCGAACTGGGGCAGATCCTGCGCGACAGCGTGCAAAAGGCCGAACGCTATTACGCGACGCTGGGCTATGGCAGCTTTGCGGCGGGCAATGCGGCGGGCGGACTGTCCACCATCGAGGAGAAAAGCCTTGGCGCCTATGTCAAA
>Ga0160446_100283_pt1 | contig 30475 bp, 24 predicted proteins | sample HID1973I_E1MG_FD_108200 | JGI IMG/M metagenome (GOLD analysis project Ga0160446, IMG submission 108200) | Enriched mosquito-associated microbial communities from UW Madison campus, WI, USA - HID1973I_E1 MG | ecosystem: Host-associated > Arthropoda: Insects > Digestive system > Unclassified ...
CACGAGATCCGCCTCCACCGGCTCGAGCGCCGCGAGCGCGGCGCGCAGTCGCGCCTCGACGTCGGGCGCGATCGCGTGCGGCGAGTCGAGCCACCGCAGCGCACGGGCGGTGGCGGCGGCATCCACTCCGTCCGACGGGCGCATCGCCTGCGCGTGGAAGTCCCGCAGCAGCCGGCCGGCACGACGGTGCACATCGGGATCGAGGCCCGCCGGTGTGCGGTAGGCAAGCTCACCGGGGAGCCACTGCGTGACAAGCACGCGGGCGTCGCGATCGTGGTGGCACAGCACCGCGGCGTGCCCGCTGTGCGCCCACACGTCGACGAAGCCGCCCAGGTGGGCGTCCAGCTCACGCCCCAGGTGATGGACCTCCGGTCCGGCCGCCTTCACCACGTATTCGCGCCCACCGCGGCGGACCCGCAGCACGATCGTCTCGACCTGGTTCCAGCTCAGGTCGGCGACGACCTGGGCACCCGGCAGCCACGCGTCGACGAGCGATCGCTGGGCGGCCGACAGCCGGCCGAATCCCATCAGGACGTGACGACCTGCGCGGTGCCGACAGGAGCTTCGGGGCCCATTTCGGCGGCGATGCGGTTCGCCTCTTCGATCAGGGTGGCGACGATCTCGGACTCGGGGACGGTCTTGATGACCTGCCCCTTCACGAAGATCTGCCCCTTACCGTTGCCCGAGGCCACGCCGAGGTCCGCCTCGCGCGCCTCGCCCGGACCGTTGACGACGCAGCCCATGACGGCCACGCGCAGCGGCACGGTCATGTCTTTGAGCCCCTCGGTCACGTTGTCGGCGAGCGTGTACACGTCCACCTGCGCACGACCGCACGACGGGCACGAGACGATCTCGAGCTTGCGCTCGCGCAGGTTGAGGGACTGCAGGATCTGGTGGCCGACCTTGACCTCCTCGGCCGGCGGTGCCGACAGCGAGACCCGGATCGTGTCGCCGATACCCTCGGCGAGCAGGATGCCGAACGCGGTCGCGGACTTGATCGTGCCCTGGAAGGCCGGGCCCGCCTCGGTCACCCCGAGGTGCAGCGGCCAGTCACCGCGCTCGGCGAGCTGCCGGTAGGCCTTCACCATGACGATCGGGTCGTTGTGCTTGACCGAGATCTTGAAGTCGTGGAAGTCGTGCTCCTCGAAGAGGGATGCCTCCCACACGGCGCTCTCGACGAGCGCCTCCGGCGTGGCCTTGCCGTACTTCTCGAGCAGACGCCTGTCGAGCGATCCGGCGTTCACGCCGATGCGCAGCGACACGCCCGCAGCCTTCGCGGCCGCCGCGATGGCACCGACCTGGTCGTCGAACTTGCGGATGTTGCCGGGGTTCACACGCACGGCACCGCAGCCGGCGTCGATCGCCTGGAACACGTACTTCGGCTGGAAGTGGATGTCGGCGATCACCGGGATCTGGCTCTTGGCGGCGATGATGTGCAGCACGTCCGCGTCATCCTGCGACGGCACCGCGACCCGCACGATCTCGCACCCCGAGGCGGTGAGCTCGGCGATCTGCTGCAGGGTCGCGTTGATGTTCGTCGTCGGCGTCGTCGTCATCGACTGCACGCTGACGGGCGCATCGCCTCCGACCAGCACCTTGCCCACCTTGATCTGGCGGCTCTTGCGGCGGGGGGCGAGTGTTTCGGGGACCTTGGGCATCCCCAGATTCACGGCTGGCACCCGTCCAGCCTACGCGGGTGGCGCGGCGCGGGCGCCGCAACGGGGCAGGATGCGGCATCCACTCTCTGCTATCGTGACCGCATGTCCGCGCGACTTCTTTGGTGGCCCACCGCATAGGCGGTGGGTTCGCGCGACCGACGACCGCCCCCGGGGCGGTCTTCTTTTTCGTAAGGGACACCTCCCCCACGACGAAAGAGCTCAGCCATGACCGGCCTCGCCCAACGCTCGCTTCGCGAGATCGCCCAGAGCGGCATCCCGTTCGCCCTCATCGCCCGCGACGGGGTGACCGTCGAGGTGCTGACCGGCGATGTCGTCGACGTCGACCTGCTCGGCGACATCCCGCTCGAAGGATCCGACGGCACCCCGCGGGAGGTGCTCGCACTCGTGCCGTTCCGCCAGGTGCGCGAGCGCGGGTTCGAATGCCACGACGACGGCGCGCCGCTGCGCTGCCTCGTGGTGACCGAACGCGCGTCGATCCCCCGGGACGACGCCCTCGCGCAGCTGCCGGTCGAGCCGATCGCGCTCGACGACCCCGGTTTCGACATCGCCGACGAGGACTACGCCGACATCGTGCGCCGTGTGATCGCCGATGAGATCGGCCGCGGCGAGGGGGCGAACTTCGTCATCCGCCGCGACTTCACCGCGGGGGTGTCGACGGATGCCGCCACCGCCGCCCTCACGTGGTTCCGGGCTCTGCTCGAGCACGAGCGGGGCGCATACTGGACCTTCGCAGTCGTCACCCCGGGCCATGTCGCGGTGGGCGCGAGCCCCGAGGCGCACGTGAGCGCGCGCGACGGCGTCGTGACCATGAACCCCATCTCAGGGACCTTCCGCCACCCGGCGGGCGGCGCGACGGTCGAGACGCTCACCGAGTTCCTGCGCTCCACGAAAGAGACCGAAGAGCTCTTCATGGTGGTCGACGAGGAGCTCAAGATGATGAGCGCGGTGTGCTCCGACGGCGGCCGCATCACCGGCCCCCATCTCAAGGAGATGTCGCGCCTCACCCACACCGAGTACGTACTGCGCGGTCGCAGCCGGCTCGACCCGCGCGACATCCTGCGCGAGACGATGTTCGCCCCGACCGTGACCGGCTCGCCGATGCAGAACGCGTGCACGGTCATCACGCGCCACGAGACCACGCCGCGCGGCTACTACTCCGGCGTGGCCGCGCTGTTCACGCCGCGGCTCACACTGGCCGCAGACGAACCCACCCATGATCTCGACGCGCCCATCCTGATCCGCACCGCGTACCTGCAGGACGGCCGTCTGCGCGTCCCCGTCGGCGCGACGCTCGTGCGCCACTCCGACCCGTACGGCGAGGTCGGCGAGACGCACGGCAAGGCGGCCGGGGTCCTCGGCGCGATCGGCGCCGTGCCGCGCGATGTCGCAGCCGAGCGGGCCGCGGACGATGCCCCCGAAGCGGGCGGCGCGGCCGTGCTCGACGCCGTGGCGGGCGGCGACGCCGAGATCGACGAGGACGCGCCGGCTGCGGCCCCGCGGCGCCTGGCCGACGATCCGGCGATCGCCCAGCTGCTCGCCTCACGCAACGCGCGTCTCGCCGAATTCTGGCTGAACCCGCAGGGCACGGCGGGTCCGGCGCCGTTCGCCGGCCGCTCGGCGCTCGTGGTCGATGCCGAGGACCGCTTCACGACGATGCTCGCGCACCAGCTCCGCCACCTCGGCCTCGACGTCGCGATCGTTCCGTGGAACGAGGTCACGGACGACCAGATCGACGACGCGCAACTGATCGTGTCGGGTCCGGGACCCGGTGACCCGCGGGATGCCGCGAACCCGCGCATCCGTCGCATGCGCGAGGTCGTCGCACGGCGTCGCGCCGCCGGCGCGCCGCTGCTGGCGGTGTGCCTCAGCCACCAGATCCTCGCCGACTCGTTCGGGATCGAGCTCGCACAGCTGGGTGCCCCGCACCAGGGCCTGCAGAAGACGGTCGACGTGTTCGGCACACCGGCCTCGATCGGGTTCTACAACACGTTCACCGCTCGCGTGACGCCGGGCACCACGCGGCTGGGTGAGGCCGAGGTCTCCGCCGACGCCGCCGGCGACGTCTACGCCCTCCGCGGCCCCGGCTTCGCCTCGGTGCAGGGCCACCTCGAGTCGATCCTGTCGCGCGACGGCATGACGACGCTGCAGCGGCTGGTCGAGCAGGCCTTCGCGCCGACGTCCGGCCGCTGAGCGGACGAGACCAGAACGTCGCGACAGCACGATCAACCCCGTGCCACACCGCGTTTCGACTGCGGGCGCCAGAGCGCCCTCCGCTCAACGACCGGGAGCCAAGGAACCGATCGTCGAGCTCGCTGAGCTCAACGACCGGGAGCCAAGGAACCGGCCGTTGAGCGAGCGAGGAACGAGCGAGACGAAACGCCCCGACCACACGAACAACTCGCAGAGCTCAACGACCGGGGCCGGATGCACGGGCCGTGAGCAGGCGGCGCTCGGCCTCGTTGGCGGTCAGCTCCAGCGCCCGCAGGTCGGCGGCGAGCGCCTCATCGTGCCGCCCGAGGTCGCGCAGCAGCGAGGCGCGCACGGCGTGCCACAGGTGCGAGCGATCCAGCGGGTCGGCGAGCGCGTCGATCTCGGTGAGCGCGACGGCCGCCCCCTCGACCTGCGGGAGGGCGACGGCACGGTTCAGACGCACGACGGGCGTGCGGTCGTAGGCGAGCAGCATGTCGTAGAGCGTCAGCACCTGCAGCCAGTCGGTCGTCCCCCCGACCTCTCCACTCGCCGATGGCGCACCGGCGGCGTCGGCGTGACACGCGGCGATCGCAGCGTGCAGCTGCCACCGTCCGGGCCGGCGCAGGCGCGCCGCGCGTTCGAGGTCGTCCCGTGCCGCGGCGAGCAGCCCGGCATCCCAGCGGGTGCGGTCCTGATCGGCGAGCAGCACGAGCTCGCCGTCTACCGAGCGCGCAGACTCGCGCGCTCGATGGAACCGCAGCAGCGCCAGCAGGCCGTGGGCCTCCGCGGCGCGTGGCATCGCCCGGGCGATCACCTCGGCGAGCCACAACGCGTCGTCGGCGAGGTCACGATCGGCGGCGGCATCCGATCCGGCGACGAAGTGCGCCTCGCTGTACATGACCGAGACGATCGTGAGCACGAGATCGAGGCGCGCTGCGACGTCGGCACCCACGGGCACGCGCAGCGGGATGCCGCTGTCCGCGATCTTGCGCTTGGCGCGTGAGATGCGCTGTCCGGTCGCCGGCTCGGTCGAGAAGGTCGCCCGCGCGATCTGCGCCGTGGTCAGGCCGCACACGGCCCGCAGCGTGAGGGCGAGCTGCGCGTCCGGTGCGAGCGCCGGATGACAGCAGCCGAACAGCAGCGGCAGGCGCTCGTCAGCGGGCGCGGAGCCCTCGACGGGCGCCGGCTCGGGCAGCAGCGCGACCTTGTCGCGCAGCACCCGCGCGCGTCGCACCCGATCGAGGGCGTTGTGGCGGGCCGCCTGCATGAGCCACGCACCGGGCTTCGGCGGGATCCCGCGCCGTCGCCACTCGCGCAGCGCTTCCTCGACGGCGTCGGCGACAGCCTCCTCCGCAATGTCGAAGCTGCCGAACGACCTCGTCAGCGCCGCCGTGATGCGGGCGGACTCCTCGCGCACGACGCCGGCGAGGAGTCGATCGGATGCCGCGACCCCGGCCGATCCCACGGCCACCGGAGCGCCGGGGTCGTCGGAGTCGCCGCGGGCGGCGGCATCCGATCCGTTCATCACTCGAACTGGCTGTAGTCGGTCACCATGGGGCGGATCTCGATCGCGATGCCCGGCAGCTCCATGGACGGCCACGTCTTGACGAGCGCGATCGCGGCATCGAGGTCGGGGACGTCGAGCACGCTGAACCCGCCGACGACCTCCTTCGCCTCCGAGAACGGGCCGTCCACGACGACCGGCCCGTCCGGTCCGTACTTGACCGTCGTGGCCGTTGTGGCGGGCAGCAGCTCCGCGCCGCCGTCGGCGATCTGATCGGCGTTGGTCTGGAACCACTCCCAGATGCGCCCGTAGACCTCCTTGGCGCGCTCCTCGGGCACAGCCGCATCGAGCTCCGGCGTCGAGGTGAACATGATGACGTACTTCATGGCCCGTGTCCTTTCGTCAGGGGAACCGTTTCATCCCCACAGCGAACGGACAAGAGCGTCTTCGACAGCCCCGCCGAAGAATCCGGCGGGCGCGTCAGCCGAGCGTGACCGGGTTGAACAGGTCGGCCAGCACGAGCACGGCGCCCATGGCGATCAGCGCGATGACGACGACGAACGTGAGCGGCACGAGCTTCGTGGCGTCGACCGGCTTCGGAGGCGGCCGGCGGAACAGCTTCGCCCACACACGCTTGATGCCCTCCCACAGCGCGACGGCGATGTGGCCGCCGTCCAGCGGCAGCAGCGGGATCAGGTTGAAGACGAACAGCGCGATGTTCAGCGAGGCGAGCAGCGACAGGAATCCGGCGACGCGGTTCAGCACCGGCGCGTCGGCCGCCGCGACCTCGCCCGACAGACGCCCCGCGCCGACGATGCTGAGCGGCCCGTTAGGGTCGCGCGGCTCACCCGTCACGAGATCCACGCCGGTCTGCCACACCTTGGCGGGCAGCTGCCAGATGATGCCGGCGACCGCGCCGACGTTCTGCACCGCCGCCTGCGGTCCCGCCCAGATCGGCTGCTTCACGTACTCGACGGTCGGGCCGATGCCGACGAAGCCGACTTCCTCGGTGGTCGTCGAGCCGTCGGCCGCCGTCACGGTGGTCTCGACGGTCGCGGGTGTCACCTGGACGGTGTGCTGCTGACCGTCACGCTCGATGACGAACCTCAGCTGCTCGCCGGGCGACGAACGGATGATGGCGGATGCCTCGGCGAAGTCCGCGACCGGCTCCCCGTCGATCGACACGATCGTGTCGCCGGGTTCGATGCCCGCCGCGGCCGCCGGGGCGGTGGGATCTGACGCGGTGCATTCGCTCGACGTCGTCGACGGCACGCACTCCGACAGGCGGGCGACCGTCGTGGTGGCCGTCTGGAGGCCGATCGCCGAGAACAGCACAGTGAACAGGACGACCGCGAACAGGAAGTTCATCAGCGGCCCGCCGAGCATCACGATGATGCGCTTGTAGATCGGCAGGCGGTAGAAGACGCGCGTGTCGTCCTCGCCCTGCAGGGTGTCGTCGTTGGCGACGCGGGCATCCTGCACCATGGTGGCGAAGAAGCCTCCGGCGGCGCGGCCGGTCCTCGCACCCGCTCCGTGGGCCTGTCGAAGGGCCGGGGACGGCGGATACATGCCCGCCATCGAGATGTAGCCGCCGAGCGGGATGGCCTTGAACCCGTACTGCGTCTCGCCGCGGCGGCGCGACCACAGCGTCGGGCCGAATCCGATCATGTACTGGCCGACGCGCACGCCGAACTTCTTCGCCGGGCCCAGGTGGCCCAGTTCGTGGAGCGCGATCGACACGGCCAGGCCCACGACCATGAGCACGACACCGACGACGAAGGCGAGGATCTCCACACGTTCACGGTACCCGCGCCAGCCTTTGAGTTGGGTGTGACGGTCTCGCGTAGGCTCGTGGCGGGCACAAGGTCGACAGAAGCGAGGAGCCGTGACGCCACGCCACGTCCGCGCGTTGCGCGGCACCGCCGCCGCGTGGATCGCGACCGTCATCGCCGCGACCGCCCACACGCTCGCCGGTGGCGGTGCACCCGCGCCGGCACTCGTCGCGGCGGTCGGGATCCTTGCCGCACCCTTCGGGGTCGCCGTGGTCGGCCGTCGGCTGTCGGCCTGGCGCGTCGGGACGGCCGTGCTCGCCAGTCAGGCGCTCTTCCACGTCGCGTTCGCCATCACCGCGGGCGCCGATCCGTCCGCCCCGCACAGCCACCACGTGACGGTGCTGGCCGGCGGCGTCACGCCGGTCGCCCTCCCCGACGCCCCGATGCTCATGGCACACGTGCTGGCCGCGCTCGCCACGGTCGCCGGGCTGTACGGCGGCGAGCGGATGCTGACAGCCTTGGGCCGCGGCATCCGCTCGGTCCTCGCACGCGCCCGCGTCGTGCTGCCTCCGCCGCCCGCCCCCGCGCTCGTCGCGGCGGAGCGGGAGCGCACGATCCGCCCGGCGCGGACCGTGCTGTCGGGCCTGTCCCGGCGCGGTCCGCCGGCTTTCGTCACCGCGACCCCCTGAGGGTCGCCCCGCACCGCCCGCGCACTCGGCTCGGACGGTGATCTCCGCCGTGCGCGCGGCCGCTGCGCCGCGCGCCGAAGACGAAAGACGAAGAACATGGACACCACTACCCGCTCCCCCCGCCGCACCCTCGCGATCGGCGCCGTCGCCCTCGGGGCCGGCCTCGCCCTCGCGCTCGGCGCACCGCTCGCCGCGTCCGCGCATGTGCACGTCGACCCCGAGGCCGCCGCAGCCGGCGGCACCGAGACCCTCACGTTCTCGTTCTCGCACGGCTGCGACGATTCCCCGACGACGGCTCTCGCGATCGACATCCCCGAGGGCGTCGCCAACGCCACGCCCATCGTGCAGGGCGGCTGGACGATCACGCGAGAGCTCGGCGCGAACGGTGTGCCGACGCGTGTGGTCTACACGCCCGACACCGCAGTGGAGAGCGGCCTGAAGGCCTCCGTCGCGATGGACGTGCTGTTCGCCGAGTCGGCCGCCGACTCCGAGCTGGCTTTTCCCGTGACCCAGACCTGCGCGGTGGGCGAGACCGCGTGGACGCAGGTCGCCGACGACGATCAGGATCCGGAAGAGCTCGACAGCCCCGCGCCCGTCGTCACCGTCGGCGCGGTGGCCGACGCCGACGCGGCCGGCGACCACCACGGCGGCGGATCGGATGCCGCAGCCGACGACGAGACGGCGGCCGAGGCATCCACCGACTCGGCCGATCCGGTCGCGCGCTGGCTCGCCGCCGGCGGCCTGGTCGCGGGCCTCGCCGCGCTCGTCGTGGTGCTGGTGCGAGGCCGCCGGCGCGCCTGATCGTCCGGAGCATGGCGCCCGCCCTCGCACGGGCGGGCGCCATGCGAAGATGGATGCGCCATGCCGACCGACGCGCCCTCGAATCTGCCCCCGGTACTCCGCCCCGACGCGCCGCCGACCCATTCCGTCGCGGACCTCGCGGCCCGCTTCACCGCCGATGTGCGCGGCGATGTCACGGGCGCGACGCTGACCGGCCTCACCCTCGCGACCGCGGACCTGCGCCCCGGTGACGTCTTCGTCGCCGTGCAGGGAGTGAACCGCCACGGCGCCGAGTTCGCCCAGGCGGCCGCCGACAAGGGCGCGGTGGCGGTCGTCACCGACGCCGCCGGCGCCGACGTCGCCGCCGCCAGCGGACTTCCGGTGCTGCTCGTCGAGAACCCCCGGGCGCTTCTCGGCGACCTGTCGGCGTGGGTGTACAGCACCGGCCGCGACGACGACCTGCCGACGCTGTTCGGCACGACCGGCACCAACGGTAAGACGAGCGTGTCGCACCTGCTGGAGGGCATCCTCGGTCAGCTCGGCGTCACCACGGGTCTGTCATCGACCGCCGAGCGGCACATCGCCGGTCAGGTCATCGTGTCGCGTCTGACCACCCCCGAGGCGTACGAGATGCACGCGCTCCTCGCTCTCATGCGCGAGCGCGGCGTCGAGGCCGTCGCCGTCGAGGTGAGCGCGCAAGCCCTCAGCCGCCGCCGCGTCGACGGCATCGTGTTCGACGTCGCCGGCTTCACGAACCTCACCCACGACCACCTCGACGACTATGCCGACATGCGCGAGTACTTCGAGGCGAAGCTGCCGCTGTTCCGCGCCGATCGTGCCCGCAGCGCCGTCGTGTGCGTGGACTCCGCCGCCGGCGCCGAGGTCGTCGCCCGCAGCGAGGTGCCGACGGTCACCGTCGGCACGCCCGCGCTCGCCTCGGACCCGGATGCGGCAGCCGGCGCCGACTGGGTCGTCGAGATCCTCGACGAACGGCCGGTGGGCACCGAGTTCCGCCTCACCGCCCGCGACGGGCGGACACTGACGACGCTCGTCCCCGTGATCGGGCGGCACATGGCCGCCAACGCGGGCCTCGCGATCGTCATGATCCTCGAGGGCGGCTACGCGTGGGAGCGCCTCGTCGACGCCCTCGACGGCGACCGCATCGACGCGTACCTTCCAGGGCGCACCGAACTCGTCTCGGGCGAGACGGGCCCCGCCGTGTACGTCGACTTCGGCCACTCCCCCGACGCGTTCGAGAAGACGCTCGCGGCGGTCCGCCGCGTGACGCCCGGCAGGGTCGTCATGCTGTTCGGCGCGGACGGCGACCGCGACGCCACCAAGCGTCACGACATGGGCCGCACCGGTGTACTGGGCAGCGACATCCTCATCATCACCGACCACCACCCGCGTCACGAGGACCCGGACTCGATCCGCGCGACCCTCGTCGAGGGCGCCCGCCGCGCCCGGCCGGACGCCGAGATCCACGAGTTCTCGCCGCCCGAGCGTGCGATCATCGAGGCCGTGGCCCTCGTCGGCGACGGCGACGCGATCCTGTGGGCCGGCCCGGGCCACCAGGACTACCGCGACATCCGCGGCGTCCGCACGCCCTACTCCGCCCGCGAGCTCGCCCGCCGCGCGCTGCGCGCCGCCGGCTGGCCCGTCCCCGAGCCCCACTGGCCGGTGCCGTACCCCGAGCACGAGACGCCGGCATCCGATCCCCTGCGCCCGGTCTACCCCGAGGCCTGAAGTCCGCAGCAGACGCGTTTCGTCTGCGCGCGCCAGAGCGCGCTCCGCTCAACGACCGGAGGTCACTGCTCCCGGTCGTTGAGCGAGCGAGGCGAAACGCTCCGGACGCACGAGCAACACCGCCACCGCACCCGACTCGAGCGATCACCGCTCCCGGTCGTTGAGCGAGCGAGGAACGAGCGAGGCGAAACGCCCCGAGCGCACGAGCAACACCGCACCCGCACCCGACTCGAGCGATCACTGCTCCCGGTCGTTGAGCGAGCGAGGAACGAACGAGACGAAACGCCCCGAGCGCACGAGCAACACCGAACCCGATTCGTCTGCGCGCGCCAAAGCGATCACCGCTCCCGGTCGTTGAGCGAGCGAGGAACGAGCGAGACGAAACGCCCCGAGCGCACGAGCAACACCGCACCCGATTCGTCTGCGCGCGCCAGAGCGATCACCGCTCCCGGCCGTTGAGCGAGCGAGGAACGAGCGAGACGAAACGCCCCGAGCGCACGAGCAACACCGCCACCGCACCCGATTCGTCTGCGCGCGCCAGAGCGATCACTGCTCCCGGTCGTTGAGCGAGCGAGGAACGAGCGAGACGAAACGCCCCGAGCGCACGAGCAACACCGCACCCGTTTCGTCTGCGCGCGCCAGAGCGCGCTCCGCTCAACGACCGGAGGCGGCGATGGCTTTGTCGGCGGTTCGGCGCGCCCACGCCTCGGCGTCGGCGAGCGCCTCGCGGGTGAGGGTGTCGGGCGCCTCGTGCGCATCGACGACGCGCTCGATCGTGTCGACGATGCCGAGGAAGCTCAGCCTGCCTTCGTGGAACGCGTCGACGGCCTGCTCGTTGGCCGCGTTGAACACGGCCGGGTAGGTGCCGGCGGCGCGCCCGACATGCTTGGCGAGGCGCACAGCCGGGAACGCGGCGTCGTCGAGCGGCTCGAACGTCCACGACGTCGCCGTGGTCCAGTCCAGCGGCGCGCCCACGCCGGCGACGCGGTTCGGCCAGTCGAGGCCGAGCGAGATCGGCAGCCGCATGTCGGGCGGCGAGGCCTGCGCGATGGTCGAGCCGTCGACGAACTCGACCATCGAGTGCACGATCGACTGCGGGTGCACCACGACGTCGATCTCGGCATACGACACGTCGAACAGCAGGTGCGCCTCGATGACCTCGAGGCCCTTGTTGACCAGCGTCGCCGAGTTCGTCGTGACGACGCGGCCCATGTCCCACGTGGGGTGGGCGAGGGCTTCGGCGGGGGTGACGTCTGCGAGGGAGGCGCGGCTGCGGCCGCGGAAGGGACCCCCGGATGCCGTCAGCACGAGCCGCCGCACCTCGTGACGCTCCCCCGACCGGAGCGCCTGCGCGAGCGCGGAGTGCTCGGAGTCGACGGGGACGATCTGGCCGGGACGGGCGAGGGCGGTGACCAGGTCGCCGCCGACGATGAGCGACTCCTTGTTGGCCAGTGCCAGGGTGCGCCCGGTCTCGAGCGCCGCGAGCGTCGGGCCGAGTCCGACCGAACCGGTGATGCCGTTGAGCACGACGTCGGCCTCGACGTCGCGCACCAGCTGCTCGGCCTCCACGGCGCCCAGCGCCGTGGACTCGACCCCGAACTCGGCGGCCTGGGCTTCGAGACCCGCGCGATCGGAGCCCGCGGACAGGCCGACGATCTCGAACCGCCGGGGATTGGCCCGCACGACGTCGAGCGCCTGCGTGCCGATGGATCCGGTCGAACCGAGGATGAGGACGCGCCGCATCCGGCCAGCCTATCGGCGAGCCGGATGCGACCGCCGACTACTGCTGGGGCGCGCGCTGGACGCCGAGGATGTCGACCACGAAGATCAGCGGCGAATTGGCGGGGATCGAGCCCTGCGCCTGGTCGCCGTAGCCCTCGGCCGCCGGGATCACCGCGATCAGCTGCGAGCCGACAGACTGCCCCTCGAGGGCCTTCTGGAAGCCCTGCACCACACCCGTGGTCTGGAACTGGGTCGGCGCCCCGCGCTGCCAGCTGGAGTCGAAGACCGTGCCGTCCGGGAGGACGCCGGTGTACTGCACGAACACGGTGTCGCCCGAGTTGACCGTGGGACCGTCGCCCGTCTTGAGGTTCGCGATCTGGGTCGTCTCAGGCGCGGTGAAGTCGTCTGCGACCTTGATGGTGGGCTCGCCGTCGTCGGCGAGGGTGACCTCGGGCATGCCGGCGACCGGCTCCTGGTCGGCGCCGGTGGCCTTGGTCGGCAGCTGCTCGACCGACTGCGCCGCGATCACATAGTTCGGGGCGCTGTCGCCGAGCATCGTGCCCGGGATCGTGAACGTGGTCGTCGAGCCGAGCGGCGTGCAGAGCACCGCCGAGCCGAGGATGGTGTTGCCGTCGACGATGATCGGGACGAGACCCGAGTCGTCGGCCGATGTGGTGGCCGAGTCCACCACGACCGCACCCGTGGTCGGGTCGACGTAGACGTACTGGCCGCTCACGAGCTGCCCGGTGGCCAGATCCTCGCCGTCGCCCTCGGTGACCGTCGTGCGCTGCAGCTCGGTGAACGCGAGGTCGGTGGGCGCCTGCGCGGTGAGCGTCGGCGCGGTGCCCGAGACGGTGACCGCCTCCGAGTCCGCACCCGACTGCGGGTCGAGTCCGCAGTCCGAGGACGTCGCGGTCGGCGTAGGAGTCGCGTCGGTGTCGGGCGCGTTCGACGAAGCACACCCGGCGAGAAGGACGGCCGACAGCGCGGCGGCGGAAAGGGCGGCGAGCGGACGAATGCGCACGGAACAACCTCGAGTCAGTGAAGGGGGAACCTCCATCCTTTCGCATCTTTGCTCTGCTCGTGCTGAGAAAGCGCTATGCCGATACCGGAATGCAATGGGGAGTACCCTCTACGGGTGACTTCCGACCTCGTTCCCGGCGCCGACCACACCGCAGACGAGGTCGATGCCGAGGGCGAATCGAGCTCCGAGCCCGAGACCCCCGGTCGCCGGATGGGCCTCACCTATGTGTTCGGACGGATGATCATCGCGCCGCTGGCGCGTATCGTCTACCGCCCCAGGGTCGAGGGCAAAGCGAACGTCCCGAAAACGGGGCCGGTCATCTTCGCGAGCAACCATCTGTCGTTCATCGACTCGATCGCGATCCCGGTGGCCGCTCCGCGCCCGGTGCACTTCCTCGCCAAAGACAGCTACTTCGACAAGCCGCTGTCGCGCTGGTTCTTCACGGCGATCGGCGCCATCCCCGTGCAGCGCGGGGCCGGCCAGGCTGCGCTGGACGCGCTCGACCAGCAGCGCGAGCTTCTCGACGAGGGCAGAACGGTCGCGCTCTACCCCGAGGGCACCCGCTCGCTCGACGGCCGCCTGTACAAGGGGCGCACCGGCGTCGCGTTCCTGGCACTGCAGACCGGCGCCCCGGTAGTCCCCGTCGGGCTCATCGGCACAGACAAGGTGATGCCGGTCGGCGCGAAGACGCCCTCGCTCAAGCACCGCGTGACCGTCAAGTTCGGCGCGCCGATCGACCTGTCGCACCACGGTCCCGCGTCGTCGGGCAAGGCGCGACGCCTCGCGACCGACGAGATCATGACGGCGATCCACGCACTGTCGGGTCAGGAACTGGCGAACGCCTACAACGAGGTGCCTGCGCAGAACACGATCGAGCGCATCAAGCAGGTGCTCCCGCACGAGCGCCGCTGACCCTTCGACAGGCTCAGGGACCGGTCCGGGCTCAGGGACCTCCTAGGACGCTGCCACCACGATCGTGGCCTCGTGCCGCACCGGGAAGTTCACCGAGTTCGCGATGAAGCACCACTCGTGGGCCTGCGCGTGCGCGGCGGTCGCGGCATCCCTCATCGATGCGTCCGCGACGGTCACGCGGGGCCGCAGCACGACCTCGCGGAAGGCGCCGCCGCCGCGGCCGTCCTCGACCATGAGACCGGATGCCTCGTCCTCGTACCCGACGACCACCACGCCCGCCTGCACGCACGCGTGCAGGTACGACAGCAGATGGCATTCGCTCAGTGCCGCCAGCAGCAGATCCTCGGGGTTCCAGCGGGACGGGTCGCCGCGGAACGGCTTGTCGGACGACGCGAGCACGGACGGCTTGCCGTCGATCTCGAGGGTGACGGCGCGGTCGTAGTCGCGGTAGCCGGACGTGCCGGTACCGCGGTCGCCGGTCCACGTGCTTCGGACGGAGTATCGGTGCTCACCCAGCATGCGGACAGTCTGGCATGACGGCCGCCGCCTGCGACGGCGGTAGGCTGGCGAGGTGCCGCAGACCTTCGCCGCAGCCGACGCCGCGGAACTCGCAGTCGTCGAACGCAGTGGATTCATCGAGTCGCGGCACTCCGGGATCGCGATCGTCCTCGCCGCGGACGGCACCGTCAGCGAGAAGCTCGGCGACCCGACGGCACTGATCCTCCCCCGCTCCAGCCTCAAGCCGCTCCAGGCGCTGGCGTGCCTGTCTGCCGGCGCGCCGCTCGTCGAGGGCGAGCACCTCGGTCTGTCCACCGCGAGTCATGCCGGCACCGACCGTCACGTCACGGTGGTGCGCGACATCCTCGCCCTCGGCCGGCTGAGCGAGGACGCACTGGGCTGCCCGGCGGCCTGGCCGAGCGACACCGCGACGCGCGACGAGCTGGTGCGCGAGCTCGGCCAGCCGCAGCGCATCCGCATGAACTGCTCGGGCAAGCACGCCACGATGCTGCTCACGAGCGTCGTCAACGGCTGGGACACCGAGGGGTACCTTGCCCCGGAGCATCCCGTGCAGCTCCTCATCCGCGAGACGATCGAGCGCCTCATCGGCGAGAAGATCGCCGCGACCGCGGTGGACGGCTGCGGCGCACCGGTGTACGCGATGACGCTGTTCGGCCTGGCCCGCGCGATCCACCGCATCGGCAACTCCTCGACCACGTCGCCCTTCGCGCTGCACCGCAGCGCCGGCGCTCTCGTCGAGGCCGTGCGGGCGAATCCCTGGACCATCGACGGTCCCGGACGCGCCGACACCATCGCGATCGAGAGCCTGGGCGTCTTCGCCAAGGGCGGTGCCGAAGGCGTCATGGTGATGGTCGCTCCCGACGGCACGACCGTCGCACTCAAGATGCTCGACGGCAGCGGCCGCGCCGCCACCGCCGTCGCCCTGCGCCTGCTCGAACGGCACGGCGCACTGGACTCCTCACGCGTCGCAGAGACGATGTCGAGACTTCCGCTCGCTGTCACCGGCGGCGGACAGGATGTCGGGGTCATCCGCCCCGCCTTCTAGAGGCGCTCCCACGAGGAGCCCGAGCGCTCCAACGGCGGAGCGGAAAGGATCGCGCGATGAGGATCAGTGTCCCCACCGAGGTCAAGAACAACGAGTATCGTGTGGCGCTCACGCCGGCGGGCGTCCACGACCTCGCCTCAGCCGGCCACGAGGTGTTCGTGCAGCGGGGTGCCGGCGACGGCTCGTCGATGCCCGACGCCGAGTACGAGTCCGCCGGTGCCGTGCTGCTCGACGATGCCGCCGAGGTCTGGGCTCGCGCGGAGCTGCTGCTGAAGGTCAAGGAGCCGATCGCCTCGGAGTACGGGTACTTCCGCGACGATCTGGCGCTCTTCACCTACCTGCACCTCGCCGCGGACCGCGCGCTCACCGACCGTCTGGTCGCCGACGGCGTCACGGCGATCGCGTACGAGACCGTGCAGCTGCCGGGCGGCGGACTGCCGCTGCTGGCCCCGATGAGCGAGGTGGCCGGACGCCTGGCGCCGATGGTCGGCGCGTCGACGCTGATGCGCTCGGCGGGCGGCCCCGGCCTCTTGATGTCGGGCGTGCCGGGAACCCGTCCGGCGACCGTGACGGTCATCGGCGGCGGCGTCGCCGGTGCCAATTCGGCGTACATCTCCGCGGGCATGGGAGCGGACGTGACGATCTTCGACACGAACATCCAGCGCCTGCGGTTCCTCGCCGACCACTTCCAGGGGCGGGTCAAGACGGCGGCATCCAACCCGCTCGATCTCGACCGGGCGGTCGTCTCGTCGGACCTCGTGATCGGCTCGGTGCTGATCCCCGGCGCGAAGGCGCCCAAGCTCGTCACGAACGACATGGTGGCGCGCATGAGGCCCGGTTCGGTGCTCGTCGACATCGCCGTCGATCAGGGCGGCTGCTTCGAAGACACGCACCCCACGACGCATGCCGACCCCACGTTCCGCGTGCACGACACGGTGTTCTACTGCGTGGCGAACATGCCCGGTGCCGTGCCGAACACCTCGACGTCGGCGCTCACCAACGCGACCCTGCCCTACATCCGGCAGATCGCGCGCCACGGCTGGCGCGCTGCGCTGCGCGCCGACGCCGCGCTGGCCGGCGGCCTCAACACCCAGGGCGGCCGCGTCGTGAACCCGGGCGTGGCGACGGCGCACGGCCTCGACCTCGCGCCGCTGGAGTCTGCACTGGCCTGATCCGAACGAGGGATGCCGCCTGCCCGGACTCTGCGTGAGCCCGGGGAGGCGGCATCCACGGTTCAGGGTCCGGGTGTCAGACCAGACCGCCGTCGATGGAGCGGGTGAACTCGGCCGGGTCCTCCGGGACGAGCACCGGGGTCTCGCGGTTCAGGCTCTGGCCGCGGAAGAACGGCTTGGAGCCGGGGAACAGGTACCACACGAGCATGAGCACGACGCCGAGCAGCAGCGAGCCGATGCCGAGCACGAACGTGCCGCCGATGCCGAGGAGCACCGTGTAGCCGTAGTCGACGTCCCACATGTCGATCGCCGACTGGATGAACGCGTACGTCAGCATGAGCGCACCCAGCAGCGGGAAGATGCCCCGGAACCAGAGGTTGCGCGCCGAGGTGAACAGATCCTTGCGGAAGTACCAGACGCTCGCGTACCCGGTGATCCCGTAGTAGAAGGCGATCGCGAGGCCGAGCGACAGGATCGAGTCCTGCAGGATGTTGTCACTGATGAGCGTCATGCCGATGTAGTAGACGCTCGCGACGATCCCCATGACGACCGTCGAGAACGACGGTGTCTTGTACCGCGGGTGGACCGTCATGAACCTGCGCGGCAGCGCGCGGTAGGCCGCCATCGCGAGCGTGCCGCGGGCGGTCGGGAGGATCGTGGTCTGCGTCGACGAGACCGCCGAGATCAGCACTGCGACGACGAGCACCCAGCCGAACGGGCCGAGCAGGCCGTCCTTGATCGAGAGGAAGAAGTCGTCGGCGTTGGCCTCGTTGCCGAGCCCCGTTCCGGTCTCGCCGAGTCCGGCGTACATCATGGCCGCGACCGTGACGCTCACGTACGTGACGAGGAGGATGACGCACGTCAGGAGGGCTGCGCGACCGGGGATGCGCTTGGGGTCCTTCGTCTCCTCGTTGAGCGCGAGGCACGTGTCCCAGCCCCAGTAGATGAACAGCGCCAGCAGGACCGCCTCGGTGAAGCCGTGCCAGTCGGTGAACGCCGCCGGGTTGAACCACGACCAGTCGATCGGCGTCGGGTTCGGCGCGGTGCCGGCGAAGAACTGCCAGACGGCCGCGATCACGAAGATCGCGAGAGCGAGGTACTGGATGCCGAGCAGCACGTTCTGGATGCGCTCGCCGATCTCCACACCGCGCCAGCTGATCCAGGTCATCGCGAGGATGAAGACCACCCCGGTCGCGGTCACGAGCGGGACGTTGTCGGACAGCAGTGCATCCTCGGGGCTGCCGATGATCCCGTCCACCAGCGCCCACAGGTAGATGCCGCCGATCTGGGCGAGGTTGGCGAGCACGACCATGCCGGCCACGGCGACGCCCCACCCGCCCATCCAGCCCGTGATCGGGCCGAACGCCTTGGTGCCCCACGTGAAGGTCGTGCCGCAGTCGGGGACGTCGTTGTTCAGCTCGCGGTAGGCGAAGGCGATGAACAGCATCGGGATGAACGCGATGATGAACGCGATCGGCGCCTGCGCGCCGACGGCCAGCACGACCCAGCCGAGGGTCGCGACGAGGGAGTAGACCGGTGCGGTGGAGGCGAGACCGATGACGGTGGAACCCCATAGTCCCAGCGTGCCGGCGGCGAGCCCCTTGCCGTCCGGTCGATTGAGGTCGATCGGGGAAGTAGCCACAAGGGCGACGTTAGGTGCACGATGACGGCCCGGTCAATGAGGGGCCCTGACGGTTCGGCCGGATTCGGAGGCGGGCAGGACGATGCGGACGGGGTCGGCTCCGGCAGACATCAGCCATGCGCGCCCGCGTCCCGGCTCGCAGAACGGCGGCACCCCGCGGAATCCCACGAGCACCCGCAGCTCCGATGCGCACGAGGTGTCGACGACCAGATCGTGGTCGCCGCGCACATCGGCGAGGAGCCGCCAATGCCGCTGCCAGTCCTCGGGTTCACCGGTCAGCACGACGCGTCCGTCGGCTGCGGCGGAGGGATCCGCGGCGTACTCGTCGAGCCCGCACACACGTGTTCCGCCGGCCTCCCACGCCGCGAGCGCCTCACGGCTCGAGGGAGACCGGCGGGCGACGAGGCCGGTGAGACGCGCCGACGGTTCCCACGACGCGGCAGCGACCGTGCTGAGCGGCGACCGCCTCATCGCAGACGACCATTCCGTCCGATCTGACGGTTCCGGCCGGTCGGATCGATCCGTCGTGGACGCCCGGGGCGCGAGCGCCACCTGGATGATGCGACCGTCCAGTCGGCCGCGCCCGGCCGGTGCGCCGGGGTCGAACGACGACGGATCCCCGCCCGCCGCGGCATGGTCCACCCGCGTGGGGTAGGGCAGCAGCAGTCGCCGCGGGAACAGCTCGGCCACGCGCGCGACCGCACCCGACATGCGGTGCGCCCCGGCGATGACCCGTGCCCCGGCATCGCCCGACCGCCGGACCGCGATGTCGAGCCGCTCCCAGAGGGTCGGCGCGTATTCCGGGGGGAACCGGGCGGCGATCGCGTCGAGGTCATCGAGCACCACCCACGTGCCGGCGGCCGGGGGCTGGTCGGCGAGGGCGGTGACGGCATCCCACATTCCCTCGGGGTCGGCGGGTAGCCGCAGCTGCCGCGCTGCTTGGGCCGAGACGACCTCCAGCACGTTCGACACGCCCGATCCCGGACCGCCGAGCACGAGCAGCGCACGGTCGGCGGTGCCCAGGGCGACGACGGGCTGGCGCTGGCGCTCGGGCTCGTCGGCCAGGCCCAGCAGCAGGGAACCGGACGGAGCATCGCCGCGCTCGGCGAGCTCAGCGAGCCCGACCTGGCGCGGGAGCTCGGGCAGCCACGGTCGGCGCGGGGCGCTGTCGCCGCCGCGCAGGGCGGCCGCGGCGACGTCATCGGGGCCTGAGAGCGCGATGCGCACGGGAACGGGCTGTGCGTCGGCGGCGCGTCGGACCAGCGCGCTGCCGCGACCGGCCGCGCCGCCCGGCAGCTGCGCGGCATCGTCCACCCCGAGGAGCGCGCGGCTGTCGGCCGCATCGGTCACGCGCAGGCTGAGCCGCAGCGGGCAGTTGGCCAGCAGGTTGTCGCGGATGACTCCCGCCGCCCGCTGTGTACCCAGCACCAGATGGATCCCCAGCGCCCGGCCTCGCGCCGCGAGATCGGCGAACACGGCGTGCAACTCGGGGTGATCGGCCAGCAGCGCCGCGAACTCGTCGACCACCACCACCAGCCGAGGCAGCCGTACCCGCGGGTCGAGGATGTCGCGGGCGCCTGCGGCGGCGATCGTCGACTCGCGACGCCGCAGCTCTGCCCGCAGGCTCTCGATCGCGCGCCGTGCGCCCGCACCGTCGAGGTCGGTGATGACGCCCGTCACGTGCGGCACACCGGCCAGGGAGTCGAAGGCTGTGCCCCCTTTGAAGTCGGCGAGAAGGAACGTCACTTCCTCGACCGAGCGTGTGGCGCACAGCGCGAGGATCCAGGTGATGAGCAGTTCGCTCTTTCCCGAGCCGGTGACGCCCGCCACGACCGCATGCGGCCCGTCCTGCACCAGGTCGACGGCGAACGGCTCGGCGCCGGTGCGGCCGATGACGGCGGGCAGGCCTCCCCCACCGCCCACGGGAACCGGTGACTCCGCCCGAAGCTCTGCGAGCGTGACGGGCTCCGCCGCGTCGCGGACGATGCCGAGGCTGTGCTCGGCCCGGGCGGCGAGCCCTGCGGCGACCGCCTCGGCCTGCGCGAACGAGACCGCCTCGACCGCAAGCTCGACACTCTCGCCTGCCTGCTCCAGCCGCGCCACACCGGGCGAGGTCACGGTGACCACCGCCGCGCAGCGCGGCGGCAACGGATCACCCGGCCGACAGCGGGCGATGGCGATGTCGGCGTCGGCGGGTACGCGCCCTCCCGGCGCCACGATCGCGAGGCGTGCACCGGTGCGCGCGGCCCGATGTGGCAGCACCTCCGCCCACTCCAGGTCGCCCTCGCACGGTCCGCCGACGCGCAGATCGCCCGGGGCGTGGGCGAGGCACAGCTGCAGCACGAGCGCCCGCTGCACAGCCGCAGCGAGGGTGTCGGCGCCGACCACGACGACACCGCCCGCAGCGGGCACCGCCACCGGCGCGCCGGCGAGGCGGGCGGCCCGACGACGCAGCGCGACGGCATCCGCATCTCCGTCGCCACCCGCGATCCGCACTCCGCTCGCTTGTTCGCCCGCGCCCACCACGATCGATCTGACGGCACCGGCGCGCCAGACGTCGTCCTCGCGGACGTCGAACCGCGCGACGTCGGGATGCCGCCCCCACAGCTGTGCGCGTTCGACATCGTGACGCGCGCCCACCGCCACCGCCACCCGCTCACGCGCCCGCGCCGCCTCCGCCGCGGCACGGCGGCCGTCCCGGCGGGTGGCCCGACGCGCGTCGATCAGGGTCGCCGCGGCGATCAGCGGCCCGAGCAGCGCGAACCACAGCGAGAAGACCGACCCTGTCACGAGCCACAGGGCGACGGCGCCGACCACCGGCACGATCGCTGCGACCAGCGGCAAGGGTGGGCGCGGGGCCGGCGTCCATGCCGCGGGCAGCGTGAGCGGCTCGTCGTCCAGAGCTGTCACCAGCCGGTCGCCGATCTCGGAGACGTCGGCAGTCGGTGTGGAGGGGGATTTCGATCGCACCCCTGCAGTCCACTCCGCGATCGCACCCCGCGGTCGAAGCAGGGGCGATTCTGGGGAGAACCCGCGTCAGTCGTCGCCTGTGGAGGAGGCGGCGGGGGCGGAAGCGGTTCCGCCGGTCTCGGCCGGGGCCGCGGCATCCACGTCCTCTTCGGTGACGGCCTCGTCGCGCACCGCCCCGGTCTCGACCGTGTCGGGATCCACGGGTTCGGCGGGCGCGTCGTTCTCGGCCGAGACGGCGTCGTCCGTGCGGCGGGCCGACGGATCGGTGACGTCGAGCACCACGACGGTGATGTTGTCGCGGCCGCCGTTCTCGAGCGCCGCGTCGAGCATCGCGGTCACCGCGGCGGCCGGGTCGGCGTTCTCGTCGAGGAAGTGACGGATGCCGTAGTCGGTCAGCTCTTTCGTCAGGCCGTCCGAGCAGATCACGAAGCGATCGCCGTCGGCCACGTCGAGACGGACGTAGTCGGGCTTCACCCCGTCGCTCGGTCCGACGGCGCGCGTGATGACGTTGCCGTACGGGTGGTTCTCGGCCTCTTCGGGGCTCAGACGCCCCGCGGCGACGAGCTCCTGCACGACGGAGTGATCGGTCGTGATCTGCACGATCGCCCCGTCCCGCACGAGGTAGACGCGGGAGTCGCCGATGTTGAGCGTCACCCAGTGCGCGGCCTCGCCGCTCGTGTCGAGGAAGACCCCGGTCACCGTCGTCCCGGTGCCGTCGTCGGTCGCCTCGGGGTGCGACGCGATGTCTTTCACCGCGCGCGCGAGCGCCTTCTCGATCGTCTTCGGGTTCACCTGGCCCGCGTCGGCGACGGCCGTGAGCCGTTCGATCGTGCTTGCGCTCGCGATCTCTCCCCCGACGTGCCCGCCCATGCCGTCGGCGACGACGAACAGCGGATAGTCCGCGAAGAACGCGTCCTGGTTCACCTCGCGACGGCGGCCGGTGTCGGTGACAGCGGCCCACGAGAGCTCGAGCACGCCACCGGGAATCGTGACGGTGCGCGATTGGGTGGATGCCTCGGGCACGCCCTGTCCTCCCGATCGACGGCGTCGAGACCGGGCGGCCCCGCGTCCTCACATACTAGTGGGTCACTCCGTCGCGTCCTCGGACTCCGCGAGTGCGTCGACGACGATCTGCGCCGTGGTCGGCGGCGGCGCGAGCGGCACCGTGGCGACCGCGACCGGCTCGTCATCGTGGACAGCGCCCTCGAACTGCGCGTTGTACAGGCGCCGGTAGGCGCCCTTCGCCGCGAGCAGCTCATCGTGCGAGCCCTGCTCGACGATCGCACCGTCCTCCATCACCAGGATGAGGTCGGCATCCCGGATCGTCGAGAGCCGGTGGGCGATCACGAATGCGGTCCGGTCCTCGCGCAGCCGCGACATCGCGCGCTGGATGAGCAGCTCGGTGCGCGTGTCGACCGAGGACGTCGCCTCGTCGAGGATGAGGATGCGCGGGTCGGCGAGGAACGCGCGTGCGATGGTGACCAGCTGCCGTTCGCCGACGCTGAGGTTCGTGGCCTCGTCGTCGAGCATCGTGTCGTAGCCGTCGGGCAACGCGTGCACGAAGCGGTCTACGTAGGCGGCGGTCGCCGCGGCGACGAGCTCCTCCTCGGAGGCGTCAGGGCGCCCGTAGAGGATGTTCTCGCGGATCGTGCCGGCGAACAGCCAGGTGTCCTGCAGCACCATGCCGGTGCGCCGGCGCAGGTCGTCGCGCGTCATGTGGAGCGTGTCGACACCGTCCAGTGTGATGCGTCCCGAATCGACGTCGTAGAACCGCATGATGAGGTTCACGAGCGTCGTCTTGCCGGCGCCGGTCGGACCGACGATCGCAACGGTGCTTCCGGGGCGCGCCGCGAGGGTGAGCCCCTCGATCAGCGGCTTGTCCTCGACGTACCGGAACGACACGTCCTCGAACTCCAGGCGGCTGGCGGTGTCGGAGACCGTCTGCGCGTCCGCGTCGTCCCGAGTCTGCTCGTCCTCGTCGAGCAACTCGAACACCCGCTCGGCGCTGGCGACGCCCGACTGCAGCAGGTTCGCCATCGACCCGAGCTGGCTGAGCGGCTGGGTGAACTGGCGCGAGTACTGGATGAACGCCTGCACGTCGCCGATCGTCATGAGGCCGGCGGCCACCTGCAGACCGCCGACGACCGCGATCGCGACGTACACGAGGTTGCCGATGAACATCATGGCGGGCATGATCACGCCCGACAGGAACTGGGCACCGAAGCTCGCGCGGTACAGCTGCTCGTTCTCGCGCAGGAAGTCGGCCTCGACCTCCCGCTGGTGGCCGAAGACCTTCACGATCGAGTGACCCGAGAAGGTCTCTTCGACACGGGCGTTCAGCACGCCCGTGTGCGCCCACTGCTGCACGAACAGCTTCTGCGACCGCCGCGCCACCAGCACCGTGATGAGCAGGGTCAGCGGGATCGTGACCAGCGCGATCACCGCGAGCAGCGGCGAGATGATGAACATCATGACGAGCACGCCGATGACCGTCAGCAGCGAGATGACCAGCTGCGACAGCGTCTGCTGCATCGTCTGCCCGATGTTGTCGACGTCGTTGGTGACGCGACTCAGCAGCTCGCCGCGCTGCACGCGGTCGAAGTACGACAGCGGCAGGCGATGGACCTTGTCTTCGACCTGCAGACGCAGCCGGTGCATCGCACGTTGCACGATCCCGTTCAGGATGCGCGCCTGCAGCCACGAGAACACGCTCGCGAAGAGGTACACCGCCAGCACCGCCGACAGGATCCACGCCAGCTGGTCGAAGTCGATCCCCGCTCCGGGCACGAAGTCCATCGCGGCGATCATGTTCGCCTGATCCTGGTTGCCCGCCGCGACGAGCTGATCGATCACCTGCTGCTTCGTCGCGCCCGCGGGCATCTGCAACGAGAGGAACCCGGCGAACACCACGTTCGTGCCCTCGCCGAGCAGCTTCGGACCGATCACCGACAGCGTGACCGAGAGGATGCCGAGCACGAGCACGCCGATCAGCCGGGGCGTGTCCGTCCGCAGGGTGCCCAGCAGGCGCCTGGCGCTCGGGCCGAAGTTCTGCGCCTTGGCCGCCGGAGCACCCGCCCCGCCGCCGAAGGGACCGCGGCCGCCGCCGGGCCCGGCCGGACGCGCCGGTCGAGCCGGCGCCGTGTTCTGCTGGCCGCTCATGCTGCTGCCTCCGCCGCCAACTGGGATTCCACGATCTCGCGGTACGTCTCACACGTGTCGACCAGGTCGTCGTGCACGCCGATCCCGACGATCCTGCCGTGCTCGAGCACGACGATCTGGTCGGCGTGCTGGATGGTCGACACTCGCTGCGCGACGACGAGCCTCGTCGCATCGGGCAGATGGGTGTCGAGCGCGCGCCGGAGGGCGGCATCCGTCCGCAGGTCCAGTGCCGAGAACGAATCGTCGAAGATGTAGACCTCGGGGCGCTTGACGAGCGCCCGCGCGATCGCGAGACGCTGCCGCTGGCCGCCCGACACGTTCGTGCCGCCCTGCGCGATCTGCGACTCGAGGCCGTCGGGCATCGCCCTCACGAAGTCGGCGCCCTGCGCGAGCTCCAGCGCCTCCCACAGCTGCTCGTCTGTCGCGTCGTGATCGCCGTACCGCAGGTTCGACGCGACCGTTCCCGAGAACAGGAACGCGCGCTGCGGCACGAGGCCGACCCGCGTCCACAACTCGTCGGGGTCGTAATCGCGCACGTCGACGCCGTCGACGCGCACGACACCGGCGGTCACGTCGAACAGCCGGGGCACGAGACTCACAAGCGTCGTCTTGCCCGAGCCGGTCGAGCCGATGATGGCCGTCGTGGTGCCGGGCTCGACGGCGAACGTCAGATCGTGCAGCACCGCGTCCTCGGCGCCCGGGTACGCGAAGTCGACATGGTCGAACTGCACGAGACCCGCGGGCGCGGGAGCGGATGCCGCCACCGCCGGCGCCGACACCGAAGGCTCGGTCTCGAGTACTTCGCCGATGCGGTTCGCGCACACCGCCGCACGCGGGATCATCACGAACATGAAGGTCGCCATCATCACGCCCATGAGGATCTGCATGAGGTAGTTGAGGAAGGCGAACAGCGTGCCGATCTGCACTCCGTTGTCTTGCACCTGGAAAGCGCCGAACCAGATCACCGCGACGCTGGACAGGTTCATCACGAGCATGACCGCGGGGAACATCAGCGCCATCAGGTTACCCGCCCGCAGTCCGGTGTCCTTCACGTCGTCGCTGGCCTTCGCGAACCGCGCGCGCTCCTCGCGCTCGCGCACGAAGGCCCGCACGACGCGGATGCCCGACAGCTGCTCGCGCATGATCTGATTGACCCGGTCGATCCGCTTCTGCATCTGTGTGAAGGCCGGCACCATGCGGACCACGATGAGCCCGACGATGATGAGCAGCACCGGGATCGACACCGCCATCAGCCACGACAGCCCGACGTCCTGGCGGATCGCCATGATGACGCCGCCGATCGCAAGGATCGGCGCCGAGACCATGAGCGTCGCCGACACCTGGACGAGCATCTGCACCTGCTGCACGTCGTTGGTGTTGCGCGTGATCAGCGAGGGGGCGCCGAACTGTCCGACCTCACGCTGCGAGAACGCGACGACGCGATGGAACAGGTCACCGCGCATGTCACGGCCGGTGCCCATCGCCAGGCGCGATCCGAAGTACACCGCGATGATCGAGCACACCACCTGTACGAGACTCACGACCAGCATCACGCCACCCGTGCGCCAGATGTACGGGATGTCTCCCTGGACCACCCCCTGGTCGATGATGTCGGCGTTCAGCGTCGGCAGCCAGAGCGATGCGATCGACTGGGCCAGCTGGAACACCACCACGGCAACGATGAGCAGCCAGGCGGGGCGGAGATATCGCCACAGAAGCTTCCCGAGCACGGCGGTCCTTTCCGGCGCGCGGTTTCGCCCGCTTCGCGGACCGCGCACGAGAAGTGACGCTACGCCTGCGCGAGCGTCGCCGACAACCCGGCGCGTACGCCGTCGGCGAACGGCACGACAGCGCTCCGAGGGGAGTCCCGGCGGCCGCGGCGCGGCCGCCGGGATCAGGTCAGGCGGCCGCCTCCGGCGGCGGGAAGAGTCCGTCCAGGAGCTGCAGGTCGGCCTCGGTCGGCGTCCACGCGGAGGCCGCGTCGGCGTTCGCACGCACCTGCTCGGGAGTGGTCGCCCCGGCGATGACGCTCGACAGCGAGGGGTGGGACAGCAGCCAGCCGAACGTGGCCTGCAGCATCGTGATCCCACGCTCGTCGCAGAACGCCTGGTAGGCCTCGAGGGCGTCCCAGGGAGCCTCGTAGTAGAGGTTGCTGCGCTGGCGCATGATGCGCGAGTCAGCCGGTGCGTCGTCGCGGGTGAACTTGCCGGTCAGCAGACCGTTGTGCAGCGGGAAGTAGGGGAAGAACCCGAGCCCGTACCGTTCGACTGCCCGCAGCACGTTCCGCTCCGAGCCCCGCGACAGCAGGCTGTACTGGTTCTGCGCCGAGATGTAGGGCACACCGCGACGCATCATCGCCGTGAAATGCGCCTCGGCGATCTGCCAGCCCGAGAAGTTCGAGTGGCCGATGTAGCGCACCTTGCCCTCGCGCACGAGGTCGCCGAGCGCATCGAGGGTCTCTTCCATCGGGGTGTCGTTGTCGGGGACGTGCAACTGGTACAGATCGATCCAGTCCGTGCGAAGGCGGGTGAGGGATGCCTCGACCGCGCGTCGGATGTACGACCGCGAGCCCTTCGCGCCCGAGGGCGGATACCCCATGTCTCGTCCCGAGTGGCCGAACTTCGTCGCGAGGATCACCTGGTCTCGACGGCCCTCCAGCGCCTCACCCATGAGCGTCTCAGACAGCCCCGGCTGCGCGCCGTACATGTCGGCGGTGTCGAGGAACGTGACCCCCGCATCGATCGCGGCGTCCAGCACGGCACGCGTGCCCTCGAGCGTCTCGGTGCGGGTGCCCTCGCGACCGAAGTTGTTGCAGCCGAGGCCGACAGCGGACACGAGCAGGCCGGACGCGCCGACACGGCGCAGCGGAACAGTGGGGGTCATGCCTCCACGTTAGCCCCGCCGCGACGCGCTCCCCGCCGCGCACGAGAGCACCGCAGGAGCGTAAAGCATCAGCCCCTCACCCGAAGGTGAGGGGCTGATGCGTCGGATCATTCCTTGGGCGCCTCGGGGGCGTCCGGCGCGGCGGGCGGCTCGGTCGCCGGCGGCTCGGTGGACGGCGGCTCGGTGGCCGGCGACTGCGGAGCCGCGGGCGGCTGCGTCACCGGGGGCTGCGCGGGCGGCGGCGTCACCGGCGGCTGCGCGGCCGCGGGCGGCGGCGTCACCGGCGGAACCGGGCCGGCGGGCGCCGCCGGCGGGGCAGGAGGCGCGGGCGGAGGCGTGTAGCCGGCCGGGGGTGCAGGCGGTGCGGCATAGCCCGCCGGCGGCTGATAGCCGGGTGCGCCGGCGCCCGGCGCGGTGGCCGGGTTGGGCGGGTAGCCTCCCGCGGGAACCTGGCTGGGCACACCCGCCCAGACCGTCTTGTCGGCCAGGAAGTTGCCGGCCCACGGCGCGGCGGGGATCGCGGGGTTCCAGCGCGAACGGTCGAACGCGTTGATGCCGAGCCACACGATGGCCAGGAAGAAGTACAGGATGAGCCAGACGGCTTCCTTCTGCAGCTTCAGGCCGACGCGCCAGGCCGCGGCCAGCGAGTACAGGAACGCGGCCAGGCCGATGAGCCAGCCCAGGACCGGCACCCAGCCGAGGACGGCCGTGCCGCCCCACAGCACCAGCAGCCACCACGGGTTCAGGTCGCCGAGCTTCACGAAGATCAGCGTGTTGTACACCGGCACCCATGCGCGCCAGCGGCCTTGCACGCCCGCCTTGTCGAAGATCTTCATCAGGAACCAGGAGCCGATGATGTAGGCGGCTATGGCGAACAGGAAGAAGAGCGGAGCGAGGATCAGGAACGCGAAGACGCCCCCGTACCCGCTGTCGTCGTACGAACCCATGGTGCGACCTCCAAGAGAGTCGGGTGGGCGCGTGAGGCACGCCCGCGGAGCCACTGCTCCGCTCGACACATGCTAGCGACGCTCTCAGCTTCCTGTCAGCATTCGTGACGTAATGGGGGGATGGCCCCTCCCTGCGGCGGTGGATAGCCTGAGCACAATTCCCCGACCGAAGGGCCACCCATGACCGACCCCACTCCGTCCGGCGCCACTCCCCCGCCGCTGCCCGATCAGTCCGCGGCCGCCGCCGCGAGCACACCGCCCCCGGCGCCCGCCGGCCCCATCGATCCGGACGACACCGGCGTTCCTGCCGTCATCGGCGAGGCGGCCGACGTCGGCAAGGGGTTCTTCGCCGCACTGTTCGACCTGTCGTTCCGCACATTCATCACACGGCGACTGGCGAGCGTGTTCTACCTCGTAGGCCTGATCGCGATCGGCATCGGATTCGTCGTCTACTTCGTCGGCGGCATCCTGAGCGGCATCTCGATGATGTGGTTCAACCCCGGAGCCGGCATCAGCGCCCTCATCGCCACGATCATCGTCGTGCCGGTGCTGACATTCCTCGCGGTCATCCTGCTGAGGTTCATCATCGAGGGCGTCGTCGCCCTCATCGCGATCGCCGAGAACACCGAGCGCACCGCGCAGCACACCAGGCGCTGAGGGTCAGGCGAACAGTTCGAGTTCGCCGGCGCCGGACTCGCGCACGCGCAGGCCGGCGGCATCCGCCCATCGCAGAAAACCCACCGCCGACGAGATCCGCGGTCGCTCCTCGGCGAGGCGGCGGACGAGCGCGCCCTTGGCGTGCTTGTTGAAGTGGTTGAGGGCGCGCACCGCGCCGTCGGTCCCCTCGCTCACGACGCGGACATAGCGGCTCGGGATGCCGTCAGGCACGGGTCCGAGCGCGACGTATGCCTCGGAGCGCAGATCCAGCACGAACCGCGCAGCGTGATCGGCGAGAGCGGACGACACCGCGTCCGCCCACAGCCGCCGCAGCGCGGGCACACCCGGCAGCGAGGCACCCGCCCCCAGCCGGTACGCGGGGATCGGGTCGAGCGCCCCGACCGGCCCGAAGGGCGCCGAGTGGATGAGAACGTGGGCGCCCAGCCAGCGTCGCGACGCCGGCGGGAGGGATGCCGCACCCAGCGCATCGAAGAGCACGCCGGTGTAGCGATCCACCGCCGGCATCGTCGGCGCATCGCGGAGCGCGGCGTTCACGGCCACCTCGCCGCGCTGCTTCGGACTGAGCTTGAGCACGCGTGCAGCGGCCTCCTCGTCGCCGGACAGCGCGATCAGTGCATCCACGACGACGGTGCGCTGCGGGGTGAGCGCGGCCAGAGCCAGACGCGTTGCGTCGAACGGGCGGCCGGCGCCCCCGGCGCGCTTGGTCTCGGACGGCGGCAGCAGGATCAGCATGACAAGGGCTTCCGGACGTGAGCGAACGAGAACGGCGAGACGAAGCGCCCCGAGCCGTGGAACGGCTCGGGGCGCTTCTTCGCTTGCAGTGCGATCAGGAGATCAGTGCGGCGTTTCCGGCCACGATGGTGAGGTCGTCGCCTTCCATCGACAGGAACCCGTCCTGAGCGTTCGCGATGATCTTCGTTCCCGAGGTCTGGGTGATGCGCACCTGGCCCTCGGCGAGGATCGCGAGCACCGGCTCGTGACCGCTCAGGAAGCCGATCTCGCCCTCGACGGTCTTGGCGACGACGAGCGACGCCTCACCCGACCAGACCTCCGCGTCCGCGGAGACGAGGCTGACGTTGAGCGGCATGTCAGCCGTTCTCCTTCTGGATGCGCGCCCACTGCTCTTCGACGTCGGAGATGCCGCCGACGTTGAAGAACGCCTGCTCGGCGACGTGGTCGAAATCGCCCTTGACGATCGCGTCGAACGACTCGATGGTCTCCTTGATCGGAACCGTCGAACCCTCGACACCGGTGAACTTCTTCGCCATGTAGGTGTTCTGCGAGAGGAACTGCTGGATGCGGCGCGCACGGGCAACGACGATCTTGTCCTCTTCGGACAGCTCGTCGACACCGAGGATCGCGATGATCTCCTGCAGCTCCTTGTTCTTCTGGAGGATCTGCTTCACGGCGGTGGCCACGCGGTAGTGGTCCTCACCGATGTA